>JAANMY010000260.1_pt1 | contig 76803 bp, 100 predicted proteins | sample 7279691 | NCBI WGS metagenome assembly JAANMY01 (sample SAMN14094543, study PRJNA606508) | bioreactor metagenome | isolation source: A lab-scale SPAN reactor treating ammonium-rich wastewater day 388 | place: Ireland: Galway | collected 2018-02-07 | reverse complement strand
CTGGATGCGCTTCTCGCGCGTCGCCTCGTCTCCGATCTGGCTGATCGCCCCGGCCTGCTGGTAGTGGAAGTAGGCGTAAGGGCCGGCGTTGCTGCCCTGGGTGAGGGGAACCTGGCCGATCGGATTGATGAGAGTTCCCTCGGCGTCCTGCCCGTTCAGCCCCGCCAGGGGGGCGACGCGCGTCTCCAGACCGTCCTCATCCGGGAGCGGGTAGAGGTGGTCCCAGAACCGCTCGACCAGCTCGCGCGCCAGCTGGAACCCGTCTCGCAGGCCGGCGAACCCGTGCAGGCGCACCAGCGCCTCAACCAGGTAGGCGGCGACCTCGAGATCCTTCGCGTACTCCGTCAGCGCCTTCGTCCCGTGCTGGACCACCGGGCGCCAATCGACCTGGCCGCCGGACTCCTCTCCGTCCATGATCAGCTGCCGCTCGGCGGACCGGGCCGCGTTCCGGGCGTCCTTCACCTGGTAGTAGAGCGCGTTGCCGGCGGGGTCGGTGCGCAGATCCACCCCGGCGGGGTTGTCCCCCGGGATGGGTTGGAGCAGGGTTTCAAGGTCGAGTACCGCAGGAGACGGCATTGGCACCCTCGTGGCTCACGGCACCAAAACTCGGTCGAGGTCCAATCCACCCCGACAGGATCTCCTGGTGTCGGCTCACACCGATCCAGGGACGCACCCGCAGGGGGAGATTGTCCTACTCGGTCGAACGAAGGAACGGGACAACGGCTTGCCGGATGGGGGAAGAGGGGGTTCCCCACCCGTCAGCTGATTAGCACCCTAAGACAGCCCAGCACAATCCTACCGCCGTGGTCGGTCGTGCTGCCGAGGGAGACACTCTTGCCATCGTCGGCAGCTTTCGGAGCGGACTTCTTCGCGAGCGTGCTGCTCATGAGCTATCCCTGTTTCAGACGGGCTCCTCAAACCTTGCTTATTCTGCCGCGCCACGCCGGCCAATGCAAGCAGTTCTACCGAATCGTCGTGACGGTTCTTCCTGCCGCTGGCGGCCTGGTGAGCGACCACGCGCCACGAAATCGTTTCACAACTCGCGGAAGAGGGCTTCGGCCCCCGATTATCAAGGTGGCTTGGGGGCCGGAGCCCCCTCCTGAGAATTGTGAGACGACGGCCTGGCGAGCGAGCGCTCGCAGGCCGCCAGCGGTACGCATAAAGTGCAAGACGATTCGGTAGAACATTCCAGGAACGACGAATTGCCGAAACAACTCGCTGTAACCAGCCCGGAGTGCCCGCGCCGGGCGCTGGCAGTGCCCGGCGTGGGCGCTCCGGGCTGGTGTCTGGCGCGCCGCTTAACTGCGCGCGGCCCCTTCCTGGGCCGGGTTGGCGGACGTCGGGGCGCTCTCGACGGACTCCGCGGCCGGCTCGGGTGACGGCGGACTGACCTGGGCCGGTTCGTCCGCCACCCTCTCCGCCGGTGCCGGGGCGGCCTTCATCGGCTGCGCTTTCGGGGTTTCCGATTTTCGCGCCCGCGCCTCCTCCGGGGTAAGTTTGCCCAGGTTCGCGAACAGGTGGGCCAGCGATGCGGTCAGCTTGCGGAAGTCCCCCGCGTCCAGGCTCTCGTTCGCCGCGTGGGCGTTCGTTTGCGGATCCTCGATACCCAGCAAGAGGGCCGGCGCACCGCCGAACAGCTCCGCCAGCGGGCCGACGAACCCGATGCTCCCGCCGCAGCCGATTGCCACCGCCGCCTGGTCGTAGCCGGCCTTCAGCGCCTTCAGCGTCGCGTCGAACGCCGGCCCGTGCGGGTCCGTCATCCACCAGCTCACGGCTCCTTGCGGCTTTACTGTCACCTTGACGCCCCACGGCGGATCCTGGGTCAGGAATGCCTTCAACTGCTCGAACGTTTCGTCTGGGTTCATGTCCGGAACGATCCGGCAGCTGACGATGGCGGCCGCCTTCGGCAGCACCTGGTTCGACGCCCGCTTGAGCGAACTCGCCTCCTGGGCGATGATCGTCGCGGACGGTAGCCGCCACGTCGCCTCGAACGGGTGCGTTCCCTTCTTCGTCGCGAAGCTCACACCTTCCAGCACCCCGTTGTCGGCGCGCAGCTTGGCTTCGTCGCCGGGGAGTTTCTTGAGGGTGCTGCGCTCCTTGCCGGTCAGCTTGCGCACCCTGTCGTAGAAGCCGGGCACGGGAATCTTGCCACCCTTTGGGTACAGGCGCGCCAGGATGACGTTCAGCGCGAGGGCCGCGTCGGCCAGCAGTCCGCCGGCCATCCCGCTGTGGACCTCCTTGGTCGCGCTCTCGACCTCGACGAGTGCCGCCACGATGCCGCGCAGCGAGTAGGTGATGCTGGGTAGGCCGGTATCGATGTTCTCCGTGTCGCAGACGACGATCGCATCCGACAGCAGGCGGTCTCGGTGGACCTTGAAGAAGGCGTCGAGGTTGCGCGACCCGACCTCCTCCTCGCCCTCGACGAGCACCTTGACGTTGACCGGCAGGTTGCCTGCCGTCTTCAGGTAGGCGGCGACGGCGCCGAGCTGGGCCGGGATTGCCCCCTTGTCGTCGGCCGCCCCGCGCCCGTAGAGGCGCCCCCCGCGCTCGGTCAGCTGCCACGGATCCGACTTCCACTGCTCGGGAGAGGTGACCGGCTGCACGTCGTGATGGGCGTACAGGAAGACGGTCGGCTTGCCGGGCGCGCCGAGCCACTCGCCGTAGGCGTAGGGGTTGGAGTCGCCGCTGCGCAGGATCTCGACGTTTTGCAGTCCCGCTTCACGCATCAGGTCGCAGGTGAGGGACGCAGCCTGGTCGATTTCCTTCTGGTGCTCGCCGTCCGTGCTGATACTCGGGATGGCCACCAGGTCGGCCAGCGCCTTGACCTGCTTCTCCTCGTTCGCCTTGAACCAGTCGAGAACCTGCCGCATGAGGCATCCCCCCGTTGAGATTGAGTGACCGGGGGAAAGTGTATGCGCCGCAGACGGGCGGGACAGCCCGCGCGGATCCGGCGAGTGGGCGTTTGTTCACAGGAGCTGCAGCTGACGCAGGAACACCAGGCTGCCGACGACCACCGCGGTGAGGCTCGCCAGCAGGACGGCACCGGCGGCAATGTCCAGGCACTGCCAGGACCGGCCCTTCGTCTCCTCGTCGAGGCTGCGGAAGAGCGTCTCGACGGCGCTGTTGAACAGCTCGGCGGTCAGCACCATGCCAATGCACCCGAGCAGGATGCACCACTGCACCAGGTCGCAGCGGAGCACGACCGCGGCGACGCCCACCAGGGCGGCGAAGAAAAAGTGGACGAAGAAGCTGGAGTGCCCGCGAACGCCGAGCTTCAGCCCGCGGCAAGCGTCGCCGAACTTGTGGCGCCACGGGCGCGGCGGGCGCGGCGCGGGCTGGCGCTGGGGGCGATCCTGGGTCGCGAGCGGGGAGTGTGGCAGAAACGTCATCGGACGGCTCGGCTCTCGTCAGCGGGGCGGTGGAGCGAACGAATCGTCAGAGTACCGCGCCTGCTCTTCCGCGTCGAGAGAACCCGGCCCAGGTGCCCGGCGCTGGCGCTCCGGGCTGGTTCGTCGGCGTGTGCCGATTGCAGGTGCGGACGTCCCTCGCTAGAAGGGACACTCCTCAACCCGCGTCTCGGCAGCCGCCCCCGGGCACGTATACTCCCGGAACGGGCGGACCAGTTCGCGGAAGACGGCCCCGGACACATCGACCGTACCCCAGCGCGGACTGCGCACGCGCATGTGGTCGCGGTACGCCTCGACCGGCACTGCCCGAAAGAGGTAGCGCCGGCCGCGCCACACCCAGAGATCCGATGTCCCCTCGGGAAGGGCGACGGGCGGCAGGATGTGGTAGGTGAAGACGAGCAGCGGTTGGTAATGCGGGCCGAACAGCCCGGCCCAGCGCAGCAGCCCGGTGACGTCCTCCGCGTCGCACCAGCACTGCCAGACGCGACGACGCTTCCCCGCGCGGCCGGTCGGGAAGCGCCGGCCCTTGACGTCCACCAGCAGCGACGCCCCGCCGGGGCTGTGAACGATAAAGTCCAGGTTCTTGACGCGCGACTCGCCCAGGTACGCGCGGCGCGTCTCGTCCACGGCGACGTAGCAGAGGCGATGGCGCTGCAGGTAGCCCTCGAAGGCGGCCTCGTAGTGGTTGGCGCGATCCATCCGACCGCCCCTCGCTCAGACGCCCGTGAGCACCTTGCGGACCGCCGTCGCCACCTCAGGTTCGGCGACCGTCTGCTCCTCGCGGCGGGCCAGGTCTTTCACTTTCCACACGCCCTGGCTGAACTCCTCCGGGCCAGCGATCAGCGCCACCCGGAAGCCGCGCTTCTCCGCGTAGGACAGCTGGGCGCCGATCTTTTTCGGGTCCGGATAGACCTCGACGCCGAGCCCCTCGGCGCGCAGCGCCCGCGCCAGCCGCTGGTAGTCGCCCAGCCGGGCGGCGTCGAACTGGACCACCAGCACCGGCGCCGGGGTGGCGCCGGCCGGCAGCATCTTCAGCTCCTCCATCGCCGCAATCAGCCGGTCCAGCCCGAGCGACGCGCCGACGCCCGGCAGTTGCTGCTTCGTGTACAGCCCAGCGAGGTTGTCATAGCGCCCGCCCGAGCAGACGCTGCCGATACCGGGCAGATCCTCCAGGAACGTTTCGTAGATGATCCCGGTGTAGTAGTCGAGGCCGCGGGCGATCGTCACGTCCAGGCGCAGGCGCTCCTCGGCGAGGCCGGCCGTGCGGGCAACGTCGAGCAACTCGCGCAGGCGGCGGATCCCCTCGGCGGCGCGGACGTTGCCCCCGACGCTCTGCTCCAGCCGCCGCAGGATCTCGGCATTGTCCCCCTCGACCTGGGCCAGGTCGAGCAGACGATCGGCCTGGGCGCGGTCCGCCCCGACCTTCTCGACCATCTCCTGCACGACCGCATCCCGGCCGATCTTGAGGAGTTTGTCCAGGGCGATCAGCACCGGGGCCGTCTGCCCGCCCAGACCGACCTCCTCCAGCAGGCCATTGAGGATCAGGCGATTGTTGAGCCGAACCGTGAAGCGCTCGAAGCCGAGGGCGCGCATCAGGTCGTGAATGACGAGCGCCGTTTCGATGTCGGCCGCGTTCGAGGTGGTGCCGATCGTGTCGAAGTCGCACTGCCAGAACTCGCGGAAGCGGCCGTGCGCGGTGTTCTCGCCGCGCCAGACCGGCCCCAGGTGGTAGCGCTTGAACGGCGTGCCGAGCTGGCCGATGTACTGGGCCGCGAACCGAGCGAACGGCACGGTCAGGTCGAAGCGCAGGGCCACGTCCCGGTCGCCGTGGTCGCGAAAGCGGTAGATGAGGCGGTCGGACTCGGCCCCGCCCTTGCCGAGCAGGATCTCGGCATATTCGAGGGCGGGGGTATCGATCGGCGCGAACCCGTAGGAGCGGTAGACCTGTCGCGTCTTCTCCAGCAGATGTTCGCGGGGGATCATCACCTGGGGGAGATAATCGCGGAAGCCCTTCAGTGTCCGCGGCTGAATCAGGTCGGCCATCGTCTTTACCCCTGGTCCCTGTCCTCAGTATACGGAAGATGCCCCTCCTTGACCCACCGCCCCGTGTGCCGGTTCGGACCGAGAAGGCCCCTCTTGCGGTCTTTTTCCCCCTCGTCTACAGTACTACTGACCTGCGCCAGTTCTTCCCCGAACGGGGCAAGGACGCTCGGAGGGGTGGCAGAGCGGCCGATTGCATCGGTCTTGAAAACCGACAACGCCGAAAGGCGTTCGCGGGTTCGAATCCCGCCCCCTCCGCTCCAGACAGGACAACGACTTGCGGCGACGCGCCCCGCAGAAATGCGGGGCTTTTTGTTGCGCCGCCAGCCTCGCCGGACCTGTTCGGATTAACACCAATTCACACCCCTTCACTTCTGTAAACTACTCCCAAGGATAGCCACGCGGGACAGCCACGCCTATCCGGTTGACTTTCCTTCGTGAACCTCCGTACACTGTGACAATCCCAGCCTCAAGGGGGTCATTTCACAAACGTGAAACGGTGAGCCAGGCTTGCAGCTCCCCGTCCGACCAGCCGCCCTGGAAAGGTCCGCGCCCGTGGACCGCCCGCAACCGTCCGACCGCGACCGCGAGGCCGCCCTGGCTGCCCTCCACGCCCTGCTCGGCACCCTGTCCGAGCCGGCCACGGTCAGCGTGCAGACGTCGCGCGGGATGCTCGCCTCTATCGTGGTGTTCCCCCCTCGCCCTGTACTCCCACCCCCACCACCTTCCCCGCCCCAGGCCCGGCCCGACGACGAACGCGACTGCCGAGCCGACATCATCGCCGTGCTCGCCGAGGCCGGGCGGCGCCTGACGACGACCCAGATCCTCGCCGAGCTGAACCGCCGCGACTGGCACCACGGCGAGCGGACGGTGAGCGGCTACCTGGCCGACATGGTCGAGGACGGCGCCCTGACCAACGACCGCCGCGCCAGGCCGCCGGGGTACGCCCCCGCAGAACGGCCGCAGTAGCAACGCAGTAGCGCCGCATGGTGTCCGGACCGCCGCGCGACGATACTACGCCTCGTGGTTAGCGGAGTGAATCGGAGGGAACAGAGATGACGCAACCAACCCCGGCGCTGGACGTCCGGGGGGCAGCGAAGGCCCTGGACGTCCACCGCAACACGGTCTACCGGCTGATCCGGCGGCGCGAGCTGAAGGCGACGCGCGTCGGGGGGTGGGTGTACCGCATCCGCCAATCAGCGATAGACGAGCTGCTGAGCAAGCCGCTGCGAACCAGGCGGAAATGAAAAGCCCCGGGTCGCGGGGTGATGAGCCGCGACCCGGGGCGTGGCGGAGGTAGTCACCGGCATCTTGCGTCTGCGGGCGGGTCGGCGTCGGAACAAGATAGGACCGGCCCGCCACGGATAGCCTACCCGGCGGGCGGCTGGGTCGCAAGCGGATTCCCGGGCGGCGGCGGGAGGAGCACGGCGAGCTGCCCGACAACGTCGGCAAGGTCCGCCAGGTTGCGGGCGACCCCCGGCGGGTCGTGCAGCTCGGCGGCGAGGCGGGCGCGGAGGAAGGCGTCGTAGGCCCGGCACAGCAGGGCGTCGAGCAGGTCCAGGTCGGGGGCGGGGGGCATGGTCAGTCACCCTCCCGGTCGTCGCGGAGCGAATTGAGCCTTTCCTCGATGAGCCAGAGGATGTGCATGTTGATCGTGCGGAACGACCGGCGCGCATCCTCCTCGAGCGCCTGCCAGGTCTTGTGCGGCATGCGCACAAGCACCTGATGGACCTCCTCCGGGCTCATCGGCTTCTTCTTCGCCATAGTCCTCACGTTGTAGCCCTCGGCGCCGTGGCGTGCAAGAGTCCGCGTGGACGCAAGCCATTATACGATAGCATCATGCTGAATGTCAACTGGATGGTACTAGCAAAAAATATCAAGTCGATATTGACATGCCGGTTGGGGACGGTACAATGCTAGTGTCGGGTGGGGGAACACCCGACGCGACGCGGCGCAACCCGCACTGAGGAGCGGCCATGCCAGCCAGAGAGCAGCGCACGCGGGGGGCGATGGGGACGCGGCGGCGGGTGCGGCGCCCGAAGGTCGTGGAGCAGACCTGCGAGTGGCCGCGCGAGACGTGGCCGAAGTGCCCGAAGTGCGACCAGCCGGTGAACGTCCACGAGGACCGCTGCCCGGCGTGTGGCGAAGAGATGCCCCTTCCGTTCTGAGGTGGAGACATGAGCGACCAGCCGATTCCGCCCAACTGCGAGGAGTGCAACGGGCACCTCATCGTCAGGGAAGAGTACGCGGGGGGTGTCGTGTACCACCTGTGGACGAAGGGCGTCGGCTTCTGGGGGTTCTTCCTCAAGAGCCTGGAGGACGCCCGAAGGACGGCGCGGGCCGTGACGGCGCCGAGGTAGGCACCAGCAACCCGGGGCGGCGCCGCCTGCCAGCGGCCCGCCCCACGGGCACCCCTGGAGTGAACAGGAGCACCGAGATGAAGACTACGACGCGACGACCGGCGAAGCAACTCGGCGTGAGCCTGCTGGTCCGCCCGTCCGCTGAGACGGGGTACGAGGGCATCGTCAGCATCGACGGCACCGGCTACGACCTGACGCCGGTCCCGTCCGACTGGGGCCTGGCGTACCGGCTCCGCAGGCACGGGGTGACCGGCGAGGGGCTGGCGAACGGGGTGTACGACGTCCTCGTTGAGGACACGGGCGAGGCGCATTGCGACTGCCCCGGACACACGCGGTGGGGGCACTGCAAACACGTTGCCGCCCTGCGGACCCTGGCGGCCGAGGGGCTGCTGCCGCTGCCGACGCTGCCCGCCCACGAGTGGGGCGAGGAGCCGGCGGGCCAGCAGTTCCCCGACGACGCGGCGAGTTACAAGCCTGGGCACAGCGGCGATTTCCCCTTCTGAGGAGCAATCATGGCCAGCCGATTCAACACGCTATACCGGGGCAATCTCGACGAGGTGTTCGACCTCGTGGACGCGGGGGAGTTGTCCCCCGCCGAGGTGCGGGCGGTCTTGCTGAATCTGATCCGCCGGGTGGCGGACCTGGAGAAAAAGAGTGGGTCCGTCGCATCAGTGCTCGACGAGGCGCTCAACAGTGGCGACGGCACCTACAAACCTTGACCATCCGACCCCGGCCGAGCACCCGTAGCGACCCGAGCCGGCGTCACTGAGAGCCCACCGGAGCCGAACGGCGGATACGGACGCCGCCGGCCGAGGGTGGGAAGAGGCTGAGAGAACCAGCCGCGGCCGGTGAGAGCCCGGCGCCCGACCACTGTCCCACGCCCGGGGCGCCCGCCGGCCCCGGGCGCTTGCCCGAGGGAGAGCGATGAATGACCCACGGCGACGACCGCAAGGTAAAGTGCCCGGCGTGCCGCAAGCTGGTCTGCCCCGGCATCTACGTCGGGAGGCCCCTCCCGCACGGCGAGATCCTGGAGTTGCAGCGGCCGTGCCCGCGCTGCGGCGTTGAGGTGTACTACTGGTTCCGCTGGTCCGTGACGGTGGAAGCCGAGCGGGCCAGCAAGGTGGAGTGAGGCCGAGCCATGCTTAGCGATTGGGGATACGGCCCGCAGGACTTCGGCAGCTACCCGGACGACGACGGGCCGCCGCCCGGCCCGGATGGCCTGCCGACGATTCGCGGGGAAGAGACGCTGGACGTCCTCGATGACGCGCCCCCGGCCGAAGCGCTGGAGGCCCGCGCCCGCGACCACCTGCTGGTCCGCCCCGACGGCCCGCCTTCCCGCGAGCGCACCCCGAAGACGCACGGGGAGCTACTGGTCGCCCTGGCGGACGCGCGGACCGCGCGGAACCTGGCCCGCGAGGACCTGCGGCGCGTCAGCGACCGCATCGAGGTGCTGATGACCCACGGCGCGCGGTGGAGCACGGAGTACGTCGCCCAGGAACTGCGGCGGGTGTACGCCCAGATCCGCGAGGCGCTGAGTTGACCTGTCCGACTTCCGCGCCGGCGCGTTGCCGGGGTGCGTCCCGGGTTCCCAATCCCGCCCCGGGACGCACCCCGGGCGCAGGCTGGCGCTTCGCCCGGGGCCTGCCTTACGAGGGCGCGCCGCGACCTCCTGCGGCGCGAGGGAGGGGTGGTGGCCTGGGGCGGGTGCCGCCGCATGACGGCAACGCGGCACCCGACACGCCGCGGCCCGCCACCTGGGGGCGACGGTAAGTATCGGGGGTGTGACTCCCCTGAGCCCGCCCTCCCTTTTCTGGTCCTGTACCCGGCACCGCGGGGCTTTTCTTCACCGTCACTCCCCCGCGGACGGCGCCGGTCGGTGGTTCGAGCCCACGCGGGACCAATCCAGGCCCGAATCCCTTAAAGGAGCCAGGTATGCAAATCGACGCCGACCAGTTGCTGGAGAACGCCCTGCGGGACGGAATCCGCGAGGGCATCAAGTCTCTCGCCACGCGCAGCTATGAGAACCCGATCGAGAAGCTACTGAAAGACGCCCTGGCGAAGCACGCCCCGGCGTTCCTGGCCCTCCTGGGCGGGTCGATCGATGCGTGCATGGGCGACCCGGCGTTCCGGGCGTCCATCGAGGACGCCGTCCGGACCCAGCTGGCCAAGACCCTGGTCCAGCGCTTCGGCGGCGAGCTGGAGAAACAGGTGAACCAACTCAAGAGCGACCCGGCCACGCGGGCCAGGATCACGCTGGCAATCGAGGGAATCGTCAAGGATCGGTCCCTCGCCACGGCATAGAGGTGCGCTCCCATCCCCCCTCCGCAGGGCGGGGGCGGACCTCTGGCGGACGCCGGAGGAAACGGGCGTGTGAGCGAAGTCCTGCGAGGCCACAACCCCGGGCGGAACAAGCCGGTCATGAACGGCAGGGGTGACGGCCCGGAAAGACGGGCGCGGGCACGCTGGCGGCTCCAGCCCGGGGCGCGCAACCCGGTGGCGGGTTCGACACCCGCCGTGTCCATTCCCAGCTCGGTGCTGGGAGACCGTTCGCCGGCGGGGTGGGCTGTCCAGCACCCCGCCGGCCTTCCCACCCCACGGAACGGGGAGGGGCGACGGAGGCTGACACGATGACGTGTGGAGAGTGTGACCAGCGGCGGGCGACGCGCAACGTGCTGGCGGTGGTGGATGGAGACGGCGACGTCCGGCTGCGGTTCAACCCGCCGGCCCCGGTGTGCCCGACGTGCTACGCGCGGGCGTGGGCCGAGGCGCGGCGGGCCGGGCTGAGCGTGCGGACGGAGCGGGTCGGGGCGGACCTGCCGGCCCCGGACAGGTCGCGGGCAGTCGGCGGGCGAGTGCTGCCGACGCTGCCCACGGCGCCCATCTGAGAGGGGAGGGCTCAACGCATGGACACGGCGACCCTCGCGGCCGAGCTGACGGCCGCAGGCTGTTTCTGTCTGGCCGGGTGGGTGGTGGGGTGGCTGCTCCCCACCGCCCGGCTGCACCGCGAGCGCGAGCTGCACCGGCGGACGCGCGAGCGGCTGCGGCGCTGGCGGAAGCTGGCGCTCGACAACGGGCGCGTGCTGGAGACGCTCGTCGGGTCGGAGCTGGATGAGGCGCTGGCCCTGGACGCGGCGATCCGGGCCGGGGAGTCGGCGTGTGGGAACTATCACGGGGGGCGGAACGCATGAGAGTGGTGCGCGTGCTGAACCTGGGGGCTGGCGTGCAGTCCACGACGGTGGACCTGATGAGCCGCGAGGGGCTGTTGCCAGCCTTCGACGCGGCGATTTTCGCCGACGTCGGCGAGGAGCCCCAAGCGGTCTACGCGCACCTGGAATGGATGCGGACGCTCCCCGGGCACCCGATCATCGTCCGCAAGAAGTCTCGTCTCGGCGACGACCTGGTCAAAGGCCAGAACGGCAACGGGGGGCGGCCCCGGGACGGGGGCCGCTTCGTTAGCATCCCGTGCTTCACGTCGGAGATGGACCACGAGCAGCGCGAGGGGCGGCCGGCGAGTCCGTGCAACGTCGGCCGGACGCAGCGGCAATGCACCAAGGAATACAAGGTCGAGGTGGTCGAACGCGCCATACGCCGGGACGTGCTGGGCCTGGAGCCGCGCCGACCGATCCCCAAGGACGTGCGCGTCGTCCAGGTGTTCGGCATCTCCGCGGAGGAGAGGTATCGGGCCGCTCGGATTCGCGAGCGCATCGCCGAACGCTCCTGGTGCGAGGAGCCGGAATTCCCCCTGCTGGAACGGGCGATGACAAGGGCCGACTGTCTGACGTGGCTCAAGGGCAGGGTGCCGCACGGCGTGCCGCGCTCCGCGTGCGTGTTCTGCCCGTACAAGTCAAACGCCGAGTGGGACCGCCTGCAGCGCGAAGACCCGGCCGGGTGGGCGCGGGCGGTGGAGATTGACGAAGCGATGCGGCAGCCCGATGCCGCGTGCGGCATCGGCTTCAAGCAAAAGCGGTACTTGCACCGGACGTGCCTGCCGCTGACGCAGATCGACTTCCGCGGCCTGGCAGAGAAGGAAGCCGCTGCCCCGAAGCCGCTAGACCTGTTCTCGCTGCTGTGCGGAGAGGGCATGTGCGGAGTTTGATGGAGGGCTCACGGATGAGCGCGCGGGACCGCTACCGCCGGGACGGGCTGTGCGTGCGGTGCGGCGACCCCCGGCACGGGGCGTCCCTGCACTGCCTCGTCTGCCTGCGGACGAAGCGGGAGGAGTGCCGGCGGCGGAACGGGTGGCGTGAGTGGCGGCCGGGGAAGCCGGGGCGGCCCCCGCTGGACCGGCCGCGGGATGGCGAAAGGGAGGTAGCGTAGATGCTGGTGCTGTCCCTGTTCCCCGGGAATTGGGCCAGGAAAGCCCCAACTCAGGCTGAGTGTCCATGAGGAAACCACAGGGCTCATAGGCAATGAATCAATTGGTTTTAAGCATCTTTCCAGGAATCGGCCTTCTGGACATGGCGTTTGAACAGGAGGGGTTTTGTGTCGTCAGGGGGCCAGATTGTTTGTGGGGCGGCGACATCCGCCGGTTCCACCCGCCGGCCGGGAGGTTCGACGGGGTGATCGGCGGCCCGCCGTGCCAGGCGTTCTCGCAGCTGCGGCACCTGAATCCCCTCGCCGGCCAGAAGACGGGCAACCTGATTCCCGAGTTTGAGCGCTGCATCCGGGAGGCGCGACCGCTCTGGTTCGTGATGGAGAACGTTCCCGCCGCGCCCATCCCTTTCGGCGGGTTTGGCGGTGGTCCGCCGGGACCGGACGACTACCACCTACACACATTCATCCTGAACAACCGCTGGTGCTACGGCGAGAACGGTGAGCCGGCGGCACAGGACAGAACGCGGCGATGGACGTTTGGCTATGGCGGCGAGCGGCGCGTGCTGCCTGTGGAGACGGCCCCGCTGGAGTCGCCCTACTACGAGCAGGCCGTCACGCGGTCGGCCCGTGCCGTCTCGGTCAAGATCGGCGGCAGCGGCAAGGTGAAGCGGACTTACACCGAGGACGGCAAACGGCACGGCCCGAGCCAGGGGGTTCGGGCCAAGATCGGCGACATGCTGCGACTTCAGGGGTTCCCCAGCGACCTGCTGGACGACACCCCGTTTACGGACAGCGGCAAGCGGCTGATGATCGGCAACGGCGTCCCGCTCCCGATGGGGCGGGCCATCGCCAGGGCGGTAAAGGAGGCAATCGCATGAGGCGACTGATTCTCACCCTGGCCGCCTGCGCGGGCGGCTGGTGGCTCGGCTCGGCCGCCCCCGGCTGGCTGGTCGGGCTGGTGTGCGGGCTGTGCGCGGCCGGGCTGGCGGCGCTGGTGCTGCTGCCGGACCCGCTCCGGTGGCTGGACGACGACGAGGGAGACGAGGACGACGAGGAAGACAAGTACGAGGGGAGGGCAGCGGCGTGACCGGGCGCACCGTCCTGAGCCTGTGCGATCTGACCGGCGTCTGGTCCAGACCGTACCGGGAGGCGGGCTACACCGTCACCCAGGTGGATCTTGAGCAAGGACAGGATGTGCGACTCCTGGAGTACCCCGGTCGCGTCCACGGCATCCTCGCCGCCCCGCCCTGCACGGTGTTCGCGGCGTCCGGAAACCGCTGGCCGCGGACGGACGATGACTACCGGCAGGCGCTGGCGGTGGTCGATGCGTGCCTGCGGCTGGTGGTAGTGTGCCGGCCGGCGTGGTGGGCGCTGGAGAACCCGCGGGGGAAGCTGCGGCGCTGGCTCGGGCCGCCCGCGATGGTGTTCGATCCGTGCCACTACGGCGACCCGTGGACGAAGAAGACGCTGCTCTGGGGCAATTTCACGGTGCCGATTCCCGACTCGCTGTTCGTCTCGGTGCAATCGGTCGAGCCGGCCGAGGGGAGCAGGGTCCACCTGATGGCTGGCGTTCGGCCGAGAGACTCGGCCGAGGTGGCGAAACGGAAGCGGTCGGCGCGGAGCGCGACGCCGCCGGGATTCGCCAGGGCGTTTTTCGAGGCCAACCCATGACCCTGCTCATCTGCTCGACGCTCGCCCTGTGCTCGTGGCTGCTGGCCGGCGCGGTCGTGTCCGCCCTGGCCCGGCTGCTGCGCCGGCCCCCGCCGCCGGTCGGGCGCGGGCTGCGGGCGCGGGGCGGGGCGTGGGGGCGGCGCAGCGTGTACGAGCAGCGGCGCGAAGTGTCGTGGTACGAGAGGAATTGACGTGGGCAAGCGCGAGGTGACGCAGACGACGAGACGCACGGTCCTGACGTGCGACCTGTGCGACCGGGAGGTGGACAGTTACCGCGGCTGCGCCGTGTGCCGGCGGCAGGTCGGCTACTGCTGCTCGCGGCAGGAGTTTTTCGGGACGGGCGGGGCCGACACACTGATCGAGTTCCCGCTCCACGTCTGCAAGGACTGCTATGCCAACGACACGGACCGGGACCGCATCGCCGCCGCCGTTGGCGAGTGCAACCAGAGGATCAGGGCCGTCCTCGACCAGTGGCGGGCGTGGGCGGACCTGCGGCGCAAGCCGAGGGCTCAGTAACTCACCGCCGCCCCTGGCCGCGGCGTCCGGCGCCGGGGGGCCGGGCCGGCGCCGTCGGCCCGGCCGCGGCCCAGGGAGGGTGAGGGCATGGCAGAGGTGTCGACGCCGGACCCGGCCCCGCCGTGCGGCTGGCTGGCCCGCGTGTTCCCCGGCGGGTACGGGCCGAGCCTGTACCTCGCGGCCGACCGCATCATCAACCGGGCCGACGCCCTGACGCGGCGCCGGGGGGAGGCCGAGGTGTTCCCGACGCGCGAGGCGGCGGCGCTGGCCGGGGCGCGGTGGCGGCACACCAGCTGGGGCAAGGACGACCGCGTCGCCGTGGTGGCGACGTGGGCGAAGCGGGGCGCGAGCACGGAGGACGCCTGACGTGAACGACCTGCACCACAACGACCCGCCGCGCCCGCCCGCGTCGAAGGTCACCATGCTGGAGGCGTGGATAGCCCGCGCCCGCCGCGCGGAGCTGATGCTGGCGGCGAGCCGCAAGGCGAACCGCGACCTCGTGGAGGCCGGGCGCGTGACCGCGGAGAGGCTCGGCGCGGAGAACCTGCGGCTCCGGCACGCGCTCGACCAGGCCGAGGCCCAGCGTGACGACGCCGAGGCGGTCAAGGCCCGGCTCGGGGAGGAGCTGAGAAGGCTGCGGGCCAGGCAGGGGAAGGGGTGACGCATGCCGACGACCGACCAGATTCGCTGGCTGGAGCGCCCGCGACCGTGCGGGTGCAAGCACAGCAGCCCGTGGGCGTGCCGGGAGCTTCAGCTCACCGACGACCCGGCCCCGACGCGCACCGCCGTGGCCGAGCAGTGCCCGTGCGCCTGCCACCGGCTGCACGGCGAGAGGGAGAGGGAGTAGCGATGCGCGTCAGCATCGAGGACCACAAGGGCGATCCGCACCTGTACGAGGCGACGGTCCTCCCGGCCGCCCCCGGCCTGCTCTGCGTGGACTACTGCCGGGAGGACACCGGCGAGGTCCACCGCGTCCTCGGCAACGGCCGCGACGTCTGGCGCTGCAGCTGCAACGACTACCGTTTTCGCCGGGCCAAAACCGGCGAAGTGTGCAAGCATTGTCTCGACGCGAAAGAGAGGTTCACCGTGAGCGCGATCCAGGCCCCGGCGAAGCTGGCCCCGAACGGGGGCAACCCGCAACCCCTGGTCCCGGCGGGTAGGCCGGCTTCCCCGGCGCCCGCCCCGATGCGGGAGATCAGCCCGGCGCCCCGGCCGCCCGAGCCGGAGGGCGTGCGGCCCACGGGCAACCTCGCGGCCGCGCTGTCGGCCGCCTGCGACCGCTGTCGCGCGGCGGTGAAGGACGCGCGGAACGAGTACCACAAGTACGACTACGCCAGCGCCGAGGAAATCCTCACCGTGGCCGACGAGGCGCTGCAGGGGACCGGCCTGGCGGTCATCCCGCTGCGCGCGAAGCTCACCGTCGTCGGGAGCGGCAACGTCGCCATCCACGCGCTCGACCGCGACCTGCTCCTCAGTCACGCCAGCGGCGAGAGCGTACCGCTGCGCGTCGAGGGGTGGCCGGTCGTGACGGACAAGGGGAGGCCGCTCGACAAGGCGTTCGCCAGCGCCCTCACCACGTCCCTCGCCTACCTGCTCCGCGACCTCCTCCGGATCCCCCGCGTCGATCCGGCGGACGACATCGCCGCCCGCGACGACACCCAGCACCAGCCGGCGAAGGCGCCCGCCGCCCCGCCGAAGCCCGACCCCAACGCCCCGATCGGCGAGGCGAAGGGGAAGGAGCTGGCGAAGCTGCTGACCGCGACGGGCACGCCGGAGGCCGAGGTGCTGGAGCGCTTCCACGTTGACGCCCTGGCGAAACTCCCGGCCGAGCACCTGGGTAACGTCACCGCCAGCCTGCAGGCGAAGGCCAAGCTGCAGGCCCAGCTCAAGGCCATGATCCAGGAGCGCGGGTTCGAGTGGGCCGCCGTCAACGCCGAGATCGCCTCGCGGTACGAGGGCAAGGCGAAGCTCACCGACCTGACGATCCCCCAGCTCCGGCAGATGATCGGCATCCTCGAAGCGCTGGCGGCCGGCCCCGGCGAGCCCGGCATCGAGCCGGAGGAGGTGGGCGCGTGACCTGGCGCGAGCGGTACGAAGCCTACCTGGAGACGCTGACGGACGAGCAGCTCGGCGCCGAGTGCGAGCGGCAGATAGCGCTCGACCTGCGCTCCCGGCAACAGCAGGGCGAGAGCGCGTCGGACCTGGCGTGGTTTGAGGCGTGCCGGCGCGGCCGGTCAGACCTGTGGCTTGCGGCGCGGGACCGGGCGAGGGCCGAGCGAGCGGAGGCGGCGCGGGGGAGCGGACGGTAGCAGAAGCGCCTGGGGGGCTGTACACTATGGGTACTGTGGCGAAGCGCAAGAGCAACGTGCTGACCCCGAAGCGGATTCGGGACATCCGCGAGAAACTCGGCCTGACCATCGAGCAGGCGGCCGAGCGCATCGGGGTCATGCCGCGCACCTGGCGCGCCTGGGAGCAGCCGTCCCAGGGCCGCAGCCCGTCCGAGTCCCACGCCATCCTCATTCGACTCCTCCAGGACGGAACAATCTAGCGCCCACGGCAAGGCGGCCCGGAATCCTGACTTGCACCGTGCGTACACGTCGTGTATTGTACACACGGTGTACGAATCGAGAGGAGATGCCATGCATGAACCGGTCATCGACCCCGAGTTCGCCGGCCTGGTCCCGGCGCTGACGGAGGAGGAGTTCGCCCAGCTCGAGCGCAACATCGTCGCGGACGGACGCATTCGCGACGCGCTGGTGGTGTGGTCGGGGGAGAACATCCTTCTGGACGGGCATCACCGGCACGCCATCGCCCACAAGCACCTGATTCCCTACCGGGTCAACCAGCTCAATTTTCTCTCGCGAGAAGCAGCGATCCTCTGGGTGGTCAACAACCAGCTGGGGCGCCGCAACCTCACGCCCGCGCAGGTCAGCTACCTGCGCGGCAAGGAGTACAACGCGGCCAAGAAGCCGCGCGGAGGCGACCGGCGATCAAAGGGTCAGTTTGACCCTTTGATCGAGGGCGGCCGATCAAAGGGTCAAACTGACCCTTTGATCGAGGGGAGCACGGCCGAAAAGCTGGCCGAGAAGCACAAGGTCAGCGAGCGGACAATCAAGCGCGACGGCGAGTTCGCGGAGGCCGTTGACGCGGCCCCGCCGGAGGTGAAGGCCGCGGTGCTGAACGGCGAGGCGCCGAAGGCCACCGTCACGCAGCCCGCCACCGAGCCGGAGCCGGCGGTAGCGGTGGACGGCTGGGGCATCCCCATCCAGGAGTGTGCCGCCGCGGCCTTCGAGGCGCGGCCCCTCTTCGACGAGATCCTGACGCTCCTGCGTCGGGCCGGTCGGCTGTACAAGCAGCTCGCGGACCATCCCGGCGGCGCCTACCTGTGCAAGTACGGCACCAGCATCAACACGCGCACCGGCTACAAGAGTCGCGGCATCACGAACGCGATTTCCAGCCTCGAAGACTGCCGGCCGACGTACACCGTCTGCCCCTACGCCCACAACCCCCACGCGCCGCACCCGGAGAACTGCTCCCTCTGTTACGGCCTGGGCTGGATCCCGCCGCTGCCGAAAAACCGCGTCTCCGAGGAACTGATCGCCGCCGTCAAAGCCAAGTTCGGAGTTTGACCCATGTTCGACCTGCGCCACTACCAGCGGGAAGCCGTTGAAGCTGTTCGCGGCACCTGGGCCAGGCACCAGGGCGCCGCCCTTGTCGCGGCGACTGGCACCGGCAAGACGGAAACCTACCTGGCCCTCGCCGTGGCCGAGCCGGGTCGCGTGCTGGTCGTGGCGCATCGCGACTACCTGATCAATCAGCCCATCAGCCGACTGGCGGCACACGGTTTCGACGACGTCGGCGTGGAGATGGCGGACGAGCGGAGCGAATCCAAGCTGATGCGCAACAAGGTCGTCTTCGGCACGGTGCAATCTCTCTCGCGACCCAACCGGCTGGCCACCTTCGACCCGGCCGACTTCACGCTCCTGATCGTGGACGAGGGGCACCGCGCCGTGAGCGCCACCTACCGGCGCGTCCTCGACCACTTCCGGCGCAACCCGCGCGTTCGCGTCCTGATCCTGACCGCCACGCCGAAGCGCAAGGACAACGTCGCGCTGGGCAACCTGTGCGACGGCGACATCGAGGTGGCGTACACCTACGGCCCCAGGCAGGCCGCCGAGGACGGGTGGATCGTGCCGCTGCGGTTCTACCGCCGCGAGGTGGAGGGGCTCGACTTCTCCCACGTCGCCCTCAAGGGCACCGACCTGGACCCCGAGCAGGTGGAGTCGCTGCTCCTCCAGGAAAGGCCGCTCCACAAGGTCTGCGCCTCCCTCGCCGAGGATCGCGGCGCCACCATCGTGTTCTGCCCGTCGGTCAAGGTCGCGCAAGCATACGCCACGCTGATGAACAACCGCTACCGGCCCAATCGGGCCGCCGTCCTGTGGGCCGACAGCGAGGACGAGGAGCGCGAGGCAACCTCAAAGCGGCTGGCCCAGGGGGAGATCGACTACGTCTTCAACGTGGACCTGTTCACCGAGGGGTACGACGTCCCGGAGTTGGCCCGCGTCGTGTGGGCCGCGCCGACCGCATCCCTCGTCCGGTTCACTCAGGGCACGGGCCGCGTCTTTCGGCCGCACTCCAGCGTCAAGCGGCTGCTCCGCGGCCCCAAGGAGGAGGCGGGCCAGCGGCGGCTGATGATCGAGCAATCGCCCAAGCCCGTCGGGCACGTCGTCACCTACTACCCGCAGAACTGCCGGCACCAGCTGTGCGAGCCGAACGACATCCTCGGCGGCGAGGACTTGCCGCCGGAGGTGCGCAGCGCGGCCAAACAGGTGCAGGAGGCGACCGCCGCCCAGGCCAACGGGTCCGACCCGGAAGAAGACGTCAGGACGGCCAAGGCGCTGGTCGAGTTGCGGGCGCTACTCGACCGGAGGCGGCGCCGCATCAAGGCCAAGGCGACCGTCAACGACGTCGAGTACGACGCCTTTGGGGGTGGCCGCAACAGATCGGGCAGCGAGGGCGCAACGGCGGTCAAGTCGGCCGCGAAAGCCGTCTCGGAAGACTGGCCGGCCGGCGACCCGGCGACGGACCGGCAGCGCGGCTGGTTCCGCTGGAAGGGGCACCACCTCCCGGCGGGGGCGACGAAGTTCCAGGCTTCGGTGGCGCGCGACCTGATCGAGCTGGGCGTGAGCCCGCTGACGGCGCTGGGCTATGGAAAGCGGCAGGCGCTGAAGGTCAGGGACGAACTGCGGAGACGTCAGGATGACGCTGGAGGAATTCCTCGCCACGACGGCGCGACGGCTGCCGACGGCTGCTGAGTTGATGTCGGTCTGTGACGAGCTGGGGATACGGTTCGGGGCGACGGCGGACGGGCGCCCGGCGGTCAAGTACGGCGGCGACCTCAAGGAAGAGGCCCAGGCCCTTGTTGGGATCCTGCGGCGCGAGCCCTGGCGCACGCAGGTCATCACGGCCAAGGGGCTGGGAGCGCCGCCCGTAGCGGCCGAGCCCGAGCCCGAGCCCGAGCCCTTCCGGGGCCGCGTCTGGCTCTGGCGCTTCGGCCAGACGTACCGCGAGTGCCGGGGCGACGGCGGGCCGGACTGGCACCCCGTCGGCGCGTGGTGGTGGAAGAGCGACGGCGAGACGGCCTGGCGCGCGGTGCCGGGCCGGGAGGAGTGCGCCGCGGGGTACGACCCGCCGGAGGTGAAATGAGCGAAGTTGATGCCCTGCTCGCCGCCTTTGCCGCTGGCGACCAGTCCGCTTTCGCCCCGCTCTCCGACCTCCTCAAGGAGCAGAGGGGGCTGGAGGAGCCGCTGCCCGTGAGGCTGCACCACGTCCCCAACTGGCTGCGGCTGCGAATACTCAGGGTGTGGCCCAAGGGGGAGCCCAAATACATGACGGCCGGCGACTGGTTGTTGAATCGACTGCTCTTCAGCACCGGCGCCCTTGTCGGGGACGTCTGGCTAGACCACTGGGGCAGCGTCCCGCAAATCGGCACCCGAGTGCCGGCGTTCGTCAGCGAGCCCTACGGCTTTCGAGAGGAGCAGCTTGAGGCGGCCGTCTGCTTCGCAAAGGCCCTCGGGCTCACCCTCGCCGTCTCTCAGCCGGGTGCCTGGCATTCCGGCACGACACGATACCTCTTCGTGCCGGAGGTGCCGTAGGTGCGTGACGAACTGCTCTGGCTGGCCCTCGGCGCGGCCATCGGCAACCAGCGCCTGCTGGCCCGCCTGCTCGCCGACGTGCCGCCGGAGGCGTTCCCCCCGGGGTGGGCGCGGCAGGTCGCGCGGGCGCTGGCGGACGGCAAGGCCCGCGAGGCGCTGGCCCGGCTCGGACTCGACCAAAGGGACGGGCAGGCGGCGGCCGATGCACTCATAGACCACGCCCGGCGGCGCGGCGAGAAGGGCCGCGCCGTGGAGACGGCCGACCGGCTGCGGGCGGCAGCCCAGGTCATGCAGCCGCTGGACTTCGCCGCCTACGCGCGTGCCCAGGTGGCCGCGCTGGGCGGGGCGGCCGAGGCGAACGGGAAGGCCCACACGAACGGCGCAGCGTCTTCCGGGGGTCGCGTCCCGGACGCCGGGTAGCAGGCCGGGAGCAGACCTGTGAACGTGGCGGCGGGGAGCCCTCGCTGAACCCGCCAACATAGCCGCGGCCCGCGAGGTGAGGTATTGGCGTGCCAGGCCGGGGAGGTTCCGGCGGGGCTCGGGAGGCGCGTCCACGGACGCCGAGAGGAAAACGCCAGCCGAGAGGGTGCGACCGACCCGACCGACGCGACGACACTATAGGGGATAGTCAATATCCCCAACCAACCCGGTGGGGCAAGGAGAAGGGCAAGGGCAGGCGACCGGCCGACCCAACCCGGACCCGGCACACACGCGGTGTCTGAGCGGAGGGAGGGGAGGGAAGCGAAGGGGGATGGTGCGCCCAGCGTGCGTCACGCCGCGCAAGGGCGAGGCGGTGTCGCGCGTGGTGCGGATTGAGGGGTGACGGATGGCGCAACTCAGCCGGTGGCGGGCGCGTAGCCGGGAAGTCATCGAGGCGGTGCTGGCGGCGCTGCCGCCGGACGCGGCCGAGCGGGACGCCCGCCGCGCCCTGCGGGCGGCGTACCCGTTCGGCCCGCGGGCGCACCACCCCTACGCCTGCTGGCTCAGGGAGCAGCGGATCGCCCTCGACGCCCGCTTCCCGGCCCGGCTTTGGCGGCGCATGACCGACGAGCCCGAAATCGCCTACCGGCTGGTGTGGGTGCCGCGCGGCAGCTACGACGCGGCCCGGTTCGTCCCGTGGGTGGAGGTCGCGTGCGGGTGGTGCGAGGGCGGCGTCAACCCGCGGACCGGGTGCCTGGTGTGCGGGGAGTACCACGAGCGCCTCGCGGCGGCCGTCGCCTCCCCCGAGTTCCGCGGGCTGCGGGACGGGGCGGCGCGGGCGCCGGCCGGACGGCCGGATCCTGGCAAGGTCGGGGTGCTGCTGGACTGGCTGGAGGAGCGTGGCGTGTGCGTGCCGAGGCTGACGGCGGCGGCCGAGGCGGAAGGGGGTGCGTGATGGCTGACCTCGTCCCGTGTCCGTGCTGCGGCGGCACCGGGCTCCGGCCCCTGACCGGGGTGTACGCCGAGACGCTGGCCCTGCTGCGCGCCGCCGGGGAGGCGACGGGGGCGGACCTGGCCCGGCGCGTCGGGTGCAAGGCGACGGCCATGAACAACCGGCTGGCGGCGCTGGAGCGGCTGGGCCTGGCCGTGTCGCGCCGGTACGGGCGGCTGCGGCTGTACCGGGCGGCGGAACGCGGTTGAATCCCCGCCGTCGCTGTGGCACACTGGAGCATCGGCCGGCGCGTGGCACCCCAGCGAGGCGCCCGCCGGCCCACACCGCGAGGGCACAGTGATGGCGAAGACGGCGAACAAGGGCGGCCCCAGGCCCGTGACGGAGGGCAAGGCCGCCGGGAAGGGCAAGGCCCCGCCCAGCAAGCCGAAGGGCGGGGCGAAGAAGTAGCGACGGCGGGCGCGGGGAGAGAGCCGCGCCCCTCAGCACCGGCCCCGGGGACCACCGACCCGGGGCCGTTTCATGCGCCGTTGCCCCCGGGCGCGGGCGGCGGGTAGGGTGGGCGGCTGCTATGACTGCACAGACGCTGACCCCGAAACAACAGCGGTTCGTGGAGGAATACCTATGTGACCTCAACGCGAGCGCGGCCGCCCTCCGCGCCGGCTACAAGAGTGGGGACATCGGCCGCCAGCTCCTCACGAAAACTCACGTCCAGGAGGCCATCCGGGCGGCCCAGGCACAACGGGCGGGCCGGACGCAAATCAGCGCCGACTACGTCCTTGGAAACCTGCAAGAGGTAGTTGAGCGGTGCATGCAGCGGGCGCCCGTCATGGTGCGGCGCGGCCGCGAAGTGGTCCAGGCCACAGACGAAGAGGGCCGGCACGTCTGGCAGTTCAACGCCAAGAGCGCGGTCGCAGCCCTCGGGTTCCTCGGCAAACACCTCGGCTTGTTCGTCGAGCGGGTGCGGCACGAGGGGGCCGTTACGGTAATCGAAGATGACGGGTGGTACGGAAACAAGGCGCACGATCTCGCTGCCGCGGGCGCTGCCGCATCAGGTGCCGGTGCTCCTGAGCCCGGCCCGCTACAAGGTGGTGGTGTGCGGCCGGCGGTGGGGGAAGACGGCCCTCGGCCTGCTGGCGACGATCCGCGGCCACGGCCCCGCAAGGGGCGCCCGCAAGGGGGCGATTGACGGCGGCAAGGTCTGGTGGGTGGCCCCCGACTACCCGACCGCGAGCGAAATCTGGCGCGACCTAAAGCGGGCGACGCGGGCCGCGTGGGTCCACAAGGACGAGACGGAGCGGCGGGTGGAGTTGCCGTCGGGCGGGTCGATCACGGTCAAGAGCGCGCACCACCCCGATTCGCTGGTGGGCGTCGGCCTGGACGGGGTGGTGATCGACGAGGCCGGCAAGACGGACGGGGCGGCGTGGTCCGAATCGCTGCGACCCACCCTCAGCGACCGCAACGGGTGGGCCGTCTTCATCGGCACGCCGAAGGGGCACAACTGGTTCTGGGAGCTGTTCCAGCACGCGGGCCGGACCGAGGGCTGGGAGCGCTGGCAGCGGCCGACCTCGGACAACCCGCTGGTCCCGGCCGCAGAGCTGGAGGCCGCCCGGCTCGACGCCCCGGCCCACTTCGGCCAGGAGTACGAGGCCCGCTTTGTTGCCGTCGAGGGCGCGGAGTGGCCGCCGGAGTACCTGGACTGGCCGGGGCTGTGGTTCGCCGACTGGCCCGACCTCGGCCAGCTGACGATCCGCGTCATGGCCCTGGACCCGAGCAAGGGGGCGGACGCCGGCAAGAGCGACTGGCAGGCGCTGATCCTGCACGGGCGCGACCGGCACGGGGTGGAGTGGGTGGAGGCGGACCTCGACCGCCGGCCCATCGTCGCCCCGCGGGCGCCGGACGGCACCCCGACCGGCGAGGGCATGGTGGAGGCCGTGGTCGAGCGGGCGCAGTGGTTCCGGCCGCACTCGCTGGGGTTCGAGGCGAACCAGTTCCAGCTGCTGTTACGCTTGCCGCTGCTGGAGGAGTTGCGGCGGAGGCGGGTGTCAGACGTCCCGCTGCACCTGATCGACAACCGCGACCCGAAAATCCTGCGCATCCGGCGCCTCGGCGCCCCGCTGGGCGAGCGACGGCTGCGCATCCGGGACACCCGGGGCGGGCGGCTGCTGGTCCAGCAGTTACGAGACTTCCCGGCGGGGGAGTTCGACGACGGGCCGGACGCGCTGGAGATGGCGCGGCGGCTGAGCATCTCGCTGTTCAATGGGGAGGCGTGACCATGCGACGGCGGACGTTTCTCGGGGCGGCGCTGGCCGCCGTGGCGGGGCTGCTGGGGCTGGGCGGCGGGCCGGCGCTGGCGGAAATCCGCCGGCTGGACTACGGCCCCGCGCAGCCGGGCGGGTGGCGGTCCTACCGTCAGCGGCGGGTGCGCCTGCGCGACCTGCGGCCGGGCGACCACTTCACGCACGGCGACCGGCCCGGGGACATCTTGGAGGCGGATTCCGTCCCGCGGTGGGACGAGGGGGCCGGGACGTGGACCATCGAAGCCCGCCTGCTGGGCCGCGAGATGGAGGGCCGCAGATGACCGACCCACTGACGCCGGACCGGCTGGAGGAGATCGTCTCGATTACCGAGGAGGCCGGCGGGCTGGCCCTGGCCCGCGGCGACAACGGCATCCTGCTGGACGCCACCCGCGACCTCCTCGCCGAGGTGGGCCGGCTGCAGGCCGACGTTGCTGCGCTGGGCCGCGCCGCCCAGGCAAACCTGGCCGACGCCGAGGCCGCCCGCACGCTCGCCGGCCAGTACTTCCTGGAGGCCGAGCGCCTGCGCCGGCTCAACAAGGGGCTGGCCGGGCGCATCGCGGCGGCCTACAAGGCGCCGGAGGACGGCCGGCACGAGGACGTGCCGTTCATCCTCCGGCCAGACGAGGAGGCCCGATAGCAGACCCATCGACCAACGGCGCCCCGCGCAGGCGCTCGCGCGTCCGCGCGGCCCGGGAGCGGCTGGAACTCAAGCGGCTGCGCCTCGAGGCCCGGCTGCTGGAGCGACAGGAGCGGCTGCTGGGGCTGCAGGCCCGGCCGAAGGGCGGCCCGACCCAGCTGCACGAGAGTACGCCGTGGCCCGGGTGGGGGGCGTGGGTGGACCCGTGGCAGCAGCCGTGGGGCGCCCTGCCGCCGCCCCTCGGGCCGACCGTCAGCCAGCCCGGCGACCGAAGGCACGGCCAGCAGTGGCCCCTCTGGCAGAACCTGACCCAGCTGGGGTACTACCGCCAGCAATCCCGCGTCCTGTGCGCGACGAACGGCCAGGCCCGGGGGCTGCTCAAGAACCTCACCAACTACCTGATCGGCCCGGGGTTTACCTACACGGCCGTGCCCAGGCCCGGCGCGGCCGACGCCGACGCCGGCACGCCCGGGGACCAGCCGGGGGGCCGCACGCAGAAGCTGGTGGACATGGTGCAGGCGGTCATCGACCGCTTCACCGGGGAGGCTGACCCGTACTCCGGCGTGACGCCGTGGGGGCGCCGGGAGCGGGAGGCGTTCCGCCGGGTGCCCCGGGACGGCGAGGCGTTCCTGCGCCTGTTCCGCGTGCGGGGCGACGGGTCGGAGCCGTGCCGGGTGGACGTCCGGTTCGTCGAGCCGGAGCAGGTCATCGACTACCCGGGCGGGACGGTGGAGCAGGGGTGGAGCTTCGGCGCCCGGCACCACGTCAGCGGCGACGAGGAGGACGTCGAGCGCGTCCTCGAATACTACGCCGCGTACACCGCCGACCCCGGCCACGGCGAGGTGATCGACGCCGCCGACGTGATCCACGTCAAGAGCCCCGACGAGGACAGCACGGTCAAGCGCGGCCTGCCGCTGTTCTTCGGCGACACCTATGATGCCTTCGTGCGCGCCGCCAAGCTCCAGCGCAACCTGAGCGAGGGGGCCGCGCTGCAGAGCGCCATCGCCTGGATCGAGCAGTTCGAGGCCGCCAGCCGGGCGCAGGTCCAGGAGTACCAGGCGGCCCAGACCGACTTTCGCCGGCCGGCGCCGTACAGCGAGACGGGCCGGGAGGACCAGTTCACCCACTACCCGCCCGGGTCGATCCCTCGGATCGGCAAGGGCAAGCAGTTCGTCCAGCCGCCGTACAACGCCGGGGCCGCGTCGCAACAGGCCATCGTGCAGGGCGACCTGCGCCAGGGGCTGGCCGCCGCCTGCGCGCCCGAGTTCTTCTCGGGGGACGCATCGAACAATAATTATGCGTCGATCCAGATGGCGGGCTCGCCGGTGATCAAGGCGGCCGTGGCCGACCAGGCGTACTATGCCTCTCACTTCGCCCGCGCCGTCTGGGCCGCGGTCCTGTGGGCCGTCGAGTGTGGGGAGTTGCCGCGCGAGGCGCTGGCGGCGGTCAAGCTCCAGGTGGAGCCGCCCCAGGTGCTGCACGCGGACCCGCTGCAGCAGGCGCAGACGGATTCGATCTACCTGACGGCCGGGGTGGTGAGCCCGCAGACGGTGTGCGCCGAGACGGGCCGGGATCCGGAGGTGGAGCTGGCCAACATCGTCCGCCGGCAGCAGGAGTTGGGGCCGCAGCTGCCGGGGCTGGACGTGCCGGGGGAGGACGCGACCGATGGCGACCCGCCGACCGACCCCGCCGCGCGGTAGCCGCGCCGCCCAGGCCCGGCTGTTCGCCGCCGCCGACCGGGCCGCCGTCGGCGTCGATGCGGCCGTGCGTGCGTGGTGGCGCGGGCTGCTGGCGGCCCTGCGCGACCCTGCCGGTTTTGCGGCCCGGAATCACCGGGCGCTGGCGGCCCTGCGCGCCCTGCCGGCGGTGATCGCCGGGGCGCTGCGCGATAGGCTATCCGGGCTGGTGCTGCTGGGGCACGGCGAGGCGGCAAAGGTGCTGGGGAGGGCGGCGCGTGGCGATCCATCTGGGGGGCGGGTGGCTGGTGGAGTGGTGGGCCGGCGGCTCCGTGTGCCTGATGCGGGGCGACGGCTGGAATCTCGCCTGGGTGGCGACCTACCAGCACTGCCAGCACCTCTACAACTGACCGAGGACGAGGGCGCCCCCGACCCCCTCGCCGACCTGTTCCCGGCCCCGTCTGCCGACTGGGCGCGGGCCGTCCTCGCCCCGTTCGTCCGCCCGGCCGACTGGCGGCAGATCGGCACCGACGCGCACAAGCGCATGCCCGAGGACCTGGCCGCGCAGATCGCCGCGAGCATGGCGCAGGGGAAGACGCACCGGGAGGTGGCGAAGGACATCCAGCCGCTGCTGGACGGCAGCCGGGTGCGGGCCGTGCGGGCGGCGCGGACGTTCGGCCTGCACGCCGCCCACGCCGGGCAGCGCGCCGCGTGGGACCAGGCCGGGGATTTGATCGCCGGATTCACTGTACACGCCACCTTCCACAACACCCGCCCCGAGCACGCCGCGCGCGACGGCACGACGTACTGGAAGAATCCAAGGCCGGGCCAGAAGGGCATGGACGAATGCCCCCGCCCGCCCCTTGAGGCGGACGGATCGATTGCGTGGAACTGCGCCTGCTGGCTTACCCCCGTCCTCTCTCCCTGAAATTTGACACCGCCCGCGCCCGCCCCGCAGAGTGGGCGGCATGAGTCGCCAGCGCCTCCCCGTCACCGAGCAGCACGCCGGCGCCTTCACGAAGCCGCTCAAGGTGGACCGTGAAAAGGGCGTCGTCTACGGCGTCAAGGTCCTCGGCTGGACCAGCGCCAACCGCCGCGAGTACCTCAAGGAGGCGGCGCTAAAGGCGGTCCGCGCCGGGCTGTACGAGAACGTCAAGGTCTACATCGACCACCGCACCAAGCCCAACGAGCAGCGCAGCGCCCGCGACCTCTTCGGCAAGCTCTGTAACGCCACCGTCGAGGCCGACGGGGTGTATGCCGACCTCTGGTACAACCGCAAGAACAAGATGGCCGAGGACGTCGCCGAGGACGCAGAGCGCGGCCTGGGGCTGTACGGCCTGAGCCACGACGCCGAGGCCGGGGATTACGACGTGCGGCCGGACGGCGTGCAAGTGATCAAGGAAATCAGCGTGGTTAACTCGGTGGACATCGTCGCCGACGCGGCCACCGTCTCAAGCCTTTCGGAGGGCCGAACGGTAAGCACCCCCACGAAAATCACCATCGGCGCGCTGCTGGAGCGGCTCTCGGTCAACGCCAAACTCCCGAAGCCGCTGCGCAAGCAGTTGCTGGAGATGGACACGGCCTGCCCGCGCGAGATGGACGACCCGGGCGACATGCCCGCCGACGCCGGCGCGACCCCGACCGACCCGAAGGCCGCCCTCGCCGCCGCCGTCGGCCAGCTGGTCCAGAGCGCCGACGCGGCCGACCACGAGCTGGCCCAGAAGATCATGAAGCTCCTCAAGCCGGAGGCCCCGGTTGAGGAGGAGGACGGCGAGGACGACGACGAGGAAGACGGCGAGGGCGACGGGCCGCCGAAGGAGGGCAAGGGCAGGCGTGCCCGCAAGCCCGCCCCCCGCAAGCCCGCCGCACCACGCGTCGTGACCGTGACCGAGGCCCGCGCCAAGGCGCTGATCGCCCTGGCCGGCGTACAGGAGAGCCGCGAGTTGCTCGACGCCGTCTGCGGCATCGACGAGACGCGCGCCATCGCCGTTATCCAGCTGGCCAAGGGCAAGCAGACGCAGACGCAGCGCGCCGGCGGCCCGCGCAGCGCCCCGGCCGGCACGGTGAGCGCCACCGCGACCGTGACCGAGAGCAAAATCCCCGACGACAGCAAGGCGCTGGCGTCCTGGCTCAACAGCAAGTGACCGGCGGGCACCGGCCCCACACGCACGCACCCCGCACACCGGAGGTTAGATAGCCAACCTGGCCCGCTACTCACGGCTCCTGGAGGAGCTGGACGTCGTCAAGGTGTTCGACGACTTCACCGGCGACCAGAGCGACGTCCACTTCGTGGACACCGTCACCGACTCCGGCAGTGCCGCCGTCGGCGACGTCGTCAACGGCGTCATGGTCCTGACCCCGTCCGACGGGTCGGTGGTGGACAACGACGAGGCGTACATCAAGAGCGCCAACGAGCTGTTCAAGTTCGGCACCAACCGCTGCATCTACGGCCGGTGGAAGATCAAGTACCACGAGGTGACGGCGGACGTCGCCAATATCGCCGTCGGGTTCCAGAACGCCGTTGGCGCGGACAGCATCATCGACGACGGCGGCGGGGTGAAGACGAGCGGCTCGACGCTGGCGATTTACAAACTCGACGGCGGGACGAAATTCGTGGTCGCGTCGGCGTGCAACGGCACCGCGACCACGACCACGACGAACAAGGACTGTGACGAGGAGACGGACTACGTCCTGGAGATCGAGGCCCGCGACTGGGACGGCGTGTCCATGCAGGTCAGCTTTAAGGTGGACGGCGAGTACCTGCGCGACACCGACAACGCCATCATCAAGCACACCGTCGCCATCGCCAACGCGACCGAGATGCAGGTCTGGGCCGGCATCAAGCTCGGCGCCTCGACCAACAACGACACGCTCGACATCGACTACATCTTCGCGTGCCAGACGCGCGTGTAACGGGGCCGCACCGACACCCTGACCAACCCACCAAGGGGGACCGATAGGAATCAACTACAAGCGGCTCCTGCAGCTGAGCGAGCAGCGCGGCGCGGCCGGCGTCCGGGAGGCGTTCGCGGACCGCGACACCCGCCGCAACCTCGACCTCGGCCGGCTGTTCGTCGAGTGCTTCGGGTGGCACGAGTTCGTCGCCTGCCGGTCGCGCGACCAGATGGCCAACGACGTGTTCGCCCGCAGCCTGACGGAGTCCGGCCCCGGGGCCGTCGGCACGTCCGCATTCCTCAACGTCAGCGGCCAGTTCGTCTACACGAACGTGATGGACGCCTACGAGGCCGAGCCGGCGGTGTTCACCCAGCTCATCCCGGAGGCGACCGCCTCGACCCTCGACGGGGAGAAGATCCCCGGCCTGACGGAGATCGGGGACGAGATCGCCGAGCGCGACGAGCACGAGGCGTACGCCATCGCCGGGTTCGGCGAGGACTGGGTGTTCACGCCGCCGATCAAGGACCGCGGCCTCATCGTCCCGCTCACCTGGGAGGCGATCTTCAACGACCGAACGAATTTGGTCGAGACGCGCGCCCGGGACGTCGGCAAGTGGTTCAAAATTCACAGGGAAAAGCACGCCATCGACTGCGTGGTGGACGAAAACCGCACGTCGCACCGCTACAACTGGCGCGGCACCGTCATCGCCAGCTACGGCGACAACAGCGGCTCCCACACCTGGGACAACCTGGCCGCGTCGAACGGCCTGCTCGACTGGACCGACCTGGACGCGGCCGAGCAACTGTTCAACGGGCTCACCGACCCGTACACCGGCGAGCCGATCATGATCGAGCCGAAGCACCTGGTCGTGGTCAAGGCGCTGGAGCCGACGGCGCAGTACATCCTCAACGCCACCATGCTCACCCGCCACGTCGGCGGGTACGCCACGTCCGGCAACCTGACCGCCATCGAGTACCAGAACCCGTGGCGGAACAAGTACCAGCTGGTGACGAGCAAGCTGCTCGCGTCCCGCCTGGCCACGGACACCGACTGGTTCCTCGGCGACGTCGGCGCGTACGCGAAGTGCATGATGGCGGAGAAGATGAACGTCATCGCCGCGCCGCCGAACAGCCACGAGGAATTCCACCGACGCATCGTCCAGCAGCACCGCGTCAACGAGCGGTTCGCGTACACGGTGGTTCAGCCGCGTGCGGTGGTGAAATCAACCGCCTGACGCTATCTGATTTATCCGCAGCACACCGCCCCGGGCAGCGCTGCCCGGGGCCTCCGAGGACACGAGGCCGACCGATGGCGAAGAAGCAGAAGCTCACCCCCGACGAGCTGCAGGAGCGCGGCATTCCGCTGGGCGAGTCCGCCGGGCCGCCGCCCGACGACGGCACCCCGCCGCCGAAGTACGGCACGCCGAAGCCGGCCGACCCGTCCGGCCCCCTGCCGCGCGTCTGCTCCCCGCTGGAGCGCGTGCCGGCCGGCGGCGACGCGCGGCGCTACAAGGTGCGCTGCGACAGCCACCGGCCGCAGCCGACGCGCTACGTCCTGGCGAAGACGCAGGCCGACGCGGAGGCGTGCTACAAGGCCACGCAGCGGCTGGGGAAGGAAGAGGGCGTGGTGCTCGCCGTGACCGAACTCCCCGACTGACCCTGCGAGGTGACCGATAGCCGATCCGTTCTGGCAGGACCAGCGGGCGCGGGAGTTCGAGATCGGGCCGCGCGGCCGCGCCCTCCTGCGCCGCATCTTGCTCGCCCTCGAAACCCTCGCCGGCGGCAAGATGCCCGACCCGGGCGAGATGTCCGAGGACGAAGAGGCCGACTGGGACGAAGACCACCCCAACGACCAGAGGTAACACCCGATAAGCGCTCCCTTCCAGGTCCGCGTCAAGGACTACGCTTCGACTCCGGCCGAGTTCGACCTGCGCGGCGTCCTCGGCGCCGCCCTCACCGCCGACTGGCGGCAGGCGTTCGTCGCCCGCGGCATGGGCTACCACGTTGACGTCGGGTCGTTCTCGACGCCCATCACCGGCGGCGGCAACGGCACCGTGATCGACCTTGACCAGCCGGAGTTCGGGATCAGCGTGGCCAGCGGGTACACCGTCGTGCCGCTGCGCGTCCACGTCGCCGCCCTGCCGGGGCTGCAGACGACCGACAGCCACGAGAGCGAGATCCTCCTGGCCGTGGACCGGGCCGCGGCCTGGGCCGGAGACGGCACCGTCACGACCGAGACGGCCGTCAACATGCGGACCAGCTCGACCGGCAACCCGACCGGCGTCTCCATCTTCAGCGCCGCCACGGTCGACATCACCGACCCGAACCTGGGCATGGAGCTGGCCCACGTCGCGAAGCTGACGGACGTCCAGGGCACCGCCGCGACCGTCAACCTGTATGACCTCGTGCTGCTGTACGAGCCGCGCAACCCGCCGTTCCTCGTCGGCCCGTGCGCCCTGTACGGGTACTGGGGCGGGGACGTGGCCGTGACCGGGTTCGCCAACATCGACTTCCTGGCGTTCCCGACGTCGCTGATCAGCGGCCTGAGTTGACCGACCGCCCCGGGCGCGCCCGGGGCCTGTGCGGGTGAGGTGGTCCCTCAACCGGGTTTTATCTGCCTGGCCTGCCGCGTTCGATTCCGGCACCCGCGACTTACGAGGCCGAGCCGTGCCCACCAACCTCGAACAGATCGAAACGTCGATCAGCCAGATCCTCGCCCGGATCGTGGAGATCACCGCCAGCGCCAACCCGACCGTGAGCGTCGCCGGGCGCACCATCGGCAAGACGGAGTACCTGCACGAGCTGCGCGACGCCCTGCGCGACCTGCGCGAGCAGAAGGCGCTCGAAGACGGTGGCGGGGCCTGGGAGGCGAGGGGCCGCGGCGTGACCTGACCGGCCGGGCGAGGGGCGAGACGCCGGCGGGAGCCGCGAGGCCGGCCCGCCGTTTTTGTTGGGGGAGGGTGAGCGGTGGCATCGAATGTGAAAAACATTGCCAAGGGGCGCACCTGGAGCGGTGACCTGGACCTGAATTCGGATGATCTCAGGTTGATCCTCCTCATGACCAACACGACGGCGGATACGGACGTGGACGCGGACAACACAGGCGACTACACGCTCGACGAGATGGACGGGGCCAACTACGCCCGCCAGGCCCTCGACAACGAGGCGGTCAACGTCGACGACGCCAACGACCGGGCCGAGTTCGACGCCGACGACGTGAGCATCGCCTCGCTAGGCAACGGCACCCGGCAGATGCAGGGGGCACTGATCCACGAGCACATCACGAACGACGCCGGCAGCTTCCCGTTCGTGTACGTCGAGTTCTCCAGCACGATCAACCCCGGCGGCAGCACGTTCTCAATTTCGTGGAACGCGGAAGGCGTGGCGCAGCTGAGCTGAGGAATCTATGGGCATCAAAGTCTACCAGGACGCGAAGAAGGCCGAGCGCGGCCTGCCGTCCTACTCGTTCACGATCGACGGGGCCGAGTCCCTGTACTGGTGCCGGACCGAGCACGCAGCGAAGCGTGTCGTAGATCGCCTTCAGCTGGGCCGGAGCGGGGAGGCGTTCGGGGCGGCCGGGGTCGTGTCGGCCGGCGCGTCCACGGCCGCGGCCCTGACGCGCGGCCACAAAAAGCCGGCCCGCGGGAAGGTGGTCCGGGCCGGGGAGGTGACGGTCGAGACGGTCACCACCAAGTCCGGGCGCACCAAGCCGCGGGAGAAGCGGCCGGGGTTCCTCTTCGAGCTGGACGGCAGGGCGGACGAGGGCCTCGTCGTCGCCAGCGAGGCCGAGGCGAAGAAGCTGTGCGCCGTCGCGGCGTTCAAGACGCGCGGCAAGCTCGGGCGGTTCGCGGAGGCCGAAGCGGCGTTCAAGGACGCCTACGGCAAGGCGTGCAAGGTGCATCTTGTCGGCCGCAAGGTCGTGGCGAAGGACCAGGACGGCGGGCTGTGGGCGGTCGGGCTGCAGGACGGGGAGGCGCCGCGGTTCAAGTGCGTGGCGCCGGCCCCGCCGAAGTGAGGTGACGCATGGCCGGGCCGCTTTTGTACGATCGCGTCCTCGAAACCACCACTACCACCGGGACGGGCACCCTCGGGTTGGCCGGGGCGGTGACGGGCCACCAGTCGTTCGCGGCGGTCGGGGACGGCAACACCTGCCCGTTCTGCGTCTATGAGGTAGATGCGGACGGGAACCCGGACGGCGACTGGGAGGTGGCCATCGGCGCCTACACCGCCAGTGGCACGACGCTGGCCCGGACGACAGTGCTGGCCAGCAGCAACAGCGGCGCCGCCGTCAACTTCGGGACCGGGACAAAGCGGGTAGCGCTAGTGATTCCCGCATCTCTACTGGCACGGTTGGAGCCAGGGTGGTACGGAGACGGCGGGGATGGCAGCGCGACGATAAGCGCCGACACGACGTTGACTCGCAATATGTACTATACGGACCTGACCATAGACAGCACCAAGGTGCTGACGACAGGTGGTTTCAAGGTATTCGTCAATGGTACTCTCACAAACAATGGAACGATTCGCTGGAACGGTAACGCTGGCAGCAACGGTGGCACTGGTGCCGGCGCCAGTAGCGGCGGGGCTGGTGCTGCCGAGTTGACTGCCGCCGAACTTGGCGGCGCTCCGAATGGTGCCAACGGTGGCGCCGGGGGTATCTTTAATGGCTCGACTGGCAGCACTAGCAGTAGCCGACAATACACAGGTGGCACTGCCGGAGCTGGTGCTCTTGGTGGCAACGGTGACGGCGGCACATCGTTGGGAGCCGGGGCGGTTGCATCCGGAACTCTCAGGAGACAGGGTACAATAACCCCGCACATTATTTACGCTACCTCCGGCACGCTTCTTTTGCCGGACGGAGGCCGTTGCGGTGGTGGTGGTGGCGGCGGTGCCGGAGACAACTCATCAAACAGAGGCGGGGCTGGTGGTGGTGGTGGTGGTGGCGGCGGCACCGTATTTGTTGCTGCCCGCATCCTAAACAACGGCAGCGGGACCATTTCAGCCAACGGCGGCAACGGCGGTAATGGCGGCAACGGCAGCGCAAACAACACGGGTGGCGGCGGTGGAGGCGGCGGTGGAGGCGGCGGCTTGATTGTGCTTCTATACGACACGTTGACGGCTGGAACAATTCAAGCACTCGCGGGATCAGGTGGGACAGGAGGCACAAAAACCGGGACCGGCACCGACGGCTCCAATGGCTTCGATGGCTCAGCTGGAAACATCTTGAAATACAACGGCAAGACAAAACAATGGGAGTGAGTTGTGCCTGACATCGTTTGTTCTGACCCTCTACACGAATCGCGCTCAGCCGAACCTGGTTGGCAAGCCATTCTCGGCACATCCGATAAGTCGCTTAACGGAATGTTGTGTTCGGCCTGCGCCGGGCATCTACCCGCCGCCAGGAACATAGCGGCACGTTCCAGGGCGATAGAGCATCTTTCCGAAATGGACCCCACAGGAAAAGTGCTCCGCGCATTTGTTCTGCTACTCATCAACGAACTGAACGTTCTGAGACGATGGATTACAGCGTTTAAGGCTCAGGTGGCTGCCGCCACAAACCTTAGTAACCTCCAGACACGGGTAGCTGCCTTACCAGAAATGGCTGATCGCACCGCAGTACAAGCACAATCTGCCCTGGAGTCAGCTATCGACTCTGGTAGTGCGGACTGAATCACCTTCACCTTTTATCGAGGAAATTATGCGTCTAGCCATCGAACAGCTCGAAGCTCGCGACACCCCGTCCATTACCCTCGTCGGGACGACCGTCGAAGTGGTCGGGACGGACGGCCCGGACACCGTGCAGGTGTATCGTAACTTCGGCCAACCTGACAACAACGTGACCGTGGCCCACTACGGCACTACGCCAGCCGGGCAGTTCTTTTACGAGAAGGCGACGTTTACTCCGGAGCAGGTGAGCAAGGTTCACGCCGACCTGTTCGATGGCAACGACTCCTACCGCAACCTGCTCGTGGACGCCGTGGTCGTGGATGAAGTTGATGGCGGGGCGGGCAATGACTTCCTGTACGCCGGCCATTACGGAGGTTCGCTTTTCGGCGGTGCCGGGGATGACTGGCTGTTCAGCAACACGCACGCCGGCCAGGCACCGCTGGTCCTGGACGGCGGTGCCGGGGCTGACCTGATCTTCTGCGCCCCCGGCGAGGATCGGGCCGTGTTCGACCCGGCCGACGCGGTCTTCTCCTTCGACCCGCTCGAAGATTCCTTCGTGTAAGAGGTGACGTGTGCTCAGCGGCGGGCCGATCTCCGGCGGGCCGATCTCTTCCGCACCGCCGGTGGTGGCGGCGGGCGGCACCGTCACCGAGAACGCCTCCCCCGTCACCGCGACCGCGTCCGTCGTCGGCCCGACGGTCACCCTCACCCAGGCCGGCACGCCTGTGGTAGTCGTCGGCGGGGTAATCCAGCCGGCGCAGGCGCTGTCCCACGCGGCGGCGCCCGTGGCCGCGACGGCGGCGCCCGCGGCCCCGACGCCGGCCGTCTCTCAGGCGCCGGCCGCAGTGAGTTCGACGGCGGCGCCGGCCGCCCCGGCGACGACCCTCTCCCAGGGGGCCGCGCCGGTCGCGTCGTCGGCCTCCGTCCCGGCGGCCAGCACGGGCGGGGAGATGACGGAGGCGCCCGACCCGGTGGCGCTGGCCGGGGCGGTGGCCGGACTCACGACCGCCCTCGCCCACGCGGCGGGTGCGGCGGCTGGCGCGACGGCGGGCGTTGTGACGGCGGCGACGACGCTGGCTGCGGCCCCGAACGCCGTCGCCGCCGCGGCCGCGGTGGCCGGTCCGGCGACGACCCTGGCCCTCACCGTGTCGGCCGTGGTGGCCACGGGTGCCGCGGTGGCCCCGACGCCGGCGCTGGCCCAGGCCCCGGGGGCGGCGGCGGTGACAGCCAGCGTCACGGCCGCGGCGACGACGCTGGTGGTGGCCGGGGCGCCCGTCACGGCGACGCTGACGGTGGTCGCGCCGGCCGTGACGGGCGGGGACGCCGTGCCGGGGCCGTACTACTTCGCCTACGCCGGCCTCTACTGCGCCGGCGCGTCGTCGGGCGGGGTGTACGCGGCCGGCGCGTCGTCGGGCGGGGTGTACGCGGCCGGCGCGTCGTGGGGCCAGGTGCTGGTGTCGTGAGGGGGTGACGGATAGCGACCGGGACGCTCGGCACGATCACCGGCACCGGGTTCCCGGCGTCCGGCCACACCGTCTACGGGCTCGTGAAGGGCGCGGCCGGGGCGAATATTACGCAGGCATCGTTGACGGCAATTTCGTATGAGGTGAACCGCATCGCCGACGGCGGGACGGAGACGGAGACGGGGACTGGGACGCTGACGGTTAGTAGCGTGGTGTTCGACACGGCGCAGGACAGCGACGATGACCCGCGCATCCCCAGCGGGCAGACCGCCAACTTCATCGCCGTCATCCCGGCCAGCTGCTTCCCGGTCGCGGGGCGCGGGCTCCGACACCGGATCACCGTCACGTTCGACCCGGCCAGCGGCGAGGACTTCGTTCAGGCCTGGGTGGTTACGCTGGAGGGCTGACCCGTGCCCCTGGCCATCGATTACAGCGCGGACTGGCAATACTGGGACTTCACCGAGTCGGTGACGTTCACCAGCACCGCCACCGGCACCAACAGCCCGCCGCAGCAGTCGCTGACCGTCGCCAAGGCCCTGCGCGGCCAGCCCAGCTTCAAGGAGCGGGCGCCGTCCGGCGGGGCCTACCAGGGCAGCGACGTGCAGTTTCTTTTGCCGGGGGCGCTGCTCGCCGGCAAGTGCCCCAAGCCGGGCGACACGATCAAGGACCAGCGCAGCACCCAGACGACCTACACGATTCTTTCGGTCGAGCACGACGGCCTGGACGACGTCAGCCAGTGCTACGCGGTCGCGTTCAGCATCCACCACCAGCTGCGGGAGACCTGTACGTTCTGGCGCCACGACCCGACGCGCACCCAGCAGGACGCGGCCGGCTCCCGCGTGCCCGCGTTCGTCCAGGTCGGAGACGCGGTCGATTGCCGGTTCCAGCTCGTCGGCGAATCCCCCGTGGAGGGTCGGGGCAAGCGGCTGCACAGGTACGAATACAAGGTCTACCTCGCGGAGGAGGTGGACCTCACGCCGGAATGGCAATGCCGGGACGCGGACAGCAACGTGTATCAGGTGGTGAGCTACGAGGGGCGGCAGTCGATCACGGACCTGTCGGTGGTGACGTGCGAGCGGTTCGGCGACTCGGCGTAGTTGCCCGCGGGCGCGACCGGGCGTTAGGGTGCCAGGCATGGCTGTATCGTTCCGCGGCGACGAGGTGAGGCAGGAACTGCAGGCCAGCATCGGCCGCGAGCTGCTCCGCATCGCCCTGACGGTGCAGGCCGCCGGCCAGCGGAAGATGGGCACGTCCAACCAGGGCGGCAAGGCCCCGTCGAAGCCGGGCGAGTGGCTGCGGCGCGGGACCGGGCACGGCGTCGGCGGGCTGGTGTACGAGCCGACCACGCCCGCGGCCATCGCGGCGGCCGGCGCGGTCAGAGTTGGGTGGCGCGCCGGGAGTTGGTACATGGGGTGGTGGGGGCAGAACGGGCGCAAGTCGCTCATTGGCCTCGTAGGCGAGATCAGGGGCCAACTGCAGGGGCTCAAGGGATGATCCAACCCGGTGCTGTGTTCGAGGGCGTCAAGCGACTGTGGGACGGGAGCGCCCTCACGGCCTACGTCGCGGGCGGGCTCTGGGAGGGGCCGCCGTCTCACGGCGCCGGCAGCGACGGCAACGCCTACGCCTCCGCTGGCATCACCGAGGGCGAAGCGATCTGGGACAGCACCATCGTGATCCAGTCTTTCACCCTGACGCTCACCGTTTGGAGCACGGGCGGCGCGGTGAGGGCCGACCGCATCAACCGCGCCCTGGACCGCACCTTCGGCCGGGGCCGGACGGTGCGCCTGACCGTCCCGGGCGCCACCCGCACCCTCGACGTGCGGCCGGTGCCCGGCGAATTCAACACCGACCCGCTGCGGCGCGACGCGAAGGACGTGAAGGTCGCGGCCCGGCGCTGGGAAATCCTGACCGAAGCGACCCCCTGACGAGGGCACCCGGATAGCAATCAGCGGCCACGGCGCGACGATCATCAAGTACACGAACTCGGCCCTCGCCGGGGAAAAGACCGTCCACAACACGAAGTGGGAGTACGACGAAACCGCCGTCCTCGCCGAGGTGACGGACTCCAGCGGGCAGGGGTGGCAGAAGCACAAGCGCGTGGTCAAGGGCGGCACCTGGACCTTTGATTTCGTCTACGACACGTCCAACCTGCCAGACACCGACATCGGCCTCGTGCAGGGCGACGAGATCGTCCTACGCTTCAACGTCGGCAAGTCCTCGCCGCAGAAGTTCCACCGCTTCGCGGCCATCGTCGAGAGCCTGAAGATCTTCAACGACCAGGCCAAGGACGTGGTCCGCGGCACGGCCAACGGGAAAATCAACGGCCCCGTCACCCGGCCCGTCACCGGCGCCGTGACCAACACCTACTAGCGAGGGGACCGGATAGCGACCACGTACACCTACGGCGGCAGCGCCGAAATCACCATCTCGGCGAACGTCGCCGCCAGCGTCGATCAGACCGGGTCGTTCGCCGCGTCCCTGGCCCTGGCCATCGAGTACGCGGCCAGCGGCGGCACGGCCCCGACGATCACCGGGTACATGCGCGGCACCGGTACCGCGGCGGCCGGCGACCTCCTGCTCGCCCACGCGACCGACCCGCTACAGGGCATGGGCGATGCGGCCTACGCCCCCGGGTTCACGGTCGCGTCAAGCAAGCTCAAGACGCTGGTGATCCAGAACACCGACAGCACCGACAGCATCACGGTTGCGCGCGGGGCAGCGAACGGCCTGCCGGTCTTCGACGCGGCCAGCGACGCCATCACCCTGGCGCCCGGCGATTTCTTCATCTACCACAAGAAGGCCGGCACAGCGGCCTTGACCACCGGGAGCAACGACAAACTGACGATCTCGGTATCAGCGGGCTCGCCGACGTTCGAGATCATGGCCATCTACGGTGACTGATAACTGACGGCACGACCACCCCGGAGAACGTCGCCGGCGCCCCCGGCTCGATCGAGCTGGGGGGCCGCACCTACCTCGTCGGGCAGGCGACCCACGCCGATCTGATGGCGGTGCGCCGCCGCCTCAAGAAGTTCACCAAGGGGCCGCTGCAGATGTACGCGGACCTCGTCGGCGACCCGAACTTCCGGCGGCTGCCGAAGAAGGTCCGGGACGAGCTGGCGAAGGAGGCTGGCCAACTCAAGATGCGCGGCGACGTCGCCCTGTCCGCGGAGATGGCGGACGAGATGTTGCAGGAGGGGCGGCATTGCGCCTTCCTCGCCTGGATCCTGCTCCGCAAGGCCGACCCGTCCGTCCGGCTGGAGGAACTGCAGGCCCTCGTCACCGACGACGGCGCCCCCCAGGTGTACGCCGACCTCGTGCGCGAGAGCGGCATGGCGGCGCTGGGCGAAGACCCAAACTAGCGCTCCCGGTCCTGCTCTCCGATGACCCGGGCATCGACTGGCGCGAGTTCTACCGCACCCACATGGAAAACCACAGCTGGACGCCGCGCCAGATGGCGGAAGAGATCACCCTGCCCCAGCTCTTCGTCACGTGGGCGGCCCCGCCCGACGCGCCCGACGTGTTGACCAACCCGTCCCGTGAGGAACAGCTGGAGATTTTCAACCGGCTGCGCGCGAAGGCCGGCAAGCCGCCGCTGGCGCCGGAGGGGGTGACGGATAGCTGACGGGCTGCTCGGCAAGTTCTACCTGGAGTTCGGCGAACGCGGGCTTCAGGGGCTGCGCGAGGCCGTTGACCAGATCGGCGACCAGCTGAAGAAGGCGGACGGCAAGGCCGAGCCGATCGCCAAGGGGATCGGCGAGCGCATCGGCGGCGGCATCGCCGCCGCTATCGTGAAGCCCTTGCAGGGCGTCGGGGCCATCGTCAGCGGCGCCCTCAAGCCGATCACCGGCACCCTCGGGTTTGCCGGGGGCGTCGTGTCCGGGTTCGTCGGCACCCTCACCGGCCCCCTCGTGTCCGGCCTGCAGAAGGCCGCCGCCGCAGGGGAACGCGCGTTCGGCGGGCTGTCCCAGACCGTCCTGACGTGGGTCCGCGCCGGGCTGCAGGGGACCACAACGGGGGAGCAGCTGGGCGTTCAGTTCCAGCTGCTGAGCCGGGAGGTGGCGAACCTCATGATCGGCCCGATGGACGCGCTCATCTCGGGCGTCAGCCGGATAACCAACTGGTTCCGGTCCCTGGACGGGTCCACGCAACGCCAACTCGGCTCCCTGCTCGCCTGGGGCGTCGGCCTCTACGCCGCGTCGGGCGCGCTCGCGAAGCTCGCCGGGGGGCTGTCGGCTGTCAACGGCCTGTTCAAACTGTTCGCCACGAACCCGCTCGTCGCCATCGTGGCCGCGATCGCCGCCGCCGTCATCCAGTCGAAGGGGCTGGGGGGCGTTCTCGAATCCCTCCTCGGCGTGATGGGAAAGATCGCCACGGCGGTGGAAACAGTCTTCGGCTGGCTCGGCCGTGCCATCGACCGCGTCGGGGAGTTGGCCTCCAGCGTCGCAAGCCGCGTCGGGGGCTTCCTGGAGGGTGTCGATCAGAAGCTGTTCGGCGGGTTCTTCGGCCGCCTCAAGGACCGGGCCGGGGAAATCCTGGCCGACATCGGCGACGCCCTCGGCCTGACGGGCGGGGGGCCGGCCACGCAGCCCGGCCAGGACCGCCAGGAGCTGGTGAGCAAGGGCGGCGGGATCGAGGACGTGCGGGCCGCGTTCGCGCGGTTCAACGCCGCCGCCCAGCGCACCGACGTCCCGCAGCGGCAGCTCGACGCCCTCCAGCGGATCGAGCAGAACACCCGGCGCGGGGGCGGGTCGCTGGTGGGGGCTGGGCTCGCGGCCGCCGTGCCGGCCGTCAGCGAGAGCTAGGGGAGGGGGCGACGGATGACCATCAATACCGACGCCTTCCCGCTGCTCACCATGCGCAGCCGCGTCCCCTACTACGAGCTGATGCAGGGGCTGCAGCAGGTCAGCACGCAGACCGAGCAGCGCGTCACCCGCGTCTGCCGCGTGGCGTTCGCGAACCTGGGCCGGTGGGGCCTGGACATGCTGGGCGACGCCGTCCCCGCGCGCTGGGGCGCGTCCGCGGCCATCAGCCGCATCACCCCCGACAACTACATCGGCAACATCTACGCGCAGGGCATCGAATTCCGCATGGGTCTGGACCCCTTCCAGTCGGACCTTACGCGCGGCGGCCTGCTACTCTTCCGCGAATACGTCTACGCCGTCCACTACGCCATGCTCAGCTACGACGTGCTGGCCGACGACTCCTTCCAGATGCGCGAGGGCCGGCGACTGGGGCAGACGGTGGAACTGCTCCGCTACGTCACCCGGACCGCGACGCAGGCCGTGGAGGCGATCGCCGTGCCCGGCGGCCCGTACAAGTACGTCGGGACGACGGTCCCGTTGAACGAGCCGCCGCCGAAGGCGCTGCCAACACGCGAGCTGACCTACACCTGGCACCAGGTGCCGGCCGAGCGGGTGCCCGTCGCGGCCATCACCGGCTGTAGCGGGAGGGTGAACAGCACCGCCTTCGACGCGGAGGCGCGGGCCGCCCGCTGGCCGTTCCGCAACTTCGCGGCGGGAACGCTCCTGCTGACCGGCGCGGACTTCAACAGTTACCTGAACGTGGTCGGGCGGCCGTGCATGGACATCACGTACAAAATGGCCGAGCGGAACAACGGCGACGCGGCCGAGGGCGGGGGCGTCAAGGCGGGCTGGAATCACGTCTACCGGCCAACCACGGGCGAGTGGCTGAAGGTCACTCACGACGGGACGGCGGCCGGGCGGACGATCTACCAGACGGCGGACTTCAACGGCCTGTTCACCCCGGCGTGATCACCAGCGCGTGGCCCCGTCCACGGCGCGGGCGACGACGAAGGCGAGGAACATGATCGTCATCGCCTCCAGCATGTCGGGGACGGGGAGCATCCGGTTTTCGACGACGCGGACGGTGTACCAGAACTTCGCCACCCACAGGCAGCAGGCAACGCACAGCCCCCAGACGAGGAGCCGGACGAACCCGAAGACGGCACGCCAGGCCGACATCCCGCCCGGCTCTGGGCCGTCGTCCTCTTCCGGCTCCAAGGCGATCGGACGCGGCACCGTGAGCAGGTTGCGGCACGCGCGGCAACGAAGCCGCTTCCCTCCCGACCCGTCGGGGGCGCGGCCAGGGCGCTGGCAGTGGGGGCAACTGAAGTCGATCGGCATGGCGGGACGCTCCTCCGTTGGACAGCAGGGATCTTGCGCCCGCGCGGGGCGCGCGGCAAGCGAATTCTACGGGGCCTGAGATGGTCAAGCGCATCGAACCGACCCGCCGCACGAACAGCCCGGCCATCCCCCGCCAGGTCGTTAGCTCCGAGCTGGACCGGCTGGCGCGGACGGTCGAGAAGCACGACCGGCCCGGCGTCGCCCGGCAGATGGGCGTGCGCGCCTACGGCGGCAGCTTCGACATCGTCAATCAGAGGCCGTGGAACGGGTGGGCGAAGATCACCGGGACGGACGGGGCCGGGGTTTACAGCTGGGTGGAGTTGTACGACGACGGGGCGGGCGCCTTCGCCACCCAGACCGAAGGGCGCAGCGGGACGACGGCGGTGAACGTCGCCCGCGAGGTGAACGGAAACCCCGACGTCCCCACCGGCGCCGTCGTGATGGTGTGGATCCAGTACGACCACGAGGGGTACTGGTTCGACTACAACCAGGGGCTGAGCCTCTGGTACCTCGACGTCGACATCTTCGCCGAGTACGACGTCACGTTTGACGTGGACGTGACGTTCGAGGGCGGCGTCACGATCAACAAGGGGACGTGGATTTTCCCGTCCACGGACGACGCCGACGTTGCCCCCGACGCCAAGCTAGTCCTGCCGACGCTGACCGTCCCCGGCCCGCCGGAGTGGCCCGGCACCTACGGCGAGATCGTGTGCGGCGGCCCGTACCTGTACCAGAGCGACGGGCTGGACTGGTATCCGTACGTCCCGTGGTCCCCGTACGCCCAGTTCCCGCCGGAGGAGGGGGGCATCACCTACACCGACGAGGACGGGTACTTCCGCAACGACCCGGACTACTTCAACTACGACGACGGAACGAAGACGCTCTACATCAAGCAGCCCGACACCATCATTGACGACAGCTGGCGGATCGAGAACAAGGACGGGGACAAGGTCGTCTGGGTCAACGGGGACAAGCTCCAGTTCCCGACGACGAACAACCCGCTCGTCGCCCCGAACGGCCGGCTCATCATCCCGGTGCTGCTCGTGCCCGGCCCGCCGGACTGGGTCGGGATCATCGGCGAGATCGTCTGCGACGGGCCGTGCCTGTACCAGTACGACGGGACGCAGTGGGTCGCTTACTGCGAAGACGACGGGTGCTGCCCGGACGGCGAGATCGGCACGATCCAGGCGGTCACGGCGGTCGAGTGCGTCAACGGCGTCCTCCAGGTGACGACGACGGACTTCGATTTCGTCTACGAGGACTGCTGCCTGACCATCGTCGAGGATGAGCCGGTCGTCACCGAGGCCGGGTGCTGCGACTGCGGCACCATCGTCACGGAGTGCTGCCCGGACCGGCTGTTGCCGGCGACCCTGTACGCGACACTAGAGAGCGCCTGTGCGTGCTTCGACTACACGGTTGAGTTGACGTGGGACGCGGACAATTCCCGCTGGGAGTCGGAGTTCTACGACGACCCGTGTTCGCCCGACAACACGGCCGTGTTCCTGTGGTGTGATGCCGGAACGTGGAAGATTGAAAAGCTGACGTCGGCCGAGTGTAGCATCGACGCGACAGCCGCGACGTCGGCCGCGTGCGACCCGGGCGAGGCGGTGGCCATCGTGTTCGACGCCGAGGTATCGACCGGCACGCCCTGCACCGACTGCGCCCAGGCCACGGCGGTGACGATCACGATTACGGAGACGGCCCCATGATCAAGGCCCCGTGCGGACACGAGGCGCCCCGGCCCGACGGCTGCAAGTGGTGCGCCTTGGCGGCCAGGGACCGGCGCTACTTCAGGCTGTGGTGGCCCCACCTGCGCCTGACCGGCCGGGGGAAGGTGCGCCCGGCGCGCGGCCCCGGCAAGCCGCGCCTCTCCATCGCGGACCTGGCCGCGAAGAAGCGCCACTGACGGGACGCGAAGGCGGCAGGCGTGCCCTGTCCGGAGTCAGGGGGCGACAGCGGCGGCGACCCGGGCCAACTCGTCCGGGTGGCCACGGACGTGCAGGTGCCGCAGGTGCAATACGTCGGGCTCGGGGTGGGCGACGGGCATTGCCGCGCTGGTGCTGGTCACAAGTAGCCGCCCCGGGCTGCCGCTGAACCGCCGGGGCGATTCGTTCGACAGCACCTCCAGATCCTCCCACGACAGCCGCTCGGCGGGCCGCTTGAGGAGCAGCCGCCCGCCCTGCAGCGACCGCGACTCCCACCCCTCCCCCATCTCCCGGGCGAGCCGTTCCGGCGTCCAGTCCGACCCGACCCGCGGGAACGGTGGCCCCTGGCACACCAGCCCCACGACCAGGAGGGACGCCAGCGAGGCGGCGGCGGCGGACCAGAGCACAAGGCGGCGCATGGGTTCGGTCCTCGACGGGCGACGCCCCCATTCTTCCCCGCCGCCGGCCGCGCGTCAACGGGTTGCCCCCGGCGCCCGGCCCGGGGTAGCCTGCACCCGGACACCACGGACCGGAGCGGCCGATAGACCTCACCCAGCTACTACCCAGCCTCGTATCCCTCGGCGTCGGCGGCGCCCTCGCGGCCCTGCTGATCCTGCGCACGATCCCCGCCATGCACGCGGCGCACAAGGCCGAGGTGTCGGAGCTGATCGCCGTGTTTCGCAGCGCCGTGGACAAGCTGGGCACCAAGATCGACACCCTCGCCGACAAGGTGGACAGGCTCGACCCGTGCCTGCGGCCCCCCGTCCTGCGCGTGTTCCACCCGGACGCCGACCCGCCGAAGGGAGCGTGAGTGATGGGACTGACGACCGACCCGACCGACCCCGGCATCCGCCAGACGCGCGCCGACGGACAGCAGGAGGTTTACCTCGTCCTCTCCGAGGAGGAGCGGGCCAGGGGGTTCGTGCGGCCCGTGCGGACGGCCTACCGGCACGTCGGCGCCCGGCCGAAGAACCCGACCCGGCCGCTCACCGAGGAGGAGCGGGGGCGGTACTCCTCATTCGGGTACGTCGCCTACGAGGAGTACCCGCCGGGCGATTCGTCCATCACCGGGCGGTTCTGGACCGAGGCGCAGCTCAACAGCGGGTGTGGCACCGTCACGACAATGGGCCTTGCGCTCGCCGAGACGTACGCGCGCGACCCGAATTTCTACGGCGCCACGTTCTGCTGCCGGTGCGGCCGGCATTTTCCGGTCGGCCCCGGCGGTGAATTCGCCTGGGAGCCGGACGGTTCCCCGGTAGGGAGTTGACCATGTCCCCCCGCTTCGTGCTGCGCGCCCTGTGCCTGCTGTGGGTCGTCGGCCTGGCCGCGTCCTGCTGCGGGTGCGGGCGCACCACCGTGATCCAGCCGCCGGCCCCCGCGCCCGCGCCGGCGCCGCCCCCCGTGGTCGTGCCGGTGCGGCCCGTGCGCCCGCTGGTGGTGCCCGTGGTCCCGTGGCGCCCGTGGGTCCGCCCCGTGGCGCCCATCGTGGTCCCGATCCCCGTGCGGCCGGCGCCGTGCCCGCCGCGCCGCTGACCCGGAGCCGTGGCGTCGGTCTGACGCCGGGAGGTGCGTGCGTGGATTTCTCCCTGTTCGCGCTGGCGGTCCTGTTCGTCGCCACCCTCATCGTTGGCCCCGTCGCCTGGTTCAGCTGGGACGCGGGGTATGCGTGCGCCCAGAAGACTTACGAACCGTCGCGCGACGAGGCCCGCGCCGAACGCGACGCCCTGCGCGACAAGTTGGCCGGCGCCTGCCTTGACGCCGAAGCCGCCCGCGCCGAGGCGACCGCCGCCCGCCGGCTGCTGGCGACGGCCGACGACGAACTGCGCCGGATCACGGCGCTGGCGTGCCAGATCGTGGACCCGCCGGACCCCGGCGACACCGAGACGGAGTGACCATGTCCCCGCTTTGCGTCGGCCTGCTCGCCCTCGCGTCGATCCTGCCCGAGCACGAGACGCCGCTCCCGCCGTTGAGCGTTGCCAACGGGCTGCCGCGCCATGAGGTGGCGCTGTCGCTGTATCAGTCGGCCAGCGACCACCTGCAATGGGCCGAGCAGTGGTTCGGCCGGTACGAGTGGGACGGGTGCCACCGGCACGTCAGTGAGGCGTACAACTGGCGCGAGGTGTGCCGGTGGGTCGCGGAGGCGGCCGACCCGGGGCGTGACGAGTGGTCGCGGCGCCGGGCGCTGGCCTGCCTCGTGGAGCAGTGCGGGTGGCGGGCGGTCTGAACGGGTGAATTTGTCGCCCCGGAACTACTGACAGGAGGTGTGAGGTGAGAGCCGTTGCCGCTGCGTCCCTGACCGTGCTGCTGCTCGCGCTGGCGTGCGTCGCCGGCGCGACGACTGAGGCCCCGACTGAGGCCCCGGCGTGCTGCCCGTGCCCGTGCGACCCGTGCGGCTGCGGACCCGGGTGCGACTGCCCGCCGGTCCGCGCCGAGGGGCTGCGCCCGTGGTTCCCCGGCAAGGTGCTGTGGCGAACCGTGTCGTTCCCGTTCCGCAAGCACGCGCCGAAACGACCCGTCGCCCCCCGGCTGTGGCCCCGCTGCTACGAGGTGACAACCGGGCTGGAATAAGGAGAGGCGTTCGGTAGGATAATGCGAGCCTGCCGGGTGGTGGAACACCCGACAGACTCTCACCACAACGTCACCTGATGAGGAGGTGCCCGTCATGGCTACCGAACACCCTACGTCCTTGTTTGACGGCGAGCAAGAGCGGCCGGCGAAGAAGCCCACGGCGCACGACCGCAGGCGCAGCCAGGGAATCTGCCTGCGATGCGGCAAGGCGCCAGCCAAAGAAGGGCGAAAGTGCTGTGCCCCATGCCTGGCAAGGCACCTGGGGGTTCGCCAGGCAGAAATCGCGAGAAGAAAGCAAGCGGGGCTCTGTCGCCAGTGCGGGAAACGGCCGGCGGTGGGCTACCACTGCCTCGCGTGTCGCGCCAAGGGAAAATCAAGGCGGGCGCGGTCGCGCCAAGAGGGGGCTTGCACAAGGTGCTACAAGGCGCCGGCCGACGCGGGTGGCGCCTTGTGCCCCGAGTGTCGCGTGAAGGAGTGCAATAAACTTCGTCGGTGCCACGCCAAGAAGGCGGCAAAAGGGCTCTGCCTGAAGTGCGGCAGGCCGGCTGGTAATGGCAAGCGACACTGCGACGGCTGCCTGGAGAAGAGGCGGCTACAGGCAGAGGAGGCGACAGCAAAGGGGCTCTGCCTCAACTGCCGTCTGCAAGCCGAGACGGGGCTTCGCTACTGTCGCCCGTGCCTGGACAAGATCGGCGAGAAGCACCGCGTCTTTGCGGAGAACCTGAAGCGAGAGGTGTTCTCTCACTACGGCGGCTTCAGATGCGCATGCTGCGGAGACTGTCACGAAGTCTTTCTGAACATCGACCATGTGAACAACGACGGTGCAGCCCATCGCAGGGCAGCCTTGAAGGGAAAGGGTGGAGAGTCGCTGTACCGCTGGCTGAAGAAGCAAGGCTTCCCGGCCGGGTATCAGGTGCTGTGTTTTAACTGCAACTTTGCAAAGTGGCGCCTGGGCAAGTGTCCGCACCAGACGGAAAGAGAGGGGGCCAATGAGACGACTGCTGGGGGTGCTGCTCCTGGCCTGGGTGCCGCTGGCGGCTGAAGCAGCCGGCCCGGTATCGCCGGACGGCAAAGAGGTACAGTGTGATATCCCGCTTGAATTACGCATGTTCAACACCGGCGGCATCGGGCCGCGCGGCCCCGGGTCCGGGAGCGGCCTTTGCGTGTTCACGAGCATAGAGCACGCGGCCCGCTACCAGGGCGAAGCCCGCCTGTTCGGCTTCCAATCCAAAATGACCCGCGAGGTTGGCGGCGGGTGGCCCGAGAAGGTTGACAGGATGATCGCCAAGTACGGCGCCGGCACGCCGTACATCCAGGTGATGGGGTGTGACCTCAAGTTCATCCGGCTGTGCCTCGACCACGGCTACCCGCTGTCCACGACGGTGGCCCGCGGCGCCCACATGGTCAACATCGTGGGGATGACCGACACGCACGTCTGCCTCATGGACAACAACGCGCCGTACTCCAGGCAGGGCGACAAGAAGGTTGACGACCGGCTGACGTGGAAGACGCACGCCGCCTACGCGGCCGACGCGAACGCCGGGTACGGCAACGGCATCTGGATCGTGGTCCTGCTGGAGAAGGGGCCGCCCGCCCCGATCCCGTGCCACGCCCTGCCCGGCGAGAGGAAGGCCGCCGCGTGGGCGCCGCCGGTCTACGAGTGGCGCTATTACGTTGACGACCCCGGCCGGCTGTACCTGTGGAGTCCCGAGGGGAAGCAAGTCGGGTGCTACGAGGAGGTGCCCGGCCGGTTCCGCTACCTCGACCCGGACACGCGCACCTGGAGCGCTCCGTGCCCGGCCCCGTTCGCCGTGCCGCCGGTGCCGCGCCCGGACGGCCGGACCGGCTGGCGGCGTGTGCTCCCCGCCGCCCCCGCCCACGGCGTCGCGGTGGAGCACCTGCGCCGCACGCCCCGCGCCCCCGGCGGCCCGACCTTTACGCTGGGCGGCAAGCAGATCGACCGGGCGACGGCGGAAGCGCTGGTGAGCCGGTACGCAACCGCCCCGCGCCTCACCGTCGTGGGCGACGAGGCCACGCGCCGCCAGGTCCGTTCGGACCTCGACACGGCCCCGCAGCTCGCCCCGTGGAAGGGCCGGCTGTGCGTCCAGGACTACGCCCCCGACAACCCGCTAGCGCGTGACGTCGGGCTCGTGCCCGGCATCACCCTCCAGCTGCCGCCCGGCCCGGACGGTCGGGGCAAGGTGCTGCACCGCCAGCCGGCGTACACCGGCCCGGCGAAGCTGGCCGAGGCGCTGCGCCGCGCCGACCCGAATTACCAGCCGGCCAAAGACCCCGACCTGACCCAGCCGCCGCCCGCGCCCCCCGAGCCGGCCCCGGCGCCGCAACCCGTGGTGACACCGATGCCCCCCGACTTCCCCGCCGGCGCCATCGTCGGCTCGCTGGGGACCGCCCTGCTCGCCTTCCTCGGCTGGCTCCTGACGCGCCTCGTGATCCGCGCGGCCCCGGCCGCCCCCACGGCCCCCGTTGCCCCCGCCCCCGCGCCCCAGCCGGCCCCCGCCCTGCCGCTGCTGGAGGGGCGGCCGATCCTCGACGCCCTGCTGCGGCGCGTCCTGGGGATCGTCAGCGAGCACACGGAGCGCGAGCACGAGGCCCAGCTCGACCGCGTCGCGCGGAAGCTGGTCGCCGGCCTGCTCGACGACGGCGAGCGCAAGGCCGCCTGACCCGACCGCCCGACACACCGACCGCCGCCCGCCCCGGGGAACACCACCCGGGGCTTTTTCGCGCGCCCGGCGTTGACGCGCCGCCCGTGCCGTGGTAGTGTAGCGGTATCGCCCGCACGCACTACGGAGCACTACGATGACCGAGCGCCGGAGGCCGACCTCCTACCGCCTGGGTCCGGACACCCTGGACCTGATCGCCCGCCTGTCCCTCCACCTCCCCGACGACATGGGCCGCCCCCGGTCGGCGGCCGACGTGCTGCGCCTGGCCGTGCGCCAGCTCGCCGAACACGCCCGGCTGCCCGGCCTGCCCCGCGGGCGGGGGCGGATTCCCAAAAATGAGAATCCGAAATAATCCGCTACATGGTATTGACACGGTAGCGGATCCAGTGTATGATACCTACGTAGTCGAGTGAGTGCTCGACACGCGAACGAGGGTGCCCCGGAGGGGGCGGGAGGGACTGACGATGAGCGCACGCGAGTGGACCGAGACGGGAAGGCGGCGGATGGGCGAGACGCGAGGGCATACGCTGTATGTCTCCGACGACTATGTCGGGCACTACACCGACCTGCGCGACGGCGAGACGGTGGCGGACGCGCTGGCCGACTACGCCAGCACTTACGACGGCGGGAACTCGGAGGGGGGCGTCACGGTCAGCTGGCGCGAATACCGGGACGGCGAGGAGGTGGACCGCGGCAGCCACACGTTCGAGCCGGCGACCCGCCTGGGCGGGGGCCGCGGTTAGGCGATCTCGTCACCGGCCCGCCCGCCCCCGCCGGGCACCCCTGACCGCGAGAGGAGGGCTGACATGGCCCGCCAGCGACCCCGCCGCCTGACCTTCGACGAGCGGTGCCGCCTCATCCTCGCCGCCGCCCGCGTCCGCGACGAGGTGGACCGGACGCTCGGGGAGCTGCTCCTCGCCGCGGCCGACGGGGACGCGACGGCGCTGGTGGCCGCCGCCGACCGGGCCGCCGAGGTCGGCCTGGAGGACGCGGCCCGGCGGCTGCTGCAAATGCTCCGCTGACCCGCCGCCCGCCGCAAGCCCACGGGGGCTCACCCCCGCGGGCTTTTTTCGTGCGCCCCTCCCCGCCCCCTCTGGTACAATCGTCCCGGAGAGGGGGCGGGCGCCGCGACCTGCGAGGGGCCGGCGCTGCCGCCCTCCCTCCCCTGCCCACGGGCCGGACCCCGGAACCCGGCCCGCGGCGGCCTCGCACCAGCGTTGTTGCACCCCGTCACGGCTGCCGAGGACACCCCATGTCCGACCCCGCACCCCTGCGCGCGTCCCGCGCCCCTCGTGCGCAGCACCACTTCCCCGCCTGCCCCAACCCGGCCGCCTGCGCCTGCCGCGAGCGCGGCCTGCGCCTGCTCGCCGGGCTGGAGCGCCAGCGCGACCACGGGCTGAGCCTGGACGACTGGGCCGAGCTGCAGCGGCTGATCGACCCGGGCGAGTACGACGAGCCGCCTCCGCCCCTGACGTCCGCCGCCGTCCTCAGTACGGAGGCCCGGATCGCCGTGATGCGCAAGCGCGTCGCCGCCGGCCGGTCCCCGTACCACCCGGCCGACCTGTGGCGCCTGCAGCCGACCGCGGACGGGCTGCACGTCGGGGTGCTGGCCAGGCACCACGAGAGAAACGGGTCGGACCAGGAAGGGCCGCTGGCCGCGCGGAGGGCCGCGTGATGGGCTCGTCCCTGACCCGCCCGGAGCGCCGCCGCCTCGCCGAGCTGGAGGCGGCGATCGAGCGCGGCCTGAGCACGTTCGTGGACGTCGGCCGCGCCCTGCTGTCGATCCAGCGGGAGGGGCTGTACCGCGACACGCACGGCACCTGGGACGCCTACTGCCGGGAGCGCTGGGGGTTCGGCCGGACGTGGGCGTTCCGGCTAGTGACGGGCGCCGGCGTGGCCGAGGACCTGGAGGCGGCCCGGTTGCCAATCGGCAACCTGCACGAGTCCCACGCCCGCGAACTGGCCCCCCTCGACCCGGACGGGCGGCGCGAGGTGTGGGCGGCGGCGGCCGGGGGCGGCGACCCGACCGCCGAGCGCGTCCGGGAGACGCGGGAGGCGTACCTCACCGCGCGGGCGCTGGCCGCCCTGCCGGCCGACGCGCAGCGCGAGGTGGTCGAGCGGGAGGAGCGCCGCGTCCTGGCCGGCGCGCCCCGGGAGGTGGGCGGGGAGGGCCGCGGGGAACGGCTGGCGCAGATCGAGCGGCTGACGGCCCGGGTGCGGCGGCTGGTGCTGGGGCTCGGGCCGGAGGCCGAGGGGCCGCTGCGGTGGCTGGATCGGTTCATCGAGGCAGTGAGGGCAGCGTAATGCGCATGACCTTTCGTCAGTGGTGTGCGTCCTTCTTTCGCCCGGCCCCGCCGAAGCCGAGGCGGCCGAGGCGCGAGCCGGGGCGGCCGAAGGTGGCGTGGGTCGTCGTCACCAACGGGCAGCGGAGCGGCACGCACGTCATGGCCCACACCAGGAGCGAGGCCCGCGCCATAGTAAAGCGGCAGCTCCTGAAGAGTCGGCACGGGCGGCTGCCGCTGGGGATTCGGCTGGAGCGCGCCGACGCGGCGACGGCCGCCGCCTGAGCCCCGCCCCGGATTTTGGTTGCCCCCGGTCGCCCCGGCGTGCGAAGATCCCACCCGTCCCAGCGGAGGGGGTGGGGATGGCACGCCAGATACGACCGCGCCGCATCAAGGCGGTCCGGCACTACGACGCGCAGGGGAAGCGGTGCGCCGCCGGGGACGCGGCCGAGACGCGCGTCGAGGAGTCCCGGACCTGGTACGCCAAGATCGACGGCGTGACGGTGTCGCTGGGCACCACGGACGAGGGGGAAGCCTGGCAGGAGTTGCGCCGCCGGCTGAAGCGGCGGGGCGACGAGGCCGACGGCGTCTATCACCCCGTCCTCGACGCGGCCAAACGCCCCCTCGCCGAACACGTCGAGGAGTGGCTCGCGGTCCTCACGGCCAAGGGCACCGGGGGGATGCGCGTCGCCGAGTTGCGGCAGCGCGTGACCGCCCTGGCGACGGAGGCAAAGTGGGAGCGCATCGGCCACGTCACGGCCGACTCCTGCGCCCTCGCCCTGGCCCGCCTGGCGAAGCGTGACGACCTCTCAGCCCAGACCCGCAACCACTACCTTTCCGCGGCCAAGCAGTTCTGCCGGTGGCTGACCATGCCCCCGGCCCGGCTGACCGTCCACCCCCTGCTGGGCATGGCCCCGGCGAACGTGGACGCCGACCGCCGGCACGAGCGGCGCTGCCCGACGGACGACGAGGTGAGCAAGCTGTTCGCCTGGCTGGAGTCCGACCGGGCCGACACCGACGCCCGCGGGCGCAAGTGGACGATGAACGAGGAGGGCGCCCCCGTCCGCCACCGGATGACCGGCCGGCAGCGCGCCCTCGGGTACAAGGTGGCGATGGCCGCCGGGCTGCGCGGCGGGGAGTTGCGGTCGCTGTCGCGCGAGTCGTTCGACCTCGACAAGGGGACCGTGACCGTCCGGGCCGCCTACGACAAGCGCCGCCGGCCCGTCACCCAGCCGCTACCGGACTGGCTGGTGTCCCAGCTCCGGGAGTGGTTCGCGGCGGGCGGCAGGTGCTGGGAGCGGCTCCCCGAGTACCACAGCGCCAAGATCCTCCGCTACGACCTCGAGCGCGCCGGAGTGGAGTACGTTGTTGCCGGACCCGACGGCCCGCTATTCTTCGACCTGCACGCCCTCCGGGTGTGGTACGTCACCCAGCTCGCCAACCAGCCGGGCATCAGCCCCAAGGTGCTGATGACGCTGGCGAGGCATTCGACGCCGGAACTCAGTTTGAAGGTGTACGGGAAGGCCCGCCAGGAGGAGACGCGAGCCGCCGCGAAGGCCGTGCCTGACCCGAGCCGCGACCAGTCCAAAGGATAGCCAGGCTATCCCACTTCCGCCGTGCGCGCCGCCACTGGCGCTTTCTTCGGCATTTTTCGCGCGTTTACCATGGCGCTAGAATGTCTTGAAAACCGACAACACCGCAAGGTGTTCGCGGGTTCGAATCCCGCCCCCTCCGCCTGTACACCGGCAAGCCCTGGGCGAAAACCTGGGGCTTTTTCATTTCATGCCCTTGTTGTTCAGTAATGGGCAGACGTCCAGAGAAATCGGCCCAGGTCGGCCGGAAGGGGCAAACAAGGGGCAAACAGGAGGTGGCGACCGTGACAAACTATACTTGCCAGATTCGCCCCCGCCCTGGCATGAAAGGAATCGCACAGTGAGCAGACCATGCCACCCATCGACCGCAAACAGGCAGTGCAGGAACCGTCCAGCGTGTTCGACAGCCGCCAGGCCAGGACGGAGCGGCTGTACCAGTCGATGATCGCCGCCAGGTACATGAATCCGCTCGCTGGCGGGTTATTTCCGTTGCTTCTCAAGTCCCGATTTCGCGGCATCAGGGCCGGCGAGCGGGCGAATCCGGGCCAGGCAGTCTCTGGCAACCTCGGGGAAAATGAAGTGCCTGAGTCCCTGGTTGGCCTTTTCGAGCTGCTCAGTTAGCATCGGCGCGAGGAGCCGGGCACGGGGTCCGAAATAGGTGCAGATGTTGCGGAGTTCGGCGGCGGCAGGGTAGGAGGCCAGTCCGTCTTTCGTCGAGTACCTCGCGATTTGGTCCCCGCGATATTTGAGCCAGGCCTCACAATAATGGTCCAGGGCGCGCTGGTCAGCCTCCTTGCCGAAGGCCTGCAACCAACCGGCGTCCAGTGGCAACGCGCCCATCCCCTTGGCGCGAAGTTCCTTGCCGGCCTGGGGGTGCATCAGCACGCTGCCGAAGAAGGCCATCTCGCTGCCCCCACTGGCCAGGCCGCGCCGACCCGCGTCCGCCGTGGCCGGATCCGTCGCGGCCTTTCGGCGGTGGCCGCACCGTCCCCGGGCGGGGTCGGCGCGCCTCCGCCGCAGCCGGAGATCAGCCCTGGCGCGAAGGTGGTGGCGAATAGCAGCGGCAACGGGATTCGGTTCACGGCGTACCTCGTTGTGCGGTCCAAGGTTGGCGACTCGGAGCAGCTCCATGGGGCATGCGTACTGCGGTCGTCAACCCCTTACCCCACTGCAACGATGGCAGAGGCCTGAGCGGGAAGCAAGAAGAAACCCAGGCAGGGCTACTCAATGATTGAGGTTGGCTGAACTGGACGAGCTGGGTATGGGGTGGGCTGCCTGTTCAGGGGGCCGCCATGCCGACCCGATCGCTGCTGGAACGCCTCGCTGATCTGACCGACCCCCGCGACCCCAGGGGGCGCGTCTACCCGTTCGTCTCGCTGTTGACCCGCTGCCTGGTCGGCATCCTCGCCGGGAACACCTCGGTCGCGGCCATCGCCCAGTTCGGCCAGCGTCGGGCGCCCCCTGGGCAGGTCGAACGGCGGTCTGGGGTTCACGCGCCCGACTCGATAACGGAGCCGCGCGGGTGTGCCCCCCTCGCCCACGGGTTCGCGCCACCGGCGAGGGCATGTCGCCGTGGGAATGATCCCCGTGTCCCCCGGCACCAGGGGTCCGAACTGGCGGCCGCCTGGCGCCTCCCCTGAGCGGCGGTGGCGCGTTGAGCGAGGCGGTTGGTCTACCCCACGGCATGGCGTGAGGCGGCCGTGGGCCTCGTCCCTTGCTCTCCCACTGTCCCGCGCTCGCTCTCCCGTCCGGCGCCGGGTGGTGTGTCGGTGGGGACGTGGCCCGCGGCCGCGGACCCACCCCGGGCTACAGCCGCTGCTCGGAGCGCGGCTGTGATTGCCAGCGGTTTGACAGCAAGTCGTTGACCTGCCGCTGCGGTCACAGCTTCTACCGGCATCACTGAGGCGCTCCCGCCACTTACGTCGCTGCGCTGCGTGCGCGGCTCGGATCGCGAATCAGGAAACTGTCTGCTGCAGCCGGTTCAGGGCGTCCTGTGCTTCCGGCGCGAGCGGGTGGCCGTCGAACGCGACGACGCGCTGATAGCACTTGATCGCCCGCGTCCGGTCACCGAGGTTCTCGTATGCCACCCCCAGCTTGTAGTCGGTGTCGGCCCCGCTCTTTGGGCTCTTGCGGAACTGCTGCAGGCACTCGACCGCCTGCTCCGGCTTCTCGTGCAGGTAAAGGTCGCCGAGCAGTCGGCAGCTGAGATACCACGATTCCTCTTCCTCGGTGCTGGGGAACTTCTCCGGCCGGTTGGCGCGCACCTCCTCCAGCAGGTTGACCGCCTTCTCGACCTCGCCGCGCCGCCGCAGAACGCGAGCCCGGACCACCCGCGCCGTCAAGCTTGCCGGCTGGGCCACCAGCGCCAGCCGCACGAGGTGGTCCGCCCAGTCGAGCAGTTCGAGATCCTCCCCTCCGCGGTCGAGCACCCAGCGCGCCTTCGTCATGCAGTAGTTCACGTCGAACCACTTGCGCACGTCCTCGAGGCGCTTTTCCAGCTCCTCGGGCGTGACCGAGTAATACAGATCGTCCTTGCGCTGCAGCAGATCCTTGTCGCTGCTGTCGTAGGTCAACCCCTGTTCGGTACAGCGCAGCGCCGCCCAGACGTCGTCCCGCGATTTCTGCTGGTCGGCGCGGTGCTTGAGCAGTTCGGCCAGGTGGCGGTACGTCTCCAGGCCGGCCCGCTCGTATTCGGTATAGAGGCGGTAGTCCTCGATCGCGTTGTCCAGCTCGTCGTGCTTCGTCGCGTCCTCGGCGAGCGCCTTGACGACGGCGAAGTAGAGGTGGCGGTCCTCCTGCGTCAGGTTCTTGGGTCCGGCGGCGCGGCCGGCACGCTTGGCTAGCTCGTAGTTCAGCCACACGCCCTTGAAGTTGCCCGCCCGTTCGTTCGCCTTTGCGATCTGCACGTACAGGCCCGGCCCGAGGTTCGGCAGGCCGCGCGCCGCCATGCGCAGGTAGTCGGCCCCGCGCTCCCAGCGCTGCGGATCCTCGATCAGCGCCAGACCCAGCTGCCGGCAGTACTCGTGATCGAAGTGAGCGGCCGGTTTCTCCGGCTCGGCGCCCTGCTCGTACTCCGCCTCGGTCAGGTCGTTGTAGAGGACGCGCTTCAGATCCCATGCTCCCCTGTCGTCGGCGCTGACGGTCAGACGCCGCTCGACCGCCGCAATCGCCTCCAGGCGCTGACCGGCCTGCTTCAACTGCAGGGCGCCGACGCGGCGGTTCATCTCCGGGTGCAGCAGCAGGGCCAGCTGCCACGCCTCGACCAGGATCAGACGCCGGTGCGGGTTGTCCGGCGCCGACGACTCGCTGGCGAGGACGCTGGTGAGAGCGTCGGCGGCCTGGTCGTACTGCTTCTGGTGGCAAAACGCGACGGCACTCCAGTAGTCGCAGCGCGGCCGCATGGCCGGCCGCTGGCTCGCGACGAGGCCGAGCAGGCGGTGCGCCTCGGCCAGGTGGTCGGCGGCCGGCTTCGGGAGCAGGAGCAGCCAGGCGACGCGCTCCAGGCACAGCTCGAAGTTGACCAGGGCGAGCGTTTCGGGATCGTTGACGACCTGGTTGAGGTCCATTTGACGGTGCAGGCTCCAGAGCGTCTCGCGGGCCAGGGCGTTGCCCGGGTCGAGCTGGACGGCCCGGTTGAGCGAGACGAGGGCGGGGCGCCAGCGACCGACGTTGGCGTAGCTGATGCCGCGCAGGATGTGCTTGAACACGCGCAATCCGGGCAGGATGCGCTTCGTGTAGAGGATGTACAACGCCAGCGGGACGGCGATCGACATGGTGACGACGGTGGGCGAGCCGGGCGTGGCAAGCTGGTCGCCGACGAGCCACAGGCCGATGCCCAGGGCGCCGCAGATGGCCGCCATCTCGACCTCGGTTTCCTCGACCATGCTGGCGAAGGTCAGGAGGTAAAACAGCGGAATGCCGATGAGCAGCAGGGTGCCGAGCATCAACCGCTGGTCCTTGCCCGGCAGGATGGAGACTCCCGCGGCGTTGACCGGGTCGTAGTGGAACAGCGCGATGGCCCCGCCGACCAGGGCGGCCGCCAGCCCGAGCCCCAGCCATACGCGGTGCTGAGAGCGGGTGTTGACCAGCAGCCAGAGCACCTGCCCGAGGATGGCGCCGCCGCCCACGGTGACGATCAGCTGCTGGGCGTCGCGCTCGTCCCGCAGGGTGAACGCCCCCACGCCGAGCCCGAGCAGCACGCCGGCGTAGACCAGGCCCGGGTTTTCCAGGAGCAGGAACAGCAGGAACGCTGGCAGCCGACCGCGGATGCGATACCCTTCGCGCAGCTTGCGGACGGCCGCCACGCCGAGGCACAGCAGCAGCCCGCCGAAGGTACACAGGGCGATGTGTCCCAGGTCGAGCCACCACGTCGCCCGGTTCAGCTGCAGCCCGACGAACAGAAGGAGGCCGAGGTAAACGCCCTTGAGGATGAATTCGGTCTGTTGCCAGCTCATGATCGTATTGCGCTCGTTGTAGCAGTCGCGTGCGTGCCGCTTACGGTTCGTTCGCAGCGCCGGAAGCGGCCACGCCCGGGTTGTGGTCAGTGGTCCGGGGCCATTATACAGGCGCCCCCGGACGGTTGCTTCCTTTTCGCGTGGCGCCGTGAAAACCGTTTCGCGCAAAGACGCAGAGAGCGCCAAGGAAGAAGATTTCCCTGGCGCTCTCTGCGTCTTTGCGCGAAACGCTCTTTAACGGGCGAGCAGCCCGCTGATGGCCATGTTGCGGTCCAGCTCCAGCCGGAACTCGTAGTTGATCGGCACGGCCCGCTCGCCGCTCACGCCCGGTTCGACGTCCATGTCCCAGCGCAGCAAGTTTGCCGGCCGTGCTTCCCGCTGGTACAGCGCATCCTGGCTGACCTCGGGCGTCGCCTTCACCAGGGTGATGCCGGCCGTCTCGCTCTCGGCGTGCGGCAGCCGGTCCCACACCTGAAGCTTGACCGCCTCGCTCTTGAAGTTGCTCACGAGCAGGCGGTACTTGTAGTTCAGCACCTGATTGCCGCCCTGCTGCGACTTGGTCTTGTCCAGCATCTCGCGCTGGATCTGCACCTGCGGATCGACGCCGAACCCGGCGGTGAACTCCTCGCCGATGGCGATCAGCGGCATCGCCATCCGGCCGACGAAGTCGGTCCCCTGGTACATCGTCGCCTCCCCCGGGAGCAGGACGTACGCGCTCTTGTTCGTCAGGTCGGCCAGCCGGTAGACGTGGCGTGTCAGCACCGGGACCGCCTTGTAGTAGTACTTCGGCTCCAGGTTCAGCTTGGTGACCTCGATCACCTGCTCGTCATTGCGCGACGGCACGCTCAGGCGCGCCTTGAGGTGGTAGGTGACGCTCGGCCCCTCCTGCAAGCTCGCCCCGCCCTGGCCAGCACCCGGAATGCCCATCGAGTTGCCTACCTTGCGGTTCTCGGCCAGCAACTCCTCGCGCGATTTCATCAGGTCGCGGGCCTGCTCCCACGCCGCCGCCGCGTTGATCTGCTTGACGGCGTTGTTGACGTCAAAGTTCTGGTACGACATCTGCGCCTGGCCGCGGAGCGACTTCGCCTTCTCCTGCAGATCCTTTTGTGGCGCAAACGCACCCCCCGCGCCGAACCCGGCCTGGGCGCCCGGTCCTGTCGGCTGCGGGAGCGTGGCGCGGGCCACGACGGTCACCTCCAGCTTCACCAGATCAGGCGGGGCGGCGTTCAGCATCGGCTGGGCGGTGGACAGGGTCAGATCGACGTTGGTCCAGTCCTCGCCGCTCTGCTGCCGCAGGGCCGCCAGGTAATCGACCTGCACCGCATCCTTGGCGGTCGCGCCGGCGCGCAGCTTGTACTGCGGCTGCCACGACGCCGCGTCCACCAGGTAGTTCAGCCACACCTTCCCGCCGGCGCCGTTGCGGTCCACCACGATGACCGCGTCGCGCTCGGTCCGGGTGGAGCCGCGCGTCAGGTCGGCGAGCTTCCGCTTGGCGAACTCCGCCTGCTCCTGGTTCGTCTGCAGGGTCTGCTGCAGGGCGACCATCTCCTTCGCCTTCTCGGCCCGCTGCTCCATGACGTACTTGGCCATCGTGATGACCGTGTCGCCGTTCAGCCCGCCCTTCTCGGTCGAGTGAACCGTGCTGACCTCGGTGAACTTTTCCAGCTTGGTCAGCATCATCAGGTTCTGCTTCAGGCTGTCCATGTCGGCCTGGATCTTCTGGGCCGCGAGGGCGAGTTTCTTCAGCTCGTCCTCCAGCTTGCGCACGTCCTCGCGCGTGTCCTCGAAGACCGGGCGAGTGCGGAACCGGGTCGTCAGGACGCGGATGCCGTCGGTGCCCTCCGAGTAGAGGGAGCTGTTGACGGTTCGGAGCGGCAATTCGGAGACGACCAGCTCGGTGATGCCGGCGCCCGCCGGCACCTCGACCTCGCGCGTGACCAGGGCACTGTTGGGGTAAACGGTGACCTTGACGATGCGGCTCCTGGCGGCGGCGCTGACGGGGGCCGCCACCTTCGTGCCGCTCGGTTTCGTGGCCTTCGGTTTCGTGGCCTTCGGTTTCGTGTCGTCCGCCTTGCCGCCGACGATCTGGCCCGAGGCGACCGCCAGCCCGAGAGCCAGCACGCCCGCGGACGCGAATGCCCATTTGCGCATGATTCTCTCCTTCGGTTGGGGGGATATTCCGATCACTTCCGCTGAAGATTGGTTGCGATGATTACCGCGCGAGCTGCAGCAGGCGCAACGTCCGGTCCGGCCCGCCGACGACGGCGCTGCGGCCGTCGGGGGAGAAGGCGAGGCAGCCGATCGCCAGCCCCTCGGGACCGGCCAGCGCCCGGACCTCCGTCCCCGCGCCGAGATCCCAGCGGCGCAGCACGCGGTCGGGCGCCTGGTACTGGCTGCTGCCGGAAAGCGCCCCGCGGCCGTCCCGGCTGAAGGCGACGCGGATCACCGCGTTCGCGTGGCCTTCGAGGGTACACTGCTCCTTGCCGGCGGCCAGGTTCCACAGGCGTACCGTGCGGTCCTCGCCGCCCGAGAGGACGCGCCTGCCGTCGGGGGAAAACGCGACTGCGTACACGGCTCGGGTGTGGCCTTCCAGTCGGACCACCTCCCGCCGGGCCGCGATGTCCCACAGGCGCACCGTCCCATCCTGCCCGGCGCTCAACAGCTTCCGCCCGTCCGGGCCGAACGCCAGCGCGCGCACCGGCCGCGTGTGCCCGGCGAGGGTCCCGGCCGCCGCTCCGGTCGTCAGATCCCAGATGCGGACAACCGCGTCGTCCCCTGCCGAGGCGACGCGCGTGCCGTCGGGCGACACTGCGACCGCCCGTACCCGGTCGGTGTGGCCGGTGAAGTGGGACACCTCGCGGCCGGTGTCGGCGTCCCAGACGCGCACTGTTCGGTCCCGGCTGCCGGACACCACCCACCGGCCGTCGGGGGTGAAGGCGACACAGGTGACCTCGTCCGTGTGGCCCGCGAACCGGCGCAGTTCCTTGCCGGCGGCCGAATCCCACAGACGCACCGTCCGGTCGCCGCTGGCCGAGGCGACCCGCGCGCCGTCCGGGGCGAACGCCACGTCAAGGACCGCGCCTGTATGCCCGGCGAACGGGGCGAGGACCGAACCCGGCGAGTCGGTTTTGACGGTGAACGGCTCGTTGAGGCGCAGCGTCCGCACGATCTCGGCGAACCCCTCCTCGACGACCTGCCGCTGCACCGTTCCGGCCGCGGCCCGCAGGGCGCCCATGAGCCGCAACAGCACCGGCGTCTGTTCGAGGCGGGTCGCGAAGTTCCCGGCGGAGAGCCCGAGTTCCGCAGCGGCGGCCTTCAAATCGAGCGTCGCCTCGTAGCGCTGAGTGACGGCGTTGATCGGTTCGGGGGCGTCCGGCAAGGCGCCGGTGCGGGCCAGCGCTTGCAGGTAGCGCCGGTTGTCCTCGGCGAGCAGTGCCTGCACCTTGCCTTTCGCCGGGTAGAGAGCGCGCACCGTCTCGACGGCGGCGCGGGCAAAGGCGGCGAGGTTCTTCTCGACGTGGGCGCGCACCTGGTCGGCCTTCGGGAGCAGACCGCTGGCGTGGCAGTTCAGACATGACAGACCGGCGACAACGCGCTGGTCGGGCCGCTTCGGATCGCTGACGATCTCGACCGGCCCACTGTCGATGCGGCGTCCCAGCCCGTCGGTCAGCATGTACCCCTGCAGGCCGTTGGGCAGGTGAAAGATCATCTCGCCGCCCGCGTGCTGGAACGACGTCTCTCCGGCGGCCGGACCGAGGGGGTGCTCGAACAGATTCTGACGCCCGGTGTTCGCGGCGAAGTCGTAGCTGCGCCAGTAGGCGCCGAACGCCGCATCGTGTCGTTCGAGCAGCCGGTTGTTCCTGGACACGCCCGAATCGTTGAACCCGACGCGCACCGCCGTCTCCTCCCTGAGCGCGGTCGGCACGTCCACCTGGAGCAGCCGCTCCAGCCCGCGTTCGGTGGTCGGCAGCTGGAGCAGGTCGTGGTACAACGGCGGCCGCGACGCGGTGGCGACGAACCAGTCAGCCCGCAGGTAGGCCAGATCCGTCCCGGCGGCGAGCGCGATGGTGCGTGCCTCGGCGGTGCCGGTGCCGAACCGATACGGGTACGCGGCGACGACCCGATCCCACAGCGCCGCCGTCCACCTGTAGTGGCGCAGGTCGAGGCGGAGGACCGTCCCGCCCGGCCCGCACGGCGTCGGCGGGGTGACGCGCGGATGCCAGGAGAGGGCATTGACGAGCTTGCTCACCGCCTGCCGCGTCAGCTCCAGTTCCTTCGCGGTCAGCCCCTGGTTGGCGAGGTGGGTGAGTGTGAGATAGCGGACGAAGCGGCGGTGCCGCGGATTGACCGCCTCCAGGTCGTCGAGGATCGCGCGCTGCAGTTCCGCCGCAGAGACGAACGACCGCCGTGGCACGGCCGTCGTCGTGCCCGGGGCGCCGGCTGCGATCCACTGCCTGAGGGCGAGCAGGTCGGCCTTCCCGGGCCGCGGGCCGTTGCCACGCGGCGGCATCTCGCCGCTTGCCACCCGCAGGTAGAGTTCGGACTCGGACGCATTGCCGGGAACGACCTTGCCGCGCGCGATCAACTTCTCCCGATCGAGGACGTAGCCGAGCCCGCCCTTCGCCGAGCCGTTCCGGCCGTGGCAGCGGTGGCAGTGGGTTTCGAGAACGGTGAGCGCCTTGCGGGCCAGCGCGGGCGGGTCGCCGCGGACGGCGGTGGGAAGGAGCGTCAACGCACACGCCAGGAGACCAAACGGCGCCCTCATGTTCCGCCTCCTCAACGCCTGGGCGAGCGAACAGACCGGCGGTTCATCATGGCGGCTGGCCGTCCCCCGCACAAGTAACAACCGTGTAACGAAGGGAGGCTCATGAACCCACAATCAAGACGGGGCAGGGTGTCGGTGGGTTTGCGGCGTCGGCAATCGTAAAGCCCACGGGTCGCGTCCCGTGGGCCAGGTTCCGCGTACCTGGCCCACGGGACGCGACCCGTGGGCTTGCCACATGCCATTACACGCCAGACCCCGCGAACCTGCGTCAGGTCTTCGGCGGGAGTCGCCTGGCGGGATCGGGCTTCTTGATCGATTCGGGCACGGGCGGCTTCTCCCCGCAACCAGCGGCAAGAGCCGCGGCGAGCCCGATGACACAGCACCAGAGCAGTAACACCCGACGCATGCCCCAACCTCCTCCACCAATCGGTTTGGTCCGACGCCCCTTCCGCCCGGCCTTCCCGTTGAGTGCTGCCGGGCCGGCCTACTCCAGGTTGACCACCTCGCCACGCGCGCGGGTGGCCAGCGCCGGCATCACGAGGTTCGCCTCGTAGTTGATGAACCGCACCGACCCGTCTGCCAGGCAGAAGTTCGCCCCGCCCGTGTGCTGGCTCCAGAAGTGGACCTGATCGCACGGCTCAATGACATTACCCGCCTGGAAGTTGACGTAGGCGCTGGCGCAGGTCTTGCCGATCGCGCCCGTGTCCGCCACGTAGACGGTTTCGCGGACGCCCATGACGACGTCGCCGCCGCCCCGGCCGTCGAAGCCATAGCCGGCGTACCACCAGCCGAAGTTCAGATCCTGGCTCGGCGGCCGCTCGCCAGCGAGCAGGGTGTTGCTCGTGCCGTCCGTGATGTGGGCCATCTTGATCGCGCTGTTGAGGTAGAAGATGCCGTCGTCGGTGCCGCCGCGCGTCCCGCTGTTGCCGAGGTACATCGTGAAGGCGACGGCATCCTTGCGGCTCGAACTATAGAGGTTCAATTGCGTCACCGTCAAACCGCGCGGATCCGACGGACAGGTGTAAATCGAAAGCGGCGTCCCCAGGCCAACGTGCGGCAATACATACTTTCTCCCGTCCCATCCCCACGGGTTGTACGCGCGCGTATTTTCGGGGCCGATGGTGTGGGCCAGCGGCGCCTGTTCGATGTGCGGGAGGAGGTAAGTCATCCAGCTCAGGTACTGTCTTTTCGTCGCGTTGGTCGAGGCCCACGCGGGCGGAAACTTCTTGTTGGCGTCGTGATAGCCGTGGGCCGCCAAACCGATCTGTTTCAGGTTATTTTGACACAAGGCTCGATCGGCCGCCTCGCGCACCTTCTGGACGGCGGGGAGCAAAAGACCGATGAGGATGGCGATGATCGCGATCACCACCAGCAATTCGATCAGCGTGAACCCAGGTCTCCGATGAGAAGCGACCACCGCTGCCTCCTCCGGTAAGAGGGTTTGAGAGAGGATGACGGAACCTCCCGGCCTGGCCGGGTTATAAGCGAAAGCGCACAATCTCCCCGCGGGCTGCAGCCTGGACGACGGGAAGGTCATCGGTTCAAACGGGAGAGAAGGACACCTACCTGAAGGCGGCGGAGGAAACCGTTCAGTCTAAACGGATCGAGTCACGAGTCAGGTGTGGATGCGCCCCAACCTGGATGGTTCTCGTCCGCCTGCAAGCAAATGTTCAGGTCGCTCGTGCGAAGTCGTTTCCGCTACTCGGCGAAGGTGCTGGTTGACTCCGGCGGCCCACCACCGGGAGCTGAAACAACTTCTTAATACCGAATCGTCTCGAAATTCCCTCGTGCCGCTTGCGGTCTGGCGGTTGCGCCCGCCAGATTGCAGGCGGCACGAAGAACTGTCGCGGTGATTCGGCATTAATTAAACATGAAGGATACGCAGGTGACAAGCGGATTGCAAGAAAAAATGGGCAAGGAATTTCATCGTTTCATCGGGCATTCCCGATGCGTGATCTGCCGTGTGGACGGGTGAGCAGGTGGCGATTCGCGTACCGTCACAAGCCGCAAGTATTGCGCGGGTGCCGGAGGCTGTGAGCCTGCTTTCCCGGTCGCCGTTCCGGGCCTCACGTCCGGGCGAGGACTTCCCACGCCACCACCGCCTTGAGGGGCGCTTCCTGCGTCGGCGGTTCGTCGGACAGGGCCGCCCAGAGGACGCTTCGCACCTCGCCCGCGGCCGTGTACCGCTCGACCGCGAATAGCAGTACGCGCCCGCCGCGAACCGATTGCCACAGATCCTGCGGGATCGGGCCGGGCACGCGGTAGCCTTCCTGCACGACGGTTTCCCCGGGAGCGAGCCCGGCCGCCTTGACCACCTCGTCCGCGCGGTAGGTCGGAAACTCCTCGGCGTCCTCGGGCAATCCCTCCTGCAGCAGCTTGGCGAGCAGTTCGGCCGGCTCGGGACCGCTGCGGACGACGAAGCGGTCCGCCGTGGTCTGGCCGGTGGCGGCCAGCAGGCCCGCCTGGTGGAGCACCAGTCGGCACAGGTCCGACAGGCGCGGGGCGGTCAGCACTTGCGGCAGCGTCCAGGTCACGGCGCACCTCTCTCCGGCGGCGACCCGCCCGCGGTTGTGTTCGCCCTCCCCCTCGGGAAGGCTGGGGGCGGTATTCACAGTATACGCTTCCGGGGCCAGCGCCGCGCGGACGGCGCGGCGCTGGCCCCGGCCGCACGCGCGGGCTGTTCCCCGCCCCGTCCCGCTGCTACGATGGGTGCGTCCGATCGCCGCAGGCCACGAGGTGAACCATGACGACGCGCGCCGTCCACTGGCACGAGGGGATGTTCATCCGCCCGCAACATTTCCAGACCGCCCAGCGCTACTGGAGCAGCCTGGTCGAGCGCAGCGCCCGCTGGGACGTGCCTTACAACTGGGGCCTGCGCGCCCTCGACCTGGACGCGGACGCCCTGGGCAACCACCGGGCGGTGGTCCGATCGCTCCGGGTCCGGCTGCGCGACGGGACGCTGGTCGAGGTTCCCGAGGACGGTCGTCTGGCTCCGCTCGACCTGCGCGGCGCCTTCGACCAGGGCGGCACCGCCCTGCTCCTCCTGGGCGTCCCGGTCCTCCACCTGGGACGGGCCAACGTCGCGGCTGGCAGCGCCCACGACGGGGTACGGTATCTCGTCGAGGTGCAGGATCTGGAGGACGAAAACACCGGGATCAACCCGCAGCAGGTCCAGTTGCGCCGTCTCAACCTGCGCCTCCTCCTGGACAGCCACGACCACACCGGCTACGAGATCCTGCCGCTTGCCCGCATCCAGAAGTCAGCGCGCGCCGAGGCGACCCCCGAACTCGACACGTCGTACATTCCCCCGGTCCTTGCCTGCGATGCGTGGCCCCCGCTTAACACGGGCGTCCTGCGCGCCGCCTACGAGCGCATCGGCAAGAAGATCAACACGCTCGCCGGCCAGGTCGTGTCGCGCGGCATCGGCTTCGACAGCCAGACGCAGGGCGACGCGATGCTGTTCGCCCAGCTGCGTGAACTGAACGAGACGCAGGCAGTGCTCGGCATCCTCGCCTACACCGAGGGCATTCACCCTTTGACCGTGTACCTGGAGTTGTGCCGGGCGGTCGGCCAGCTGGCCATCTTCGGCGCCACGCGCCGGCCGCCGGACCTGCCGCGCTACGACCACGACGATCTGGGGACGTGCTTCGCGCGCCTCAAGCAGTACCTCGACGCCCTGCTCGACATCTTCGTCGAGCCGCAGTACAAGGAGCGCCCGTTCATCGGTGCGGGGCTGCGGTCGCAGGTGACCCTGGAGCCGGCGTGGCTGGATTCGAGCTGGCAGATGTACGTCGGCGTGCAGAGCCAGCTCGAGCCGGAGGAGTGCATCCGGCTGCTGACGAAGGCCGGCCAGCTGGACATGAAGATTGGCAGCTCGGACCGGGTGGACGCCATCTTCCGGGAGGGGGCCGCCGGCCTGCGGGTGGCGCCGACGCCGCGCCCGCCGCGCGTGCTGCCGCAACTCCCCGGGCAGGTCTACTTTCAGATCCAGCGCGAGGCCAGTCCCGAGGAGTGGCAGAACGTCCTGAGGTCGCTGACGGTCGCCATCCGGCTCCGGGAGACGCTGATCCTGGGCAACATCCAGGGCCAGCGGGTTCTCACCGTCAGGGCCGCCGGCCGCACGACGCCGCTGCAGTTCACGCTGTACGTCGTGCCCGCGAACGCCCAGTGAACAAGGTGCGGAAAGCTTGCGGGTGGCGCCCCGTGGGCTTTCCGCGCTTGCACCAGTCCGGGCGGAGGCGGCCATGCTCTGGTGGCTCGTCGATAACGCGAACCTCGTCATCCTCGTCCTGGGTCTGGTCGCCCTGGTGCTCGGGGTGCGCTGGTGGCTGACCCGGCAGGGGAAATACCTCGTCGGGCTCGGCGCGGCCGTCGGGCTGATTGGCGTGGTCTGGTTGTTGACGCTGACCGTCGTGACCGACCGCGTCCGGCTACTGCGGACCGTCGAGACCATCGGGCGCCAGTTGAACCAGCACGACCTCGACCGGGCCTTCGCGCACCTGACCGACCGGGTTCGGGTGGAGACGGGCGTTTGGACGACGACGCTACCGCGGGAGGTGCTGCTCAAGATCGCTCGCACCCGCATGCAGAAAGGCCATGTCAAGGCTCTGGAGGTCTGGAACGTTGACGTGGAGAGTGTGGACCGGCCGAAGGCGGTGGTGAGTTTCTATCTGCGGCCGCAGGAGTTCGCCGGCGCCTTCGCGACCTGCCACGCCGAGTTCGTCCTGGTCGGGGAGCAGTGGCGCGTGAAAGGGTTGAAGCTCGCCCTGCCAGCCAACTGGGAGGTCCACGTGCCGCCGCCAAGTCAGTAGCGGCGGACCAGCCCGGAGCGCCAGCACCGGGCGCTTGTCGTGCCCGGCGCTGGCGCTCCGGGCTGGTAGAGCGCCAGCGCCAGGCACGCGCTACCCAGACAATTCAAGGCAATTCGGTACTACTTGTTGCTCTCGTTGTCGATCTTCCTGGCCGCGTCGGTGACCTCGACCTCGAGATTGCGGCGCATCTGCGCGAGCAGCTCGTGCCGGAACTCCCCGGCCAGCTCTTCCTGGGTGGTGTCCACGAAGAGGCTGCGCCGGGTGTTCTCGACCGCGGCCGGGGCCAGGGTGTAGGCCTCCAGGAACCCCTCCCGGTCGGCGCGCGGCTCGTTTAGCTGTACGACGACGTAGAAGGCCGTCTTCGGGCGGTTCGGCAAAACCTGGATGACCCGGCCCTTGCCGCGCTGCTCGAACAGCGTCCGATTCAGCTCGTCGATCGCCTTGTCGCCGACCTGGATCGGCGCCTTCAGGTCGCGTAGCGCGAGCAGGTGCCCGGCCATGTCCTCGCGCGGATAGGTGAACTTCCCGCGCGGCAGCTGGTACGGCTCGAAGTGGATGGGCGCCCCCTGTTCCTTCAGCTGGGTCGGGACGAGCGGCGCCACATGCTGCAGGAAGATCGGCTCCTCCTTGACGGCGCGAGCCTGAGCGCGGACGGTCCCGCGCAGATCGCCGTCCGGAGCCTTCTGGGCGGCCAGCAAGGCTTCGGCCACCTTCTTGATGTGGGGCACGATGTTCTCACGGGCCTTGCGGACCTTCCAGGCGTGCTCGACCTGCTTCTCGACCTCGGCCAGGTTTTTCACATCCCGCCCCCGCTCGGCCTCGGTCTTCCAGAACAGGAAGGGACGTTCGGCCGTTTCCCACAGCCGTTGCCCGACGTTGCCCATGTCCTTCTTGAGGACGTCGAGCGGGTTCGCCTTGGGGACGACGACCGGGGGCCACGGTTTGGCGGTGTACACGTCGGCGTTGCCGACCGAGAACTCCTCGCCGCCGAAGAACAGGCGATTGAAGTCGTCCTCCTTCAGCATCCGGGAAGTGCCGCCGAGACCCTCGATGGTGTTCACCAGCTCGTACCACTTTTCATACGCTTTCTTCAGCGGCTCCAGCTCCGGGGCGCTGGCGATGTCGTGCTCGCTGTAAAACGCCTTCGTCTGACCGATCGAGAGACCGTATCGGGGCACGAGCTGGGCCAGGGCGGCCTGGACGACGAACTGCGCGTCCTTGCCCTTGCGGCGCTCCAGTGCCCGGCGGACCGCGATCATGTTCTGGTTCACCCATCGCTGGGCGAGGCGCGCCTCCACCTCGCTGCGGAGCTTCTCCTTGAGCGGGCCGACGAGCGGCTGGAAGTGGACCTCGCTGGCCATCACCGCGTACACCGCGGCCGCTGCGGCGGGCGGCTGGGCCGCGCCGAGCAGCACGACGGTGGCGCCGGGCGTGATGCGGCGCTTCCGCTCCGCCTCCAGGACCGGGGCCATTTCCGCCTCGCGCTTGCCCTTCTCGCCCTTGTAGGCGAGCGTCTGGTAGCCGGCGACCATCGGATAGCCGGGCAGGCCAAAGCCGCCGGGGACCGCGGACCCGAACAGGGACGCGGCATCGACCGCGGTCGGCTTATGTTTTTCGTCGAACGGGAAGAGCGGCAGCGCGAAGTACGGGTCGTTGAAGGGCGGGACCAGATACGTCTGGAAGTCGGTCCGCTTGAGGTTGTCGTAGTTGCGGGCGAGGGACGCATCCCAGGCGGCCGAGCGCGCAGCGTACCCGGCCGCGCTGACGGCCAGCGGCTGCAGCGGGTCGTACAGGAACGGCGGGGTGATCTGCAGAGTCGTGACGGTGCGGGCCGCGTCCTTGTAGAACTTCGAGTCCGGGTCGGCCGACACCCACTGAATCTTGACCTCGTTGGGCCGTTTGAATCCCGGTTCGGGCGAGGTCGGATCGTTCTGCTTGTCCCTGTACTTCCGAAACAGAGCCTCCTCCTCGGCGACCGTCGGTGCGGGGATGTCCTTCAGGAAGTTCTCAACGCGGATCGGGATGACGGCGATCTCCGCCTCGGCCCGCTTCAGATTGTAAAAGGCGTTCATCTGCGCCGGCGTGGGCGGGAAGCGCGTCTCGTAGACCATCTGGAAGCGCTTCACCTTCAGGTTGAGCCGGGCCGTGCGGTACTTCGCCAGCGCCAGCTGCGCCATGCGCACCCGGAACTCGTCCCCCAGAGCTTCGACGATGCGCTGGAAGCTCCCGGCCTGGTAGAAGTTGCGCTGCACCTCGCGCTGCACGATGAGCGAGAACTCGTCGTTGAAGTTCGCCAGGTTCCGGTGGCCGAACACGTCCGCGCTGATCAGGTCGCTAATCGCGCTGGTCGTCAGGCGGATGCCCAGCTTGTCCGCCTGGTGCTTCCACATCAGGAACTCGACGAGGTCGTCGATCTTCGTGCCCTCAGGGGAGAAGTAGCGGGGCCGGGTCAGCCGGTCCGCGAGGATGAACTGGATCTGCTTCAGCTCCATCAGATAGCGCTGACGCTCGAGTTCGTTCGTCACCTGCGCGGGCTCGTCGATGCGCATCTGCAGCCGGCTGATGGCAAGGTCGGTCGCCTTGCGCATGAACTCGTTGGCGATATCGCGGCGGACCTTCACATCGTCGAGGTCGCTGCGGTAGTACGCCTTGCCGTCGATGGAGACCAGCAACTCACCCTTGTTGCCGCCGATCAAGCGCATGAGCCAGTCGCCGAAGTCCCCGCCCTGCAGCCCGGTGCAGAGGACAAAGGTCACCATGCAAACCAGCAGGATGCTCGCCATCCAGAATTTGCGGTTCTTTTGGAAGGTGCGGAGCGGGTGGAACGCCATGCCACGTCCTCGTTTAAGTCAGCCCATCTTGCGGCCGCGTCTGCTGCGGGGCTTGACACCGCGCGAAACGGTGTAGTATGGGTGATTGCGTCTTGATCTCAAAATAGGGATTGTAGTGATTCTGCGGCCCAGTACAACAGCAACCGCCCGGGGTCCGTTCGGACCCGCTGGCCTCGGAGCAGAGCGAGGCGCGTCATGAAGGTTGCATCCGAACTCCCCTCGCCCCTCTCTAACCTGCCAGGGAAGGGAGTCGGAGAGTTCGGTTTTTCTCCCTCTCCCCTCCCGGGCGGCGGGCATGTAAAACGGTCGCGTGGCCTGGGGGTTGACAGCCCCCCCTAAACTAGCACTCATGCCCGGCGGCGGACAGTTCCGCCCGCCCCAGCATCGTCAACGGACCGAAAGGATCCCCAGACCGCCAACCGAGGATATGCCTGTGGCAGCACGGAAGAAAAAGAACCTGGTCATCGTCGAGTCGCCGGCCAAGGCCAAGACGATCAACAAATACCTGGGTCCGGATTTCGAGGTCACGGCCTGCCTGGGACACGTGCGCGACCTGCCCAAGAGCAAGTTCGGCATCGACATCCCCAGCGGGTGGGTGCCGACCTATGTCCCCGTCAAGGAGAAAGGCAGGACGGACAAGAAGCAGCTGCTCGACGACCTCAAGAAGCAGGCGGCCAGGTGCGCGACGGTCTACCTGGCCCCCGACCCGGACCGCGAGGGCGAGGCCATCGCCTGGCACCTCAAGGAGGCGCTGGGTCTGGACGACAAGAAGCTTCAGCGCGTCACCTTCAACGAGATCACCAGATCGGCGGTTCAGAAGGCGTTCGCCTCGCCGCGGACGATCGACCTGGATCTCGTCGCCGCCCAGGAGGCGCGCCGCTTCCTGGACCGGATCGTCGGCTACGAGCTGAGTCCACTGCTCAGCAACACGCTCGCCCAGACGCTCAGCGCCGGCCGCGTCCAGTCGGTCGCGGTGCGCCTGATCGTCGAGCGCGAGCGCGAGATCCAGAACTTCAAGCCGGAAGAGTACTGGCGCATTACCGCCCTGCTCGCCCCGCAAGGGACGGTGCCGAAGACGGCCCTCGCGAAGGTCAAGCCGACCGTCAAGAAGGCCGTCAAGAAGAAGCCCGAGGCCGACGGCGAGACCGCGGACGGCAAGGCGGAGGCTCCCGCTGCCGACCTCCCGAAGGGCGCCTTCCTGGCCGAGCTGGCCGAGTGGGGCGGGCAGAAGTTCAAGGCCTCGAAGGAAGACGAGGCGATGAAGATCGTCAAGGCCCTGGAAGGGGCCGCCTACGTCGTCAGCCAGGTCGAGCAGAAGGACCAGCAGGAGAGGCCGGCTCCGCCGTTCATCACCAGCACCTTGCAGCAGCAGGCGAGCATCCGGCTGCGTTTCTCGGCCAAGAAGACGATGATGGTCGCCCAGCGCCTGTACGAGGGCGTCGAGCTGACCGGCGAGGGGTCGGTGGCGCTGATCACCTACATGCGTACCGACAGCACGCGCATCTCCGACGACGCGCTGAAGGCGTGCCGCGATCTGATCGGCCAGCAGTACGGCGCGCCGTACCTGCCGGCCCAGCCGAATCGCTACACCTCCGGCAAGAGCGCTCAGGAGGCCCACGAGGCGATTCGCCCGACCGACGTGGCGTACACGCCGCAGCGCGTGGACCAGCTGCTGCCGGCGAAGACGGAGCACCGGCAGGATCTCATCCGGCTGTACACGCTGATCTACAACCGCTTCGTCGCCAGCCAGATGACGCCAGCGGTGTTCGCGGTCACCAACGTGGACGTGACAGCAGCCGACGGCATCTTCAAGGCGAAGGGTAAGATCCTCAAGTTCGACGGCTACCGCCGGGTGCTGCCGCCGGCCGGGAAGCAGACGGACGTCATGCTGCCGCACCTGACGGAGAAGCAACTCCTCGACCTGCTCGCGCTGACGCCGTCGCAGCACTTCACCGAGCCGCCGCCGCGCTACAACGAGGCGTCGCTGGTGAAGACGCTGGAGAAGGAGGGCATCGGCCGGCCGAGTACCTACGCCTCCATCCTCGACAAGATCCAGAAACGCGAGTACGTCGAGCTGAAGGAGCGGCGCTTCTACGCCACCGAGATGGGGATGAAGGTGACCGACCTGCTGGTGAGCCACTTCCCCAAGGTGATGGACCTGAAGTTCACCAGCCACATGGAGGAGGAGCTGGACGAGGTCGAGTCCGGCAAGTGCAAGCGCAACGATGTGCTGAACGAGTTCTACGATCCGTTCACGAAGGATCTGGAGGCGGCCCGCGACAAGCTGAACGAGGGCGCGGAGAAGTGCCCCAAGTGCGGCAAGCCACTGCAAGAGCGGTTCGGGAAGTTCGGCAAGTTCTTCGGCTGCTCCGGCTACCCGGAGTGTAACTACATCAAGAAGAAGCGCGGCGGTGAGGAGGCGAAGGAACCGCCGAAGCCGACCGAGCACAAGTGCCCCGACTGCGGCGAGCCGATGCTCGAGCGCCTCGGGCCGCGCGGGCCGTTCCTGGGCTGCAGCGGCTACCCCAAGTGCAAGACGACGATGAACCTCGACGCCGAGGGCAAGCCGGTTCGGACCGCCCAGCCGACCAGGCACGTGTGCGACAAGTGCGGCGAGCCGATGGTCCTGCGCGAGGGCCGGCGCGGACCGTTCCTGGCGTGCTCCGGCTACCCCAAGTGCAAGAACGCGAAGGACGTGGACGCGCACGGCAACCCGGTCAAGCCGATCGACACCGGCGTCAAGTGCGACAAGTGCGACGCGCCGATGGTGGTGAAGCGCGGGCCGCGCGGGCCGTTCCTGGGCTGCAGCGCGTACCCCAAGTGCAAGCGGACCCGCCCGGTCCCCGAGGAGATGAAGGAGAAGCTCGTGGACCTGCTCCCGGCCGCGAAGAAGAAGCTGCCGAAGGTGGCGGTGGCCGAGACCTGCCCCGACTGCGACGGCCCAATGGAGGTCCGCCAGAGCCGACGGGGGCCGTTCCTCGGCTGCAGCAACTACCCCAGGTGCAAGGGCACGCGCGAGGCGTCGCCCGAACTGCTGGCCGAACTGCAGGCCGCCGGGACGACGTAAGGAGTGAGAGGGAAGAGAGAGTTAAAGCCCACGGGCGGCGTCCCCGTGGGCCAGGTTCTCGGTGACCTGGCTCACGGGACACCCTTGATGCCTCATGCCGCCATCCGCTCCCGCCAGCGTGCCTCCCCAGCGGTTGCCGGTGCCGTTCACCTCCAGGACGTGGAATTCCTTCCTCGCCTGGCAGGCTCGGCTCGGGGTTCCGCGGTGTTTCACCCCGGGCGGACCGACCGGACGCACGTCCCGCGCCCTCTCCCGGGTTGGTCAGCAGCGCAGGGCGAGGCAGCGCAGGGCGGCCCGCGCGGGATGGGCGGCGAACAGGCCGGCCATGCCCTCACGGCCGCGGGCCGGCCGGCAGGAATAGCTCGTTCACCTTGTTCTGGGCGATCTCCGGCGGCGCTACCCCATCCCACGTCGGGATCGGCTGCTTGTCCGCCTCGTACAGCGACTCCATCGGCCCCCACACCTCGTCCACCCGATCGGTGAACAGATCGCCGATGAGCAGATCCGTCACCGTGTTCTTCAGGTGCGGGAACGTCCTGACGAACCGGCCGAAACTAAAGCCCTCGTAATACTCGCACACCAGGCGCCGCATCCGGTCCACGCCCCGGGTGAACGTCGGCCCCCATTTACCCAGCTGGGCCGCCGAGACGTCTCCCTGCGCCAGCCCCTCGGCGATGGCATCCGCCGCGAACTCGCCCGACTTCAGCGCCAGCAGCACGCCGGACGAGTACAGCGGGTCGAGGAACCCGAACGCATCGCCGACCATCACCCACCCGTCGCCGGCCGCCTGCTTCGAGCGGTACGAGTAGTCCTTCGTCGCGAAGTACCCGGTCACCCGCCGGGCGTTCGCGATCCGCTCCTTGATCGCCGGGCACGCCTCGACCTCCTCGTTATAAGTCTGCTCGTGGCTGCCGCGGTTCTTGAACAGGTAGTCGAACGGCGCGACGACGCCGAGGCTGACGCGGTTACCGTGCAGCGGAATGTACCAGAACCACCCCTTCCTGTCCGTCGTCTGCACCACCAGCGTGGCGCCCTCGTCCTTGCCGGTGTCGCGGTACGCGCCCTCCCAGTACGTCCAGATGGCGCCCTTGTTGAGCAGCGGATCCCACAGGCGCAGCTTGAAGCGGTTTTGCAGGAACGTTGTCTGCCCGCTGGCGTCCACGACGACCTTCGCCCGCACCTCCTCCTGGGTGCCGTCCTCCTTCTGGATCTTCACGCCGACGGCGCGGTCGCCTTCAAACAGGACGTCGAGGACGCGCGTCGCCTCGTGGACCTCGACACCCTGTTCGGCGGCGTTGCGCAGCATCATCAGGTCGAACTCGCTGCGCACCACCTGCCACGTCTGCGAGCACTCGTGCGGCTTGTTGTCGAAGAAGTAGAACGGGGCCGACAGCTTGCCCTTGGCGTTGACGAACTGGACGCTGTACTTCTTGATGAAGTGGCTCGCCTTCATCTTGTCGAGCATCTTGAGGCGCTGCAGCACCCAGTACGTCTCGGGGATGAGCGACTCGCCGATGTGGAAGCGCGGGAAGCGGTCGCGCTCGAACAGTCGGACGCGGCGCCCGTGCTGGGCGAGGAGCGTGGAGACGGTGCTGCCGGCAGGGCCACCGCCGATGACCACCACGTCGGGTCCGGTGCTGTCGTTGGAAGAAGCCATGCAGGATACTCCTTGGTGTGAGGCAGGGGGAGAGGGCTATCACGGTCAGCGCCAGCCACCGTCGGGCGCCTCGTGCGGCGCCCGCGCCGACTGGAGCAACTCGACGAGCGTCCTCAGCTGGGCCGCCGACAGGTGGCCCAGTTGCCGGGCGTGGCAAGCGCGCACCGGCCCGCTCAACTCGTCCAGCAGGCTCAGGCCGGCGGCGGTGATGCCGACCCGCACTACTCGCCGGTTGTCGGCCGGCCGTTCGCGTTCGATCACCTCGCGTCGCTCCAGCTTGTCGAGCAGGCGCGTGATGTCGGGCGCGTGGGAGACGAGTCGCCCCGCCAGTTCCAGCGTGTTCATCTTGCCGGGGTGCTCGCTGCGCAGCAGGCGCAGGGCGTTGTACTGCTGCGGCGTCAGGTCGTACCGGGCGAACAGCTCGTCCTCCAGGGCGCGCAGCCGGTCGTAGGTGCGCCAGAGGTTCAGGAAAACCTCCTGCTCCAGGGAGTCAAAACGACGGCCTGCACGGGCCTGCCGGGGTTGCGGCGACGACATGCCGTCAGGATAATCATTCGGACAATGCTTGTCTAAACAATTTTCTTCGGTCCCGCATGCGGAGAACCCGCTCCGAGCCCGAAGCGTGGTCTCAGCTGCGCGTCAGCGCCCACGTCAGCCACAGCGCCAGGCCGAACGTCACCCGCAGGCCGATCTGCACCGACACCCACCACAGGGTAGTGTTGAGGAGTTGGCTCGCGGCCACCAGCGCCTTCTGCACCTCGACGGCGACCATACGGCGCGGGTTGACAAACCCGAGGGTGAACACCTTGACGATGGTCGCGGTGCGGGAGCGGAGCCAGTACTCCGCCTGGTCGAAATGCTGCTCCAGCTCTCGCCGGTCGAGTTCCCCGACCACGAGGATGCCGTACAGATCCAGGGCGAACGTCGCCAGGGCCACCGGGACGACGACTGCCAGCGCCCATCGGTGAGTCGCCAGGTCGCCGGCGGTCAGCTGCGCCTGCGGCCAGATCTGCCGGGACGCGATCAGCTGGACCACAGACAGCGTCAGCCACAGCAGGGCCGGCAGGACGGTGGCCCACGTCAGGAAGATCGTCCGGTGCTGTTTGACGAGGTCGAGCAAGTGCGGCCAGCGGGTCGGCATGCTCACGACGAGGCGGCCAATCGACAGGTACTGCCCGATGCGGCGGACAGTCCCGACCGCGAAGGTGAGCATCAGGTAGAAATCGAGGAAGCGGATCAGGTCGAGGTGTGCCAACTCGGTCATGGCCCGGCCCCGGCGCGGCCGCGGTGGGGCGCCCGCCAACATCGGGGCACGCCGGCCGGCCCGTCGGCCCCGCGCGGACCGGCCGACGGTACTCTAACGCCGACGCCTGCCGCCTGTCCATGCGTCCTGTGATACACTGAAGGGATGGGAGGAGCCACGAACCACCAGACCGCGGGCCGATCTCCCGTCGGCCCGCGCGCCCGGGTCGAACCGCGACCGGCTCACGGGCTGCGGCGGTTCATTTACGTCGCGCTGGGCCTGTTCTTCGTCGGGCTCGCCGTCCTGGGCGTC
>JAANMY010000259.1_pt1 | contig 77153 bp, 79 predicted proteins | sample 7279691 | NCBI WGS metagenome assembly JAANMY01 (sample SAMN14094543, study PRJNA606508) | bioreactor metagenome | isolation source: A lab-scale SPAN reactor treating ammonium-rich wastewater day 388 | place: Ireland: Galway | collected 2018-02-07 | reverse complement strand
TGTCACCATCCCCGCAAGTCGTCAGGAGATGGCGGGCGGCCCGCCCGGGGCGGCGCGAACGGCAGCAATGCCCGGCGGGATTCGGGTCTCACATGGTTCGCAATTGGGGCTGTTCCCGATAGGAGGCGCCGGGACCTGCAGCCAGAGTGTGAGCATGGACGACGATTTCCCCATCCTCGCGGCGGTCGCGGCCTCACCCACACACTCCTACCAGGTGCTCGACCACCTCCAGTCGATCGGCGTGAAGGCCACCCGCAGCACGATCTTCCGGCGCGTCGACACGCTGATCGCCGAAGGCGTGCTGGAGGCGCGGATGGAGCGCGGGCCGAAGGGGCACCCCCGGCGCGCACTCGCCCTCGGCGCAGAAGGGCGCAGACGCCTCTCCCGCTCAGCTGCTGTGCTCCTGCGCGAAGAGCCGCTTGAGTCGCCCTTATTCGCGCTCGCCGTGAGCTGTGCCCGCGCCCTCGATGAGGACTCGCTGCCAGGGATCCTCCGTGCGCGGATGGCCCGAGCCGCCCGCGAGCTCACCCGTGAAGAACGCGACCTGCGCTTCGGCCCCGGCCACGATGAGTGGGAGACTCTCGCGCGCGAGCGCCGCATCGCCCACCTGGTCGCCGATATCCAGTGGCTGCAGGCCGCGCTCGGCCGCAGGCTGGTCCCCGAACGAGAACGGTCAAGGCATCTGCCCGAGGCCGTCTAGGAGCCTGCTGGACCCCCTCGCTGCCGTGGCGGACCATGAACGGCGATGCCGCGCGCACTCCCCCTGCCGCTCCGCGCTGTCCTCCTCGATATCGATGGGACGGTTCTCGACACGCGGGAGTTCATCTTCGCGGCCTTCGAGCACGCCTTCCTCCACCACCGGCTGCCGCCGCCCCCGCGCGACGAGCTCTCCAGGCACGTCGGCCAGCGGGAGTTGCTCCATATCTACAGCGCCTTCGCCGAGGAGTTCGCGGGGGCCATGACGGAGATGCACCGCGACTTCCAGGGGGCGAACCTGCATCTTGCCGTCCCCTACGCCGGTACCGCCGCTGCCCTGTCGCGACTCGCCGGGGCCGGCCTGCTGCTTGCGGCCGTCACGAGCCGGTCGGCGCGAACCTCGGTGAAAACCCTCGAGCTCAACGGCCTCGCCGGCTTCTTCACAACCGTGGTCTCCGCCGAGGACGTTGCGCGCCTGAAGCCCCACCCGGACCCGTTGCTCGTCGCGCTCGGGCGCATCGGGTGCCTGCCGGGGTCAGCGGTGATGGTGGGGGACACTGCCGCCGATATCGAAGCCGGGCGCGCGGCAGGCCTGTACACGGTGGCCGCGACTTACGGCTTCCAGGGGCCCGGCGTCCTCGAATCGGCGCCGGACGCAGCGATCGAAGAGATCGGCGGGTTGCCGGGGCTGCTGGGATTATGAGCCCCGCCTCAGTTCCTCGACCAGGCGCAGCAACGCCGGACGCTCCTCCACGATGCCGTCGTCCAGGCGCTCCACGGCGCGCACAAGTAACCATCGGTCCAGCGTCGAAAGGTCCGCGGTGGTCGTCGCACGGTAGGCGCGCTCATAGAATCGCATCAGCAGCCTGCGCCCCACCACAAAGAGGCTGCCAGCAATGCGCGAAACCCCCGGCGGCATGGGGCTGACACGGGCCAGCACGATCGTGTAGGCGAAGTCCGCTGCCGGGTCGCCGCGGCTGGCCGAGGCCCAGTCGATGATCGCCGTGCGGCTGCCCGAGGACATGATATTGCCGGGATGGAAATCGCCATGCAGAAGGCGCTCGCCCCGGGGAAGCCCAGCGAGGATATCGAGAGCGGGCGCGCGCAGGTCTGCGGGCACATGGGGCGAAAGCGACAGGCTGCGGTGGATGCGCTCGTTAATGGGCGGGAGTGACCCGGGCGCTGCTATTGCATTGAGTCTCGCGTGGAGCGTGCCCGTGAGAACAGCGACGCTCCTCAGCTTCCACGGCTGCCGGCCCACGATACCGAAGAGGTCAGTCCCCTCGAGGCGCTCCATCACCAGGCCGGGGCGGCCACCAGCTTCCACGATCTCGCCCACGCGCGGAACCGGGACGCCAGCACTGGCGGCCGCACGGATCGCGGCTGCTTCACGCTCCAGGTGAGGACGGCCCTGGCCATCACGCAAGAGGCGCAGCACCTCGGTCTCGCCCCAGAGGAACACCTCTGCCGAGCGTCCCTCGGCAATCTTGCGCAGGCCAGGCGGGGGCACGGTCACGGGCGCAACTCTACGGCAATCGTCGCGGGAACGGCATCCACCGTTACGCACCCGCCGAAAAGACCGGCTCGCGCCACGCCGCCAACTCGCGCGGGTCAAGACGCTCGATACCAGGCGCGGCATCAAAGGCCGTGTCGAACGTGATGAAGCGCGAGATGCCCAGCCGCTCCATCACCGCGAGGTGAACCCGGTCGCGCACCTGGAGCGGAGCTGGGAGGTCCAGCTCCATGGCACGGAGAACATCCTCGCGCGTGACGGGCTCAACCTGCCCGGAAAGGGCAAGGTCGAAAGCCACCACGGTCGCCCGGGCGCGCAGGTCAAGCCCGCGGCGCCTCAGGAAGTGCAAGACCTCCTGGAGCACTTCGGCATTTGAACAGCATGCTCCGGGGTTGCGCCGGGCAAGCTGGAGGATCGCTTCGCAGGTGCGGGCCAGCCCGGTGTCTGCTCCGCCGAGGTAGATCGGGACATTGGCGTCGACGAAAACCGGAGCCGTCACAGGTTCTCCGGGCCCGTATCCGGGCTGAGGGCATCCTCCAACTCGCGCTTGAGCTCATCCGGGGCCGGGAGCTCGATGGGGTGCGCACGAAGCCCAGCGACAATGCCCCGAAGCTCCTCGTCCTCCAGGCGCCGCTCCTCCGCCTCAATGAGGCGGCGTATCACCGCGGCGATCGTTGCCGAGTCCCGCTCCGCCAACCGGTCCAGTATTCGGCGATGCCGGCCGTCAAGGCGAATCTCAACCCGGGAATCATGGGATGAGGGCACTACTGTTCCTCCGCCAGGGGCAGATCGCGTCCGCGCTCCTCGTCGAGCCGGACCTCAATGCGCCGGGACTTCCGTACAATCACGCCTTCTCTTGTACGGCGTCGGACGCCACGAAATGTACGGCGTCATGTGCCCGCAGCGCTCCGTACGAATCGCATCCGCGCCGCTACTCTTCGGCCCGCCAGTCGCCGCTCTTGCCGCCCCGCTTTTCGAGCAGGCGCACGCCCTCGATGCGCATGGCGCGGTCAACCGCCTTGCACATGTCGTACACGGTGAGAGCAGCAACGCTCACTGCCGTCAGCGCTTCCATCTCCACCCCGGTCTTGCCGGTGGTGCGAACCGTCGCCGTGATGTGCAGGCGATGAGCGGGGGCGGGCGCCAACTCCACGGTGACCCCGGTGATGGCCAGCGGGTGGCACATCGGGACCAGGTCGCTCGTGTGCTTGGCCGCCATGATCCCGGCCACTCGCGCCACGGCGATTACGTCGCCCTTGGGCACGCCCCCCTGCTGGATGAGAGCGAGCGTCGTGGGGTCCATCACGACGTACCCCTCCGCGACCGCCTCGCGGGCCGTCTCCGCCTTCGCCGAGACGTCGACCATGCGCGCCGCGCCGGTGGCGTCGATGTGCGAAAGCGCAGCTTCGTCGTTAGCCATGCTGCTTCCGCCACATGTACGACTCGTAGGCCCAGATGGTCGCCCAGGCAAACCCACCCGTCGCCAGTCCACCGGGAACGCCCGCCAGCGGCGAGAGCCACGTGTCCGCGGCGATGACGCCAGCGCCCATGGCCGGGAGAAAGCCCAGGAAGGCGGAGCGGCGCCGCTCCGCTTCGAATCGTTCACGCAAAGCCGGTTTCGCCGTGGCCATCGCCTTCAGCATACGCGCCGGGCGCCGGCGGCGCAGCGCCCCAGCCCCATGCCGCGGCCTGCCTGTCAGCGTCTCCCGGGCCCGGTAATGCTCACTCCGCCATCTACCGGAAGCACCACCCCCGTGATGTAGCGCGCCTCATCGGACACCAGGAAGAGGGCCGCGTGGCCGACATCCCAGCCCGTTCCCTCCACACCGAGAGGCGAGGCCCGCCGCCGCTGTTCGCGCAGCTCTTCCGGCATCCCGCCGGCGTAGACCATCGGCGTGTAGACGGGTCCGGGCGCAATGCAGTTCACGCGAATACCCTGGTGCGCGTGGTCGATTGCCATCGCCCGCGTCAGCGAAATGACGGCGCCCTTCGATGTGGCGTAGGGCGTGAGCCGTGAAGGGCGCATGGCCGCGATCGAGGAGATGTTCACGATCGCGCCACCGCCGCCCGCCGCCATTGCCGGGACCGCGTGCTTGCTCGCCAGCATCATGCTCTTCACGTTCACGCGCATCACCAGGTCCCAGTCCTCCTCGCTCACATCCACGACTGAACCGGCGATGCCGATTCCCACGTTGTTGTCGAGGATGTCGAGCCGCCCCCAGGTGGCAAGCGTTCGCTCAACCATTGCCCGGCAATCGGCGTCGCTGGTGACGTCGGCCGCCATCGCCTCCACCCCGGCCGTGGGGTTCTCCGCCAGGATCATGCGCCGCGTGGCCTCGGCCGCGCTCAGTTTGCGGTCGACCAGAAGCACCCTGGCCCCTTCCCGCGCGAAGAGGATGGCCGCCGCCCGCCCGTTGCCGATGCCCTCATCGAGCTGCGAGCCGGCGCCTGTCACGATCGCCACCCTGCCCTGCAGTCTCCCTGCGCTCATGGGTCGAAGCCTCCCTTCGGTGTCAGCGCGCGTAGCCTACACCGTTGGCGCCGTGGTGGGGCGTGCCCGGGGCCGCGGCAGCCGCTGGATGTCCCATCGGAGCGGGGAGGGGAGGAGGGACGAGGGCGGAGTCGCTGCCCGCCCTGGCCGCCGCGGCCCGAAGCGGCTCTGGCTTACCGATTCGACCCCTCCGCTCACTTACGTTCGCGGCTCGGATCGCAGGGTGGCTGCGGAATGTGAACGAACGTACGCAGCGACTTCAGACCACCTGTCGGCCGGCACATAGAGCCGCAGGGGGTGGCGCCAGCGGCGCCGCAGGGTGATGACGCCGTGAGCGGCATCGAACTGGACGCGCCTCACGTCCTTCCATTGTGCCTCGCCCTCGGGCGGGAGGAGGAGGGCAGCCACCTGGGCGTTCTGCTGAGCATCCCGGGCGCTGCCTGAAAAGAGCCAGGAAGCGTTCTCGATGCCCTCCATTTCCTTCCCGGACGTGCGGGCGGCGGCGCCTTCGGTCCCCACAGCGAAGGCCATGGCCAGGCCGTTCCCGGCGCCCAGCGCCGACAAGAAGCCCGCCCCGATGACCACCGCGCCGGAGACAAGCCCGATGGCAAGGTAGACCCTGATCGCGAACCCCACGCCCCCGCTCGTGGAAGCGAACATCACGACGATGAGTGTTCCCAACACGGCAGCAAAGCTCACGCCGAAGTAGAGCGCAGCCCACCCCCAGCGGATCCACGCATAGCGGTTGTTGATGATGGGCACGCGCCTGTTCCAGACGATTCCGCCGGGAGGTGGCGGAACGGCCTCAGCGGGAGCCGACGGGAGCTCGGCGCCGCACTTGCTGCAGAAGCGCTCGTCCATACTCTGCCGTTTCGTTCCACAGCTATGGCAACGGTCACGGATGGCTGCCACCGGGGGCCTCCTTCTACGCACATGCGCCGCCCCGCGTTCGCCGCGCAGGCTACATCGCCGGTGAGAGGCCTGGTAGCGCCCGGCAGTCCCCCCGGGGGGCGCCGATGGGCCGTTCCTGCGCCGGGCGTGTGACATGCGCCACTCGGAGATCCGGGGCCGCCCGCGAACGATTGCGCCAATCCTTTCCTCGGAGGCACTTTCCCGTGGCGCTGACACTCGTCGAAGCCAGCAAGCTCAGCACCGATACGCTCCTCGCGGGCGTCATCGAGACCATGTCGCAGGAGAGCCCCGTTCTCCAGCGCCTGCCGTTCATCGAAATCGTTGGCAACGGCCTCGCTTACAACCGCGAGAACGTTGCCCCTACCGCCGCCTTCTACGACGTCGGCGATACCTGGGCCGAAAACACCCCCACGTTCACGCAGGAGTCGGCGAGCCTGCGCATCATGGGCGGCGACGCCGATGTCGACAACTTCCTCAAGGCCACGCGCTCGAACATCCAGGACCTGGAGGCCGCGGTCGTCCAGCTCAAGGCGCGCGCCGTCCAGTCTCTCTTCGACGACACGTTTGTCAACGGCGATACGGGCGCCGACCCGAACAGCTTCGACGGCATCGAACTTCTCTGCGGCGGTGGCCAGAGCGTCAGCATGGGCGTGAACGGCGATTCGCTCAGCCTGGAGAAGCTCGACGAGCTCGTGGACCGTGTGCGCGGCGGCAAGCCTCACCTGCTGCTCATGAGCCGCCGCAGCCGCCGTTCGCTCAACGTTCTTGCCCGCACTTCGGGCACCTTCCTCGAAGCTGACCGCGACGAGTTCGGCGGCATGGTGCAGTTCTACGACGGCATCCCCATCGGCATCTGTGACTACATCGGCGATGCCGCCACCGTGGGCACGAGCAGCGACTGCAGCACCATCTACGCCATGCAGTTCGGCGAAGGCGGGCTCTGCGGGCTGACGGCCCCGGGCGGGCTCACCATTGAGCGGGTGGGCAGCCTGGAGACGAAGGACGCATCGCGCATCCGCGTGAAGTGGTACGCCGGGCTGGCGCTGTTCAACTCCGTGAAGCTGGCCAAGCTCGTGGGCGTGCGGCCCTAGCGCGCCCCTCGACCGAAGGAGCGCTGGAGGGGGCAGGAGCAATCCTGCCCCTTTCCTCTGCCCGCGGGCGGCCCCCTCAGCCGACGCAGCAGTGGCGGTGCGATTCCGCCCAGCGCACAAGCGCCGGGATGTCGTGCGTGTGGGTCTTCTGGTGCAGGTGCTTCACGTGGGTGCGGGCGGTGCTCTCCGTCCGGCCCGTCTCCCTGGCGAGGGCCGTTACGCGAAGCCCGGCCACGAGCATGCGCAATACCTCGCGCTCGGTTGGGGTGAGCTGTTCGCAGGTTGAGCCCGGCACGAATCAAACCTCCGCCCGGTTCGTGGTGAGATGGTAACGCGCCGGCCTTTCGTTTGCGAGGTAAGCGGGGTTACGCGCAATCCATTCGCTTTCTTGAACGAATATCAAGATGCATATTGATTTTCTTGAGGTTAGCATTAAGATATGAGCCAACCAGGGGGCAACGTATGGCCATTCTCGACATCCACGACCTGACCAAGCGCTACCGCAACGGCACCCTCGCCAACGATCGCATCTCCCTGGCGCTTGAACCGGGCGAGATCTACGGCCTCCTCGGGCCCAACGGCGCGGGCAAGACCACCCTTGTGCGCCAGGTCCTGGGGCTCCTCAAGCCCACCGCCGGGACCATAACCCTCGATGGTGTGGACCTTGTGGCCGACCCCGGCTACGCGCGCGCGAACATCGGCTTCCTGCCGCAGGGCCAGTTCGACATGCAGGCCGTCCACGTCGATGAGCTCATCTACCTGATCGGAAAGCTCCGGGGGCTGCCCGCGCGGGAAGCGCGCAGCCGCACCGAAGAGCTCATCGAGCGGCTCGAGCTCGGCCCGTTCCGGAACACGCAGGTCCACTCCGCCTCCGGCGGGGTGCGGCGGCTGGCGGGGTTCGCCACGGCGATCATTGCCCGCGCCCGCCTGCTAGTGCTCGACGAGCCCACGAACGACATCGACCCGGTCCGCCGCCAGCAGCTCTGGAGCATGATCGACGAGCTTGGCAACGAAGGGAGCACGGTCCTCCTCGTCACCCACAACCTCGCCGAGGCGGAACGCGTCATCGACCGGCTGGCCATTATCGATCACGGCCGTATCCTCAGGGAGGGGTCGCCCGCCTCGTTGCGGACGGTTGTGACCGACCGGCTGCGGCTCGAGATCACGGCTGCGGGCCCCTACGCGCCGCACCCGGCCCTCAGCGCCGACGGCGGCCCCAACGCCTACTTCCTGGATGAGGGCGACCTCCCGGCGGTGAGCCACTGGCTCACCGGGCTGCGCAACGAGAGTGTCATCCTCGACTTCCGCATCGGGCCGCCCACGCTCGACGACATCTACACCGTGACCGTGAACGGGCCCGTTCCGGAGGCGGTAGCATGAGGTCCGCCCGCCAGTTCGTTGACCTTGTGCGGCTGAACCTCCTGATGAACCGGAGCGAGATCTGGTTCATCGGCATGGTGCAGGTGGTATTCACGGTGAGCTTCGTGCTCGGCTTCGGCTACTTCCTGAAGCCCATTTCGGAGAGGCAGGCGCTCTTTCTCACCACCGGTGTTGCCACGAATGGCATCGTGATGGTGGCCCTCGTCGGCCTCCCGAGCATCATCTCGCAGGGGAAGGCCGAAGGGCGGCTCGACTACTTCCTCACCCTCCCGGTGAGCCGCGAGCTGTATCTCGGCGCCCAGGTCGCCTACGTCGCCCTCACGGCCCTGCCGGCGGTCGTGTTCGCGGTCTGGTTCGGCTCCTGGCACTACGGCCTGGCACTGAGTATCAGCCCGGCCGTTGTCGTGGTGACGGCGCTGGGGGTGCTCTCGCTGGCAGGGGTGGGCATCGCTGTCGGAACGCTCTCGTCGATGCCGCAGCTGACCAACGCGCTCACCAACCTCATCACCTTCTACGTGCTCCTCTTCGCCCCCATCCTCATTCCGAGGGAGCAGCTTCCTTCCGTGCTCGAACACCTCTCGGTGGTCATGCCGCCCACGTACGCCGCGGACGCCATGCGCGGGGCGCTTACGGACCTCCCCGGCACGCACCTTGTGCGTTCGCTCTGGGTGATGGCCGGTTTCACCGTCGTCTCCCTGGCGATTAGCGCCGCCACCATCCGCAGGAGGGGTTAGCCCGGTGAAGACAGCGCGCCAGTACGTGGACCTGGTCAGGCTGGAGTTCCTGATGAACCGCCCCTACATCTGGATGGGCATGATGATCCAGCTGGTGATGACGGTAGGGCTCATCTGGGGTTTCGGGTTCTTCATCCCCAGCATCACCGAGATGCAGGCCCTCTACCTCACGAGCGGGGCGGCCACGCAGGCGGTGGTGACCATGGCGCTCATCATGCTCCCGCAGAAGCTGGCCCAGGAGAAGGCGGAGGGTACCTTCCACTTCTTCCTCACCCTCCCCGTGAGCCGCGAGATGTACCTCGCCGCCCAGCTGACGGTGGTGGCTATCATGGCCGTCCCCGGCATCGTACTGGCGGTGGCGCTGGGCGCCTGGCACTACGGCATCCCCATCGAGCTTGGCGGGGCCGTCCTGCTGGTGGTGCCGCTGGCGGTGCTGTCGCTGGCGGGCGTCGGCGTGGCCATCTCGGTGCTCTCGCCCTGGCCCCAGGTGACGAATGCGCTCACCCAGCTCGCCATCTTCTACGTCCTGCTTTTCGCGCCAATCATGTTCCCGAAGGAGCAGCTTCCCGGGCTGCTCCAGGACATCTCGATCGTCATGCCCCCGTCGTACGCCGCCGACGCCATGCGGGCGACCCTGACTAACCTCCCCGGGACCGAGCTCGGCAAGTCGTTGGCCGTGATGGCCGGCTTCGCCGTGGTCTCGATCGTGGCGAGTGCGATCACGGTGCGGAGGCGGGGCTGAGGGTCACGCTACGCGGATCCCCCTGGTCCGGCGGGAGGGTGCTGGCCCCATACCCGGCCCCTCCCGCACCCCGGGTCACGATGCCCGGGAGACCCATCCCGGGCCCTCGCCGCCGAGCGCGTAGACGCCCCTGCCATATAAGATGCGTTACGGCCCACCATGAGAATCGCGCTCGTCTCCGCCTACGACATCGCCGTGCCGAGCGGGGTAAACGCCCACATCGGCCATCTTGCCGAGGAGTTCCGGGAGCGGGGCCACAGCGTCCGCATCTTTGCCCCGGGCTCGCGCCGCTACGACGCCGGGCCCGGCACCACCCTCATCGGCTGGACGGTGCCTATCCCTTCGGGCGGCTCGCTGGCGCGGATCACGCTCGCGCCCGGGATCTACGGCCGCGTGAAGCGCATCCTTGCCCAGGAGCGCTTCGACGTCATTCACCTGCATGAGCCGCTGGTGCCGGCCCTGCCGCCCGTCTTCCTGCGCCATTCGAAGTCGATCAATGTGGGCACCTTTCACGCGGCCCACGATGGCGGCAGCTTCATGTACTCGGCCAACCGGCCCCTGCTGCGCTCGTGGGCGCGCCGCCTCCACGGGCGCATCGCCGTTTCCACCGCTGCCGCCGAGATGATCAGGCGCTACTTTCCCGGGCATTACGACATCATCCCGAACGGGGTGGATATCGACCGCTTTGCGGCCGAGATCCCGTGCCCGGAGAACGCGGCCGCGGCCCGGCCCTACATCCTCTTCGTCGGGCGCTTTGAAGAGCGCAAGGGCCTGCCTGTCCTGTTGCAGGCGTTCGCGCTTCTCAAGGAACGCCGCCCCGAGCTCAGCCTGGTGGTTGTGGGCGAGGGCGCGCGCCGCAAGCACTACGAGGACTGGGTGCGCCAGCACCGCGTGCCCGATGTGCATTTCGCCGGCTACGTGCCGGGAGAGGTGCTGCCCGCCTACTACCAGCACGCCACGGTCTACTGCGCGCCGAACACGGGCAACGAATCGTTCGGCATCGTCCTGCTCGAGGCTATGGCCGCCGGCGCCCCCGTCGTGGCTTCCAACATCGATGGCTTCGCGGCGGTCATCAACGACCCGCTGGGCGACGCCCCGGAGGCGCTGTTCGACGCCGAGGGCCGGGCCGCCGTGCTCGTGCCGCCAAGCGATCCCGCCGCCCTGGCCGCAGCGCTTGAGAGCGTGGCAACGACACCCGCCCTCCGCCGCAGCATGGCGGCCGCCGGGCTCGCGCGCGCGCCGAGCTTTTCGTGGCCGCGTGTGGCCGAGCGCATCCTTGCCTACTACGAGCGCCTGCTGGCACGGTATGGGCCCGCTCCGCCAGCAGGTGTGGGCGAGTCAGCAGATTAGCCGGGGTTAACACATCAAACCCCGGGTCGTGTAATATCCCTACGCTCCCCCGAGGCCAGTCGCGTGGGCGAGCGTCCCGGAGGGAGGGGACGATGAACGAAAGCGGCGAAACCATCGCAAGCTCCACCGCCAGCGGCGAGCTCCCGCCAGAGCTCCTGGTAGGGCTCGACGTGGGTTCGACCACGGTGAAGGCCGTGGTTGTGAATCCCGATACCCTCGAAATCCTCTGGAAGGACTACGAGCGGCACGAGACGCGCCAGCCCGAAAAGGTGCTCGACTTCCTCGAACGCATCGAGTCCCACTTCGGCCTGCCCAACGAGTCTTTCCGCGTCTTCATCACCGGCAGCGGGGGCGGCGTCCTCGCCGATGTCATCGGCGCCAAGTTCGTCCAGGAGGTGAACGCCGTCTCGCTTGCGGTGGAGCACTTCTACCCCGATGCAGGGTCTGTCATCGAGCTGGGCGGGCAGGACGCCAAGATCATCATCTGGATCGAGGACCCCGTCACCGGCCAGAAGCGCAAGCTCCCGAGCATGAACGACAAGTGCGCCGGCGGCACCGGGGCCGTCATCGACAAGATCCGCGCCAAACTCGGCCTTTCGGGCGAAGACCTCTCCTCCATGCAGTACGACGGCGTGCCCCTGCATCCCGTCGCCGGCAAGTGCGGCGTGTTCGCCGAGACCGATATCAACGGCCTCCAGAAGCAGGGCGTTTCGCCGGTCGAACTCATGGCCTCGCTCTTCGACGCGCTTGTGCAGCAGAACCTGAGCGTGCTCACGCGCGGCAACACCGTGCGCCCGAGCGTGCTCCTGCTCGGCGGACCGAACACTTTCGTGCCCGCCCTGCGCGACGCCTGGCGTTACCACATTCCGCGCATCTGGGAAGAGCGCCGCTACCCGCTGCCAGCGGGCGCCGACCCGCGCGAGCTGATCGTTGTCCCGGACAACGCGCAGTACTACGCCTCGCTCGGGTCGGTCCTGTATGGGCGCCAGGAAGAGGCACACGTGGGGCGCTACGCCGGCCACGAGGGGCTCAGCCACTACGTGGAGCACGGCCGCGACCACCTGCGCGAGGCCACGGGCATCCCCGGCCTGGTCGCCAATGACGAAGAGCGCGACGAGTTCACACGCCGCTTCGCCCGGCCCCCGTTCCAGCCCGCGCGCTTTGAGCCCGGCCAGCTGGTCGAGGCGTTCGTGGGCATCGACGGCGGTTCTACCTCCACCAAGGGCGTGCTTCTCGATGCGAAGGGCACGTTGCTGGCGAAGGCCTACCGCCTTTCCGCCGGCAACCCGATCGCCGATTCGCGCGAAATCCTGGCCGAGCTCGAGCGCCAGGTGACCGCCCAGGGCGCCACCATGAGCGTGCGCGGCATGGGCGTCACTGGCTACGCCAAGGACGTGCTCAAGGATACCCTCGGCGCCGATGTGGCCGTCGTCGAAACCGTTGCCCACACCATCTCCGCCCTCCACTACTACAAGGACGTCGACGTCATCTGCGACGTTGGCGGGCAGGACATCAAGGTCATTGTCCTGAGCGGCGGCAAGGTGAAGGACTTCAAGCTCAACACGCAGTGCTCCGCGGGCAACGGCTACTTCCTCCAGGCGACCGCCAACCGCTTCGGATACGAGGTGGAGCAGTTCGCCGACACCGCCTTCGCCGCCGCCCGCGTGCCCTCCTTCAGCTACGGGTGCGCGGTCTTCATGGAGACCGACATCGTCAACTTCCAGCAGCTCGGCTGGAGCCGCGAGGAGATCATGGCCGGGCTGGCGGCGGTGCTCCCCAAGAACATCTGGCTCTACGTGGTGCAGGAACCGAACCTCGGCAAGCTCGGCCGGCGCTTCGTGCTCCAGGGCGGCACCCAGTACAACCTCGCCGCCGTTAAGGCGCAGTACGACTTCATCCGCGCGCGCGTGCCCGGCGCCGATATCTTCGTGCACCAGTACTGCGGCGAATCGGGCGCCATCGGTGCTGCCATCGAAGCGCTCCGGGTCACGGGCGCTGCCGGCGGGTCGGACTTCATTGGCTTCGACGCGGCCCGGAACCTGGAATTCACGGCCACGCGCGACGAGTCGACGCGCTGCCACTTCTGCAAGAACAAGTGCCTCCGCACCTTCATCAATACCACCACGCCGGACGGGGAAAGCCGCCGCTTCATCGTCGCCACCTGCGAAAAGGGCACGGTGGAAGACGTGAAGGACATGCGCTCCATCAAGGCGCGGCTCGATGAGGCGAAGAAGGCCAACCCCGACTTCGCCGAGGTCTCGGCAAAGGAGGCGTTCCGTTCGCAGGAGCCGCGCAAGGCGCCCCGGCCCGCCCGCCGTCTCGGCGACCGCGTGCGCGAACGGCTCAAGCCGCACCACCGGCGCAACCGCGAGAAGCGCCAGGAGGAAGTCGCCGCACTGCGGGCCAGCACGGTCATCGGCATGCCACGGGCGCTCAACATGTACTCGCTCGCGCCCTTCTTCACGGCCTACTTCGAAAGCGTGGGCCTGAAGCCCTCGAACCTGGTCTTTTCGGACTTCACCGATGAGACGATGTGGAAGGAAGGCTCGCGCCGTGGCTCAATCGACCAGTGCTTCCCCAGCAAGGTCGCCCTGGCCCACGTCCACCAGCTCGTCCAGGGGAGGCGAAAGCCCGGCATCATCTTCTTCCCTTCGCTGACCACCCTGCCGACGGAGCTGGAGTACGTCCTCGATAGCAGCGCCTGTCCCACCGTTTCGGCCACGCCCGAGGTGGTGAAGGCTGCGTTCACGAAGGAGGGCGACGCCTTCGCCGAGGCCGGGATCCGCTACTACGACCCGGTGCTTGCGATGGCCGACCCGCCCCTCTTCGAGCGGCAGATGCTCGCCTTTGCCGCCGAGGCGTTGGACGTGACGCCGGAAGAGAATGCGTTTGCCATCAGGGAAGGGTGGGCAGCCCTTGCCCGCTACCGCGCGAGCCTCCGCACCCGTTCGCGCGAGGTGCTCGAACAGCTTGAGCGCGAACACCGGGTGGGCCTTGTGCTCCTCGGCCGCCCGTACCACAACGACCCCGGCCTGAACCACGAGATCCTGGAGTCGATCCAGACCCACGGCTACCCCATCTTCACGATCGATTCGCTTCCTTCCGACCCCGATATCCTCGACCGCCTCTTTGGCGACGAGGTGGCCAGCGGGGCCATGCGCAGCCCTATGGATATCCGGGACGTCTGGAAGAACGCCTACTCCGAGAACTCCAACCGCAAGCTCTGGGGCGCCAAGTACGTCGCCCGCCACCCGAACCTGGTCGCACTCGACCTGTCCAGCTTCAAGTGTGGCCACGACGCGCCGATGTACGCCGTCGCCGAGGGGATTGTCTCGGCCTCGAACACGCCCTACTTCACCTTCCACGACATCGACGAGAACAAGCCGAGCGGTTCCATCAAAATCCGAGTGGAGACGATTGCCTACTTCCTCGAACGGTACGAAGACCAGCTCAAGAACGAGGCTGAGCTTGAGGTCCGCGTCCGCGCCGCCGTGGCCGCCTTCGAAGAGCGGCTCCGCCGCGGCGAGGTGGTCGCGGGCAGCATGCCGTTTCCCGGCCGGGCCCGCGAGGGGCTGGTGCCGCTCGGCGTGGCCATGAGCCCCATCGGTGGCGGCGCGGGAAGCGCATGCGGCGGTTGCAGCGGCTGCGGCGTTGGCGCGGCCCCCAGCGGTTGTCCGGCGACGGCCGGCCGGCCGCAGATGATAGATGCGGAGGTCTGGTGATGCCCCGGGTGCTTTCGGAAGACGAGATCAGCGAACAGGTTTCGACCTATGAAGCGGAGCTTCGACAGGGGATGGGCCTGCCCGCCCGCAACGCGCGGCACTTCCGCCGCCCTGTGGAGCTGCCATTCACGAAGGAGGAGCGCGACAAGGTCACCATCCTCTTCGGTGGGCTCACGCGCACGCACGACTACGTCCTGCGCGCCGCCACCGAAGGGCTCGGCTACCGCGTCCTCGACCTGCCCACCCCCGACAATGAAGGGCTCGCCGTGGGCAAGGAGTTCTGCAACCGCGGCCAGTGCAACCCGACCTACTACACCGTCGGGAACCTGGTGCTTTACCTGCAGCGCCTGCGCGCCGCCGGCGAGACCGACATCGAAAAGCGCTACGTCTTCATCACGGCGGGCGCCTGCGGCCCCTGCCGCTTCGGCATGTACGAGAGCGAGTACCGCAAGGCGCTTACCGATGCGGGGTTCGAGAACTTCCGCGTCCTCATCTTCCAGCAGACGGGCGGGCTCGAACAGAACGGCGTCCTCGGCGGAGGAGCAAAGAACGACGGCTTTGTGCTCGACGCCTCCTTCTTCCTGGAACTGCTCCGTTCGATCATCGCCTCCGACATCGTCAACACCATGGCCCAGCGCATCCGCCCCTACGAACTCGAGCCGGGCATCACCGACCGGGCGCTGCAGAAAGCCCGCGACCACCTCGCCGATACCTTCCGCAGCCACCATTCGGTCTGGATGGCGCTGAGGCGAATCCAGAAGACGTTCGACGCCATTGATGTCGACTACACGCGCATCCGCCCCAAGGTGAAGATCACGGGCGAGTTCTGGGCCCAGACCACCGAGGGCGACGGCTCCTACAGGCTCCAGTCGTGGCTGGAATCTGAAGGAGCAGAGGTCATCACCGAGCCGGTGGGCACGTGGATCGACTACATCCTCTGGAGCGGCCTGACCCGCGCCCGCGACGGCCTCGGCATTCGCAAGGGCACGCGCAAGCGGCTGCTCACCCTCTGGGTTGCTGCCTGCCTCTACAAGAGCTTCTACAACTTCTACCGCTCCGCTCTCACCTTCCGCACGGAACCGCTCGTCTCCCAGCAGAAGCTGGCGAAGTACGCGGGCGACTACTACAACGTGCGCATTGGCGGCGGCGAAGGCCACATGGAAGTCGGCAAGCACATCGTTGCCACGGTCCACAAGAAGGCCCACATGGTGACGTCGATCAAGCCCTTTGGCTGCATGCCCAGCACTCAGTCCGACGGGGTGCAGTCGAAGGTGGTTTCGGACCTGCGCGACAGCGTCTTCATCCCCATCGAGACATCGGGGGACGGCGAAGTGAACGTTAAGAGCCGGGTCCAGATGAAGCTGTACGAGGCGAAGCTGAAGGCCCGCGATGAGCTGCAGGCCGTGCTCGACAGGCACGGCGTGACGATCGAGGACGTGCAGGAGTACGTTCGCCGCCACCCGAAGCTGCGCCGCCCGATGCAGGCGCTCCCGCACGAGCACACGGGCACCGCCGCGAACTTCGTCGCCAGGGTGGCGCCCCGCATTCCAAAGAAGGAGCGTTCGGCCTGGCGCACGCGGGCCGAGGCCGGCGCCGGGGGGCAGTAGCGCGGCGTTCCGGCCACCCGGCCCATCATTGCCAGGGGCGCACCCTCACGAGTCTGAGCCGCGAGCGTGAGCGAGCGGTGGTACGCCCTCACCTCCAAACACTCGCCTTCGGCCGGCCTGGGCCAGGCATTTTCCGCCCGGTACCCCAACCTCCGGGCATCGGTTCGGGCTCGACCCCTCCGCTCGCTTACGTTCGCGGCTCAGAGGGGCACGGCCGTATAGTCGCAACACACCAACACGGACGAGGGGGCAACCGTGGCCGCCGGACCGGACCCGGGATTCTTTCAGACCATCTACACGTCCCGCGCGCTTCGGCGCTTCAAGCCCCTTCCCGTCCCCGACGAGGTCCTGTTCCAGGTCCTCGATGCCGCCATCCGCGCCCCCTCGGGCCAGAACGCCCAGGACTGGCGCTTCCTCATCATCACCGACCCCGCAACAAAGTCGACGCTCCAGGAATGGGCCCTCGAAGGCTGGGGCCATTACAGCGCCCGCTTCGGCGACGATGCCGCCATCGATGCCCTTCCCCGGTCGCAGCGCCTCTCCCTGCGGAGTGTGGAGCACCTCGCCCACCACCTCGCCGAAGCGCCCGTGCTAGTCCTCGTCCTCGGGCTTGCGGGAAGGCATTCCACCCCCGGGGGCAGCGCCTTTCCCGCCGTGCAGAACCTGCTGCTCGCGGCGAGGGCTCTCGGGCTCGGGGGCTCCATCTTCAACCTCCCGCTCGGCCGCCGCGAAGAGCTGCACGATCTGCTCTCCATCCCCGCGAACAACCAGGTCTACTGCCTCATCCCCCTGGGCTACCCGGCCGACCGGCAGGGCCCGGTGCAGCGAAAGCCCGTCGCCGAAGTGGTCTTCGACAACCGCTTCGGCCAGCGGTGGGCCTTCGCCGAAAAGCAGCCTCCGGAGGGCTGGCAGGAGCGCTGGCTGCGCCCGGAGTAGAGCACGAGGCGTGGGCCGGCCCCGCGCCCTGGCCCCGGTGCAAAGTCCCGGCCCAAACGTGCCGACAATCATTCCAGGACGGTCAGCCGCCCGCGGAGACAGGCGTCATGCTCGAAAGCGCCGGCCAGGCTCGCAAGCTCCCCAGGGACGAGTACCGAAGCAACCTGGGTTCTCTGCACGACCGGCTCTACGAGGTCCAGAAGACATGCTGGGAATCCGGTATTGGCAGCATAGTTGTCTTCGAAGGGTGGGACGCGGCAGGCAAGGGTTCGGCCATTAGCGCCCTTACCCGCCGTCTCGAACCGCGTGGCTTCCGCCTCCACCCCATCCAGCCACCGCGCTCCCTTGAGCTCGAAATGCCCTGGCTCTGGCGATTCTGGAACCGGCTCCCCAACTACGGTGAGATGGCCATCTTCGACCAGAGCTGGTACGGCCGCGTCTACCAGGACAGGGTGGCTCGCCTCACCAGCGAACGCGAATGCGAGCAGGGTTTCGGCGACATCACTGAATTCGAGCGAACACTCACAGCAGACGGCTACGTCCTCATCAAGGTGTTCCTTCACATCAGCCGCCAGGAGCAAGCGCGCCGTCTGAAGCGCCTCGCCAGGGACCCGCTCTGCGACTGGCAGGTCTCGGCCGATGTCTGGCGCCGCCACAAGCTCTACGCCGAGCACCGCACTGCTGCCGAAGAGATGCTCGCGCGAACGGGAACCGAATGGGGCCCGTGGACCATCGTCGATGCCACCTCTCGCCGCCGGGCGAACATGCGCGTCTTCGAAACCGTTATCCGGGGCCTCGAAGACGGGCTCCAGCGCCGCGGAATCCAGGCGCCCGGGCGCGAACCCGCCGGGGTCACGGGAGAGTAGCCATGCTCGAACGCGTGGACCTGGGCCAGGACATGCCCCGCGCCGAATACGGCCGGGAGCTCGCCCGTCACCAGGTGGCCCTGCGCGAGCTTGCCCGCGAGCTCTACCTGCGCCGCCGGTCGCTCATTGTGGTTTACGAGGGCTGGGATGCGGCGGGCAAGGGCAGCAACATCCGCCGTGTCACCGAAAAGCTCGACCCTCGCGGTTACGAGGTCTACCCGATTGCAGCTCCGGCCGGTGACGAACGCACCCATCACTATCTCTGGCGCTTCTGGCGCCGGATGCGTCCCCCTTCAGAGAAACAGGTGCTCATCTTCGACCGCAGCTGGTACGGCCGCGTGCTTGTCGAGCGCGTGGAAGGTTTCTGCAGCGAGGACGAGTGGAAGCGGGCCTATCGCGAGATCAATGACTTCGAGCGCCAGGTGGCCAACGCGGGAGCCATCATCGTTAAGTTCTGGCTGCAGGTCTCCCCCGGCGAACAGCTCCGCCGTTTCCAGGAGCGCAGCAACACTCCCCACAAGCAGTGGAAGCTGACGGCGGAGGACTGGCGGAATCGCGAGAAGTGGGGAGCCTACGAGGAGGCAGTCGAAGAGATGCTGCTGCGCACCTCCACGCTCACCGCGCCATGGCGGGTCATCGAGGGCAACAGCAAGCCGTTCGCCAGGGTGAAGACGCTCAGCACCCTGGTCTCCACCCTCGCCAGGGAGCTCGGCTTCGAAACAGCCGATGATGGCGGCCGGCTCGGCCTCGTACCGGCACGGCCTGCGCCAGCCCGCAAGAAGAGGGCACGAGCAGCCTGACGCCTCCCCCCGGTGTGGTCCACATGGGCCGCGGATTCTGGCCGGTGGGCTATTGCACCCTCACCGGAGAGATGCGCTAGGCTTGCGCGCATGGGCGGCGAGCTCTACGACATCACCATCCTCGGCGCCGGGCCCACCGGGCTCTTCGCGGCGTTCTACGCCGGCCTCAGGGGAATGCGCACGAAGGTGATCGAGGCCCTCCCCGAACCCGGTGGCCAGCTCGCCGTGCTCTATCCCGAGAAGTACATCTACGATGTGCCCGGACATCCCCGGATCATGGCAAGGGACCTCGTCCGCCAGCTCATTGAGCAGTGCCACCTCTTCGAGCCCGAGTTCGTCTACAGCCAGCGAATCGACACTCTCACGCCGCTCGATTCCGGTGAAGGCCCCGCCTGGCGGCTCGGGACGGCGACGGACGCGCATCTCAGCCGTACCGTGCTCATCTGCGGCGGCATCGGCGCCTTCGAACCGAACCGGCTCGACCGGCTGGGCGTGGCCGAATACGAAGGCCGCGGCGTCTACTACTTCGTGAAGGACAAGCGCCCCTTCCGAGGCAAGCGCGTGCTCATCGTCGGCGGGGGCGATACGGCCATTGACTGGTGCCTGAACCTGAAGGACTGGGCCGGCGAGGTCACGCTCATCCACCGCCGCGACGAGTTCCGCGCCCACGAGGCAAGCCTTGCCTCGCTGCGCCTCTCGGGAATCCCCATGCTCACCCACTGGGAGCTCAAGCGCGTGCTCGGCGATGGGCAGGTCCGCGGGGCGACCATCTTCCACAACCGCACAGGCGAAGAGCGCGAGCTGGCGGTGGACGTGGTGCTCATCAGCATCGGCTTCAAGGCCGCCCTCGGCTCCATCGAGCACTGGGGCCTGGAAACCGCCGATGCCCGCCACATCCGCGTCGACGGCCACATGCGCACCAACCTCCCCGGCGTCTTCGCCGCGGGCGACATCGCTGCCGTCGAAGGCTCGGAGCCCTTGAACCTGATCGTCACGGGCTTCGCGCAGGCGGCCATCGCCGCCAACGCGGCGAAGCACCATCTCGACCCACGCTCGCGCATCTTCCCCGGGCATTCGAGCGAACTGCGGCTGTAGGCGCGCCTGTGACAGTCGCCCCTGTGACCTGCGCGCGCCCTCTGCCAGCCTCGGCCCCATGCCTCCGGACCGTTGTGGCGCGCCGATGAAGAAGGGTGGGCCCTGCCCCTGGCCGGTGGACCGTTGCCCGGTCGAAGCGCACGCCCGGTGGCGGCGTGGCCACCGTGAAGCAGACCTGCCTGCGCGGCCCGCGCCCCTGGGCCCGGCGCCCACTCCGGGTCCCGAGCCGCCCGGCCTGCAGGAAAGAGACCTCCGCACCCTCGCCTGGTGGCTCATCGCCGGGATACTGCGGGGAGATGCCGATGCGCGGCAGGCCTCGGTGGTTGTCAGCCTCATGCGCACGCTCGCGGCGCTCGGGCCAGCCGGGCCAGGCGAAGAAGAGGCGCTGCGCGAGGTGGAGCTGCGCGGCCGGCTGATGCACGGCCTGCCGCCGCGCAATGAAGAGGAATGGGCGCGCGCCGGGGCGGCCTTTACTCCCGATGCCCTGGCCGAGTTCCGGCGCTGGGCCGAGGAGCTACTGCTGGAAAGCGATGGACGAGACCGCCTTGAGCCACTCTATCTCCGGGAGCGTGGAGCTGGAGACGTTCACGTGCCCCTGCTCGTCGATCGTGAAGACGGTGTTTGAGGCGACCTCCGAAAGGCGCTTGCGGATGATGGCGAGCGTCTTCATGTCGTTACGGTAGCCCTGGATCACCACCAGGGCATCGGCCTTGCCGCCCACCTTCGCCGCCAGCTCGGACAGCAGAACGCCCTTCTTCGGTCCGCCGGCGTTGATTTCCGTCTCGGGAAGGGCGCGGAACTCCGCCACGCTGGGGTTGTAGTTCTTCTCGCCCGCCACCACCGTCAGCGCAATCGCCCTGTCGCTTGCTGGCGTGGGCGTGGGAACCGGCCTGTCGGGCGTGGGCTGCTGGTTGGGCGCCGATCCGGTGGCGCTGGCCTCGGCCGAAGCCACGCCAGTAGCCGTTTCCGATGGCGAAGGCGAAGGCCCGTCATCGTCGCCACAGGCAACCAGCAGGAGCCCGCTCAGGGCAAGCAAAGGCAGGAGAACACGAAACATCAGACCTCCGGGCGCACTCCTGAGGCTAGGACGGGCGGGCCCCACGGGCAATGGCGAAGTAAATGGAAGGTTTAGCGCGCGGTCGCGGTACCGGGCGTGGGAGTGGCCTCGGGCGGCGCGGGCGTCCCTTCGGGCGTCGTCTCGGGCGATGGTTCCGGCGACGGGCTGGCAGAGGGCGAGGGGGAGGGGGTCTCAGCCGGCGGAGGAGTGACAGAGCCTTCCGCCGTTGGTTCGGCGGTTGGTTCGGCGGTTGGAGTGGCGATGGGAGTCACGGTGGCGACTCCGCCAACGCCGGCGGCGGCGGCAGCGTCATCGAGCGTGCGCTTGGTGCTGGCGAGGGCAGCATCGAGGTCGGTGCGCCGGGCCTGCAGGTCGCCGAGGACAGCAGCGCTGCTCTCGGCGAGCGCCTTCATGCGGGCAATCTGCTCGTCATCGAGCCGGGCCCGTTCGAGCTGGGCCTTGAGCTCGGCGGCATCGTTCTGGAGCTTGGCGAGGTCGGCCGCGGTGACACTGCCCCGGCTGGAGAGCTGCACGATCTCCTGAACGCGGGTTTCGGTGTGGCTGAGCTGCACGTTCACCCTGTCTTTGCCGCGCGAGAGCGAGTACTGCATACGCTCGTTGGCGAGCTTGAAGGTGTAGTTCCAGTCGCCCGGCACGGCGGTGTTGGCGGTGATCATGCCGAGCGTAACGACGCCCGCCGCCCCGGCGCCGACCATGACGGTGGCGGCCGCGATCGCCGTGCGCACGCGCTGGAAGGGCGTGAGCGGCCGCACCTCCATGCGCTCCCTTGCCGCTGCCAGGAACTTCGCCTTGAGCGAAGCTTCGAAGTAGTAGCTGGGTTCGCCGGTGGCGAAGGTCTCCCCGATGACGGCGGCCGCCTGGAGGAGGGATTCCAGCCAGCCGGCGTCATCCGGGTAAAGACCAAGCACGAAGGAGGGTTCGAGCCCGTCGTCGACCAGCGCCTGGGCTTCGGCGTAGATGGCTTCGCGGTAGCCCGGTTCGGGGTCGAAGAAGCGTCCGATCATGAGCGGCGCACCATGCCCTGGAGCCGTGCGATTGCTTTGTGCTGGAGGACTTTCACGTTGTTTTCGGACTTCTTGAGCGCCTGGGCCGTTTCGGCTACCGAAAGCCCTGCGCCGAAGCGCAGCTCGATCACCTGGCGTTGCGCTTCGGGGAGTTTCTCCGTCGCCTGCCTGACCATCTCGATTTCGAGCTGAAGCTCGATCTCGGTTACGTGGTCGCGGCCGGTATCAGCGATCGACTCGCTGAGCGGGGCCGTGGACGACCGGGTCTTCTGGCGCCGCACGTGCGAGACAACCTCGTTACGTGCGATCCGGAATACCCAGGCGCCGAAGGGGAGGCCGCGGAACGAGAAACTGCCGATGTTGTCGATGATGCGGAGGAAGATCTCCTCCGTGACATCTTCGGCGTCCTCGCTGCTGGCAAGCCTGGCGTAAGCGTAGCGGTAGACTCGCGGGAAGTAGTGCTCGTAGAGCTTCGCGAGGGCGACCTGGTTGCCGCGTTGAGCGGCTTCGACGACTTGCCGTTCGTCGAAATCGGGCGCCAGCTCGTCTACCGGCGTTCTCACCAAACCAGCCCCCTGGGCCGCGCCGGATCTCCGAAGTCCGTGCGTCCTCCTTTCGCAGGATAGGCATCCACCTGCCTTTGTACTAGAGATAACGTGCTCCGAAGGCAAAGGTTAATCCCCCCGCAGGTTGCCAGGCCCCGATTTCAGGGTGTTTTGCGCTGTTTTGCCACCTGTTTACCTTCCTGTCACTTTCCGGCCACCTGGGCTGCCGGGAACACCCATAACAGCGGCCCCCGGGGAGCTGCCAGCAGGGCCACGGCGGTGGAGGCGGCAATGGTGATTGTCCCGCCTCCACCGCTCCTCCCTTTTCCACTTCGCGCCAGGCCAGCGGCCCACAGCGCCTGCCCCTCGGCGGCCGGGGCGGTATACTCCCGCCATTCTGCTGAGCTGGAGGTGGAGTCCGATGGCCGGGGCATTCGAAGGCGTTCGCATCATCGATCTCACGCGGGGACTGGCCGGTTCCATGGCGTGCATGAACCTTGCCGACCACGGCGCCGATGTGGTCAGGGTGAGGCCGCCCGGGGACGCCAGCCAGGACGCGCACCCCGGGTTCATCACCTGGAACCGCAACAAGACCATAGTCGAGCTTGACCTGCGCACCCCGCCGGGGCTCCAGGCAGCGCGCGGCCTTATCGCGACAGCCGCAGCAGCGGTGTTCGACACCAATCCCGGCGAGCTCGAACGGCTTGGCCTCGATTCGACAACGCTCTGCGCCGCCAACCCGGCGCTGCTGCACGCCTGGCTGCCGCCCTATGGCCGCGAGGGCCGCTGGAGCCAGCTTCCCGCCAACGATGCCCTGCTTTCGGCGATCACGGGCGTCGCCTTCCTGCAGTTCAGCTACGAAGACCGGCCCACGCAGCTCGTCACCCCGCAGGCCACCTACGGCCAGGCCATGATCGCCACCGCCGCCATTGGCGCCGGGCTCTACGAGCGGATGCAGTCAGGGCGCGGGCAGGGGCTCGTCGTCAGTGGCCTGCACGGCGTGAGCGCAGTGGAAAGCGGCGGCGCCATTCGCGCGGGCGAGACCTTCCGGCTGGGTACCAACAGCAGCCGCGGCGGCATCCCCAACTACCGCCTCTACCAGTGCGCCGATGGGGCGTGGTTCTTCCTGGGCACGCTCACCCCGCAGTTCTTCATCAAGGCGCTGGAGGTGACGGACCTGATGGACATCATCACCATGCCCGGGATCGACGGCGACTTCACGAACCTCCTGCGGCCCGAGAACATCGCCCCCGTGGCCGCGCGGCTCGATGCGCGCTTCGCCGAGAAGCCGCGCGACGAGTGGATGCGGCTGCTCGGCGAGGCCGGGGTGCCCAAAGGTCCCGTGGGAACGCGCGAGGAGTGGTTCGCCGGCGAGACCGTGGCCGCCAACAACATGCGCATCGAATTGAGCCACCCCACCCTGGGAACGGTGACGATGCCCGGCGTCTCCGTGAAGCTCTCGGACACGCCGGGGTCGGTGCGCCACTTTGCCCTCCCGGCCAGGCTGGAAGAACTGCCACAGGCCGGCGCCGCGCCTGCTCCGGGAGCGAATCGCGCCGCCGGCCGGGGACCGCTGGCGGGCGTGCGCGTGCTTGACCTCGGCGCGTTCATCGCCGGGACCTTTGCTCCCACCATCCTCAGCAACTTCGGCGCCGACGTGGTCAAGATCGAATCGCCCGAAGGCGACGCCTTCCGCACCTACGGGCTCATCTTCATCGGCAACAACCGCGGCAAGCGCAGCCTGGCCCTCGACCTGAAGTCCCCGGAAGGCCGGGAGCTGTTCTACGACCTGGTGCGCGAAAGCGACGTGGTGCTCGACAACTACCGCCTTGGCGTGCGCGAGCGCCTGGGGATCGATTACGCGACCCTGGCCCGCATCAATCCGCGCATCATCAGCTGCTCAGTCACGGGCTACGGCCCGGAGGGCCCGCTCGCTCCCGACCCGGGCTTCGACCCGCTGGTGCAGGCCCGTAGCGGCATGATGGCCGCCCAGGGCGGCGACGACGAGCCCGTCTTCCACCAGTTGCCGGTGAACGACACGGCGACGGCGATCATGGCCGCCTTCGGGATGATCGCCGCCCTGCACGCGCGCGAGCGCACGGGCCGCGGGCAGAACGTGGAGACCTGCCTCGCCAACCAGAGCATCCTCTGCCAGTCGGGCGAACTGACGCAGTATGAGGGCCGGCCCGCGAACCCCCCGGGCGGCCGCGATTGCCTCGGTGTGGGCGCGCTGCAGCGCTTCTACGAATGCGCCGATGGGGAGTGGCTGGGCGTGGCCGCCTCCGCCCCCGCGCACTTCCAGCAGCTCGCCACGGCCCTGGCGCACCCCGAATGGGCCGGCCGCATGACCGCCGAACAGGCACTTACCGAGCCGGTCACCGGCCGCCTGGCCGAAGACATCGCCGCCGCTCTCGGCGCCATCCCCCGCGACGAGGCGCTCGACCGGCTCCTGGCGCATGGAGTCCCCGCGGCCCCTGCCCTCAGGCTGGAACAGGTCTTCACCGACCCCTTCCTCGCCGCGAACGAGTTCCTCGAGGATTACGACCACCCGCTGTTTGGGCCCATCACAGGCGTACGCGGCTACGGCGAATGGAGCCGCACCCCGGGAGGCTTCCCCTGCCGTGCGCCGCTGGTAGGCGAACACAGCGCCGAGATCCTGCGCGAGTACGGCATCCCTGACGGCCGGATAGAGGCGCTCATCGCCGCGGGGGTGGTGAGGCAGGGGTAACGGCCGCGGGGCTGGCGCTACTTGATTGTGCAGCGAACTCCGGGGGTGTGTGGGTCAATGGCCCTGGTGAGAGTCCGGGTGTTGCTTGAGGAAGCGGATGTTGCGGCCCTCGAACGTGAAGCCCGCCGGCTGCGCGTATCCAGGAGCGAAGTAATGAGGCGCTCGCTGCGCGCGTTCGCAGGCCCCTGTGAAGAGGACCCGTTCCTTCCCATGGTGGGCGCCATGGACGGGGAGACGGCGACTGACCTTGCGCGGCGCCACGACACCTACATCTACGGCGGCGAGATGCGCCCGTGAGGCGTCTGCTGGAAACCAGGGCGATATCCGCGCTCGGGGAGCGGCCTGGAACCCGGGCGATCTTCGCTTTCGACGATGACTTCCGGCGGGCAGGCATGGACCTCGTGCCCTGATCAGGGCGCCGGTTCGATAATGGCCGACATGCTCCCGCGGCACTCGGGCATGCGCGGGTCTGCGCCGAAGGCGTGGATCTGCTCCTGGTGCCGCCGGGCCTCCTCGTAAGGCCCCGTCATCAGCACCGCCTGCCCCTGGCTATCGACCACGCAGGCGATGGCGAACGCCTTTTCGACCGGGTACCCGAACAGCCGGCCGAGCATGAAGATAACGTACTCGTAGGTGTGGTAGTCGTCATCGAGCAGGATGAGGTGGAAGGGCGGCTCGTGCTCCGCGCCCGTCTCCTCTATCACTCGCGTCCCCGGGGTCGTCGAAGGCTGCATGGGAGACGATCGTATTCAGGATTGCCGCAGGCGCAAAGGGGACCGGCCGCTACTCCGCGCGCGGCCAGAAGATGGTGAAGGACGTTCCTGCCCCCGCCTCACTGTTCACTGTGATTGCCCCACCATGCTGTATGACGATGCCGTGGACGGCGGCAAGGCCGAGCCCTGTGCCCTTGCCCGGCGGCTTGGTGGTGAAGAACGGTTCGAAAATTCGCACCCGGGTGAGCTCATCCATCCCCGTGCCCGTGTCCGACACGGTGATGGCTACATAGTCACCCGGCCCGGGGCTGGAGGATTCATCATCAACCGTCTCGTTCCGGGCGCCGATCGTGACCACGCCCCTGCCCGCCATGGCGTCTCGAGCGTTGACCGCCAGGGTGATCAGCACCTGGTCGAGCTGCCCACGGTCCGCCCGGATGTCCCAGAGGCCCTCCGCAAGGTCCAGCGCCACCGTCACGCCCCTCCCCAGCAGCGGCCGGAGAATGGATGAGAGCCCCTCAACGGACTCGCGCAGCCGGACCGTCGCCGGGGCAAACGCCTCGTTTCGCCCGAACATCAGCAGCTGCCGTGTCATGCCGGCGGCCCGGTCCGTTGCGGAGTGGATCTCCGCCAGCGCCTCCTGCGCGGCAGCGTCCAGGCTGCCGTTCCGGCCGAGCACGCTGGCTTCGAGCTTGATCACGCCCAGCACATTGTTGAAGTCGTGGGCGACCCCGGCCGCCAGCCGGGCGATGGCGTCGAGCTTCTCCACCTGCTGCAACCGCTGTTCGAGGGCCTTTCGCTCGGTGATGTCGATAGCGGTCCCGAGCAGGCAGGGCTCGCCGCCCACCACCATCGTCTCGGCGTAGTTGAGCGTTTCGATCTCCCTCCCCGAACGTGTGCGGAAGCGCAGCGGGAAGCCCCGAACCTGGCCCTCCGCCCGCAGCGCCTGCCCCATCGCCAGCCGCTCTTCTTCGCTGGGCCAGAATATGTGCGTTGCCAGCCTGCCCACGACCTCTTCCCGGGTGTACCCGGAGAAGGCGAGAAAGGCAGCGTTCACCTCGATGAAGACGCGGTCGCGGTTTCGAATGAGAGCCGTGGGCAGAGGGCTGAACTCGAAGATGCGGGCGAAGCGCTCGGTCAGCGCCTCAAGCGCGGCCCGGTTCACGATGCTCTCTGTGACATCGCGATAGTGAATCACCAGGACCTCGCCCGCCGGGCCATCATGCACGGGCATGCCCGCCGTCTCGCAGTAGCGCCACTCTCCCGACTTGTGCCGGAAGCGGAACGTGCCCGACTCCACGCGGCCGGGGCTGGCGAATGCCCGGCCCATGGATTCAAGCGCCGCGGGCCAGTCTTCCGGATGCAGAAGGGAGCTCAAGTTGCTGCCCTCCAGCTCCCGCGGGCTGTAGCCGGTAACGGCCTCGGACGACGCGCTCGCGTGGAGGATCGTCCCCTCCATATCGACCACGCCAACGGCGTCAAACGAAAGCGCCGGCAGCAGGGTAAGGGCCTCGTCGCCAGCCGCGCCGGACGGCATAGCGCCCGCCAGCGCCGGCCTTTCCATCGCCACGACCAGGGCGTTCCGTCCCCCGCCGGATGCGATGGGCCTGCAGGTGGTCAGCACCTCCACGGTCGTGCCATCGTCGCGCTGGAAGCTGCCCGGCACTGGGCCCCTGGGCCGGGCCATGGGGTCGTGCATGAGGGCGTGCGGGAACTGCGCCCCCGGCACCTCCTCCGCCGCCAGCCCGAGCAGGACGAGCATCGGCCCGTTCGCAGCCTGGACCACCCCCTCCGGGACCGAGACGAGCGCCGCCGGGGCCGGGCTGAGCTCAATGAGCCGCACGGCCTCCTCCAGAGCGCCCGCCGGCACGGGACCACTCACGACGAGCCTTCCTTCGCCGCCGGGGTCCTACCGCAGCAACCGGCGGCGCGAGCCCGGATTATGGCACGTCCATTCGAGGATGTGTAGAGCTTCATCCCGGCAAGTTCGCCGGTGCGGGGTCCTGCCGGGAGCAATGAGGGCCTCAGGCGGCCCTGCGCAGAGGGGCAACCACCAGCCGGGCGCGGCCCGCTTCCTTGGCGGCGTAGAGGGCAGCGTCGGCCCCTTCATAGGCCCGTGCCACCGCCTCGTCGCGCGTGTGGCGCCCCGTCCGCAGCGGCGCTAGCCCGGCGCTCAAAGTCACCGCCACTTCCTCGCCGCCGGGGAGGGCGATCGGCGAGGCGGCAACGGCCGCCAGCGCCCCCTCGCAGGATGCGCGCGCCGCGTCGAGCGGGCAGGTGAACAGGATGGCGAATTCCTCCCCTCCCACGCGCCCCACTACAGCGTCTTTCAGTGCGCCTTCGAGCCGCCGCGCTACCTCCGCCAGCACCGCGTCGCCCGCCGGGTGCCCCCAGGTGTCGTTGATGCGCTTGAAGTGGTCGATATCGGCAATGGCCACGGCAGGACCCTGTTGCGAGACGGCGGCATTGAACCAGGCGCGGCGGTTGAGGAGCCCCGTCAGCATGTCGTGGTTGGCTGCGTATTCTGCTTCCGCGCGCAGGGAGTCGAGTTCCGCTGCCTGCTCGGTGAGGATGCTCGCGTGCTCTTCCACCAGCCGCAGCATGGTCGCCTGTTCGTCTTCGGCCTGCACGAGATCGGTCACATCGCGCACGACGGAGTAGGCCTGCCCGTTTATCACCGCCGAGGTGTTCCAGGAGAGCCAGCGGGTCTCGCCCTCCGCTGTCAGGAACATGGTCCGGATATCGTTCAGGGTCTCGCCCTCAAGTGTCCTGATTGCGTCATCGATCACCTTCTGGAGATGGTCAGGGTGGGCGAATCGCATCACCGTTCGCCCCAGCATCTTCTCCTTCGGGTAGCCCAGCACCCGCTCCCAGGCCGGGTTCACGCGCAGGAAGCGCGCCTCAAGGTCCGTCACCGCCAGCATGTCAATCGAGAGGTCGAAGTAACGGTCGCGCTCCTCTTCGGCGCGCTTCCGTTCGCTGATGTCGCGCACCGTGCCCTGGATAGCCAGCCTGTCTTCGCCATCGCCGAAGATGAGCGAAGCGGTGAGCGAGACGGTCACCGGCGAGCCATCCCTGCGCAGCAGGTCGACCTCGTAGTCTTCGAGCGACTGGCCCTGCCGGAGGCGCTGGAGCATTGTGATCGCCACATCCCGGCTGGCGTAGAGGGTCTCCGCGCTCACACCCAGCAGCTCTTCCGGCGTGTAGCCGAGAAGACGCTGCACCGAAGGGCTGACCATCTTGATGACGCCCGCCTCGTCGGTCTTGTAGAGCACATCGTGGAGCTGCTGGAAGGTCGCCCGGTATCGCTCTTCGCTCTTGCGCAGGGCGGCCTCCGCCTCCTTTCGCCCGGTGACATCGATGTAGTAGCCGTAGGCGGCACGCTTGCCCCGGTAGTCAAGCGAGACGAGGTTTTCCATTATCCAGCGCACCTCACCGCCGCGGTGGCGGATGCGGTATTCGTGTGCGCCGGCGCCCTGGCCCTTGAGCATGCGCACGGCGCTCTCCCTCACCGCCTCACGGTCCTCGGGGAGCACGTAGTCTAGGGGGTTCGTGCCCAGCGCTTCCCCGGCGCTGAAACCGGTAAGGTCTGCGAAGCGGGGGTTCACGTACTGGAAAACGCCGTCCTGGGCGATGTAGATGCCGATTGGCGCCCGCTCGGCCAGCGTCTCGAAGCGCTCTTCGGCGAGCTTGCGTTCGGTCACGTCGCGGATGACGCCCGTGAACTTGCGTTCGCCCGCTATCCACATCTCGCTGACCGAGATCTCGGCGGGGAAGGTCGAACCATCCTTTCGCCGGGCAACGGTCTCTTCGCGAAATCGGGGTGTGCTGCGCCTTCCCGGAACGGGGCCCGGGGCAGCGATGCCACCTCGCTCTTCGGCGGAATGCCAGCCCATGAGCAGGTTCGCCGCCCGGCCCAGCACCTCTATCGCCTCGAAGCTGAACATCTGCTCGGCCGCGGGGTTGAACGACTCAATCATGCCCGCGCCGTCAATGACCATGATGCCGTCGCCGGCCGCCTCCACGATGGCATACAGCCGCTCCTCGTTGGCGTGCAGGATCTCCTCGGCAAGCCGGCTCTCGGTTATGTCGCGGGCAGTGCACACCAGGCGCCTGCATTCCCCGCGGCCGCCGTTGATCGGCGCCAGGCTGACGTGCAGGGTCAGGCGCCGCTCACGGACCTCCATGGTTACCTCGAAGTCCATCGCAAAGCCGGATTCGGCGGCTTCCCGGCAACGCCGGTCCGCGTCCCGGGCGGCGGCGGGCGGGAGGAGCTCCGCCACTGACTTCCCCAGGGTTTCAGCGGCCGGGCTGCGCGTGAGCCGGACGTACGCCTGGTTCACGTACGTCACGCGCCACGGCCCGCTCGCTGCGGCATCCATCACGAAGATCGCATCGGGCGAGGCGTCCAGCACGGCGTGGTAATCCGGGGCCTCCCACGCGCCGGGCCGCGGCGCCGGGCGCTGGCGCTTCTCAAACAGCGCGAGCCGCGCCAGGAGCCCCTCCCGCGTCACCGGCGGCGAGAGAAAATCGCCCAGGCCCGCCGCCAGCAGGGCGGGCAGGTCTTCATCGGCTGCGTTCATCGCCAGGACCGGGATGCTCTCAGCGCACGCCGCGACCGTGATTCCAGGACCCAACGCTGCATCCGTGATCACCAGGCCGGGAGCCTCGCCCGGCGCAGCAAGCTCATACCCGGCATCCACGATCCAGGCTGCTATCTGAGCCCGGCTGGTATCGAAGGCGCCGCGCAACTGGACCTTCAAACTGGCCCCTCCCGTTTCCAGTCCTTTTCCCCCCACCTTCTGTTTCGTCCACTGCGCAGAAAACGTTAGTGCCTGCGTGCCGTCGGAGCTGTGGGCCACCCCCGCCACGGTATGGCCATGACCCGCACCCGGCAGTCTCCCCTCGCCTTCGGCCACATCGCTCCAGCGCCATTCCTGCGCGCCTACCAGTCCCGCACGCTTCTCGCCCTGCTCCGCGGAGTTGATGCCTGCCGGGGCGCAACCTTCACGGTCATGTTTCCCCGCCAGGCGGGGAAGAACCAGGTGGCGGCCGCGCTCGTAGCCTGCCTGCTCTGGACGAACGCCGCCCGCGGCGGGTCGATTGTGGTGTGCGCGCCCGCCTTCCGGCCGCAGGCGCGAATCAGCATCGACCGCACCTGGCAGGCGCTGACCGCGCTGGCGCCGTTCGCGCCGCCGGGTGTGCAGGCGCGGTTGGCGGGCAACTGCATCTCGCTCGGCAGGGCCCGGGCCATCTTCCTCAGTGCGGCCATGGGAGCGCACGTGGCAGGGCACACTGCCTCTCTTGCCCTGATCGCCGACGAGGCGCAGGAGGTCGATGCTGCCTGGTTCGACCGCCAGTTCCGGCCCATGGCGGCTTCCACCGGCGCGCCAACCATCCTCTTTGGCACCGCCTGGGATGGGACCACCCTGCTCGAACGGGCCGCTGCCGCCAACCGTGAACGCGACGCCCTCGGCCCGGCGGTCCGCCACCACCACGAGGTTGGCTGGCGCGAGGTGGCCATGACGCTTCCCGCCTACGGCGACTACGTTCGCTTTGAGCGTGACCGCCTCGGCCCCAACCATCCGCTCTATCTGAGCCAGTACGAGCTGATCGCCTCCGATGCCGCGGGCAGGCTCTTCTCCCCCACCCAGCTGGCGATGATCGATGGCAGCCACCGCCGCGAGCACGCTCCCCGGCCGGGCGAACGCTACGTCGGCGGGCTCGACCTGGGCGGCGAAGGGCAGGGCGCCGACGCTACCGTGCTCTCCATCGCGCGCGTGAGCACGACCGGGTGCGAGGTCGTGGACCTGGCCGGCTGGCGCGCCGCCCAATTCGAGACCGTGCAGCGCGAGGTGATAGCCATCGCCCGCCACTGGCGGCTCGAACGGCTCTGTGTTGACGCCACCGGGCTGGGCGCGCCGCTTGCGAAGAGCCTCGCGACCGCGCTTGGTCCGCGGGTGGAGCCGTTCGTGTTCACGGCGCAGTCGAAGTCATCGCTGGGGTTTGCGCTGCTGGCCGCGGTCGAAACGGGGCGGTTCACACTCTTCGCCGACGATGGGAGCGCCACGGCAGCCTCGTGCCGGGCGGAGCTCCGCGCCTGCCGCGCTTCGTACCGGGGCGGGCGGCTCTGGTGGTGGGGCGAAGGGGCGAACGACGACTACGTGGCCAGCCTCGCGCTCTGCCAGCGCGCTGCCGAGATGGCGGGGAGCCCCCGCCTTGCGGTGGGCCGCCCGCGCGACTGACACGAAAAAGCCCGGCACAAGAGGCCGGGCTGTGTCTGCAGCGCCAGGGCGCTTCTTACTTCTTGGCCTTGTCGGCGGCGGACTTCGAAGCGGTGGCGCGGGCGCCCTTCTTGGCGACCTTCTTGGCCGGCTCCGAAGCCTTTTCCTCAGACTGGGCCAGCTTCGAAAGGTCGAGATTCAGGGATGGTGCAAACATGTCGTCTCCTCTTGCCTTTGGGGGCCTGTGTTCGTGCCCTCAGGTCCATTATGCCAGATTTCATTAGCGTGTGGGAAACGAAGTTGGCTGGCGGGAGTGCATGGGAGTCGAACCCACCCCCCGCCGCGCTTGCGACAGGGCAACCGTTTTGAAGACGGCGAGGACCACCGGGCCCCACCCACTCCCGCATCTGCAGTCGACAGTCTACTACGGGGCTACCTCCCCGCCACGCGCTCGGCGAACCACGCCACATCGGCCATGCTCGCAAGCGTGACCGAGAGCTCCTCCACCCCGGCCGCGGCAAAGGCCAGCACCTGCTCGGCCATCTGCTCCGCATCCCCGTAGAGGACGCCTTCGGCGTGCCACTGCGTGGCCGGGCCCCCGCGCCCCCCCACGCGGGCGAAGTTCGCCACCCGTTCGGCCAACGCCTCCGCCCCATCGCGCCCCTCGCCCCTCGCGAAGAGCACGTCGGCCGTTATCGCCAGCGTTGCCGGGTCACGCCCGGCGGCATGGCAACGCTCGCGCAGGTATTCCACCAGCAGCGCCACCTGCTGCGGGCCCAGTTGCCACGTGTTGACCCCCTGCGCGTGCGCGACCGCCGTCGCCGCCGCCTTCCCGGGCAGGTTCAGCCCGATGATGATCGGCGGGTGCGGCCGCTGCACCGGCCGTGGCGAAGTCACCCCACCCCCGGCGAGCTGCCACCATTCGCCCTCAAGCGGCGATGCATCGCCGGTCCAGAGCCCCTTCACCGCTCGCACAGCCTCGTCGAGCTGTGCCACGCGCCCTCCGAAGCCGTGGTGCGGAAACCCGAACGGCTCGAAGTCAGCCCGCGTCCAGCCCGCGCCAATGCCGAGGATGGCCCGTCCGCCGCTCAGGTTGTCGACCGTCGCCACCGCGCGCGCCAGCTCGGCGGGGTGGTGGAAGGGCGCCCCGGTGACGTGCGTGCCCAGCCTGATGTTCCGGGTCTGCCCGGCGACATAGGCCAGGTAGGGCCACGGGTCGGGCGCGGGCATGGAGGGATGGTCGATGACGTACAGCGCCTGGAACGGCGAGGCATCGAACTCGGCCCAGTGCCCCTCAAGCCATCCTGGATTGGTGGCAACCAGCCCGAACTTCACCGGCTTTCTCCAGGGGCAGCAGCCTGCCCGCTGTTTCTCTGGCGCGCGAGGCCGAAGAGGCGCCGGTCACCGGTCTCCCAGGTGATGGTCAGCACGCAGCGCGCTATCTTCCAGCCGCCGGCGGTGCGCGCCAGCGTGTTCGTGTAGTAGCCGCCGAGAGTGACGGTGCTTTCCATTTCGTCGTTCGGCAGGTAGTGCTGCGCCTGCATATACGAAACGCAGACTGCCTCGTCGCCGTTGAGAGTGACCACGTGGTTGGTGCTGATGTGCTGCGTGGCCTGGAATCCCCAGAGCCCCATCTCTACCTGCGCCACCCAGAGGTCAGCAGGGATGGCCTCGGCCTGCCCCCCGGCGAACGATGTGAAGTCGCGGTACACCTCGTCCGTGAAGCACGAGCGAAAGAGCGCCGAATCGCGCGTGTCGATGGCGGTCGCGTAACGGATTACCGTGTCGCTAATGGCCTGCCGGTCGAATAGTTCTTGAAGGCGTGGGTCGTCCATGGCGGCAGTCTAGCATCGCAACAGGGGAGCAGTGGCGGCAGGGCCAGATACTGGGTATTTGACAAGGGAATTGGAAACGCGTATGCATGCGACATGGCGAAGCAGCGGCGCCGCCCGCCTCAGCAAGCTATTCTGGACATAACCGTAGCAGACGATGGAATCCGTCCGGTTCGAGAAGTGCCGGAGTGGACCAGGAACAAGCTGGCTATCCTGTGGTCCTATCTCAATGCTTACGCAAAAGCATGTGAATCAGCGCGTCGGTTCTTCTTCGTTGATGGGCTTGCAGGACCGGGACTGTGTAAGGTGCGAGGAAGGGATGAATGGCTACTTGGTTCGACGATGTTAGCGCTGAGGGTTGAGCCGGGCTTTACCAAGTGTCTGGCGATGGAGCTCGACTCGGACAGTGTAAGTGCCCTGGGTAAGCGTGCTGCTGCCTTTGGCGACCGGGCACTGGTGTTGAAAGGTGACTGCAACATCGACCTGGTAGGGGCTATGGAGACCCACCTGCCGACGACGGCGCCTGTCTTCGCACTTCTCGACCCGGAAGGGACCCAACTTCATTGGAAGACAGTTGAGTCGGTTGCAAGGTTTCGTCACGGCCCAAGGAAGACAGAGCTGCTCATCCTGCTTGCGACGAGCTTCCTTGATCGGATGCTCCCCCGCAGTGCGGAGGTGGAGGACCACAACATCGTTGCGTTGAATCGGGTTTTCCCGACACCGGCCTGGCAGAGAATCCTGGAAGACAAGCGTGGACGCGAGATAACCCCAGAACAGGGCCGACAGGCGCAAATGGAGTCATACGCCGATTGGCTTCGTGACTCCATTGGATACAAATTCGTGCGAACGAGGCCCGTTGTCCGGCCCGGTTCTAGCGCCTCGGTCTATCACCTGATCTTCGCAAGCGACCACGAAGCCGGCGAGAAGATAATGGACCACGTGTTCCGGACCATGCACCCCAACGAGCCTAATCTGAGGCTACCGGGACTCCTCGACTGATCGGTACCTCATTCCAGATTCGCCCGTGCAGCAATCGTCCGGCCCGGCTCTTCCCGACCCGGCGCCCTTCGCAGTTGAAGGCCCCCCATTGCTTGAAGAAGAACGGTACTTCCTGGTCCTGGCACTGATCGCGAAGACTCACGACCCACGCCTCCTTCATCGGACGCGCTCCTGGCCCGGACTCGCCGCCTGCTATCACCCACTGAATGCCGCCGAGGTCTAGCCTCAATGGTCCCAGCAAGGGCTCGCACGACAGAAAACGAACCACCGCTGGGATCTGGCGGAGGTAGTCGACCCTTGTTGCCCAGCGCTGATTCTCTACGGAGACACCCATCCAGACATTGGGCGGCCATGGCAATTCACTTGCGAGCGATGCGGCCCGGTTTGCCCGCTTTGTGAGTATCTGGAAGTTGTGGTTCTCCGCCCGCACCATTGTTGCGAAGACGGATTGGATGTACTCAACCGGCACCAACTCATGGAAGAGGTCACTCATGCTGTTGACGAAGATGAGCCGGGACTGCTTCCACGCCAGGGGCAATTCAAGGCGTTCTTGACGGAGCGTCAGATCGAACCCCATCTCATAGGGATGGCCCGGAACGCCGCGAAATCGCTCGGCGAAGGTCTCTGCGTAGCAGTGAGCGCACCCCGGGCTGACCTTGGTGCAGCCCGTGACGGGATTCCACGTCGCTTCGGTCCACTCGATCTTGCTGCCGTCGGCCATGAAGGGTCACCTGCCGATTTCGTTTGAACCATGATAGCCCCGGGCGCAACCCGCCTGACCCCCCCGTTTGCCCTTCCTTCACCGTTCGCCTACGTTGCGGGCCATGCTCCGCTCCTTTTTCGCCGAGCGGCTGGTGCGCCCGGCACAGGCGTTCGTTGGTATCGAGGCCTCGGGCGGCCTCGTGCTCCTCGCTGCAACCGCCGTCGCCATCGCCTGGGCCAATTCGCCCTGGGACAGCGCCTACCACGACCTCTGGCACGCCCGGCTCGCGCTTGATTTCAACCTCTTCCGCATCGATGAGACCCTTGGCCACCTCGTCAACGACGGGCTCATGGCCATCTTCTTCTTCGTTGTGGGGCTGGAAATCAAGCGCGAACTGGTGGAAGGAGAACTGGCTTCGCCGCGCCGCGCAGCGCTACCCGTCGCCGCTGCGCTCGGCGGCATGATTGTCCCCGCTCTCATCTACCTCGCCTGGAACGCCGGGAGCGATGGACAGCACGGCTGGGGCATCCCCATGGCCACCGATATCGCCTTCGCCCTTGGCGCGCTGGCGCTGCTCGGGTCGCGGGTTCCCTTTGGTCTCAAGGTGTTCCTCCTCGCCCTCGCCATCGCCGATGACCTGGGCGCCATCGCCGTCATCGCCATCTTCTACACCGATGACCTCTCCCCCGAAGCGCTCGCCTGGGCCGGCGCCGCTCTCGCCCTCATCCTCGCCGTGCGGCGGGCCGGCGTCCGTTCGACCGATGTCTACGTTGTCCTCGGCGCTCTGCTCTGGGTCGCCGTCCTCAAGTCCGGCATCCATGCCACCATCGCCGGGGTGGTGTTGGCGGCGCTCACCCCGGCGCGCCCCGATTCCGAACGCTCTGCTTTCGATGACCGGGCCCGCGACCTGCTCGACCGCTTTCGCGCCGCCCGGGCTGCCGGCGACCACGAAAGCGAGCAGCTCCTGCTGAAGGAGCTGGAATGGCTTGCCCGGGGCGCCGAATCGCCCCTCGACCGGCTCGAGCGGGTGCTCCACCCGTGGGTGAGCTACCTGGTGGTGCCCGTCTTCGCCCTCGCCAATGCCGGCCTCGTCATCGACAGGGACGCCCTGCGCGCCGCCGCTGAAAGCCCCGTGACAATGGGCATCATCATGGGCCTGGTGCTGGGCAAGGTCACGGGCATCACCGCTTTCGCCTGGATTGCCGTTCGCCTTGGCTGGGCAGCGTTGCCCGCGGGCGTAAACTGGCACGGCATGGTGGGCGCGGGGCTGCTTGGCGGCATCGGCTTCACAGTCTCGCTCTTCATCACCGGGCTCGCCTTCGACAACGCCACTCTCGTCGCCGAGGCGAAGATGGGAATCCTGGCCGCATCCGTCATTGCCGGCGCACTTGGCATGGCGGCGCTTGCGCTGCAGGCCCGGCGGGAGACGGCTGCCGGTTAGGGGCCCGGGTTCACGCTTCGGCTTTGCGACCGACGGCGAACGAGGCCCCCACGGCTGCAACCCCCGCAACCAGCACAGCCACGGCCGCGAGCTGGAAGGTCGGGTCGATCTCCGTCGCCGCCGCCTCGAGCACGTCATCAACGAGGGTCGAGAACGTCTCCGGGAAGCCGGGGGTCTTCTTCACGACAATGTCCGCGATTCGCCCCACGAGCTGGCCCCGGGCAATGGTCCAGAAGACCAGCGTGAACGCCCCGGCGCCTGCGAGCGCACCGCCCGTCCAGCGCAGGGTCCGCCGCCAGCCGGGTACGTAGAGGACGGTGAGCACGGCGAGCGATGCCAGCGCCAGCGCCCCGGACGCGAACCTCCCCACAGAGGCGATGCCAAGGATCCGCCGCGGCAGCTCCAGCCGCTCTTCCAGGTCCTCGGTGACCGCGTTGGGCGCGGCCAGCAACAGCTCCCCGTCCGGCCCCTCGTCAAGCCGCGAGACCAGCTCCTCAACTGAGGCCACGACGAGGTCGAGCAGGATCGAGGCCGTCGCCACCTTCAGCGCCCCCGCCACGTCATCCTGCGCTATCGCCAGCAGCACCGACTCGCCCAGTTCGCTCTCCGGTTCGATCCGGCTCACCGCGAACACCAGCCCGGCCACAACCTCCACATCCTCCTCCGGGATCGGGTAGGAAGGGATGGCGCCCGGGATTCCCCCGCCATCAAGCGTCTCCAGCGTGGCCACAAACTCGTTCGCGAACTGCTCGTACGTCTCGGACCGCTCCTCGGGCAGGGCGATGACGGCCTCGATCGTGAAGTTGATGACCGCCTCCGCTATCGCCTCGACGAAGGCCGTCACATCAATGGCGAGCACGAGGTCCTTCCCCGTCTTCATGTACTCCACCACGCGGTCGATTGCGTCCTCGACAGCCCGCCGGAGCTTGCCCGGGGGGACAATCACCTTCACAAGGTCCTCGATCTCCTTCTCCGGGATGTCAACCCCGCCGAGGAGGTCCTCCACCTGCCCCGTCAGGTCTTCGTCGAACAGCACGTCCTCGTAGGCCCGGTCGTAGGCGTCCTCAGCGTCCAGTGCGGCCTTGTAGAACTCCGGGTCGGAAAGGTGCTGCTCCGCGGCGCTGGTGGTCAGCATGACAGTGAACGAAAGGATGAAAGCGGCCACCAGGAACGGCGCCGCGACCCGGCGCCGGCGGACAAACGAAGGATCGGGCTGGCGCTGAAACACTGGCTTCCTCGCTACCGGGGATGGTCGCCGAAAACTAGCAATTCCGGGACCACCGGGCAACGGCGGGGCGCCTCACTTCTTGCGCGACCCGTAATCCTCAAAGGGGTCGTCGCGTTCACGCACGGCCTGGCGGAAGCCCACATCCTGCGCCCGGGCCACGAAGTCCAGCCCCTCCTGGGTATGCCGCGCGATGCCATCGAACAGGAGGCCGAGCTGGCGGCTGGAAGAAAACCCCATATTCTCGGCCGTCTGGTTGCAGAGGAGCTTGAGCATGATCAGCTGGTTCACCGGCACCATCGCCATCCGCCGCGCGAAGGCAAAGGCGTGCTCCTGCAGGCGGTCGTCGGGCACTGCTTCCAGGATGAGCCCGATCTCGGCCGCTTTCGGGGCCGGGATCTCGTCACCCGTGAGCATGTAGCGCTTCGCTTTCTCCAGGCCCATGCGGTAGACCCACATAGCGGTCGTGGGCGTCCCCCACACGCGCGACGGCGGGTAGCCGAACGTAGCCGATTGGCCCGCGATGATGATGTCGGCGCAGAGCACCATGTCGGTGCCCCCGCCGATGCACCACCCCTGCACCGCGGCGATGGTCGGCTTCTTCGCGTACCAGAGCTTCATGTAGGTCTCCACAAAGCGGCCCATCATCTGCATGTCCTGCACCGAATCCCACGTCCGAGCGCCCGGCTGGGGCTGGCGCGGGCCGGCCGTCGCCCAATCGAGCCCGTAGCCGGCGCAGAAGGCAGGCCCCTCGGCGCGCAGCAGGATCACGTGCGCTGCCGGGTCGCGGTCCAGCGCCTCGACCGCCTCGGCCAGCTCGTCGCGCAGGGCGGGCGTTACGGTGTTGTATTCGCGCGCCCGCGTGAGCGTGATGGCGCCCACGCCCTCTGCTGTCTCAATTTGAAGCGTCGACGGCATTGCCCACCTCCATCCTTTCAGGGGCGCCCATGGCCCTGGCGGGAACGATGCCCCTGTCGCGCCCCCGGCGCAAGCGCTCAGCCCTGGAGCACCTTCTGGACCAGTGCGAGCAGCTCCGAAGGGCGGTACGGCTTCTGTATGAAGCCCGCTGCGCCCGTGCCTTCAAGGCGCGCGAGCGCCTCCTCTTCGCCGTAGCCGCTGGAGAGCACCACGCGCACTCTTGCATCGATCGCGCGCAGCACCCGGAAGGTTTCGGCGCCATCCATGCCGGGCATGGTGAGGTCGAGCACGACGAAGTCGAAGCCGCCGTGGCCAGCCCGGAACAGGCGCACAGCCTCGTGGCCGTCGCGCGCCATGGTCACGGTGGCGCCGGCCCCTTCCAGCACGCGCGCGGTCAGCTTCCGCACCGCATCGTCGTCGTCGACGACGAGGACGCGGCTGGTCGCCAACGTCACCTGCACGCGCGCTTCCGGCCCGGGAGCCGGTGCAATCGCGGCCGTGGCAGCAGCAGGGATGAGAACGCGGAACGTCGAGCCCTTGCCGGGCTCGCTTGTGACGATGATCGCGCCCCGGTGGGAGCGGATGATCCCGAGCACCGCCGCCATCCCGAGCCCCCGGCCGGTGAACTTGGTGGTGAAAAACGGCTCGAAGATCCGGTCCACCGTCGCCTGGTCCATTCCCGAACCTGTGTCGGCTACCTCCACATAGACGTACTGGCCCGGCGGCAGGTCACCATCGACGTAAGACCGCAGCAGGTCTTCGCGCGTGGCCTCCATTGCCCCCGTGGTGACCGTGATCGTTCCCGGGCGTTCGCCAATGGCGTCGGAGGCGTTGGTGATGAGGTTCATCACCACCTGGCGGAGCTGGGTTGCATCCCCCTCGATCGCCGGGAGCCCCGGGTCGGACCGGAACACCAGCCGCGCCTTCTTGGAGATGGAGACCTCCAGGAGGTGGGCCATCTCGCTGACAAGGACCGAAAGGTCGACCGGTCCCACGCTGAAGCGCGCCTTGCCAGCGTAGGCAAGAAGCTGACGGGTGAGCTCGGCCGCGCGCAGCCCCGCCGCCTCAACGTCGCGCACCACCTCATAGGCGCTCGACCCGGCCGGCAATTCATCGAGGGCCATGCCGGCGTTGCCCACGATCCCGGTGAGCAGGTTGTTGAAGTCGTGCGCGATTCCCCCGGCCAGCACACCCAGGCTCTCGAGCTTCTGCGTGTGCTGGACCTGGGCCTCCATGCGCTGGCGCTCCTCTTCGGCCCGCTTGCGCGCCGTGATGTCGAGCACCACCACCTGGATGGCCGGGCGCCCCTCGTACACAAAGGGCACGGCCGTCACTTCCACCGCCACCGGCGTCCCGTCGGCCCGCATGTAGACGTCCTCGACCGTGTAGCTTCCCTGCGTGCCAGCGACCATGGCGTCGATCCGGGCGCGCGCCGCCTCCCGGCTGTCCGGGTGGAGCACCTCCCAGATAGCCTTCCCCTTGAGCTCGTCCGGGCTGCGGGCCCCGACCAGCCGCGCACCGGCCCTGTTGGCGAACACGATTTTTCCATCCTGGTGCACAGCGACCGCATACGGCGACGTGTCGATGAGGAGCCGGTAACGCTCTTCGCTCTCCCGCAGGGCGGCGTCTGCCTTCTTCCGGTCGCTGATGTCGTGGACCACAGCGGCCAGGGCCGCCGGCGCCCCCCCGGGACCCGGCAAGGGGAAGAGCGAGAACGCTACCGCGATACGCCGCCCGTCCTTTGTGAGGCGCTCCGTTTCGGCCCGTACGGTTTCGCCCCGGCGGGCGCGTTCGGCGAAACCGGCCGATTCGTCACGTAGTTCCGGGGGCTCGATCGGCTCCATGGTCGCACCCACCATCTCCCCGGCGGTGTAGCCGAAGAGCCGTTCAGCAGCGTTGTTCCAGGTGAGCACGCGGCCCTCCGGGTCGCGGCTCATGATGGCATCGTCCGAAGACTCAACGATTGTGGCGAGCTGCGCCGCCACCTGGGCAGCTTCCTGCCGATCAAGGGCAGCGCGGCGCTCCTCGGTCAGGTCGTGGAAGATAGCGGCGACGCCCGTCTGGGCGCCGGTGAGGTCGCGGATTGGGAAAGCGGAGATGCGCACGGGAATGACGCGGCCATCGGGAGGATGGGCCTCGATCTCCGCCTCGAATGGCTCTCCCGAAAGCGCCCGGCGGGTCAGGGGCGCAAGGCCCTCACGCTCCCCCTCGCGTGCCAGGTCGAGTCCCCTGATGCCCACAATCCGGGAAGCTTGCCAGCCTATCGTCCGCTCGAAGGCAGGGTTCACGTACGTTATCACCCCGCTCATGTCGCGAATGAGGATGGCGTCGTTCGCGGAATGGACCACCTCAGCCAGCCGCAACGCCTCGTTCACAGCCTCGGCCCGCTCGCGCTCCAGCCTCTTCTTCTCCGATATGTCGCGGAGTATGGCCACCCGCACCTGCCGGCCTCCCGGGCCGGGCATGTTGAGGAACGTCGCTGCCACATCCAGGCGACGGCCGTCTTTCGTCACCCGTACGGTCTCCGTTTCGGTCATGCCATCGCTCTCGGGAGCGCCCGTGGCCGGTAATCCGGAATCGCCATCTTCGCTTGGCAGGATCTGCTCCGCGCGGGTCCCCACCATCTCTTCCGCCGTGAACCCAAGCAGCCGCTCGGCGCCCCGGTTCCACGTCAGCACCGTGCCATCGCCGGCGTAGCTCACAATCGCGTCGCCCGAGGCCTCGACAATGGCGGCGAGCCACGCCTGCTCGCGTTCCGCGGCCACGCGAGCGCCTGTATCCCCAATCACCGACCCCACCCCGGTCACGCGCCCGGCGGCATCGCGCACCGGGAAGGTGGCTATCGAAACCATCACCTCGCGGCCATCGCGCCTGAGCGCCACGCCGCGTTCCACCGCCACCGCCTCCCCCTGCAGGGCCCGCGCGAGCAGCTCCCGGGCCCCTGCTCGGTGACGCTCCGGGGGGACCTCGAAGAGGCTGCCGCCGAGCCTCTCGGCGGCGCTGTAGCCGAGCAGCCTTTCGGCGCCCGCGTTCCAGGCCGTGATCACGCCGTTCGCATCCGCGCCGATGATGGCGAGACCGGCCGCTTCCACAATGGCAGCGAAGGTCATTCCCGGGGCGGTTGGCCCATCGCCGGAGCCGGCGGCAGTGCGCTGGCGCCAGCGACGGCGGCCGGCGACGAACCCCAGCGTCAGCGCGGCCACGACGCCGGCCAGCGCGATCGCCCCCTCCGGCCACAGAGCACCGCCGGGGTTGTCGGCGAGGACCGGCGCCTGGCGTGCGGGGGCGGAGATTCCAAAGCGGATCTCGCCCGGCTCAGCGGCCGAGGCCGTCCGCGAGAGCGCCGCAGAACCCCCGGGATCGTCGCTCGCACCCGTTGGCGGCGGCGCGGAGGCGGAGGCCCGCTGCGCTCCCAGCGCAAGCCCGAGCGCAAGGATGCCGGCCACCGCTGGCCAGCGTAGCGCTGTGGACGGCCACCGGGGCCGCATCATCGATCCCCCTTCGCGTGCGCCTGTCCTGTCTAAGGCACGAATCATAAGGCAGCGACTGGCGAAAGCGTTAGACGATATGGCTTCCAGTCATCCTGCACCCGGGTGGCGCTGCTCGCCGGGCCGCCCGGGGCGGCGCTATCAGGGTTTCGTCCGGTTGACTCCCGGCAGGTGATGCGTAGACTTTAGCAAGTTCGTAAACTTTCATTACCGGAATAGGTGGAGAATGGGGGAACGGGTGCGAATTCCCCCGCATCCATCAGGCATAATGGAGTTCTCCTCGGGAATCGGTGGATTGAAAGCGTGACTGCCAACCTCTCTGCGACCCTCGCCTCCCTGCCGAGCACTCGGCGCGAAATCCTCATCACGCTCAAGGAGCGAGGCGGCGCCCGCGCCGAAGAGCTCGCCAACGCCCTCGGCATCACTGTCAGCGCCATCCGCCAGCACCTTGCCGCGCTCGACGCCGGCGGGCTGGTCACGCACCGGGAGCTGAAGGGCGGCCCCGGCCGGCCCAAGTTCGTCTTCCACCTGACGGCCGCTGCCGAAGCGCTCTTCCCCCAGGCCTACGACGACCTCGCGAACGACCTGCTCGAAATCATGCGCGGTGAGGACCCCGCGATGGCCAACCTTGTCCTCACGCGGCTCGCCGAACGCAATCTCGGGCTCACGCGCAACCGCCTTCGCGGCCAGGACTACGCTGGCCGGCTGAACAGCATGGTCGACATCCTGGACGAGCGCGGCTTTCTGCCCCGTCTCGAGACCCACGAGGATGGCTCTTTCACGCTCACCATGCACAACTGCCCCGTGCTGGCCGTGGCGACCAACTTCCACGGCATCTGCGATGGGGAAGTGGGCGTCCTCCAGTCAGTCCTGCCCGAAGTTGAGCTCACCCAGTGCACCCGCATGCGCGAGGGCTCGCACGCCTGCGAGTTCCGCGGCACTCCGCGCCGCTAAGGCGGCCCCCCGCACGCGCCCCTCTCCCCTCCCGCCCGGGCCAGCGCAGGAAAAGAAGCGGGGCCGGGTTTGCCGGCCCCGCTTTCAGCTGCCCCGTGTGAGGCCTGGTGCGGCAGGCGCTGCTAGAGCGCCTCGATGATGGTGCTGATGCCCATCCCGGCGCCGATGCACTGGGTGCCGAGGCCGTACTTCGTGCCGCTCCGGCGGAGCTCATGGGCGACGGTGAGCACCAGGCGGGCGCCAGTCGCCCCGAGAGGGTGACCGATGGCGATCGAGCCGCCGTTCACGTTCACGCGCTCCAGCGGGATCCCGAGGTCCTTGCAGGAAGGGATGACCTGGGCGGCGAATGCCTCGTTGAACTCGACGCGGTCGATGGCGGCCGCTTCAATGCCAGCGTGGCGGAGGGCCTTCTTCGTGGAGGGAATGGGGCCGAGGCCCATCACCTGCGGCTTCACCCCGGCCACGCCGTAGCCAACGATGCGGGCCAGCGGTTCGAGCCCGAGCTTGAGGGCCAGCTTCTCGCTCATGAGGAGGGCGGCGCTGATGCCATCGTTTGTGGGGCAGGCGTTGCCCGCCGTGATCCGGACTTCCTCGCCGCGCGGGCTGACCACGCCCTTGATGGCGGGCAGGCCGGCGAGGGCCTCCATGTTCGTGCCGGGCCGAAGGCCCTCGTCGCGGTCAAAGATGATGGTCCTGCCGCGCTCGGCTTCGACCCAGTTGCCTTCGGCGTCGAAGACCGGCTCCTCCACCTCGAGAGGGATGATCTCGTCCTTGTAGATCCCCTTTTCGTATGCGGCCGCGGTCTTGCGGTGGCTTTCAACCGAGAAGGCATCGAGATCTTCGCGCGAAAGGCCGTAGACCTCGGCGACGTTCTGCGCGGTCTGGCTCATGGAAAGGATGGGCGAGTAGTCGAGGATCTCGTCCTGGAACGGGACGCTGAAGATCTCCGCGTGGTCGGGCGCCATGTTGCGCTGCTCGGGGGTCATATCGAGGCGCTTGCGGTTGAACTCGGTGATGCGCGTGGTGGCGCCGCGAGGTCCGCCGCCAAGCTGCCGGCCCATGCGCTCGACGCCAAGGGCGATACCGCATTCGGTTGCGCCCACCTGGATCGACTGGGCGATGCGGTGGAGCGTCTCCATGCTGGAGCCGCACTGGCGGTTGCTGGAGAAGGTGCAGACCTCCATTGGGAACCCGGCAAGGCGGGCGGCGGCATCGGCGCCGATGCCGGCCAGTTCGGCCACACCGCCAACGTTGCCCATGCCGATGTCCTCGACGAGCCAGGGGCTGACCTTCGGGTTGCGGTCCATCAGGGCGCGCAGCACGGTGGCCGCCGCTTCATCCAGGCGGGTGGCGACGAGCTTGCCACGCCCACCCTTCGAGAAGGCCGAGCGGACGCCATCGACGATTACGACGTTGTTCAGTTCCAAGTGTCATCCTTCGTGACTGCGGCCGCGCGTATGGCTCGCAGCGGTTTGATTCGCGAATCATATCGCAGCCACACCCGGTGGGCGAATGGTGCGCCGTGCATGGATGAGGCAGCGGGTGGGGCAGCGGAACTATGGTCACCACCCCCTGCCTGCCGGCGCTGCCCCCATCCCATTCAGGCGGCCGGGGGCAGCGTCGGCAACCATTCGGCGGCGCGGGCGTTTCGCAAACGCGCACCCGAACGCGCCGCGGGGCGCAGGCCATCGCGCCACGATGGCGCCGTGCCCGCGGCCCGGAAGCCTCTGACCTGGAGCCCCGCCTGCGCGAACCTTTCGAGCACCGCGCCAAGGGGCACGCGCGGCTCAACGTAGACGCCATCGACGGTGTGAGCGCACATCGTCGCAACGCCTTCGCGCTCAAGGCGGGCGGGGAACCCGGCCGGGGCCCAGCCGGTCTCGATGACGTATCCACGGGTGGGCCGGGAGAATTCAGGGGCGCTCATGGTGCTCCCTCCGTTGCTTTCTTATGGATGCAATGGAACGGCGCCCGGACCGGGTGACGCCCCCTGCCGCGCAACCGTAAAGGCGTCCTGAACCATGCCCAGCAGGTGCGCCCGGGGCTGATTAGGGTTATAGTCATGACACAATGCCGGCTGAGTTCGAACCTGCCCTCGCTGCCAGCGGCCCTAATGTGGCAATCTCCGGCGTAATCGAGCTCAACTTCGCCCTCTTCACGGCCGAGTGCCTGCGCCAGCCACCGCGATACGGAAGCTATCCCTGCGCGGCGTGGGCACACGCCGCCCTTGGTTCCCGTCCGGACCTCCTCGACCGGGTCGGCGGGTTCTGGGGTGACAGTCACGCGGAGTGGGCCGAGATCCTCATCCTGGCCCACCGCGGCGGGATGCTCTTCGCCGAATCACCGGCGGCGTTCCTGGAAAGCCTCGACCGCCTCATCATGCTCACGCCCGATGTCCCTCCCCTCCCCAGCGAACCGCCCGGGGTGCGAGAGACCATCGCCACACGTGTCGGCCGCCTCCGCAGCTCGCCCGAGACGCGGTCCCGCTACGAGGAGATCCTGCGCGAGGTCTGGAACCTGATCGAGCCCGGGTGGCGCAAGGAGGGGCTGCCGGCAGCCCGCCAGCGGGCAGCACGCCTCGAACAGCAGCTCGCCGCTGGCGCCGACCTGCGCGGGCTCCTCCCCCGCCACCACTTCGTCCTCCGCGAACGTCACGCCCCCGAATTCCAGGCAGCGCTCGAACGCGGAGAAGTGACGCTGGTGCCCCTCGCCGTCGCCGGCGCTGGCGTCGCCTACTTCGTACTCCCGGGGGCCGTGATCGTCGCCTTTGGGCCCGATGCCGGTGCGGGCAGCGCGAAGCATCGCGTCGCCATGGAGCGCGCTGCGGCCCGGTTCAAGGTGCTTTCCGACCCCACGCGCCTCTCAATCCTCGACCAGGTCAGCTACGACGACCACACGATCACCGACCTTGCCCGCCAGCTTGAGGTTTCGCAGCCCACCGTGAGCGTGCACATGAAGGCGCTCCGCGAAGCCGGGCTCGTCGAACCCCACCGCGAAGACGGGCGAACGACCTATCGCGCCGCGCCCGCGCGCACCCGCGAATTCATCGAGCAGGCCCTCGCGGAGATGGGGCACTGAACGATAGCAGCCCCCCTGAACAGCTATTGGTGCTTTCGATTTACGGGTTTGCCCTACTGACTGTTGCGGGCTGGCGTTGTTTTCATGGTGGAACGCGGTGTTATAGTAGGCGACGGCCCGGCGCTGGCGGGGTGTGGCTGCCGGAAAGCGGCAGCATGCGCCGGGTTCGCGACACCCCGTGCCTATCCTGTGAGACGAAGGACGGTCTTACCGCTTGACCGAACCACTCCAGGTTGGCCAGTTCGCGATAGTCGATCACGAACCGGTTGACCGCGGCCCGAACGCCGGGATCTTCCACGGCCGGGGGCCGGCTGACGACCGCGCTGAGCTCTATGTGCTCGCCGAAGGCACCACGCCTGCCGGCGAAGCCTTCGCGGGTCACGTCGTCTCTGCCATCGGCAACACCTGGCACACGCTCGACCTCTCGCTCACGGGCGCGCTGCGGCGCGTCTACGATGAAGCCGAGCGCAACCTGCGCGACTGGAACCAGAAGAGCATCGCCCAGCACCGCGTCAGCATCGGCCTCACCTGTTTTGCTCGCCGTGGCGAAAACGCGGTCATCGCCCAGGCCGGTCCTTCCATCATCTTCCACCTCCACCGGGGCGCCGTTCGCACCTACTACAGCGATGACGAGCACGCCGGCCCCGTGGGCATGGGAGCCCCGGCCGAGCCGCAACTCACACGCCTGCCCTTTGCCCCCGGAGACCGGCTGCTCCTCCTTTCCACTGCTGCCCTGGGCGAGATCGACGACGAGCTCATCGGTGGCATCGTCGCCCTCCCCATCGACCGCGTGCTGCCAGACCTCTATCGGCGCCTGCACGGTCTGCGCAACCTCACCGCCGTGCTCGTAGCCTCGCCTAGCGAACCTGCCGTGCCCACCCCCGGCCCCGCTGACGCCACAGAAGCAGCGCCGGTCATCGACGCAACTGCCGGAACCGTCGCCGCCCTTCCTGCGCCGGCCTCCGAAGACGACCACGAAGACGGCGCCTACCAGCCAAGCCTCTTCATCGGCGAGCCCGGGGAGCCCGCCCGCGTCGTCCTTCACGAAGTAGCCCCACGCGCCATCAACATCGCGCCGCGCCTCCAGGTAGCGCCCATCGAGGTCCCGGCCCCCCTTCGCCGGGCCGCCGGCGACAACCTCATCGCCGCGCTCGCGGCCGAGCGCCAACTCCGCGTGGCCATGGCCCACACGGCGGCGCCCGCTGCCAGCACCGTCGCGGCTACCAGCAGCCACCGGGGCGGGCCGCAATGGCGCAGCGCCCCCGCTACCACCGAACCCACCCCTTCACCGGGCGAGAGGCAGCGCCAGCGCGGCGGCAGCTTCTCGCGCGGGCTTGTGCGAAGCGACGCGCCGCCACCGCCTCCAGCTGCCGGTCACGAGATCATTGCCCCGGTGGAGGAGCTCGCCGCGGGCGTCCGCGCCTCCACCACCCTTGCCAGTCCCGGCCTCTCCGGGCCCATTGCCGGGACCATCGCCACGGAGAACGCCGCTGCCTATGCCAGCGGCGGCTCGCTGGTGCGCGTCCGTGACAACATGGGCGGACGCTGGAAAGGCGGCGGGGGCCTCTCGAAGCGCCGCAGCACCACTTCTGGCCAGCTTCCGCCAACCTGGCTTGTTGTCATCATCGGCCTGGGCATTCTGCTCGCCCTGGTGGGCTACCTCGTTATCCCCGGGATGCTTGAGCAGGACCGCACCGCCCGCTACGCGAGCCTGGTTGACGGCGCCCAGCGGATGCTCGCCACGGCCCGGGTCCAGGAGGACCCTGGCGAACGCCGCAAGGCCCTCACCGAGGCCCAGGCGCTCCTCCTCGAAGCCCAGGAAACCAACCCCGGCCACCCCGGGGCGGACGAACTCATCAACGAAGTCGCCGGCGCCATCTCCACCCTCGACGCGGTTGTGACCCCGGCCGCGGTCGACACCCTGGCCGACCTCTCGCAGTTCGGGGAAAAGCCCGTCACCCCCCTGCGGCTGACCATTGCGGAAGAGACCGCCTACATTCTCGATAGCTCGTCGTCCCAGGTGATCGCTGTCACCCTCAGCACGGGCGAAAAGAGCGTCGTCTTCGCCGAGGACAAGGAGACCAAACGCGGCCGCCCGATCGCGACCGCTATGGCGAACAACGCCGAGATCGGGCGCAACACCCTCGTCGTCGCCGATTCGGAGAAGGGCCTCTGGGCCTACAGTGCCGAGGCCGGCCTGCGGAGGCTGGCCTTTGCCGCCCCTTCAGGCCTGGGCATCACCGACATGGCGATATGGGGGCGCGACCTCTTTGTGCTCGATTCGGCGCAATCCACCGTCTACCGCTTCAGCCCCGGCGATGGCGGCTACGGAACAGCTCCGAAGAAGCACCTCAGCACGCCCGACCTTGCCGCCGCCCGGCGCCTGATGGTGGACGATGAGGTGATCACGGTCGACGCGAATGGCGCCATGCACCGGTTCGCCGGGCAGGTCTCGCTCGTCCTCTCTGGCGCCGGCATCGATAAGAAGCTGGCTGCCGCCGAGGCTCCGCAGTCAATCGGCGCCAACGGCGACATCGCCCTCCTTGATGCCGCCGACGACCGCATCGCCGTCTTCCGCCGCGACGGGACCTTCGACCGCCAGTACCGCCACAAGGACTTCGAGAACCTCACCGCCTTCGCCATGCGTGATGGCGTGGGCTACGTCTTCACCAGCTCCGGCCACCTCCGCCGCATCACCTGGTAGGTTCCTGCCACCACCGGCCGGGATTCCGGGCTACAATCGCTCCTGGAGCGTGTCCCCGGAGAGCCGCATTGGTTTCCATCCTTGTCACCACCGATGGCTCCCAGCTTTCGCGCAGCGTGCTTCCCCACGCGGTGCGGCTTGCCGTGGCCTGCGATGCGCGCCTTGTCCTGGCGCGCGTGCTTGACCCGGCAGCCGACCTGCCAACCAACCACGGGAACGCACGCCAGGCCACGGCCCCGGACATCGCCGGCGCCTGGCAGGCAGAGCTCGAAGCCGTGCTCCAGGCAGCCGGGGCCAGTGGTACAGCGCTCGTCGCCCTGCGCGAGCACGAAGAGAGCACCCATGAAGCCATCATCCGCATCGCTGCCGAACAGGATGCCTCACTCATCGCCATGCACTCCCGGGGAAGCGGCGCCCTCCGGCATGCACTCCTCGGCAGCGTTGCCATGGGGGTGCTCGGCCACTGGCCGGGGCCGCTGCTCCTCACTGGCGGCCATGCGCGGCCTCCCGCCGCCGGCGGCCCCTACAGCATTGTCATCACCAGCGACGGCTCGCCCGCATCGCTGGGCGTAGTACCGGCAATCGAGCCCATCCTTGCTCCCGGGCGCATCCCGGTCACCCTGGTGCGCGTGTGTGAGCCGCGCAGCGGCAGGCCGGGCCCCGAGGAGGAGCATGCTGCCTGCCTCCGCCAGCTCGAATCGTTGCGCGCGCTGCTCCCCGCGGGCGTCCCGGCCGAGTGCCGCTGCTGCGCGGCCGCCTACGAACAGCCCGTTGCCGGGGCAATCGTCGAGGCCGCGGGCGAAGCCAGCGCCGATTCCATCGCCATGTCGACCCAGGGCCACGGCGCCCTCCGCCACCTGCTCGCGGGGAGCGTCGCCCTGGATGTGCTCCAACGATCGCCAGTGCCGGTGGTCCTTGCGCGCGGCCGTGGCTAGCGCCGTTGCCTGGTTCTCCCCACCCCACGTATCGTGGTAGGACAATGCTCGCTCACCCTCCCCGCGGCTGCGCAGGCTGCTCCTGTCCCGCGGGGCCCTGCCGCTGACAGGGCCCCTTGCCCCGCCGCCGTCCGCACTCCGGGAGGTTCCCTCAACAATGCCCACCCTGTCCGAGATTCGCGATGACATCCGCGCGGCCCTGGCGCGCGACCCCGCCGCTCGCAGCGCCGCCGAAGTCATCCTTTTCTATCCCGGCTTCCATGCCCGCCTCGCCCACCGGCTCGCCCACGCCCTCCATCGCCGGGGAGTGCCCCTCGTTCCGCGCGGGATCATGCACATCGCTCGCTTCTTCACCGGGATCGAGATCCACCCCGGGGCGACAATCGGCCCGCGTTTCTTCATCGACCACGGCATGGGCGTGGTCATCGGCGAGACGGCCGAGATCGGCGCCGGCGTGACGCTCTACCAGGGCGTCACCCTGGGCGGCTCAAGCACCCGCCGCGCCAAGCGCCACCCCACCCTGCGCGAGAACGTCGTCGTCGGCGCTGGCGCCAAGGTCATCGGCGCCATCGAAATCGGCGAAAACGCCCGCATCGGCGCCGGCTCTGTGGTGGTGACGAACGTTCCCGCCAACGCCACCGTCGTCGGCGTTCCCGGCCACATCGTCGCCTTTCACGATGACTCGAACGGTGTCATCCAGCGCCTTCCCGACCCCGAATGGGAACGGCTCAACGACCTCGACCGCCGCATGCAGGAGCTCCACGAATTGGTCGCCCACCTTGAAGACCACCTGGCCGGCCTCCACGAAGACCACCATGGTGTGGGTCTGAGGACTGAGGACTGAGGACTGAGGACTGAGGACTGAGGACTGAGGACTGAGGAAAGGACTACCAGATGCGCATTACAGACACACTGAGCGGAGAGAAGGTCCCGCTCCAGCCGCTTGCACCCGATGGCGTCGTGCGCCTTTACGTCTGCGGAGTCACGCCCTACAGCGAGGCCCACGTCGGCCATGCCCTCCACGCCATCGTCTTCGACGTCCTGCGCCGCTACCTGGAGTGGCGCGGCTTCAGAGTCCGCCACGTCCAGAACTTCACCGACATCGACGACAAGCTGATCGAGCGGGCGAACCGGCTCGGGGTCGACATGGCGCTCCTCGCCGGCGAGAACATCGAATCCTACCTCGCCCAGATTAAGCGGATGAACGTCCTCCCGGCCACGGAGTACCCGCGCGTGACGGCGATGGTGCCGCAGATCATCGCCTTCATCTCCGGGCTCATCGAAAAGGGCTTTGCCTACCCTTCGGGCGGCGATGTCTACTACCGCGTCCGCAGGAAGGGCGACTACGGTAAGCTTTCACATCGGAACATCGACGACCTCCTCAGCGGGGCGCGCATCGACCCCACCGAACTGAAGGACGACCCCCTCGACTTCGCGCTCTGGAAGGGGGCCAAGCCTGGCGAGCCCGCCTGGGATAGCCCCTGGGGCCCCGGCCGGCCAGGGTGGCACATCGAATGCTCGGTGATGGCGCGCGAAACCCTGGGCGACCAGATAGACATCCACGGCGGGGGCGCCGACCTGGTCTTCCCGCACCACGAGAACGAGATCGCCCAGACCGAGGCCTTCACCGGGAAGGCGCCCTTCGCCGCCATCTGGATGCACAATGCCCTCCTCCAGCTCGGTGCGGAGAAAATGTCCAAGTCGCTCGGGAACCTTGTCACCATCGACGAAGCGCTGGAGCGGTATGGGCCCGACGCTCTGCGCATGTTCGTCCTCGGCAGCCACTACAGGAGCCCATCGACCTATTCGGACGAGGCCCTCGAGGCCGCAAGGGCCGGTGCGGAGCGCCTGCGCGAGGCGGCGTTTGCTGACGAACCGGCCGTAACGGGCCGGGCAGACGCCCCGAGCGACGCCCGCGAGCGGTTCATCGCCGCCATGGACGACGACCTGAACACTCCGCGTGCCCTGGCGGTGCTGTTCGACCTGGCGCGCGATGTGAACCGGGGCCGCGCCGAAGGACGCGATGTCTCGGAGCCGCGCGCCCTGCTGCGCGAGCTCGCAGGGGTGCTGGGCCTCACCCTGGCGGCCGCCCCCGCAAAGGCGCAGGAAGCGGCGCCATTCATCGACCTCCTTATCGCCGTGCGAGGCGAGCTCCGGGCCGCGAAGCAGTGGGCCCTCTCCGACCGCATCCGCGACGGCCTGGCGGAACTCGGCGTCGAACTGAAAGACGGCCCGGAAGGGACAGCCTGGACGGCGCGGTAGGGATAACAGCGTGGGGTGGCAGTGGCCAGCACGCCAAACTCGACGGGCGTACATCGGGGTAGCACTATTTCTCCCTAAACTGGTAAATCCCGACGATGAGTTCGCAATTGACTCCGTATTCGGGCGACAAACAAAGAACTCTCGCGATCATTGCCGAGATTTTCCAGCCTTACGCACCGATTGATGGAATCGAACTGTTCGCAAGAAGGGTCCAGGAAGTCTCCGAAGTCCTGGGAACTGTCTATGAACGCGGCCGTGACACTGTCATTCACGGAGACCGCGGCCCCGGCATCTGACCCGCGCCCGCGCCCTGTGGCCACGCCTGGCCCCGGGCGGAGGTACAGGGCGGCCGGTCAGTCGGGCTCGCCCTGGCCGGCCAGGTACTCAGCCAGTGCCACGGCGTTGTTCATTGCCCTCTCCGTGGCCGAATAGAGGAGCGTGACCGTACCCCCGGCATCGAGTTCCCGGAGGCGGGCAATCGCCTCCACAGCCGCGGGGGCGGCAAGCTCTTCGGCGTAGCGCCGATTGAACTCGTCCCACTTCGCCGGGTCGTGCTCGAACCAGTGCCGGAGCGCCGTGGAGGGCGATACCTCTCGCAGCCACTCATCGATGGCAGCCCGCTCCTTCGACAGGCCGCGGGGCCAGAGGCGATCGACCAGCACCCGGTGGCCATCGCTCGCCGCAGCCTGGTCGTAGACGCGCTTCACCTGGAACGTCACCTCGTTGCTCCCTCCCCCGGAGCGATTTCGAATACCACGTAACGCTCTGCGATGGCAGCCATGTCCTCCACCGTGGGGGAGGGACCCAGGCCGAAGAAGTGCCTGGCCGATTGCGCTCCCGAATGAGTGAAGGCCCTCTCCTGGACGTAGGCGTGCAAGATTGCTGGTTTCGATGGTCCGCCGGCCTCTGTAAGAACGACTGGCTTTCGACCGCGCGAGAGGACCACCGCCTTGCCTCCGGCCGCTCTCACATTCCGCACCCACGAAGATTCGCCAGCGAGCGAGACGAAGTAGACGTGCCCATTGTAGGAGGTACGCGAGAGCGAGACCCGCTGCGGACGGCCCGTCTTTCGGCCCCTGACTTCAAGCGTGATTGTCCGGCTCGTCAGCCCCAGCGATGTGTACCAGGGGATTGCAGTGAAACGGATCCAGTGGAGAAGGCCCATGATCTTCCGCCAGGGGGTGAAAGCCGGCGGCCAAAATGCCCGCCGGGGGGACAGAGCGGCCTGCCAGATAACATATCACGGCGCCGCGGGGCATGCGGCTCTCCGTCAGCGGCCCGGGGCCCTTCCCTCGGGCCGCCCTCAAGCCCGGCGATCCGTTACCCTAACCTCATGACCGAACGCCAGTACGCAGCCGCCGGGGTCGACCTCGCCGCCCGCAGCCAGTTCGCGAAGAGCCTGCCGGGGATCCTGGCCCAGGCGCGCCGGCCGGAAGTACTTTCCGATGCCGGGCCCTTCAGCGGCCTCTTCCGGCTGGGCGACCGCTACCGCGACCCCGTCATCACCGCCAGCGCCGACGGCATCGGCACCAAAGTCCGGCTCCACCTGGCGGCCGGCCGGCTCGACCTCTGTGGCCCCGACATCATCGGCCACAGCGTGAACGACATCCTCGCCTGCGGCGCCGAGCCCCTCTTCTTCCTCGACTACATCGCCGGCAACGGCCTCACCAACGATCAGAAGCGTTCGCTCGTTGAGGGCGTTGCCCGCGCCTGCGCCGATGCTGGCTGCGCGCTCCTCGGCGGCGAAACCGCCGACATGCCCGACGTCTATCCCCCCGGCGAGTTCGACCTCGCGGGCTTCATCGTGGGCGTGGTCGAGCGTGACCGCATCATCGATGGGTTGAAGGTGGCCGTTGGAGATGCGCTCATTGGCCTCCCGAGCTCGGGCCTGCACACGAACGGCTTCTCGCTCGCCCGCCGGGCGCTGGATGTGTGCAACGGCGAAGCAGCCGATGAGACCCGCCGCCGCCTCGAAGAGCGCCCCGCCCTGCTGGGCGGCCAGACGGTTGGTGAGGCCCTTCTCGCAACGCACCTGCCCTACTACCGCGCCGTCGCTCCCGTGCTCGACCGGTTCCATGGCATCGCCCACATCACCGGCGGCGGCTATGTGGAGAACGTGCCCCGCATCCTTCCACCGGGTGTCACCGCCATCTTCGATACGGCGGCCTGGCCGGTGCTCCCAGTCTTCAGGCTCATACAGGAGCGCGGCCGCATCTCCAGCGAGGAGATGTACGAGGTCTTCAATATGGGCATCGGTCTCGTTGTCATGGTCGCGCCCGGCGACGCCGAAGCCGTGCTGGCCGCCATCCCCGGCGCCCTGCCTATCGGGCACATCGCCGCCGATACCGGCCGCCGCGTCGAGCTGAGGGGGCTCTGAGCGCCGCCGATGCTTCTTCGCGCCGCCCCCGTGGCCCTTCTCGTCGCCGTGCTGGCGGCTTCCTGTGCCGGGGAGTCAACGGTCACCGCCGAAGAGACACTGACCGAGACCTTCCTCTCCGTCTCAGCCCCCAGGCTCGCCGTTGACACCTTCCGCGGCCGGGTCGCGGTAACCGCAGCGCCGGGCCAGGACATCTCTGTCGAAGTGACGAAGGTCGGCTCCGGCAGCAGCTCCGCGGCCGCGAAGCGCGACCTCCAGTACGTCGGCGTGGGCATCCAGCGCGAAGGCGGGACCGTGCAGGTCGTGGCCGCGCGCAGTGACGGTGGGGCCGCGCCCGGCCCATCGGCCGCGCACGTCACGGTCCGCCTGCCGGCGGGAGCGAGCATCAACATCAAGACGGCCAACGGCGAAGTCACCGTCACGGGCATGGCCGGCGGCATCATCGCCGAGACGGGGAATGGGCGCATCACCGTCTCGGGCGCCCGTGGCCAGGTCAGTGCGCGAACCGGCAATGGCGAAATAGACATCGGCGGGGAGCTCCTCACCGTGGAGGCGCGGACCGAGAACGGCCAGATCGGCCTCTCCGGGTCGCTTTCAAGCGCCGTTCACCAGCTGCGCTCGGGGAACGGCGCAATCACAGCCGACCTCCCGCCCGATTCCGACTTCCGTCTCGAAGCCAGCACCATCACCGGCACGGTCTCGTGCGCGTTCAACCTCCCCGGGGCGGACACGTCGGCGAAGACCAACCTCTTTGGCGCCACCAGCCCGGCAGCGAAGACCGTCCTCGCCATCCACACCAACAACGGGAACATCTCCGTCCGCTGACACCGCCCTGCAGTGCCACCGGGCCGGGGCGGCTCAGTCGTCGCTGAAGAGCCGCACGTAGGGTTCGTACCGGAAGCGGCGATTGCGGGCGTTCCCCGTGATTTCGGCGAGGACGCCGATGTCCGCGAGCCGGGCGACGAGGCTATTGGCGGCGGCGTACGTCGTCCCGGTGATCGTCTCCACGGTGCTCACGGAGAGGATGGGCCGATCGAAGAGCGTTTCGAGCACCCTGTGTCCGTTGCCCGCCGCTCGGCCAAGATGCGCCGCGATGGCAGCGCGATGCTCCTCGCGCATCAGGAGAACGCGGCGCGCCGTCTCGGTGGCTTCGGAGCTGACTTCGGCGACACCGCTGAGGAAGAAACCGAGCCAGCCCTCCCAGTCGCCCTGGTCGCGGACGGCCCGGAGTCGGTCATAGTACTCCTGCCGATGGCGCTTGAAATAGTGGGAAAGGTAAAGCACGGGCTTCAGGAGGACGCCCCGCTCGCAGAGCAGAAACGTGATGAGGAGACGGCCGGCGCGTCCGTTACCGTCAAGAAAGGGGTGGATCGTCCCGAATTGGGCGTGAGCAAGGCCAACCTGGACCAGCAATGGGAGACCGGAGTCTGCGTGCAGAAAGCTCTCAAGTTCCCCGAGCGCGTGGGGCACCAGGTCAGGAGGGGGCGGGATAAACGTCGCCTCGCCGAGAGTGCAGCCGGCGGGACCAATCCAGTTCTGGCTTCGACGCAATTCACCCGGAGTGAGATGCGAGCCGCGGACCCCCTCAATGAGTTTCCCGTGGACCTCGCGGATCAGCCGCACCGACACGGGGAGATCGGCGAGGCGCGCCAGCCCGTAGTTCATGGCGCGGACGTAGTTCACCACCTCGGCGACAGCGAGCGAGCGAGCTTTGGCTTTGGGCCCAATGAGGTTGGCTTCGGCGGCCAGGAGGTCTTGCAGAGAGCTCTGGGTACCCTCTATCTGGCTGGAGAGCACGGCCTCTTTGCGCACGTACATGAAGACGAAGAGGTCGGGGTTTGGCAGGGTCTGCACCGAGCCGTCGAGCCGGCCGAGGGCGCGGTCGGCCTGTGAGAGCAGGGCCTGGAGCGGACCTTCCAGGCGAACAGGCGGATCGGGCGGGAGCGGCGCCGGGATGAACGCCCGGTATCCGCCGGGCTGGGGCTGGTACGCGCCCGCGCGGCCGGGCATCCCGCCGTGACGGTCGGCCATAATATCGCCAGTCTATAACATGAAATTCGTCCCGGTCTATATGATAGGTCGTCTATCACATGGGACTGACATTCGTCCATGTTAAAGACCGGCTATCGCATGGAGCGATCGGCGTTCCATGGTCCTGCCAGCCTCTTACATGCGGCGCCCGGGTCGCCGTGCTGCCGGCAGCGAATGGCGCGGGGCGTAACTTCCTCCCTCCCTCCTGCGCCCGGCGCTGACACCATCCGCTTGGCGCTCTCGCCCCGGCCCGGCCAGCCTGCCCGCGGAGGTGACAGATGGACCGGAACGAATTCTTCGCCGAGGTCTGCCGCCGCCTGGGCTGGGAGCCCACTCCGTGGCGGCTGGCGGTGTTTTCCGAATGGGCCCGCCTCGAAGGCATGCCCTACGAGCGCACCTACAACCCCCTGGCGACAACCCGCCTGGGCCCCAGCACACCGCTCGACACCTCCTTCGACATCGGCTTCGGGCCCGGCAACTGGAACGCCGTGCCAGTGCGCGTCTACCGCGATGCCGCTTCGGGAGTCGCCGCTACGGTGGAGACCCTCGGGCTTTCCTACTACCCCAACATCCGCCGCTGCTTCGCGGACGAGCGCGGCTATGACGGGGCCGTGCCCGAGTTCGCGACCTACGTGGGGGGCGAAGCCTACGGCCCGGTGATGGTGAAGTTCATGCGCTCGCTGCCCGCGGCGAAGCCATCAGCGCCCCCGCTGACGGAACGCGTGGCCCGCCTGGAGCGGATCATCGCGGGGAACGGCATCGACGCTGCCGGGGCACGGCTGACCGGGGAGGCCGCCCTCGCCTGGCTCGACGAGCAGGAGATGAGCCTCTTCCTCGGGCTTGCGCTGACCCAGGCGGAGGTGGCCGCCCTGCGCGATCGCTGACCCCGCTACAACCCCCGCACGCGCGGGGCAATCTCGGCGGCCAGGTACTCGGGCACTTCATCCGAATCGAAGTTGAAGTGCTGGAACTGCACCTCCTGCACCCCCTCGTCCGCCAGCCGGCCGAGCGTTTCTACCACTTCGCCCGTGCTGCCCACGATCATCCCGCGCGCCTTCGCGCCGGCACGCCATTCTGCGGGCGGCACATTCGCCCCGCCAAACATGCTCTGCACACGCCGGGTAGCCGCGTCCAGGGCCGCCTCGTTCGGCCCCACGATGGCAAATGCCATCATCGAGCGGCGGATGGTAGACGGGTCGCGGCCCTCCCGCTCGCAGTGGCGTTCGAGCACCTCGCGCTTGTGCGCGTACGCCTCGGGCGAAAGGTTCACCGCGTTCCATTCGCCGGCGTAGCGCGCAACGAGTCGCAGGGTGCGCTTTTCACCCCCGCCGCCGATGAGGATGGGCGGCCGCCCACTGGCCGGCTTCGGCAGGCAGTCGGCGCCGTCGAGCCGGTAGAACGGCCCGGCGTGAGTGGCAGGGCCGGGCGCCCAGAGCGCCCGGAGCACATGGATGGCCTCCTCCAGCCTGTCGAACCGCTCCTTGATGGGCGGAAAGCTGAGGCCGTAGGCGTGGTGCTCGGCCTCGTTCCACCCCGCACCCAGCCCCATCACGAATCGCCCGCCGCTCAGCAGGTCGAGCTGCGCCGCCATCCTGCCCACGTTCACGGGCTCGCGGAAGGTGACCGGCGTCACCAGCGGCCCGAAGCGGACGCGCTTCGTCTCCTTCGCGGCGACCACAAACGAGAGGAACGCTTCAAGCGAATCCTGCTGTGGCCCGATGAAGTAGTGGTCCGAGCGGAAGACCGTCGGGAACCCCAGTCTCTCCGCGAGCGCCAGGATGTGGCTCCAACGCTCCCACGTGAGCCCGTTCTGGCCTTCCACCATAAGCCCGATCTCCATGTTCGCCCTTCCCTTCCAGCGCGGCGCCGCGCCTCTTCCTGCGGCCTCCCGCCGCGCACATTCTGTCGCGCGGGTTGCTATTATGGCCCGCACACAGCCCGTCAAGACAAGCGCAGCCCGGCCCGTGGCTCGCGGCGCGCCCAGGTGGGGAGGAACGCATGCCCAAGCTCAAGGCCCTCCAGCAGCTCGAAGCCTGGCGGGAACGGTACCCGGCGCCATGCCAGGCTGCCTGTCCCGTGCATACCAACGCCCGCGCCTACGTCACGCGGACTGCCGATGGCCGCTTTGAGGAGGCGTTCCTGGCAGCGCGCGGTCCGAACCCTCTCGCTGCCATCTGCGGGCGCGCCTGTAGCGCCCCCTGCGAAGACGTCTGCACCCGCGGCGAATTCGACCGCCCCGTCCGGATCCGGCAGATGAAGCGCTTCCTCACCGATCGGTTCGAGGCCTCCGGCGCCGCCGCCAGGCGCGCACCTTCGACCGGGCTAAGCGTGGCCGTGGTGGGCGCAGGGCCGGCCGGCCTGGCCGCCGCCCACGACCTGGCCTTCCTTGGCCACAGTGCCACCGTCTTCGAGGCTGCGCCCGCGGCCGGCGGCATGGCCCTCCTCGGCGTGCCGCGTTTCCGCCTTGCCAACGCCGCCATCGAGCGCGACGTGCACGCAATCGAAGGCCTCGGCGTTGAGATCCGCACCGGGGTCCGCGTCGGCAGCGATGTCTCCCTCGAAGACCTGCGCCGCGACTTCCACGCCGTCTTTGTCGCGACCGGCACGATGCGCCTGAACGGCCTCGATGCCGCGGGTGTTGAGCTCAAGGGCGTGGTCCAGGCCCTCCCCTTCCTCGAAGTAGCCAACCTCGGCGGCCGGCCCGCGTGCGGCAAGCGCGTGGCCGTGCTCGGCGGCGGCTATACGGCGATGGACGCCGCCCGCACCGCGGTCCGCCTCGGCGCCGAGGTGGCGGTGCTCTACCGCCGCACGCGCAGCGAAACCGAAGTCCACGACGAGGAGCTGAACGAAACCATCCACGAAGGCGCTCGCATCGAGTACCTCGTTTCCCCTCTGCGCTTCATCGACGACGGCGCAGGCAACGTTGCCGGGGTCGAATGCGTCCGCAACCGTCTTGGGGAACCAGACGCCTCCGGCCGGCCGCGGCCTCTCCCCATCCCGGGCAGTGAGTTCGTCTTCCAATGCGACATGGTCATCCTCGCCCTGGGCCAGTCCCCCGACCCGGGCGGGGTTGACCGGCAGCTGGCGGGCCAGCTCCGCGAAGTGGACCCCGAGACTTCGATGACATCCCTCGCCGGGATCTTCTCTGGCGGCGACTTCGTTTCGGGCGCGAGCACCATCATCGAAGCCGTGGGCGCCGGGAGGGCAGCCGCCGCCTCCATCCATCGCTACCTTCGCGACCGTTTCGCCCCCGGGGCCGATTGGCCCGAACCAGCGGAGGCGTGGCCGCTCACGCCAGTCAACGGCCACAATGGGGCTTTCTCCACGAACGGCAAGCACGCGGGCGGCGCGCTGACCCTCGACCACGAGGTTGAGAAGACGCTCACCGACGAGGAGGCGATGGCAGAGGGGCTGCGTTGCCTCTTCTGCGGCCTGCTCCCCACCGTCATCCTCGATGACTGCACCGCCTGCCAGGCCTGCGTGCTCGTCTGCCCGGTCGACGCCATCCACCGCGTGAGCATCGGCAAGAGCGGTGACATGGGCGACCTCACCGGCGAACGCGATGTCCTTGGCTACCAGATCTGGGCCGAAGAGTGCATCCGCTGCGGGCGGTGCTTCAAGGCCTGCCCCACGGGCGCCATCGTGGTGCCCGAAAAGGACTGACCGGCAACACCTGGTCCCGGGGGTGACACCGGCCGCTTGGAGATCGGGCCGCTTTCGTGCAGGGTCGCGGCATGCCCTGCAACCACCCGCGCGAAGAATGGCAGCGCGTCTACGAAGGCGGCGCCACCCCCATCCCGGGCCGCTACTTCTGTGGATCCTGCGGCGAGCACCTCTACGCTGAACACGATTGGTCGCCCGGCAACGCGAGCCGCCGGCAGGCCGTGCCCATAACAGCCGGCCACGATGCCGCCTCTCCCCGCCCATGAGGGGCGGAGGCGGGAAGTCCATTCACGAGTCTCCAGCTACCGGGAACCCGTGCGCGCAGGTATGCTGTGCCTTCGAGGCGCAGCCTGGTCCCCGCCGGTGGAGCCTGGCAGAGCGCCCTGGAGGTACTCTATGAAGAAGTTCCTGGGCATCCTCGCCCTGGCAGGAGCGGCCGTGGCCGCCCTCATGTTCTGGCGTCGCAGCAAGGACGAGGACGAGTTCCTCGACGAGGAGCTCGAGTAGCAGCGCTGCTCCAGCCCCCGCAGCCTCCCCCGCGCGCGGGCGTTCGTCCCCAATACGCCACGGGCCCCACTTGCCGATGATCGCGATGTGGGCAAGATCGGCATTCTCTTCGTCGCCCTCCTGCTGCTGGGCACAGCTCGCTGCTACGGCGCGAGCCTCGACCTTTCGGGCGTGCCCGTTCTTGGCGCTCAGCCCGTGGCAAGCACCCCCGCCTACGTCTCCGCCATGGGGACTCCGGCGGCCGTGACCTTCCCCGAGATGGACCTTTCGAAATGGTTCACCGCCGAAGCCCCTGAGAGCGGCGCCCCGGCCGACGAGTACGACCCCGGGTTCTGGGCAGAGGTCGACGCCTTCTTTGCCGCCTCTCGCACGCCCGCGGGCTGGAGTGAGGCCTGCAAGAAGGCTTCCGATGCCGCGGGCGCGGACCGCGCCACGAAGCCCGAGACCGGTGCGCTTGCCTGCAGCGCCAACCCGGCGGTGACGCCCGTGCAGCACTTCGCAGCCCAGGTGCTTGGCGCCCGCGCGGCGCTCGCTCTCTGGGTGCGGGGCGTTCCCGGTTACAGCCAGGGCAGCGTCTCGGGCCGCCAGGGCGAGATCCGCCTCATGTGTTCGGTGGCCGTCATCGCCCGGGAAGGAGGCGCCGATTCGGCCTATGAGCAGGCGTGCACCAGTGCCCTCGATACTTCGTACCTTACCGGCGACCCCGCGGCTACCTTCGCAGCGCTTGGCGAGGCCTACTCCCTGGTCGCCGCAGAGATCGCCACGCGCGACCCGAAGACCGCCTCCGAGCCCGCCTACTACCCGGCTGCGGAAGAGGCCGCGCCCTGATGAGCGGGGCCCGGGCCACACCCGGTCACTGTTCGGCCCAGACCGGCGCGGCCAACGCACGCGTCAGCTCGTGGTCGCCCGGCGAGGGGCCCGGGCTGCGCAGCTCGGCCCGCAGGTAGCGGCCGAAGCGCAGGCCGGCCGGGATGGCCATCGTCCCGCGCGCTGCCAGCGGTTCAGAACGGAAGCGAACCTCGCCATCGGCGACAAGCACGAGCGTGCAGCCACCGGCGCGTTCCCATTCCACTTCCGGGCGCGCGCCTTCGCCCTTCCCCTGAGAGAGCGCCACGAACGGCCCGCCCGGCGATTCCGAGATGGTGGTGCGGCCGCCGGTGATCGCCGCGAGGATCGCTGCCTCGGAGACCTCGCCCTCCACCTGCACCCACGTCGTGGGGTCGCCGATGTGGTGGGGGTGCACCGGTTCGGCGGGTGGAACGCTGTGGGCGTCGCTCCCCCCGACGGGGATGACCCGCCTCCCCGCCACGAGCTCCGCCTCCCAGTCGCGCACCGACTCCCAGTTGTACCAGCGCCACGGCGCCTGCCAGACCTCGCGAATTGCGAACCCCGGGTCGCACAGCTGCCACGGCGGCCCCACGGATTTCGGGTGGTTCATAGAGAAAGGCGCGCCACGGGCGGCCACCCAGCGGAACAGCCTGTGCATCTCTTCGTCGCTCGAAACGCGGAAGTCCACCCACTCCCGCAGGCCCCAGGTATTCGCGTGCCCGCTGTACGTCGTCACCTCTTCACCCGGGATGAGCAGCAGTTGCGGGTGGTCGAAGGCATCCACCTCGGCGTGATGTGAGGTCGTGTTGTGGTCGGTGATGGCGAGGAAACGCAGCCCTCGCTCAATGGCGAAGCTCGCAATCTCCCCGATCGGGTTCGCGCCATCGGAATGCTCAGAGTGGCTGTGGAGGTCGCCCGGGACCCACACCCGTCCCGGCACGCGCTCGCTGGCGAAGCGGCGCGCCTGCTGCGCCGGGGGTGGCGGGACGTCGCCAGGACCGCTGCCATCGCCGGTCTCAATCTCGATTCTGAGCGACCACCGCACGCCCGGCTCGGGGATGGTGTAGAGCCCGAGCACGATGCTCCACGTCCCCCCCGGCAATGGCCCGGCAAGGTAACCCGGGGTTGCCCGTTCGCGGGCCACAAAGAACTGCCGCCGGGCCGCACCGCTCCATCCCCGGAAGCCCCCGGTGAGCGGCTCCGTGCCACGCGGGTCGAACAAGCCGATGTCGATGACAGGGCTGCCCTCTCCGGCCATGCCAAAGTCGTAGGTCACGCTGATGCGGGAGCAGCGCGGCGGCACCGTGAAGGGGATGTAGCGGTATGGCACGGCCGCCGCCTCGGCGGGGGTGGCAAAGCCGCTCTGCACCGTCTCGTGAAGCATGCGCACCAGTCTACCCCGCGACCTGCTCCGGGTTCAGGTGCGGCGGCAGCACACCACAGCTATCCTGCGCCCATGACACGCATCGAGAAGATCCTCGATTCAGTCCTCAGTGGCCGCGCCGATGCGAACATTCCCTTTGCCGACATCGTGCGCCTCCTTCAGGCACTCGGCTTCGAGAGCCGCACCAGAGGGGACCATCACATCTTCACTTCCCGTGGGATTGATGAGATCCTTAACCTGCAGCCTCGTGCTAGTCTGGCCAAGGCATATCAGGTGCGACAGGTGAGGAATGTCATCACTAAGTACCGGCTCCGGTTCCGCGACTCCCCCCAGGTATGAGCTGATCATCTGGTGGAGCGACGAGGACGAGGCCTTCATCGTGGAAGTGCCTGAATTACCCGGCTGCGCGGCGGATGGACCAACATACGAAGAGGCGGTAGCCCAGGCTCGCCGGGTGATCAGCGAATGGATTCAGACCGCCACGGAGATGGGGCGCCCCATACCTGAGCCCCGGGGCCGGCTGCTTTTCGCCTGACTCCGTTCAGTTCACGGGCGAGAGTCCTCGTCCGCGCCGCCGCCCGTGGCTGCTCCAGGTGTCGCCGTCGTCCCGGGCCATCGAGTTCATCCCCCGGCGGCCAGGCGGCGCAGGGCCTCGCCCGTGACGCGGTAGACAGTCCACTCGTCCATCGCCACCGCCCCAAGTGAACGGTAGAAGGCAATGGCGGGCTCGTTCCAGTCGAGCACGGACCACTCAAAGCGGCCGTAGCCCCGCTCGATACAGGTTCTTGCCAGCTCGACCAGCAGCGCCTTCCCGAATCCATGACGGCGGAATTCCGGCCGCACGAAGAGGTCCTCCAGGTAGAGCCCGGGCTTCCCGGTCCACGTGCTGAAGTTCTGGAAGTAGAGGGCGAACCCCGCCACCTCACCGTCGTCCGTTTCGGCGAGGATCACCTCGGCGGCGGGTGCGGGCCCGAAAAGGTGCTGGTGCAGCTCTTCGCGGTCGAGCTGCACCGCCTCCGGCTCGTGTTCGTACTCGGCGAGCCCGCGAATGAGGGCGATGATTGCGTCCAGGTCGGTCTCGCGGGCGCTGCGGAGGGGCATCTCAGGCCTCAAGCAGCTCCACGGTTGCCACTTCGGCGCCCCTGGGCGCGATGCGCGTGACGAGCGTCCGGCCCGTCATCCCGGCGCCCTCGAGCGTGGCCAGCATCGCCGTCGCCACCTCGCGCACGCTATCGCCGGTGCAGATAGCGGCCACCGAGCTTCCCGCGCCGCTCAACCACGCGGCGTGTGCGCCCGCCCCCTTCGCCGCGGCGAAGATGTCGAACAGGGGCGGGAAAAGCGCGGCTCGCTGGGGCTGGTGGACCCGGTCCTGCGTCGCCTCGTCGAGGAGGCCCATCCTGCCCGCGGCCATGGCCGCCACGAAGAGCGCCGCCCGCCCGATGTTGTGCACGGTATCGGCCTTGCTGTAGGTCTCAGGCAGAACCCGTCGCGCATCCTTCGTAGCCATCGAGTGGTCAGGCACAAGGATGGCGAGCCCGGCGTCCTGCGGGTAGCGGCAGGCCACGTGCAGGTAGTGGCCCTCTCCCCCAACGCAAACCTGCATCCCCCCGAACATGGCCGGGCAGGCATTATCGCCGTGACCCTCCAGGTCGCTGGCGATGGCGAGACACTCCTCAACGTCCAGGGGGCAGCCCTCGGCCTCGTTCGCCGCCATGACTCCCGCTACCCGGGCGACAGCGCTGGCGCCCATTCCGCGCCCCAGCGGGATGGCCACCTGGTACTTCGCCGCCAGCCCTGCCGGCGGCGTCCTGCCCATGCGCAGGTAGGTCTGGCGGACGGCGGTGAGCACCATCTTCTCGCCTACATCCTCGGTCGGCGGTTGCTCGGCCGCGGTGAAGGAGACGCGGATTGAGGCGAAGATGTCGAGCGCCAGCCCGAGGCAGTCGAAACCCGCGCCCAGGTTGGCGCTTGTGGCCGGGACACGAACAGTCACTGCGATTGGATTCATGGTGGAAGGCCCTGGAACCTGCGAAGCCGCCATGATACCAGAGCCCCCCTACCGGCCAAGGATTGCCGGTTCCATGCGGGCTACTGCTGGAACTCCTCCCGCGCCTTGAGCCGGTTGGTGTACTCGCTCCCCGGCGTGAGCAACTCCCCGGCCAGCACGTAGGCCGTCAGCAGCCGCGTCATCTGCCACCTGCCTTCGCCGAACTGCCAGCTCGAAGCGAAGACCGCGCGGAACGGCCCCGCTGTGTCGGAGCGCCAGGGTTGGGTAACGATGGCGGTGAAGATGATGGTGTAGCTTCCCGGCTCCACGTTGAGCGAATGCACCCGCGGCGCACCCCGGCCATAGGCGTCGCTTGCCTTTGGGTCCGCCGACGTCAGGGCGGCTTCCAGCTGGCGCACCGTATTCTCAACCGGCGAGATTGCTCCCTCCGAGCGCCACGTCGCCGTCTCGAACCCCTTGAAGCGCTCACCGGCCACCTTGCACTCAGGCCCGCCCGCTCCCTGCGGGTTCACATCCGCCGCCGTGCAGATGATGTCGACGGTCTTCATGCGATTGGCGAGGAAGGCGGCATCTCCCCGCTTCAGGGCAGCATCGGCCTGCCGCGCGAAGGCGCGGAACCCATCCGCGCCGTCTTGCTCCGTTCCGGCGCTGGTGGCTGTGGCGGTCGCCGGGACCGGGGCGTTCTCTTCCATGGCACATGCCGCAGCGAGAAGCAGGGCCGCTCCAAAGGCGGCCAGCAATGGCAGGGGCAGGCGGACTCTCATTGGGCGGGGTCTCCGATAATCTGAACATAGTCAAGGATTGCACTATCTATGACGCCCGCAGCCGCGACAATGTTCCCCCGGGGCCCGGTCGCGCCCTACGGCACCATCACCACCCGCCCGAACGCCTGCCGGCTTTCGATGTGGCGGTGCGCATCGGCCGCCTGGGACAGCGGGAACACGCGGTCGACCACGACCTTCAGCTCGCCCCGGGCGATGTCGCGCAGGACCTCGTCGATAACGCGGCGGGTACGTTCGGGCTGCGCCACCAGCTCAGCGCCGAGGAAGACACCGGTGACGGACGCGTTCTTCTGCATGATGGGCGCGATATCGGGGGCTATTCCTTCGCGGCCCGCGCGCCCCACCCAGCTGATTCGGCCGCGATAGGCGAGAGCGGCGATGCTCCCCTCCAGCGTGTGCCCGCCGACCGAATCGACCACAAGGTCGGCGCCCCGGCCACCGGTCAGGTGCATCGCCTTTGCCACCCAGTCAGGTGCTGTGTAGTCGATGCCGTGGTCCATGCCATACGGCTTGAGCCGCTCCAGCCGCCCGGCGCTGGACGCGGTGGCAAGCACAGTGGCCCCGGCGCGTTTCGCAAGCTGGATGGCCGCCAGGCCCACGCCACCGGCGCCGGCCTGCACCAGCACGGTTTCGCCCTTCTGCAGGTGGCCGAACTCGAAGAGACAGTCGTGCGCCGTGGCCCACTCGACGGGGACGCACGCCGCCTCCTTGATGTCCAGATTGTCGGGAATCAGGAACGCCGCTGCGGCGGGCACTGAGACGAGCTCGGCGTGCGAGCCGAAGCCCATCGTTGCCACCACGCGCTGCCCGGCGCGCAGCGTGGTGACGCGCTCGCCCACCTCCCGGATGGTACCCGCAGCCTGGTAACCCACGATGTGCGGCCTGCCTGCCATCACGCCGCCCTGGCGGTGGAGGGTATCGCCACCCTGGATGCCGATCGCCTCGACCCGGATGACCACCCCGCCCGGGTGGCAGGCCGGGTCCGGCACATCCTCGTATCGGAACACTTCGGGACCGCCCGTCTGATAGTAAACAGCCGCTTTCATGGGAACGAAACCTCCGCGCAGTTGGAGCTTCCAGTGTAGGCGACGCCGGGGGGAGGATGGGACCGACGGTACAGGGTGCTCGTTGGCGCATCACCTGCACCCCGGCCGGTAAGGCCGCGTGAGGGACCGGCCCGGCGAACGCCCTTCACGACCGATGCTGGCGAGGCCAACTCGCAATCCCCTGCCTCTGCTGGCGTGAATGAGGAGGTCCCCGCGCTCCAAAGGTCCCACCCGTGGAGTAGTATCACCTTGGTATGTCATACGTCGTACCATCACGGCAGGCGGGATCGGCAGCGGCAGGGCGCCGCCGCCATGAGCCTCGTCACCCATTGGGCGCCGCCGGAGGGCGAAAATGTTCCCCCATCTAACTGAGCGAAACCGCATTGCCCTCGTCGAGCTACTCGTGCTGGAATGCTCCATCGAGGGTCGCCTTCATCAGCTCGCCATCCAGGCCGAGTCCTCGCCCCGGGCGGCCGAGCTTCTCCGTGAGCTCGCCAGCGTCGCGCGGCAGCACCAGGATGCCGTGCACGGACGTTTCGCCGCGGCCGGACTTTGCCAGGAAGAGGAGGCCCCCCGCACGATCCCAACGTCAATCCCCTGCAGCCCGCTTGCCAGGCTGCACCCGGCGTCGGCCGCCCTTCGCGATGCGTATGCTCTTGTGTCGCAGGGACTGATCGGCTGGGCGACATTGTTCCCGCTGGCCATCCACGTGCGCGACAGCTGGGTCGTGGCGAACGACGGCACTACCGGGCACATCATCAGGCGGCACACTCAAGACTACGCGGCAGCGGCCGGTCGCATCCTGGCTGTCCTGCCCGACGTACTCATCGACGAACTGAACGCCGCCGGGGTTGAATGCCGGTGCACCTGCCCGGGCTGCAGCATCGGTCTTTGCCTTGACGCGGTTAGCATGCGCGGCTTGCTGGCCGAATCCCTGGGAGCGGCTCGCCCACCGGTGGTCGAGCATGGCGTGAAGTTGACGTTGCCCCGTGGAGGGAGCGCAGTCGCACGCTCTCCACTTCGAGTCGGCGACATCGTCCTCGCCATCGATGGGCAGAAGATCGAGACCAGCGGACAGCTCCAGCACGCAATCAGTAACCACGCGCCGGGGGAGCGAATCGAATTCGCCATCCGGCGAGGGGGTTCGGAGCTCACCATCCACGTCGAACATCGCCGAGACGGCGAAGACGTGAACGAAGACGAGTGCGTGTTCCCGTCCGGTCAGCAGTTCTACCTGGACCAGGCTCGCGAGGCCCGGCGACGCCTGCGCGAGCGGCGCAACGGAGGCTCTGCCGACGGTGCCGACCTCACCAGCCTCAGTCCGCGGGAGGTGCAGGTGCTCAGGCTCGTGGCTGTTGGCGCGACCAACGAGATCATCGCCGATGAGCTCGAGATCAGCCCCACCACCGTCGCCACTCACATCCAGCACATCCTGAACAAGCTGGGAGCCGCGAACCGCACCGAAGCCGCGCAGCTTGCCGCGGCCGGTGGACTGGTCACGAACTCGACTGGCTGAAGGGCGGCGGGAAACTCTCCGGCCTTGACGTCTCGCGGCGCCATCCTTCAAACGAAGGATGTGCGCCCCCTCAGTGCCATGCACACTCCCGTAACCGCCAACTGCGGTGAAAAGGAGACTGACATGGCCAAGACCTACACATGCCGCGATGTCGGCGTCGACTGCGACTGGAATGCGACAGCGCAAGACGAGAACGCCCTCATGGCAAAGATCGAGCAGCACGCGGCCCAGGCCCATCCGACGATTGTCCTGACTCCCGATCTGGTGGCCGCCGTGCGCGGGGCGTTCAAGGACAACTAGGGTCCGGCTGACGCATTGGAGGACTGATAGCCCTGCAAGGCGGCTGCCTTCCGGGAAAAGTCGCCGCGCCAGGATCTCTGGACAGGTCTCGCCGGCACGGATCGGCGAGACCCGGTCGGAACAAGAAAGGAAATGGTCGTCAAACTGTTAACACACGCGCGACTCGTCTTCGCGCTCACATTCGTGGCATCCTTCGCCGTTCTGCCTCTGGCACTGAATCCGGGCGCGGCCTCGGCAGCACCGCACCCAACTCCCAACGGCTTGAACGGGGCCTGCAACATGGTGAATGATGCGGCGCTGCCACACATGCGCGAAGCCATGGAACTGCACACGGCAGAACAGGGCGACGCCGGAATGTGGCACGCGGTCGACGTCTCTGGCTGTTTATGAAGACAGGCTCACCGCCGGCATGCAGTTCATAGTCGGGAAAGCAACGATGGCCTACCCCCGCGGCAGCCGGGTACGCGCGCAGGCGGCGAAGGAGCGCCATCCAACCAACGCGCGGGTGGTACACTTGGTTCATGCCGCAGGTGCTGCGCTACAAGGTAGTTCTGACTCGTTCCGAAGAGGGCGTTGCTGTGTCCTGCCCCGGATTGCCCGGATGCTGGTCCCAGGGCGCCGACGAGCGCGAAGCTCTCGACAACATCGCCGATGCGATTCGCGAGTACCTTGCCGCGGTGTCGGACACTCCCCGTGAAGGTGATATCCGCGAAGTTGAAGTCACGGTCTAGGCGTGCCGCGCATCCCTGGCGTGAATCATCAGCGCGCGGTCGCGGCGCTGGAGCGAGCGGGCTTCCGCATCGTGCGGCAGGGTAAGCACATCGTGATGTCCGATGGCGTGCGGTTCGTGACCATCCCGCGTCACGACCCGGTGAACGCCTTCACCATGGGCGGTATCGTCCAGGACGCTGGCCTCACAACGGAGCAGTTCAAGGCGTTCCTTTAGCAGGTCCGAACCCTACCCCCGCGGCAACCCCAGCCCGCGCGTGGCGATGATGCCCCGCTGGATTTCGCTTGTGCCGGCGGCGACTGTCGCGGCAACGGAGGCCAGGTAGCCGGAGGCAAGGTCGAGCACTTCGTGCTTCGATTCATTGCGCAGCTGGCCCAGCGTGCCCAGCAGGTGCATCCCGGTGAGGCCGATCCGCTGGCTCATTTCGCTGCCAAAGAGCTTGCTGGCGCTCGCTTCGTGGTTCGGCACAAGGCCGCGCGCCTGCATGGTGGCCACGCGGTAGGCGAGGAAGGTGCCCACGTTCACCTCGATCACCCGGTCGGCGATCTCGGCGCGGATGCCGGGCCGCGCGGCCAACAGCGCGGGGTGCTCCTTCGCGGTGCGCACGAGCCGCTCGACCAGCCTTCGCCCGCCGGCGTAGGCCTGGATGCCGCTGCGTTCGAAGTCGAGCGCTACGGCCATGTGGTACCAGCCGCGGTTGACTTCGCCCACGACCTGGGTGGCGGGCACGCGCACGTCTTCGAAGAAGACCTCGTTGAAGCCATGGTGGCCGGCCAGGTTGATGAGCGGCCGCACGGTCACCCCGGGCGATTTCATGTTGACGACGAACATGGTGATGCCCTTGTGCTTGGGGACGTCGGGGTCGGTGCGGGCGGCGAGCCAGCCCCAGTCGGCGAGATGGCCGCCGCTGGTCCAGATCTTCTGGCCGTTGAGGACGTATTCGTCGCCGTCGCGTTCGGCGCGGGTCTGGAGAGCGGCGAGGTCTGAGCCGGCGCCGGGTTCGCTATAGAGGGTGCACCACCAGTCGTCGGCGCCTGTGATGCGGGGGATGAACTGCTTCTTCTGCTCTTCGCTTCCGTAGAGCATAAGGCTGGGTCCAACCCACGCAATGCCCATGTTGCCGACGGGTGCGGCAGCGTAGGCCATCTCTTCGTTGTAGACGAGCTGGCGCATGTGGCTGGCGCCGCCGCCGCCATACTCTTTCGGCCAGGCCATGGCGAGCCAGTCGCGGGCGGCGAGCTTCTTCTGGAAGCCCATGGTGTAGTCGTACTCGGACTTGAGCGAAGGGAACTCCCGCGGGCGCTCATCGATGGGTGGGAGCTCCGCCGCAATGAACCGGCGCACCTCCTGCCGGAACTCTTCGACATCGGGTTCGTAGCGGAACTGCATGGGGGGCCTCCGGGGGGTGGGGTTCGTGTGCCCCGAAGTATAAGGGAGGAGGGAAGAGGGAAGAGGGAAGAGGAGCGAGGCCTGAGGACTGACGAGGGAGGGGGCGGGGGGAGGCGTATGATGGGGGCGTTTCCCGGGGGACAGCCATGCACCAGAACGGCCCCTCGTCTGATGACCCGGCAACCCGGGTCCGCGCCGCCCGCGAGGCGCTGGACGCCCGGACCCCGGCCCAGGGGCGTGCAGCGGCGGGTGCGAGTGGGCCGCGGGTGACGGGCCCCGCTCGTCTTGCCGGGCTGCAGAGGGCCGCCGGCAACAGGGCCGTCGCTCGCTTGCTGGGAACGATTGCGAATAGCACCTCGCCGCCACCGCGGGCTGCCATCCAGCGGCAGGTGGCGCCCGCTATCCCCCGCTCGAACCGGCGAGACAGGGACCGGCGCGCGCAGGAGGCAGCCGAACAGGCCGGACACACAGCCGAGTCGATACGCAATGCCATGGGCGACGCCCGGGCTCGCGCTGCCCGCCGCCGCGAAGGACGAGACCGGATTGAGTTCGCTATGGAACAGGCCGACGGCCTCACGGCAACCCAGGCCGGCGAGGCGCGGCTCATATCCCGTTATCCCGCACTCGGGCGCACCGCCGTTCGCCAGCCCGACTTCGACCTTGCGCGCGAGCACAACGATGGCTTCCAGCGCGCCTGCGCGTCATTCGTGCGGACTCGCGACCTGACCGACCTCTCCATGGAGACCCTCTCCACGGCCCTGGAGTGCTCACAGGATGCGGGGGCGATGCTCGTAGCCTTCACCCAACGTCGCGAGACCACGCTCACCAACATCGAAGGACGGATCAAGGGGGCGCTCGGACACATCAGCTCCGTCGTTAAGGACCGCAACGAGACGGAATTCGAACGGGAGCGCCAGCAGTGGGAGCGAGTTCACCCATCGGCTTCGGACGAGGACAAGGCTCGTTTTCGCAGCCAGTGGGGCCCTCTGACAGCGGCCCAGGAGTCGCGGCTCCTGGGGGATTTCGCAGCCCCCCTCACGCAGGCGCGCGATCTCATCGAGCAGCCGGCGCCCGACCTGCGCCAGGTTCACGGCATCTGTGCGCCGCTCGGCCCCGAGCTGAAGACGCTCCTCGCGGGCACACGCGGGGCGGCGCGGGCCGAGCTCAGCACGGCCGCGGACATGCTCCGGGGCGCGTCGGGCATGCTGACGGTGCTCATCGACCCGAAGCGGGCGGCGCGGACGCTGGCCGCCCTCCTGCTGGAATGCGAGACGTTGATGCAGCGGCTCATTGACCTGCCGCGCCGCCACGACCCAACCATGCCCCCGGGTCCCGAGAATCCCGACCCCCACCGCTACCGCCCGCGCGGCCTTGTCCCGGACCCTGGCGAAACGCCGGTGGAAATCGAGCCCCTGGCGCCGCGGTGACGGGTGCCGGGTGGCGGGGCTTCCTCCCCCCTACTCGTCGTCGTATTCGCCGACGCCGCCGAGGCCGCGGCGGGGCGGGGGCGGGGGCGGGGGCGGGCCGTCGGGGGCACCGTCGGTGCGGCGGGTCCATCCGCGGCTGGCGCCACCGAGGGTGACCTGGCCGCCGGCGCCGCCGCCGCCGCGGGGGAAGCCACCTTCGCGGCGGCCTCCGCCGCCACCGCTGCCGCCACTGCGTCCGCCGAAGCTGCCGCCACGGTCTCCGCCACGGCCACCGAAGCCGCCGCTACCGCCGCGGCCGCCTTCGCCACGGGACTGCTGAGGGCGGGGCCCACGATCACCACCGCGGTCGCCGCCGCGGCCACCACGGTCGCCACCGCGTCCGCCGCGGTCGCCGCCACGGCCACCGCCACGGCGGTCGCCCCCTTCGGAAGGCGGGGGCGGCTCTTCGCCCAGGAGGACAGCGCGGCGGGAGAGGTTGATGCGGCCCAGGTTGTCGATCTCGGTGACCATGACGGTCACCTCATCGCCGGCGTTGACTTCGTCTTCGACGCGCTCGACGTGGTCTTCGCCAAGCTGGGAGATGTGGACGAGGCCTTCCTTGCCGGGGAGGATTTCGACGAAGGCGCCGAAGTTGAGGAGGCGGGTGACCTTGCCGGTGTAGATCTCGCCGACCTTCACCTCTTTGGTGAGGCCCTCGATCATCTGGATGGCCTTGCGGGCTACCTCTTCGTTGATACCGCCCACGAAGACGGTGCCGTCCTCTTCGATATCGACCGTCGCGCCGCCGGCCTCTTCCTGGATCTTGCGCACGGTCTTGCCGCCGGGGCCGATGAGGAGGCCGATCTGGTCAGGGTTGATCTGGATGCGGTACATCTTGGGCGCGTAGGGGGAGACCTCTTCGCGGGGCTCGGCGATGATCTCCTGCATCTCGTTGAGGAGGTACTCGCGGGCTTCCTTCGCCTGCTGCAGCGCCTGCTGGAGGAGCTCGCGGGAGACGCCACCGATCTTGATGTCCATCTGCAGGGCGGTGATGCCGGCACGCGTGCCGGCGACCTTGAAGTCCATGTCGCCCATGAAGTCTTCCTGGCCGGCGATGTCGGTGAGCACCCTGTACTGGCCGTCGTCACCCATGATGAGGCCCATGGCGATGCCGGCCACGGGGGCGGAGATGGGCACGCCGGCGTCCATTAGCGCCAGGGTGCTGCCGCACACGCTGGCCATGGAGGTCGAGCCGTTGGAGGACATGACCTCGGAGACGACGCGCAGGGAATAGGGGAACTTGTCCTGGTCGGGCACCACGGGCTCAAGGGCGCGCTCGGCGAGGGCGCCGTGGCCGATCTCGCGCCGGCCCGCGCCCCGGAGGGGGCGAACTTCGCCCACGGAGTAGGGCGGGAAGTTGTAGTGGTGCATGTAGCGCTTCGACTCATCGGGCGAAAGCGTGTCGAGCTTCTGGGCCATGCTCAGCCCGGCGAGAGTGGCGATGGTGAGCACCTGCGTCTGGCCCCGCTTGAAGAGGCCCGTGCCGTGGGTGCGGGGGAGCACGCCGACGTGGATGTCAAGGTCGCGGATCTGGGTGGTGGTGCGGCCATCGGCGCGGCGGCCTTCGCTGAGGATGCGGCCGCGCATCGCCTTCTTGATGACGTTGTAGAGCGCGTCGCCGAGCTGGCCGGGCGTGAACTGCTCGCCGAAGTGCGCGATGAGCTCCTGGCGGATGGCCTTGTTGGCGTCGCTGCGCTCGCTGGCGGCGGTGGCAACAAGCTCGTCGATGCGGTCCTTCAGGTAATCCTGGACGGCGGCGGTCGCCTCGGCGTTCTCGGAAGCGGGGGTGAAGGCCTTCTTGGCACGGCCGATTTCCTGGGCGATCCGGGCCTGGAGGGCGTTGATGGCGCGGTTGGCCTCCATGGCCGCCTCGATTGCCTCGAGCACGGCCTCTTCGGGGGCTTCCTTTGCGCCTGCCTCGACCATGACGACGGCCTCGTTGGTGCCAGCGACGATGATGTCGAGGTCGCCGGCCTCGGCCTGCTCGAAGGTGGGGTTGATGATCAGCTCGCCATTGACGCGCGCCACGCGGACGGAGCTAACCGGCCCGTTGAAGGGGATGTCGCTGACCATGAGGGCTGTGCTGGCGCCAACGGTGATAAGGGTATCGGGCTGGTGCTGGCGGTCGGCGGAGAGGGTGGTGGCGATGACCTGGATCTCGTTGCGGAAACCCTTTGGGAAGAGCGGGCGCAGGGGGCGGTCGGTGAGGCGCATGGCGAGGATGCCATCGGTGCTCGCCCGGCCTTCGCGCCGAGGGAAGCCGCCGGGAATCTTGCCGACTGCGTAGAGGCGCTCTTCGTAGTCCACCGTCAGGGGGAAGAAGTCCACCCCTTCACGGGCATCGGCCATGCAGGCGGTGACCAGCACCACCGTATCGCCCTGGCGCACGGTGACGGCGCCGTTTGCCTGCTCGGCGAGGATGCCGTGCTGGATGGTGAGGGGCTTGCCCCCGATTTCGATTTCGTAGGTGTTCATGCTTTCTCTTTTGTTACTTCCTGCTCTGCTTCAGAGCGCCGCGCGCCTTTTTCGGCGCCTGCGGCAAGTTCACGTCCCGCTGACTGGGGGACGGTGGCAAGGGGAGGGGCAGGTGTGCGTGGCTGAGCGCTACTGGTCGCGAAAGAACAAAGGCCCCCGCTACTTGCGGAGGCCCAGGCGCGCGATCAACTCGCGGTAACGGTTGACGTCGCGGCGATTGAGGTAGCGGAGCTGCCTGCGGCGCTGGCCGACAAGCATGAGGAGGCCACGGCGCGTGTGGTAGTCGTGCTTGTTCGCCTTGAGGTGCGTCGTCAGGTACTTGATGCGTTCGGTGAGGATGGCCACCTGCACTTCAGGCGAACCCGTGTCGCCAGGGTGGACTGCATACTCCCGAACCAGGCCGTCTTTGCGCTCTTTCGTCAGCAACCTTGCTCTTGCTTCTTCCTTTGCCCGTTGTGTGAACTACCTGACACTAGCATAGCTTATGGTCAGCGGCAATTTCTCCTTCGCGCGCCCCGCGCTCGTCCTCCTTTCCGGGTACCCGGGGAGCGGCAAGACGACCTTCGCGCGTGCCCTGGCGGCGGCGATCCCGCTCGACCACCTTGAGAGCGACGCGGTGCGCCGCTCGCTCTTCGCCAGCCCCGCCTACACCCCCGCCGAAAGCGCGCGCGTGTTCGCTGCGATCGAAAAGCGCGCCGTCGTGAGCCTGCGCGCCGGCCACATCGCCCTCATCGACGCCACCAACCTGGCCCGGGGCGACAGGCGCCGCTTCGAACGGCTGGCAGCGGCCTATGACGCACCCTTCATCGGCGTGCGCGTGACGGCCCCCGACGAAGAGGTCCGCCGACGGCTGGCAGCGCCGCGCGAGGGGCATTCGCAGGCCGGCGTGGCCGTCTATGAGGCGATGCTGGGCCGCGCGCGGCCCTTCGCGACGCCAGTGGTAGTGGTCGACGGCCGCTGCGACCCGGCCCCGGCTATCGCGCTGGTGCTCGCCCTCATGCAACAGTATTGGCAGTGATCGGCGAGTCCTCCCCCTTCATGCTGGTTCGAGCCAGGGCGCGCGCCGAAGCCCGCCCGCGCTTCGCGGAGTGGTTCCAAAGCGTGCATCTGCGCGACGTGGGCCGGATCCCCGGGATTACCACCATCCAGAGCGGCACAACGGCCGGGGGAACGAAGCTCGGCTTCTATTCATTCGCCGGCGCCGATGTCATCCAGGGCGCCCTTTCCAGCCCGGAGGCGTCCTACGCCCGCGGCACCTGGGATGCATGGTCCAACGACCTGGAGGAGCTCAGCATCGAGATCTTCGCGCCGTTGCTCTCGTTGCCGGTCTATCGCGCGCTCAGCTGAGCCCGTTGCTTCCTTCCCTGCACGCCTGCCTCCGCTGATGCGGACGCCTGGTTGCCATCACCTGACCGCCCCTCTTGACAGGCGCGGTAGTCTGCACTCAGCCGCAGCACGCCTAAATGGGGGGACGCTTCAATGGGCGAGAAGGAAGCTGCCCGGGCAGCGCCGGGCTACATCACGGAGCCTGACATCGACCTTGACGCCGAGGAGATGACGGCCGGCGGTGGCGGGGCGCTCCCCGGGGCGAGCGCCGCCGGCGAATCTGCCGCGCGCGCAACGAACCTGAATTCCAGCAAGTCGAACGTTGCCCGCGAGGGCGGCGGCGAGGGCGCCGCCGAGGGCGCCATCAATACGTCGCACAGCAACATCAAGAACCTCTAGCCAGCCGTGCTCTCCACCTCTCCACAACGGACTTCGCCATGACCATTGCCATCCACTGCGGCCAGCTCATCGATGGGAGCGGCGCAGAGCCACTTCGAAACGCCATCATCGTCATTGACGGCGAGACAATCGTCGCCGTCAATCCCGGCGGCGAAATCCC
>JAANMY010000258.1_pt1 | contig 77205 bp, 79 predicted proteins | sample 7279691 | NCBI WGS metagenome assembly JAANMY01 (sample SAMN14094543, study PRJNA606508) | bioreactor metagenome | isolation source: A lab-scale SPAN reactor treating ammonium-rich wastewater day 388 | place: Ireland: Galway | collected 2018-02-07 | reverse complement strand
GTTTCCCAAGGGGGGCGTGCCCCCCTTGGGGCGGGGGGTCCGGGGGGCGGCAGCCCCCCGGTTCCCGCCCCCGCAGGGCCGCTCACCAATGCGGCGGGCGCTGGTCGGCGAGGGGGATCTGCGCGCCGCTGTCGAGTTCGCGCTCGGCTTCGCGCTCGCTGAGCAGGCGCAGCCGGTGGGTCAGCCGGTCGAGCTGCTGACCCTGGGCGCGGACGATGTCCGACAGATCCTCGACCGCGCGGGTGAGGTGGGCGATGCGTTCTTCGAGATGTTCGGTGCGGGGCATGCGCCATGATGCGCCGCGCGGCGGCGCGGGTCAATCGTCGGCGGGGTGCGGGCCAAGCTTGTCGCCGGGCGCCCCTTGGGCTAGACCACCCGCGACCAGATCCGGGTAAGACCATGAGCCAGACCAAGCCACGCCGCCCCAAGGCCGAAACGCCCAAGGGTTTCCGCGATTATTTCGGCGCCGAGGTGCGCGCGCGTCAGGAGATGCTGGCGCGCATCGGCCATGTCTATCATCGCTATGGGTTCGACCCGCTGGAGACCTCGGCGGTGGAAACCGTCGAGGCTTTGGGCAAGTTCCTGCCCGATGTCGACCGCCCCAACGAGGGGGTTTTCGCCTGGCAGGACGAGGATCAGGACTGGCTGGCGCTGCGCTATGACCTGACGGCGCCCCTGGCCCGGGTCGCGGCGCAGTATCGCAACGATCTGCCCAGCCCGTACCGGCGCTATGCCATGGGGCCGGTCTGGCGCAACGAAAAGCCCGGGCCGGGGCGGTTCCGGCAGTTCTATCAATGCGATGCGGATACGGTGGGGGCCTCGTCGGTGGCCGCCGACGCGGAAATCTGCGCCATGCTGGCCGATGTGTTCGAGGATCTGGGGCTGGGCGGCGATTACATCGTGCGGATCAACAACCGCAAGGTGCTGAACGGCGTGATGGAGGCGGCGGGGGTGCTGGACCCGGCCGATCCGTCGAAGTTCGAGGCCGAGCGCGGGATCGTGCTGCGGGCGATCGACAAGCTGGACCGGCTGGGCGAGGACGGGGTGCGCGCGCTCTTGGGCGAGGGGCGCCGCGACGAGAGCGGGGATTTCACCAAGGGGGCGGGGCTTACTACTGCCCAGCAGAATATCGTCATGGGGTTCGTTCGGGCGAATGCGACAGCAGAGTCTCAACTCGCTCGGCTGGGTTCATCGCTTCCCGGAGGTCTTGGGCAGACGCTGAAACATGCCTCTATGGACAACGACAAAGAGATCATGGCATTGCTCGGCCGTTCTCAAGAAACAAGCGCGATATGGAACAACCAAGTTCTTAGTGTCTTGCGAGACCTTGTGCAGCAATCCAATGTCGGCTTGGAAGGTGTTGACGAGCTTGAGGAAATGGCGCGTCTGCTCGCCGCTCAGGGCTATGGCCCCGACCGCGTGGTCATCGACCCTTCGGTGGTGCGCGGCCTTGGCTATTACACCGGGCCGGTGTTCGAGGCCGAGCTGACCTTCGAGATCCTCGACGAGAAGGGCCGCAAGCGGCAGTTCGGTTCGGTCGCCGGGGGTGGGCGCTATGACGATCTGGTCAAGCGGTTCACCGGGCAATCGGTGCCGGCCACCGGGGTCAGCATCGGCGTGGACCGGCTGTTGGCGGCGCTGGCGGCCAAGGGGCGGATGGGGGCGGATACCCAGGGCCCGGTGGTGGTGACGGTGATGGACCGGGCGCGGATGGCCGATTATCAGGCGATGGTCGGTGCGCTGCGCCGCGCCGGTATCCGCGCCGAGGTCTATCTGGGCAACCCCAAGAACTTTGGCAACCAGTTGAAATACGCGGATAAACGCCAAAGCCCGGTGGCGGTGATCCAGGGTTCGGACGAGGCGGCGCGCGGGGTGGTGATCCTCAAGGATCTGGTTCTGGGCGCCAGGATCGCTGAAAACGCCACGCTGGAGGAATGGAAGAACCGCCCGGCGCAGGTCGAGGTGCCGCTGGCCGGGCTGGTCGGCGCCGTGCAGGCGATGCTGGAGGGGCGATGAACCCCGCGATCCGGGCCGAGGGCCAGCGCCTGTTTGGCGCCTTTCAGACCTGGGGCGCCGTGCCGGTCGAGGCGGCAGTGCTGCAACCGGCGGAAACCCTGCTCGACCTCTATGGCGAGGATATCCGCGCGCGCGCCTATGTCACGCAAGACCCGCTGCAGGGCGAGATGATGCTGCGCCCCGATTTCACCGTGCCGGTGGTGCAGGCGCATATGGCGGGCGGCGCCGATCCGGCGCGCTATTGCTATCTGGGCGAGGTGTTCCGCAAGCAGGAGGGCGGCGCGCACCGGGCCTCGGAATATCTGCAGGTCGGCTACGAGCTGTTCGACCGCGACCAGCCGCTGCGCGCCGATGCCGAGGTTTTCGCCTTGTTTTCCCGCATGTTGGCGGGCAAGGGGTTGCGGGCGGCGACCGGAGATATCGGCATCCTGATCGCCGCGGTGCAGGGTCTGCCGACCAGCCCCACCCGCAAGGCGGCGCTGATGCGGCATCTGTGGCGCCCGGCCCGGTTCCGCGCGCTGCTGGAACGCTTTGCCGGGCGCGCGCCGCTGCCGAAGGGCCGCGCCGCGCTGCTGGCGCGGCTGGCGGCGGGCGATCCGGTGAGCAGCCCGGCGCCGCAGATCGGCCTGCGCGCGCGCCCCGAGATCGAGGCGCGGATGGCCAAGCTGGCCGAAGATGCGGCAACCCCGCCGATCGCCGCGCCGGTGGTCGATGCATTGGAGGCGCTGACCGCGCTGGCCGACAAGGCGCCGCGGGCGCTGGCGCTGATGCGCGGGCTGGCGGCGGTGATGCCGTGGATTTCCCCGGCTCTCGATCTGTTCGAGCAGCGGCTGGCGGTGCTGGCGGCGCATGGCGTGGAAGTGGCGGCGCTGGATTTCGAAGCCTCGTATGGCCGCACGACGATGGAATATTACGACGGCTTTGTGTTTGGTTTCTATGCCGAATCCCGGCCCGATCTGCCGCCGGTCGCCACTGGCGGGCGCTATGACGCGCTGACGGCGGTGCTGGGGCAGGGGCGTTCGATCCCGGCAGTGGGCGGGGTGATCCGCCCGGCGCTGGTGCTGGAACTGGGAGGCGGGCGATGAGCGTGAAGATCGGCGTGCCCTCGAAGGGGCGTCTGATGGAGCAGACGTTCGAATGGTTCGCCGCGCGCGGCATCCGCATGATGCGCTCGGGCGCCGAGCGGGAATATTCCGGCGCGGTCGAGGGGATCGAGGGCGTGTCTCTGGTGCTGCTCTCGGCCAGCGAAATCCCGCGCGAACTGGCGGCGGGACGCATCCATCTGGGCGTCACCGGCACCGATCTGGTGCGCGAAAAGCTGGCCGACTGGCCCTCGCTGGTCGAGGAAATCGCGCCGATGGGCTTCGGCCATGCCGATCTGATCCTCGCCGTGCCGGAATGCTGGGTCGACGTCGAAACCCTCGACGATCTCGATGCGGTGGCGGCGGCGTTCCGGGCCGATCACGGCTTTCGCCTGCGGATCGCCACCAAATACCACCGGCTGGTGCGCGAATATCTGCGCGCCCATGGCGTGGCCGATTATCAACTGGTGGACAGCCAGGGTGCCACCGAGGGCACGATCCGCAACCTGACCGCCGAGGCGGTGGCGGATATCACCTCGACCGGGGAGACCCTGCGCGCCAATCACCTGAAGATCCTCGATTCCGAACCGATCCTGCGCAGCCAGGCGACGCTGTTCGCCTCGCGGCTGGCGCCGCAGGCGGCGGCGATGACGGCGCTGCGGGCGCGGCTGGCATGAGCGAGGGCATCGAGGGCATCGAGGGGCTGCGCGCCGTGGTCTGGGATTTCGACGGCGTGCTGAACCGCGCCGGGCGGCCGGATGCCGCGGGCGTCTATCCCTGGCAACACCGGGTGGCGCTGGAACTGGGGATCGACGCGGCGGCGATGGCGCAGGCGGTGTTCGGGCGCGACAAGGCGGCGCTGTTCACCGGGCAGGACGACGTGCTGGACCGGCTGGCCGGTTGGGCCGCGGCGGCGGGGGTCGATCTCGATCCCGAGGAGGTGCTGGAGATCTGGTTCACCGCCGATCACAACCCCGATCCCGAACTGGAGCGCATCCTCGATCTGCTGGCAGAGGCCGGGGTGGTGCAGGTGATCCTGACCAACAACGAGGCCCGCCGCGCCCGCTGGATCGCCCAGGACGCCGGCTGGGGCGAACGGGTGGACGCCCTCTTCTCCTCGGGCGAGACCGGGCTGATGAAACCGACGCCCGAGGCCTTTGCCGCGGTGGAAAAGGCGCTGGCGATGGCGCCGCAGGAATTGCTGCTGATCGACGACACGCCGCGCAACGTCGAGGCGGCGGAACAGCGCGGCTGGCGCGGCTGGGATTACACGCCCGGCGGCGCGCGGGCGCTGGTGGCGGCGCTGATGCCCCTCCTGCTGCGCGCCGAGGGCTGAGCCCGGGCAAGGGGGGCGCTCGCGCCCCCCTCTTTGCGTGCCGCAAATTCACCCCCCTGAGGATATTTCGGGCGCAAAGTTGCGGCGTTAAGGCTTTGTTAACCAAGCCAACTTTGCGCCACAAATATCCTCCGGGAGGGTCCGGGAGGGTGGAAAACCCTCCCGGCCGCGCCACCCGCGCGCGGATTGGCCGATGGTGGACCGGCGCGGCCAGGGCCCACGCGGCGGCCGGGGGCTCGATGCCCCCGGCCGCCGCGCCCCGCCTCGCTCAATGGCCATGCGCCCTTTCGCGGGCCGCCTGGCGCAGGATCTGCAGCGACGAGGACAGGAACAGCGCCGCCATGGCGATGGCCACCAGCAGGTCCGGCCAGCCCGATCCTGTCGCCGCCACCGCCAGCGCCGCGCCCATCACCGCGACATTGCCGATCGCGTCGTTGCGCGAGCACAGCCAGACCGAGCGCACATTGGCGTCGCCGTCGCGCCAGCGCATCAGGATCAGCACCGAGGCGATATTGGCGGCCAGCGCGGCAAAGCCGACCGCGCCCATCACCCCGGCCCGCGGCAGCCCCGGCGCCAGCGTGTCGCGCAGCGCGAGGCCCAGGATCACCAGCCCGATCAGCGCCAGCGACAGCCCCTTGAGTTGCGCGACCCGGGCGCGGGCCGCGAGGCTGTGGCCGATCACTGCCAGCGACAGGCCATAGGTCAGCGCATCGGCGCCGAAATCCAGCGCGTCGGCCTGCAGCGCGCGGCTGCCGGCCAGCGCGCCTGCCGTCATCTCGACGGCGAAGAGCGTGGCGTTGAGGGCGATCACCGCCAGCAGCGCGCGGCGGTAGGCGGGCGAGGCGCCGTCGAAATCGTGGTCGTGTCCGTCATGGGGCATCCTGCCCTCCTGTCTTGTCCCGGGTCGAATCGCGCCCCAGATTGGGGTAGCATCTCCAGTCGCTGTAGGAGCAAGGACCAAATGCCGGGCAATCTGACCATCGGCGACGTGGCGCGCCAGAGTGGCGTCAAGGTCAACACGATCCGTTTCTACGAGGGCCGCGGCCTGATGCCGCAGGCGCATCGCTCAGGCGGGAACCGGCGGCTTTACGACCGGGCGGCGGTGGCGCGGCTGGCGTTCATCCGCCATGCCCGCGATCTGGGATTCGCGCTGGAGGATATTGCCGATCTGCTGGATCTGCAGGGCCAGCCCGGGCATTCCTGCGCCCCGGCCGATTCCCTGGCGCGGCGGCATCTGGCGGCGGTCGAGGCGCGGATCGCCGCGCTGAGCGCGTTGCGGGCGGAATTGCAGCGCATGACCGGCGCCTGCGACGGGGCCGATACCGCGACCTGCCGGGTGATCGAGAGCCTGGCCGATCACGCGCATTGCGGCGCCGAGCATCCGCGGCCCGGCGAGGTCGCTATCGGCCCGGGCGTGTCGGATTGAGGCTTGTCATCGGCTTGTGGACAGGATTGTCTGGGCCGGGGCCCCTTGAGGCGGGCGCCGGTCTCGAGGGGCGGGGCGATGCGGTACAGCGGATTTCGGGTCTTTGCGCAGGGGCTTGCGGGCAATCGCGGCTGGCGCGCGGCGTGGCGTCAGCCCGATCCGAAGCCGGAGTATGACATCCTCATTATCGGCGGCGGCGGGCATGGGTTGTCCACCGCCTATTATCTGGCGCGCAACCACGGGCTGAAGAACATCGCCGTGCTGGAAAAGAGCTGGCTGGGCGGCGGCAATATCGGCCGCAACACCACCATCGTGCGCGCGAACTACTTTTTGCCCGGCAATTCCGAGTTTTACAGCCATTCGCTGAAGCTGTGGGAAGGGCTGGAGCGCGAGCTGAACTATAATGTCATGCATTCGCAGCGCGGCCTCATCAACCTGTTCCACAGCGACGGCCAGCGCGATGCCTTTGCCCGGCGCGGCAATGCGATGCTGGCGCAGGGCGACGATGCGGTGCTGCTGGACCGCGAGGGCGTTCGCGCGCGGCTGCCCTATCTCGATTTCGAGCAGACGCGCTTTCCGATCTATGGCGGGTTGTTGCATCCGCGCGGCGGTTCGGCCCGGCATGATGCGGTGGCCTGGGGCTATGCGCGCGGGGCCGACCGGCGCGGTGTCGATCTGATCCAGAACTGCGAGGTGACGGGGATCGACATCGAGAACGGCCGCGTCACCGGGGTGCAGACCTCGCGCGGGGCGATCCGGGCCAAGCAGGTGGCGATGGTGGCGGCGGGGCGGTCGGGGCAGGTGGCGGCGATGGCCGGGATGCGCCTGCCGATCGAAAGCCATGTGTTGCAGGCCTTTGTCACCGAGGGGCTGAAGCCGGTGATCGACCATGTCATCAGCTTTGGCATGGGGCATTTCTATATCAGCCAGTCCGACAAGGGCGGCCTCGTGTTCGGTGGCGATCTGGATTTCTATGCCTCGTATGCGGCGCGCGGCAATCTGCCGATGGTCGAGCATGTGATGGAGGCGGGCATGACGCTGATGCCGATGATCGGCCGGGCGAAGGTGCTGCGTTCGTGGGGCGGGATCATGGATATGTCGCCCGATGGCTCGCCGATCATCGACAAGACGCACATCGACGGGCTGTTTGTCAATTGTGGCTGGAATTACGGGGGGTTCAAGGCGGTTCCTGCCTCAGGCTGGTGTCTGGCGCATCTGATGGCGACCGGCGCGCCGCATCCGGTGGCGGCGGGATTCCGGCTGGACAGGTTCCGCACCGGACGGGGGTTGATGGATGAAGAAGGCACGGGTTCTCAGCACAATCTTCATTAGCCTCGCGCTGGCGGGCGGGGCTGCGCGGGCGCAACTGCCTGCGCAGGGCTGTTTCCTGCGCGATTACGACGCCGCGCATCTGCGGGCGAATCCCGCGCAGGGGGTGGCCGGGTTGCGGCTGTGGTTCTATTCGGAAACCACGGATGGCAGCCAGGCCGCGGTGATGGTCGAGGCGCGGATGGCCGGGCAGGGGCAGGCGGTGCGCGACAATGTCGCCGGTCAGGTGCTGACGCAGACCGGCATCTGCGACGGGCGCGATTCCTGCTATGTCGAATGCGATGGCGGGCTTTTTACCGCCGAGAGGGTCGAGGGCGGTTTGCGGCTGTCGACGCGGTTTTTCGCCGTGGGCGAGCAGGACAGTTGCGGCGGCACCTCGGATCTGGCCGAGGGTCAGGACCGCCAGACCGTGTATCAGCTTGCCGCCGCGCCCGATGCGGCCTGCGAGACGCTGTGGCGCCAGCAGCCGTTGCCCGGGCCGGGGTGCTACGGCATCGAATATTCCGACATGGAGCGCGGGCAGGGGCTGCTGGCGATCCGGCTGCGGCTGGGGGCGCCTGAGCCGGGCTATACCTTTGCCCAGGTGCAGGGCACCTTTGCCGTGGCGCTGCCCGATGGCGGGCGGGCGCGGGCGGCGGGGATGGGCGGCGCGCGGGTTTCGGTGCCGGTCTGGTGCTCGACGCGCGACGGGCTGTGCCGGTCGGGCATCGACGAGGGGGCGCTGGCGGTGGTGCCGCTGGGGCAGGGCATGGCGCTGTCCACCGGGCGGTTCCTGGTGTTCGGCGCCGAGGCCGAGAGCCTCGACATCGCGCAGCCCGGCGGCGGCGAGACGCGCCACCAGTTGCGGCTGTTGCCCGACGACGCCTGCCGGGGCATGGAATGAGGCCTGCGCGGCCAGAGTGAAACGCGGGCCTCGGGCCCGGTGGAGTGAGAGATGCGACTTCCCTGTCCCTGCTGCGGGCTGCGCGACCGGCGCGAATTCACCTATTACGGCGCCGCCGATTTTCTGGCGCGTCCGGCGGCGGATGCCGGGCTGGAGGCCTGGGACGATTACCTGCATCTGCGTGACAATCCCGCCGGGGTGACGCGCGATCTGTGGTATCACGACCCCTGCCAGAGCTGGCTGGAGGTGACGCGCAACACCGTGACGCATGCGGTGCATGCCGCGCGTCCGCTGGCCGGGGTGTCGGCATGAGCGCCGCGCATCGCATGCCGGGCAAGGGCCTGCTGATCGACCGCAGCCGTCCGCTGCGCTTTCGCTTTGATGGCCGGGGCTATGAGGGGTTCGCGGGGGATACGCTGGCCTCGGCGCTGTTGGCCAATGGCACGCGGCTGATGGGGCGGTCGTTCAAGTATCACCGGCCGCGCGGGGTGATGACGGCGGGGACCGAGGAACCCTCGGCGCTGGTCGAGGTGCATGAGGGCGCGCAGCAGACGCCGAATGTGCGCGCCACGGTGCAGGAGATCTATGAGGGGCTGGACGCGCGCAGCCAGAACCATCTGGGGCCGCTGGGTTTCGATCTGCTGGCGGTCAACGATTATCTGGCGCCGTTTCTGAGCGCCGGGTTCTATTACAAGACCTTCATGTGGCCGCGGGCGTTCTGGGAAAAGCTCTATGAACCGGCGATCCGCCGGGCGGCGGGGCTGGGGCGGCTGTCGGGGCGCCATGACGAGGCGGTCTATGAAAAGGCCTTTGCCCATTGCGACCTCCTGGTGATCGGCGCCGGACCTGCCGGGCTGATGGCGGCGCTGGTGGCGGCGCGGGCCGGGGCCGATGTGATCCTCGCCGACGAGGAGGTGCGGCCGGGTGGGCGGCTCTTGGCCGATCAGCCGATGGTCGGCGGCATGGCGGGGCCGGTCTGGGCGGAATGGGTGGCCGATGAGCTGGCCTCGATGCCGAATGTGCGGCTGATGACGCGGACCAGCGTGACCGGCGCCTATGACGACGGCACCTTTGGCGCGCTGGAGCGGGTCAGCCTGCACCGGGCGCCGGGCGCGGCGCCGCGCGAGTGTTTCTGGCGGATCGTGGCGCGGCGGGCGCTGCTGTGTGCCGGGGCGCTGGAGCGGCCGATTGCCCATCCCGACAACGACCGGCCGGGGGTGATGCTGGCCTCGGGCGTCACGGCGCATCTGGCGAAATGGGGCGTGAACCCGGGGCGCGTGGTGGTGTTTTCCAACAACGATTCCGGGCTGGCGGCCGCGCGCAACCTCACCGCGCAAGGGGTTGACATCGCGGCCTATGTCGATCCGCGCGCCATCCCCGTGACCGAGGATTTCCCGGTCTATGCGCAGGCGCAGGTGGTCGGCACCCGGGGGCGGCTGGGGCTGCGCGATGTGGCGATCCGGCATGCGGGCGGCACCTCGGTTGTCGAGGCGCGGACGCTGGCGCTGGCCGGGGGCTGGAACCCGACGCTGCATCTGGCCTGCCATATGAACGGGCGCCCGGAATGGGATGCGGGCCTCGCCGCCTTTGTGCCGCGGCCCGGCATGGTGCCGGGGCTGCGGGTGGCGGGCGCGGCGCGCGGGCGGTTTTCCACCGCCGCCTGTCTGGCGGATGGGGCGGCCATGGTGGCCGAGGCGCTGGCGGATCTGGGGCTGCGGGCCGGGGCGGTGGATCTGCCCGCGGCCGAGGATACGCCCTATGCCATCGCCCCCCTGTGGGCGGTGGATGCGGGCGGGCGGGCCTGGCTGGATTTCGCCAATGACGTCACCACCAAGGATGTGAAGCTGGCGGCGCAGGAGGGCTATTCCAGCGTCGAGCACATGAAACGCTATACCACGCAGGGCATGGCGCCGGATCAGGGGAAATCGTCGAATGTGGCGGCGCTGGCGGTGCTGGCCGAGGCGACCGGGCAGGGGATTCCCGCGACCGGCACCACCACGTACCGGCCGCCCTATGTGCCGGTGTCGATCGCGGCGATGGGCGCCGGGGGCCGGGCCGAGGGCTTTGCGCCGCAACGGTTCCTGACCTCGGACGCGCTGTCGCGGCGCATGGGCGCGCCGATGATCGAAGCGGGGCTGTGGTATCGGCCCAGCTATTTCCCGCGCGACGGCGAAAGCGACTGGCGCAGCGCCTGCGACCGCGAGGTGCGGATGGTGCGCGCGGCGGTCGGGGTTTGCGATGTCTCGACGCTGGGCAAGATCGACGTGCAGGGGCCGGATGCCGGGCGGTTCCTCGATTTCCTCTATACCAATGTCATGTCGTCGCTGGCCGAGGGCCGCGCGCGCTATGGGTTGATGCTGCGCGAGGACGGGTTCGTCATGGATGACGGCACCTGCGCGCGGCTGGGGGCCGGGCATTTCCTGCTGACCACGACCACGGCGGCGGCGGGGCCGGTGATGCGGCACATGGATTTCGTGCATCAGGCGTTCTGCGGCGGCTGGGATGTGCGGATGGTCTCGGTCACGGAAAACTGGGCGCAATTCGCCGTGGCCGGGCCTTTGGCGCGCAAGGTTCTGGCGGGGCTGGGGATTTCGGCGGAGCTGCCGTTCATGGGCTATGCGGCGGTCCGGGTGGCCGGGGTGGCGGGGCGGCTGTTTCGCATCTCGTTTTCCGGCGAGGAGGGTTATGAGATCGCCGTGCCCGCCCGCTACGGCGCCGCGCTGTTCGAGCGGCTGGTGGCGCTGGCCGAGGCCGAGGGCGGCGGCGCCTACGGCATGGAGGCGCTGAATGTGCTGCGGATTGAAAAGGGTTTCATCACCCATGCCGAAATCCATGGCCGGGTGACGGCGGATGATGTGGGGCTGGGCAAGATGGTCTCGGGCCGGAAGGATTGCATCGGCCGGGCAGCCAGCCTGCGCCCGGGGCTGACCGAGCCGGGGCGCGAGCAATTGGTGGGGCTGCGGCCGGTGGACCGCGAGGCGGCGATCAGCGCCGGGGCGCATCTTTACAACGAGGGCGATCCGGCGGTGCGCGAGCGTAATCAGGGCTATGTGACCTCGGTGGCGCCCTCGGCGACGCTGGGCGGCTGGCTGGGGCTGGGGTTCCTGAAGGACGGGCGGGCGCGGCACGGGCAGGTGATCCGGCTCGATGACGGGCTCAGGGGGCGCAAGGTGCGGGTCGAGGTCTGCGATCCGGTGTTCTTTGACCCTGAGGGAGGGCGGATGCGTGGCTGACCTGATCGCAACTGCGGCCGTGAGCGGCCTGCCGCTGAGCCATGGCGACGTGACGCTGAGCGCGTTTGATCCCGGGCCTGTCAGTGCCATCGCCCCCTATCCGGGGCGCGACCTGCCCGGACTGCCGTTTCCGGCGCCGGGGGCGGTGTTGGCCCATGGCGGCGGGCGGCTGGTCTGGGCCGGGCGCGAGATGGCGTTCCTGCTGGGCGTTCCGGCGCCGGATCTGGCCGGGCTGGCGGCGGTGACGGACCAGAGCGACGGCTGGGTCTGGCTGGTCCTCGAGGGGGCCGGCGCGGCCGGGGTGCTGGCGCGGCTCTGCCCGCTGGATCTGCGGCCCGTGGCCTTTGCCCCCGGCACGGCGGCGCGTTCGGTGCTGGGGCATCTGCCGGTGCTGATGATCCGCACCGGGCCCGAGCGGTTCGAACTGGCGGCGTTCCGCTCGATGGCGGGGACGCTGGTGCATGAGCTGGAGGCGGCGATGCGCGGGGTGGCGGCGCGGCGGGCGCTGTGAGCCGGGTACAGGGCTGGGGGCTGCTCGCCGGGCTGGCGCTGGTGCTGGCGGTGCTGGTGCTGCCCGCGCCGCCGGGCCTGCCGCTGGCCGGGTGGCGCGTGCTGGGGCTGGGGCTGGCGATGGCGGTGTGGTGGAGCACCGAACCCGTGCCCATCGCGCTGACCTCGATCCTGCCAGTGCTGGTTCTGCCGCTGCTGGGTGTCACCTCGCTGGCCGAGGCGACGGCGCCGTTCGGCAATCCGCTGGTGTTCCTGTTCCTGGGCGGTTTCATGCTGGCCGCCGCGGTCGAGCAGCACGGGTTGCACCGGCGGCTGGCCTGGCATGTGCTGCGCCGCGCCGGGGGCGATCCGCGGCGGCTGGTGGCCGGGTTCCTGCTGGTGACGGCGTTCCTGTCGATGTGGATTTCCAACACCGCGGCGGTGATGCTGATGCTGCCGGTGGCGCTGGCGGTGACGCGCGACCCGGCGCAGCCCGCGGCGCTGGCGGTGCCCGTGCTGCTGGCGCTGGCCTGGGGGGCGAGCATCGGCGGCAGCGGCACGCTGATCGGCACGCCGCCCAATGCGCTGATGGCCGCCTGGCTGAGCGAGTCGCAGGGGATCGAGCTGGGCTTTGCCCGCTGGTCGGCACTGGCGCTGCCGTTTGTCGCGCTGTTTCTGCTGCTGGCCTGGGGCGCGCTGACCTGGCGGTTGCCGCGGGGCAGCGGGGTGGCGCTGGCGCTGCAGGCGCCGGGGCCCGCCAGCCGGGCGGAAAAGCGGGTGGCGGCGCTGTTTCTGGCCGCCGCCGGGCTGTGGATGGCGCGGCCCCTGCTGGGGCAGATCCCCGGGCTGGAGGCGCTGAGCGATACCGGCATCGCCCTCGCCGTGGCGTTGGCGCTGTTCGTGGTGCCGGGCGGCAGCGGCCCGTTGATGCGCTGGGAGGCGGCGCGCGGCATTCCCTGGCATGTGCTGCTGTTGTTCGGCGGCGGGTTGTCGCTGGCGGCGGCGATGGACGGCTCGGGGCTGGCGCAATGGGTCGGGCAGGGGCTGGCGGGACTGGGCGACTGGCCGGTGCCGCTGATCCTGCTGGCGGTCTCGGCGGCGGTGATGCTGCTGTCGGAGCTGCTGTCGAACACCGCGCTGGTGGCGGCGCTGCTGCCGGTGATCGGCGCCATCGCGCAGGGCACCGGGTTGCCGGTGCCGGAACTGGCGGCGGCGGTGGCACTGTCGGCCAGTTGCGCCTTCATGCTGCCCGCAGGAACGCCGCCCAATGCGCTGGTCTTTGCCTCGGGTCAGGTGAGTGTCGCGCAGATGATGCGCCGGGGTGCGGTGATGAATGTCGTCACGATGCTGCTGGTCACGCTGGTTGTCGGGCTCTGGGGGCCGCGGGTGCTGGGGTGACGGCGGCGGAACGTCGCCCGCTCGCGCAACCGGCATTTGACAGCGGGGCGTGCGGCGGGCAGGCTGGCGGTCTTTCAAAGACCCATTTATCGGAGCATTGACATGATACGCTTTTTCGGGCGCCTGCTGGCGTCGCTTTCACTGGTGATGGTCGCCACCGTGACCTTGTCGGTCGTCCTGCCGCAGCCTGTCGAGGCGCAGCGGATGGAGATCCGGCGCATTCATCCCGAATTGCAGGCCGTGGTGCGCCAGGCCTTGCGGGCGCAGCGCGACGCCAATGCCGACGGGGTGACGGTCTATGTCACCACCGCCGATTGCCCGACCGATTGCGCCGACCGGGTGGTCGGAGGCATGTGCTATTGCTCGCCGGGCGCGGAGGGCTGCGCCGATGGCCAGACCGAGACCACGCTGGGCGGCGAGACCATGTGCCGGGTGCGGCCGACCACGGCCTCGGTCGGTGGCGGCGGGTTGCGGCAGGTGCTGACGGTGCAGACCGCCAATCCGTAAGGCTCGATCAGTGCCCCCGTTCCGGCGGGGGCACCGGTTCACGCCGGGCTGACGCGGATTTCGGTGTTCCAGGTCCGGCAATTGTCGGTCAGGGGGGCGGGCAGCGGGCGGTCGGTGAACACGCTGTCCAGCACCGCCAGCGAATCGATGCGGGCCGGGGCGGTGCGGCTGAGTTTCGAATGGTCGCACACCAGCCAGGCGCGGCGGGCCTGCGCGATCAGCGCGCGGCTGACGCCGACCTCCTGAATGTCGTAATCGAGCATGTCGCCCTCGGCATCGAGGGCCGAGCAGCCGATGACGGCGATATCCACCTTGAACTGCCGGATCGCGGTTTCGGTCAGCGGCCCGGTCAGCCCGCCATCCGAGCGGCGCAGCGTGCCGCCGGTGACGATCACCTGGCATTGCGGGTTTTCGGCCAGAATATTGGCCACATTCATGTTGTTGGTCACAACCATCAACCCGGCGTGGCGGCGCAGTTCGCGGGCCACCGCCTCGGTCGTGGTGCCGATGGCGAGGAAGATCGAGGCGCCTTCGGGGATCGCCGCGGCGCAGGCGCGGGCGATGGCGCGCTTTTCGTCGGCGTTGATCGCGGCGCGTTCCTGATAGCCGATGTTCACCGTGCCTGAACGCAGGATCGCCCCGCCGTGCACGCGCTCGAGCTTGCCCGCCTCGTCGAGCTCGGCCAGATCGCGGCGGATGGTCTGCGCCGTGACGCCAAAGCGCGCCGCCAGATCATCGACGGTAACGCGCCCCTCGGTGCGGGCGATGTCGAGGATCTCGGGCAGGCGGAAACCCTGGGCCATGATTCGGCTCCTTTTTACCTGATTGTCGTGTGGGAATGTCACGCTGGCAAGGCAAGGCGGTAAAAAGCGCGGGATTTCGCGGATCGGACCGCGCGAGTGATTGAGCAAAGGAAAGAAAATCGCGTATAATCGCGTGAAAACGAAAATCCAATCTGGCGATTCCCCGATGAACACCCCTGAGACTGCGCAACTTTACGATCTGGTCGTCATCGGTGGCGGGATCAACGGCTGCGGCATCGCCCGCGACGCCAGCGGGCGCGGGCTGCGGGTGCTGCTGGCGGAAAAGGGCGATCTGGCGGGGGCGACATCTTCGGCCTCGACCAAGCTGTTCCATGGCGGGCTGCGCTATCTCGAATATTTCGAGTTCCGGCTGGTGCGCGAGGCGCTGGTGGAACGCGAGACCCTGCTGCGCGCCATGCCGCATATCGCCTGGCCGATGCGCTTTGTGCTGCCCTATCACAAGGCGATGCGGTTCGACGCGGAAACGCCGACCTCGCGGTTGCTGGGCTGGGTGATGCCCTGGATGAAGGGGCGCCGCCCGGCCTGGCTGATCCGGCTGGGGCTGTTCCTGTATGACCATCTGGGCGGGCGCAAGATCCTGCCGGGCACCGCGCGGCTGGACCTGCGCCATGCGCCCGAGGGCGGGCCGCTGCAGGAGATTTTCGAGACCGCCTATGAATATTCCGATTGCTGGGTGCAGGATTCGCGGCTGGTGGCGCTGAACGCCCGTGACGCGGCGGCGCGCGGCGCCGAGGTGCTGACCCGGACCGCGGTGACGGCGGCGCGGGTCGAGGGCGGCCAGTGGCAGGTGACGCTGGGGGACGGGCGGCAGGTGCGGGCGCGGGCGCTGGTCAATGCCGCCGGGCCCTGGGTGGGCGAGGTGATCCAGGGCGTGCTGGGCAGCACGGCGCGCCAGCCGGTGCGGCTGGTGCGCGGCTCGCATATCGTCACGCCGCGGCTTTACGACCATGACAAGGCGTATTTCCTGCAGGGCCGCGACGGGCGGATCATCTTTACCATTCCCTATGAGCAGGATTTCACCCTGATCGGCACCACCGATGCCGAACACCACGACCCTGACACGCCGCCGCGTTGCAGCGACAGCGAGCGGGAGTATCTGTGCGCCTTTGCCTCGGGCTATTTCAAGCGGCCGGTCAGCGCCGCCGATGTGGTCTGGAGCTATTCCGGCGTGCGCCCGCTCTATGATGACGGCGCGCGCAGCGCCACGGCAGCGACGCGCGATTATGTGCTGGTGCTGGATCAGGCGGCCGGGGCGCCGGTGCTCAATGTATTCGGCGGCAAGATCACCACCTATCGGCGGCTGGCGGAATCGGCGTTGCAGAAGCTGGCGGCGCATCTGCCGATGGGCCGCGAATGGACCGCCGGGGTGCCGCTGCCGGGCGGCGATTTCCCGGTGGATGGCGTGCCCGATCTGGTCGCCGATCTGCGGGCGCGGCATCTGTTCCTGTCGGAATCCTGGGCCTGGCGGCTGGTGCGTCATTACGGCACCGAGGCGGCCGAGATTCTGGCCGGTGCGCGGCAGGCCAGCGATCTGGGGCAGGATTTCGGCGCGACGCTGACCGCGCGCGAGGTGGACTGGCTGCGCGCGCGCGAATTCGCCCTCAGCGCCGAGGATATCCTGTGGCGGCGCACCAAGCTGGGCCTGCGGCTGGACGCGGCGCAGGTGGCGGCGCTGGAGGCCTATCTGGCGGCGGGGCGCTGACGCGAAATTCAGCGCCTCCCCGGTTTCCCTTGGCCGAAACCCGCGATAGGGTGCGCGCGAGATTGCATGAGGAGACCGGCATGGCCGAGTACAAAGACCCCGAGAACACCATCCTGATGGAGCTGAAATCCGGCACCGTCGTCATCCAGTTGCTGCCCGACGTCGCCCCCAAGCATGCCGAGCGCATGAAGGTGCTGGCCCGGGCGGGTGCCTATGACAACGTAGTGTTCCACCGCGTGATCGACGGTTTCATGGCGCAGACCGGCGACGTGGCCAATGGCAACGCGGAAAAGGACTTCAACCTGCGGCGCGCGGGCACCGGCGGCTCGGACCTGCCGGATCTGCCGGCCGAATTCTCGGCGCTGCCGCATGACCGGGGCACTTTGGGCGCGGCGCGCAGCCAGAACCCGAATTCGGCCAACAGCCAGTTCTTCATCAATTTCGGCGACAACCATTTCCTGAACCGGCAGTACACGGTCTATGGCCGGGTGATCTCGGGGATGGAGCATGTCGATCAGATCGTGCGCGGCGAGCCGCCTGCGAGCCCGGACCGCATGATCAGCGTGAAGGTGGCCGCCGATGTTGCGTCGTAATCTGCTGGCCGCGGCTGCGGCGCTGAGCCTGTCGTCGCTGGGCGCCTTTGCCGCGGCGGCGCAGACGCTGGTGATCGAGGTGGCCGGCGAGGCCGCCGGGACGATCCGGGTGGCCCTGCGCCCGGATCTGGCGCCGCTGCATGTGGCGCGGGTGGTCGAGCTGGCGCGCGCGGGCCAGTATGACGGCGTGGTGTTCCACCGCGTCATCGAGGGCTTCATGGCGCAGACCGGCGACGTGGAATTCGGCCGCGAGGGCGACACCGCCCGCGCCGGGATGGGCGGATCGGCTCTGCCCGACCTGCCCGCCGAATTCAGCGATGCGCCGTTCGATCGCGGCGTGATGGGCATGGCGCGTTCGCAAAGCCCGGATTCGGCCAACAGCCAGTTCTTTCTGATGTTCGCCCCGGCGCCGCATCTGAACGGCCAGTACACCGTGCTGGGCCAGATCACCGAGGGGCTGGAGGTGCTGGACGCGATCAAGCGCGGTCAGGGCCCGAACGGCGCCATGATCGGCGCGCCCGACGTGATGGTCAGCGTCACCGTCGAGGAATGACGGCAGCGGCGGGGGAAACCCCGCCCGGCCTCGCCGCAATGCGGCGGGGCTTTATTTCCCCGGCGGTTTGCGTCATATGTCGGGGCGATCCAAGGGACCGGGGACCAGTCAATGAATTTCCTGCTTCGCATCCTGACCTGGTGGAACGGCCAGACGCTCGGCACGCAACTTTTCACCTGGCGCAAGGGCGTCAAGGTTGGCGAGGACGCGCAGGGCAATCTGTTCTACCGCACCCGTGACGGCAAGCGCCGCTGGGTGATCTTCAACGGCGAGGTCGAGGCCAGCCGGATCGATCCCGACTGGCATGGCTGGCTGCACGGCACCTGGGACGAGCCGCCGAGCGAGCGTCCGCTGGTGCACAAGGCCTGGGAAAAGCCGCATCAGGACAACCTGACCGGCACCGCCGCCGCCTATGTGCCCGCCGGGTCGCTGCGCCGCGCCGCGCCGCTGGAGCGGCGCGATTACGAAGCCTGGCAGCCCGAGTAGATGGCCTACCGCGTCTGGGAAATGGCGCTGGGGGCGGCGGTGATGATCGTCGCCGCCGTGTTTGTGGTGTTCGCGCTGCGTAGCACCGGCACGGTGTTGAGCGATGCTCAGGGCTATGCGCTGCACGCCAATTTCCGGTCGGCCGAGGGGGTGCGCCCGGGGACAGAGGTGCGTCTGGCCGGGGTCAAGATCGGCACCGTCACAGCGCTGACGCTGGACCCGGCCAGCTTTCGCGCCCAGCTCAGCGTGTCGGTTCAGCCGGGGCTGGAACTGCCGGCCGATTCGTCGATTCAGGTGGCCTCGGAGGGGCTGCTGGGCGGCACCTTCATCGAGATCCTGCCGGGCGGCGCGCTGGAAAATCTGGCGCCGGGCGACACGTTCCAGGACACGCAAAGCGCGGTCAGCCTGATTACCCTGCTGCTGCGGGCCTTTACCGGCTCAGGCGAGGCCGAGGCGGGGCTGGAGGCGACCGAGTGATCCGCGCCGCGCTGATCGGGCTGTTGCTGGCGCTGCCCGCGCAGGCGCAGCAGGTCGATTGGCGGATTCTGGGCGAGGCGCTGAACGACACGCGACCCGCCGGGCCGGAAATGTCGTCGGGCAGCCAGTCGATGCTGCGCGTTCTGGACAAGGTGTCGGGCGCGGTCGAGGATCTGGCGGTCGCGGTCGGAGGCAGCGTCAGCTATGGGCGGCTGAGCATCGATCTGACCGCCTGCCGCTTTCCGGCGGAAAACCCGGCCTCGGACGCCTTTGCCTTTCTGCGCATCACCGATACGCAAAGCCGCGAAATGGTGTTTCAGGGCTGGATGATCGCCGCCAGCCCGGCGCTGAACGCGCTGGATCATCCGCGCTATGACGTCTGGGTGCTTAGCTGCGCCTGAGCGGCGCGCAGGCCTGCACCAGCCAGTCGCGGGTGGCGGGCGTCACCAGCGGGGCGATTTCGGCCAGAACCCTTGCGTGATAGGTATCGAGCCAGTCGATTTCATCGGCGCCCAGCAGCGCGGGCAGGATCAGCCGCTTGTCGATCGGGCAGAGGGTGATGGTTTCGAAATCCAGCATGCGGCGGTTGTCGCCCAGCGGCGCGGCCTCCTGCACCACGATCAGGTTTTCGATGCGGATACCCCAGCCCCCGGCGCGGTAATAGCCGGGCTCGTTCGACAGGATCATGCCGGGTTCCAGCGCCAGCAGCGACACGCGCGACAGCCGCACCGGCCCTTCGTGCACGCTGAGCGCGGCGCCGACGCCGTGGCCGGTGCCGTGGTCGAAATCCAGCCCGTCCAGCCAGAGCGGATAGCGGGCCAGCGCATCCAGATGCCCGCCCGCCACGCCGCGCGGAAAGCGGGCGCGGCTGATGGCGATCATGCCCTGCAGGACGCGGGTATAGGCGCGTTTGCGCTCGTCGGCGACGGGGCCGACCGGCAGGGTGCGGGTGATGTCGGTGGTGCCGTCGGGGTATTGGCCGCCCGAATCGATCAGGAACAGATCGCCCTCGGCGAGGTGGCGGTTGCTGTCCTCGGTCACGCGGTAATGGTTGATGGCGCCGTTCGGCCCGGTCGAGGAGATGGTATCAAAGCTGAGATCACCAAGCTGGCCGGTGGCGGCGCGCAGGGATTCGAGCTGTCGCGCCATGTCGATTTCGGTGAGGGCGGTCAGATCCTGCGCATCGTACCAGGCGAGGAATTCCACCATCGCCGCGCCGTCGCGCCGGTGCGCGGCGCGCATGCCCTCCAGTTCGGCCGGGTTCTTTTTCGCCTTGGTCATCAGGCAGGGATCGGCGCCGGGCACGCCCTGGGCCAGCGCCCGGGCGACGGCCAGCGGCGCGGTGGCCGGGTCGAACCGGGTGGCGCCGTTCAGCGCCTTGAGCGCCAGCGGGAAGGATTGCGGCGCGTGGCGGGTGACGCCGGGTTCTTCGGGGATCTGCGAAACCTTGGCCGGGTCGATGAACAGATCGAGGCGCGCGTCGTCGTGCAGGATGGCAAAGCCCTGCACCACCGGGTTGCGGATGATGTCGCTGCCGCGCCAGTTCATCAGCCAGGCGAGGCTGTCGGCCAGGGTGATGACCGTGGCGCCGACCCCGGCGCGGCGCAGGTCGGCGGCGAGGTCGGCGCGTTTGTCGGCGGCGGATTTACCGGCCAGTTCAAGAGGATGCAGCCGGACCTTGCCACGCGCCGGTTCGGGCAGATCGGCGCGGATCGCATCGAGCGGGTTTTGGTCGAGCGGTTGCAGGCTCAGGCCTGACCCGGCCAGGCCGGTTTCGATCTTGGCGATCTCGTCGGGGGTGTGCAGCCAGGGGTCATAGCCGATCACCGCGCCCGCCGCGGCGTGCTGGCGCAGCCAGTCGGCGGGCTGGGTCGCGGGCCAGTCGACGGGGGTGAAATCGCTCAGCGCGATCTGGCCGCGCACCTGCAGCGTATAGCGGCCGTCGATGAACACCCCGGCCAGCCCGGGCAGCACGATGCAGAACCCGGCCGAGCCGGTGAAGCCGGTCAGCCATTCCAGCCGGGCATCGCGGGCGCTGACGTATTCGCCCTGATGGGCGTCGGCGCGCGGCACGATGAACCCGGCCAGCCCCCGCGCCGCCAGTTCGGCCCTGAGCGCGGCCAGCCGGGGCGGGCCCTGTTCGGGGGAGGTGGTGGCGGTGAAGGATTGGAACATGATGGCGTCCTGAACTGGCGGTCGGGCGCAGCTTGCCAGCCCGGCGCGGCAGAGGCAATCGGTGGCGGTCAGCGTTCGGTGGCGCCCTTGCCCGCGAGGATCTTGTCGCGCAGCCGCAGGATGCGCGCGCTGCGGGTGGCCGCGGTCTTGGCGCTGGCGAGGGCGATCACATAGCTGCGCTGGCGGCCCGGGGTCAGGGCGTGGAAGGCCTCGGCCAGGTCGGGGTCGGCGTCGAGGGCGTCGGTCAATTCATCGGGCAGGTCGAGGTCACGGGCGGCTTTGGGGGCGCGGCGCCCGGCCTCGGCATGGGCCATGGATTCGGCCAGCAGGGCGCGCAGGGCGGGTTCATGGCGGGCGACATCGGCGGCGCTGGCAAAGCGGATCAGGCTGGGTTGCGGGGAATTGGGGCCCGCGGGTTCGAGCAGGGTTTCGGGATCGCCGAGCAGCGCGGCCTCGAACAGGCTGAGGCGGAAATCGCCGCGCAGCGCGCCGATCAGGGCGATGTTGCGCCCGGCGTGGCGATAGCAGGGATGGCCCCAGCGCAGGGTTTCGTCGAGCCCGGCCTCAAGGCAGATCCGCCGCAGCGCCGCCAGCCCGGTGGCCCAGCGCAGGGCAGAACATTCGGGCGTGTCGAACCGCTCGCAGCGGCCGCAGCCCTTGGTGAAATAATCGGCGAGGTCGGTGATCATCGGCGAGGCGGCTTTGGATGGGCGACGGCGCAGTGTGGGCCGAAAAGGCCGCCGGGGAAAGGCCTGTCGCCCCGGCCGCAACGTCAGTGCGGCGCTGATCGCCTCTGGCGTGTCGATCACGGCGGCGTCGCCGTTGGCCGGTGCATCCCCCGGCGGGTGCCGGGGAGCCCTCAATTCATCTCGAGGATCAGGGTGGCGGGGCAGGTTGACGGCGCGAAGGTGCCGACCCAGAGGGCATAGAGCCCGTCCGCCGCGCGCTCGATGCGCAGCGACGGATTCGGGCTGCTGCCGGTATCGTCCGAGAAATGCCAGGGGCCGGACCAGCCCTCGCTGACCAGCAGCACGGTGTCGCAGGGGGCCTCGACGCGGATGTTCAGCGCCATGCCGCGGCTGTTCTGGCCGAGGAACAACGAGAACGGCGGGTTCGGGGTCAGGAAACCCCGGCCCGGCGCAGCGGCTCAGGCCCCGGCGACCTGCGGCCGCCAGAGATCGGCGACCTCACAAGCGAGTTCCTGACCGAGGGGGTGGGGATCGGGACAGTCCTCCGGCTGCGCCGCCGTGGCGGCGAGCGACAGGGGCAGCCAAGGCGCCGCGGCGCCTGCGCCGACGGGTTAAACGGGTCACGGGTCGCGCGCGGGTTGGAACGGGCGTCCCCTTGGGTGGACCGTTCAGGGCCGAGCGTGCCGGGTTTTGATCACCGGTCAATGGTTATTCATACAGGATGCCGGGACGGTACCGGTGTTGCCAGGTCTGCTTCGCAAGGGGCTGTGCGCGTGCCGACGGCCCGCGGCGCCCGGTTCCGCCCCGTGCAAGCCGCTTGCCGAATCAAGGGTCTGCTGCCTAGGCTCGACCGATGTTTCAGGCGGGACAAGACCATGCGCGTCACGGCTTTCATTGTTCTGTCTGCTGTGGTGTTTGCCTGGTTCGGGGGCGCCCTTGCGCAAACCAATCTGCCTGTCCATGTACAGGCAGATCTGTTGCGGGTCAGGATCGACGACGCGCTGACACGGGGGCGAGCGGATGAAGCCTTGGCGCTGCTCGATGAACTGACGGTCTTGCAGCCGGAAGCCGCGAACGGAGACCTCGCCCTTCTCGAAGCGCGCACGGCGGTTGCCGCGGGAGATTTCTCACGCGCGGAGGCCGTGCTGGCGCGCATGCTGTCCGTGGCCGAGCGCGGGTCGGACAGCTACAACGCCGCCCTCGCGCTGCTGGCGTCACTGGAGCAGCAGCGCAATACGCGGCTGAGCGCCCTGCTGCGCGATGCGCGCCGGGCCGATACGCTGGGTCAGTTCGATCTGGTTGAGGAAACCCTGACCCGGATTCTGAACCAGGCGCAGCAGGGCGATCCGGTTTATGGTGAGGCGCTGCGTCTGCTGGCGCAAGTGCCCGAACGCCGCGCGCAACTGGCCGCTGCGCAGGAAACGGCGGCGCGCATGGCCCTTGAGGCGCAGGCCGCGGCCCGCGAACAAAACCTTGCCGCGCAAGGGCGCCAGGCTCTTCTGGATGCGGAACGGGATATTTATCTATCGGCTGATCCGCAGGCGGTCTTGCACCTGCGCTGGATCTTGAACAGCCGCTATGGTGTGCGCAGCTGGGAAGCACCCGAACCATCGCCGTACCTGACCGAGGCCGAGCGCCCCTTGCTGGCGCAGTTCCGGCGCGACAGCGGGGCGACCGCCGGCCTGCGTGTCGAGGAATTGGGTTATCTTGATCGAGATATTCTGTTGGCCGCCGCTGGGATTGCATTCGAGCCGCGGCGCCCCGATTTTTCGGCCGCGGATCGCGCGGAGCGCAGCGGAGACTGGATATCGACGACGCTGGGCGACGATCCCACCGCCGGGGACTTTGAATGCGACGCCTTGACCGTTGCCACCGCCATGCGACCCTTACCCGAATACGGATACCCCGTGATCCGGCTGTCAGCGCAGCGCGAAGGTTCGGATGGCGACATCAGATTCAGGAGGCCGGTGTTTGACATTGCCAGCGAGATCGATCTGCGAATCGATGGGCGCCAGATTGCTGCAACCAATAGCGACGGGGCTGTATCCGTGACTCGCTTCAGCGAGTTCATGCAGGGTCTGCGCGCCGGGCAGGTCATGACCCTGCGGGGCGTTTCCGCGACCACCAACCGCATGGTGACATACGAGTTCTCGCTGCGCGGATTCACCCGCAGCTTTCAGCGCATGGCGCAATTGTGCAGTCGGCCCGATCTGCTGAACTGGATACGCTAGCGGGCCGGTGCGGCCGACAGGGCGTTACCGCCGCATCACGCTGGCCATGCCCATCACCCGGGCGCGGGCGCGGGGGTCGCTGTCGAACAGGGCCGCCAGTTGTTCGGTCATGGCGCCCGCCAGTTGTTCGACATCGGTGATCGTCACCGCGCGCTCGTAATAGCGGGTGACGTCGTGGCCGATGCCGATGGCCAGCAATTCCACCGCCTTGCGCTTTTCGATCATGGCGATCACGTCGCGCAGGTGTTTTTCCAGAAAGCTGGCGGCATTGACCGAGAGCGTGCTGTCATCGACCGGGGCGCCGTCGGAGATCACCATCAGGATCTTGCGCTGTTCGCGCCGCACCAGCATGCGGCGGTGCGCCCATTCCAGCGCCTCGCCGTCGATGTTTTCCTTGAGCAGGCCCTCTTTCATCATCAGGCCCAGATTGTCGCGCACCCGCCGCCAGGGGGCATCGGCGCTTTTATAGACGATGTGGCGCAGGTCGTTCAGGCGGCCGGGGCTTTGCTTGCGCCCCTCGGCCAGCCATTTCTCGCGGCTCTGGCCGCCTTTCCACGCCCGGGTGGTGAAGCCGAGGATCTCGACCTTGACCTGACAGCGTTCCAGCGTGCGCGCCAGCACATCGGCGCAGATCGCGGCGATGGAGATCGGCCGGCCGCGCATCGAGCCGGAATTGTCGATCAGCAGCGTCACGCAGGTATCGCGGAATTCGGTGTCCTTTTCCCATTTGAACGACAAGGGCGTCGTCGGGTTGGCGACCACGCGGGCGAGGCGCCCGGCGTCGAGGATGCCTTCCTCCTTGTCGAACTCCCACGACCGGTTCTGCTGCGCCTGCAAGCGGCGTTGCAGCTTGTTGGCCAGCCGCGACACCGCGCCCTTGAGCGGTTCGAGCTGCTGGTCGAGATACGCGCGCAGGCGTTCGAGTTCGGCGGCTTCGGCCAGATCCTCGGCGTCGATTTCCTCGTCGAACTGGGTGGTGAACACGGTGTAATTGGGATCGGCATCCGAAAACGGCGCGGGCGCGGGCGGTTCGGGCGGGGCCTCGGCCTGCGGCATCTCGGTTTCCTCGGACATCTCGTCCTCGGCGGTGTCGTCCATCACGGTTTCGGTTTCCGCCGATTCCTCGCGCGGGCCGTCGTCGGATTGTTCGGTCTCGTCCTGTTGCTGGTCGTCGTCGCCCTGGGCATCGGGGTTTTCGGGCGCGTCTTCGGATTGCTCTTCGCTGCCTTCCTCGTCGTCGCCCTGATCGGGGTCGTCGCCCAACTGGTCGCCGTAGCCCAGATCGGCGATCACCTTGCGCGCGAGGCGGGCAAAGGCCGATTGATCGGCGAGCGCGGTGTCGAGCCCTTCGAGCGTGCCGCCGGCCTGCTGTTCGAAGAACGGGCGCCACATATCGGCGACGGTATTGGCGCCGCGGGGCAGGGTGCGGTTGCCCGCCATTTCGCGGATCAGATAGCCCGCGGCCACCGAGAGCGGCGCCTCGGCCTGGCTGCGGATCTGGGCATAGCCCTTGCGCTCGGCCTCGTGGGCGATGCGGGCGTCGATGTTGCCCGCGGTGCCGGGCATGTGGCGGGCGCCCACCGCCTCGCAGCGGGCGGTCTCCATCGCCTCGTAGAGGTCGCGCGCCATCTGGCCCTGCGGCATGTAGCGCGCATGCACGCCGTCGTCGTGATAGCGCCGTTTCAGCGCGAAGCCGTCGGCGGTGCCGCGCGCCAGCAGCACCTCGTCGCGGGTCATGCGGCGCGTGACCTGCGGCAGGCGCATGGTGTCCTTGGTCATGCCCGGCGGATCGACGGTGAAGCTGACGGCGATTTCCGCGTCGTCGGCCAGCACCCGCGTCGCTTCGGTCAGGGCCTTCTTGAAGGGATCGGCGGGGTTGTCTGAGGTCTTTTGTATCATCGGCGGCCGTTCATGATGTCGCAAAAGGCGGTGTCGCTGGTTATCAGGCCATCGCCCTGCCAGGGCAGGCCCTCGCCGCTGTCGCGGCTGCGAAACCGGGTTGTATAGAGGTCGATCACGCGCAGCACATCCTCGCGGGTCGAGGTAAAGGCGCGCGACAGGCCCAGGCCGCGCTGCTGGCGGGCGATCTCGGCGCGGGTCAGGTTCAGTTCGATATCGGCGATCTGCGCGCGCGAGGGGCGGCCCTGGCCGCCGTGCCGTTCCGACCAGACCTGCTGCGCGGTGAACAGGCCGCCGCAGCGGATGCCCGCGACGTCGAATTCGGGCCTGGACGCGAGGCGGGCGTCATAGACCTCGACCAGCGGAACCAGACCGTGCAGCGCGGGATGCGCGGCGGCCGACGCGGCGGGAACCGCCAGCGCGAGAGACAAGAGGACTGTAAGGCGCGACGAACGGATCATGATGCAGATAAATCACCCTGGGGGGGGCGGGGCAAGAGGCACCGCACCCGGTTGCAGGGCTTAGGTCGAAAACCCGGGGCCGACGGTTCAATCGAACAGCGGCACAGGGCGCGGGGACGATCCAAAGGCCTTAGACAGAGGCGCCCGCCCGCCCCAGATTCCATCTGATGTGCCGAAAATTGAAAACGTCGAAAGGAAAAGGAAAATATTCTCTGCTGACACGCGCGTGTCGATGCGATGCCAGATTGATCGCTCTTGCCAAATCGGCTAGATAGGTGCCACCGCCAAGAGTTCTGGGCGGTGGCGAGGCTATCAATGTCCCTGCAAGGCCAATGCGAGATAGACGATAGCGAGCACGGCGTAGCAGCCGCAGGCGATGTAGAGTGACATAGGCTTGTCCTTCCGTTGTGGAGGCGGTTTACATGACCTGAAGAGGCAGCGGATACGTCTGCTGGCTTGGAATTCAGCTACCGTCTGCCCTGTCGGCTCTCTAGTTCCGACACATCTTTTATAACATTGACGCAGCGTTTGCGCAACAATGTTGCGCGGGCAATTGCGTGCGAAGTGCTTACCTAAATTTTGTGTGCTGACCTATTTTCGGTTCGACACTGCGGCAGTTTATATGTCGGCAGGACAATGGGTTGGTAAATAGGGAAGGCTTGGCGACCTAAATGTGACCGCTACCATTTTCGCTTTCTGCGCGATTTTCTTCGAGTGAGACTGTTTGTCGGGCAACCGAGTTCGGATCTGTGGCTGCGTCTGTCATGGGTGATTCGGATCGAGACATCGCGATAGCGGGTCACAGGCCTGCGCGCGCCAGCCCTTGCGCAACTGGTCGAGCGGGATGCGTGATCAGGGTCTTGGCCTTCCTGCCGCAACTCCGCGGCTTCGTCGCCAAGGCCGAGGGTGAGGGGCAAGAGCCCGCGCACCCGGTTGCAAGGCTTTGTCGAAATGGCCGCGCCGCGGGTTCACACCGGGGTCCGATGACGCCACGTCAGTCGAACAGCGTTCCACAGGGCGGGGCCATCCAGCCAGTTGGAAGCTCGGCCAGGGGGAAGGCGGCGGCTTCGGTCGTCCCTTCCCGGTGAACCTCGGGCGCTTCGTCGCCGGGGCCGTGGTAAAGGGTGAATTGGCTGGTCAACAGGTTGACCGAGCAGTCGCCGTAATGGGACAGGTCGAGGCGGTCGTAGAAGCTGTAGTCATACCCCGCCACCACAAATCCGCCATCGCGCCAGATCACGGTGAGGCTTTGCGACCAGGGCGTGCGGCCCACCCCGGTCTGTTCCGAGAGCAGGGCGAAGCTGGTGGCGTTGCGCGATTCCAGCGCCGGGGCCTGACCGGCCATCGGCCCGGCAAAGATCACCCCGGGCAGGGTGAGCGCCGGTTGCAGGCCGCGCCAGCCATCGCCCATCAGCAGCACCAGATCGGCCATGCCGTCGTCGGTGCGATAGAGCAGCACGACGTCGGCATGGCCGTCGCCGTTCCAGTCGCTCGAGAGGCTGGCGATCGGCTCATGCGCGAGGACGGGGGCGGCGGCAAACAGCCAGATCAGGACGGATTTCATCATGAGGCCAGTCAAGCATGGCGCGGGTGCGCGTGCAATTCACGCATCTGCGCACAGGGCGTGTGCGGCTGTGCGGTCGTGACTTTTCGCAGGTGCGGCACGATGTAATCCCCATCGCAACCAGGAGATTGCCATGACCACGAAACCCCGTATTGCCGTCATCATCGGCTCGACCCGCGACTCGCGCTTTGGCGCCAAACCCGCCGAATGGATCCTGGCCAAAGCCCAGGCGCGCGGCGACTGGGATGTCGAGCTGGTCGATATCAAGGATTACGACCTGCCGCTGTTCAACGAGATGGCGTCGAACGCCTGGATGCCGTCGCAGGATGCCAAGGCTGTCGCCTGGCAGCAGAAGATCGCCAGCTTTGACGGCTATATTTTCGTCGTCGCGGAATACAACCGCTCGATCACCGGCGCGCTGAAGAACGCGCTGGATCAGGCCTATGTGGACTGGAACAAGAAGGCCTTCGGCATGGTCGGTTACGGCGCCCTGGGCGCGGCGCGGGCCGCCGAGCATCTGCGCACCATCGGCATCGAGCTGCAGATGGCCTCGACCCGTTCGGCGGTGCATATCGCCGGGGGCGACTTCTTTGCCGTGCACCCGCTGGGCGGCCAGAACAAGCCGATCAGCGATATCGAGGGTTCGATCGGCGGCTCGGCGACGGCGATGCTGGACGAGCTGAACTGGTGGACCCGCGCCACGATGACGGCGCGCGCCGAAGTGCAGGCGAAAGCCGCCTGAGGCCTGATCGCCGTTCTGTACGCTTACCGGCGGCCCCCCTTGCGGGGGCCGTTCGCGTTTCAGCCCCAGCGTTGCCAGGGCTGGGCGCCGCCTGCGTCGCGCGCGTCGAAAACGGCGCGGGCGGATTCGATCCGGGCGTGGTTGTCGCGCGCCCATCCGGCGAGCTGCATCAGCGGCCCGGTCAGTTCGCGCCCCAGATCGGTCAGCGCGTAATCGACGCGCGGCGGCCGGGTCGGGATCACCGCGCGTTCGACAAAGCCGTCGCGTTCCAGCGCGCGCAGGGTCGAGGTCAGCATCTTCTTGGAAATATTGCCGATGTCGCGTTCGAGTTCGCTGAACCGCCGCGGCCCGGGATGCAGCATGACGATCACCAGCACCGACCATTTGTCGCCGATCCGCGAGAGGATTTCGCTGATGGTCAGGCAGGCCGCGCCGTGGACGGGTACGTCGGGGAGTTCTGGTTTCATTCGGGTGCCTTCTTGCGTTTGCCCGACCGGGGTTTCATCTGGTGTGCAGGTTACTGATTGTAACCAATGAACGCAAGGAGACCGACAATGACCAAACCCCGCATCGCCCTGATCATCGGTTCGACCCGGCCGACCCGTTTTGCCGACAAGCCCGCGCAATGGCTGCTGGCACAGGCGCAGCAGCGCGACGACCTGAGCGCCGAGCTTCTCGATCTGCGCGACTTTGACCTGCCGTTCTTTTCAGAGATGGCCTCGGAGAAATGGATGCCCTCGCAGAGCGCCGCCGCGCAGGCATGGCAGCGGGCGGTGGCCGGGTTCGACGGCTATGTGTTTCTGGTGGCCGAATACAACCATTCGATTACCGGCGTGCTGAAGAACGCGCTGGATCAGGCCTATAACGGCTGGGGCAGGAAGCCGTTCTCGGCCTTTGGTTATGGCGGGGTCGGTGCGGCGCGGGCGGTCGAGCATCTGCGCGGCATCGGTGTGGAACTGCAGATGGCGCCGGTGAAATCGGCGGTGCATCTGGGCGGCGGCGAGTTCATCGCCGTGCATCCGATGGAGCAGAACGCGCCGATGGACGCGGTGGCCGCGACGCTGGCGCCCTCGGTCACGGCGATGTTCGACGATCTGGTCTGGTGGTCGCGGGCGCTGAGCCCGGCGCGGGCCGCCGATCAGGCGCGCGCGGCCTGATCCAGCGTGGCGCGGCCGGTGGCGAGATCGGCCAGCCGCGCCACATGCACGTCCAGCGCGTCGATGACCCGGTAGCCCGGTTCCTGCCCGTCGAAGGCAAGGTTGAGGTCGGTCCCGGCCAGAACCACGGCCTCGGCCCCGCGGGCGATCATCTCGCGCCCGGCGTCCAGCAGCGTCTGGCGGGTGGATTCGGCGCAGGTGCCCGCCACCGCCATATCCTGATAGAGCTGGCCCAGCTCGTCGATGCGGTCATCGAGCGCCAGCGCCCGGGTGCGGGTCAACTGGCCGTAAAGCCGGGTGCGCATCACCACCCGCGTGCCCAGCAGGCCGACGCAGCCGATGCCCTGCGCGGCGAAGTGGTCATCGAGCGGCTCGACGGCCGAGACCAGCGGCAGCGGGCTGAGCGCCAGTGTCTCGGCATAGCAGAAATGCCCGCCCAGCGAGGTGATCGCCGCGCGATCGCAGCCCGCCGCCTTGAGCCGGTGCAAGAGCGGGGCATAGGCCGCGGCCTGCTCGTGCCGCCGGTCGGCGAGGTTGTTGGCGATCAGGGTCTGGATGTCGGCCTGTACGATGGTCAGCTCCAGCGGCGTGCCGATCCGGGCGACGGCGGCGCAGAGGCGCTGGTAATAGACGATGGTAGCGGCGGCGCCGATGCCGCCGATCAGGCCGATGTGCAGGGGTCTGGGCATGGTCGCGCTCGCGGCGGGGGGATGAAATCCCACCCTACGGCGCGGCGCGCGGCCGGGAAAGCCCCGTCGGGTGGGGTTTCACCCCCATTCCTCAGGACAAGGAATCGCCGACGGGCCTGAGCGGCTCGGGCACGGGCAGGCCCAGCCGGGGCGCCAGCGCGATTTCCACCACCCGGCACATCGCCGCCAGCGGCAGGCTGTTGGCGGTTTCGCCGAAGGGATGTTCCAGTTCCTCGGTCACTTCGGACAGGCCGAAGAACACATAGGCGATGACGGCGGCGAACAGCGGCGTCAGCCAGCCCGCGCTGTCGATCAGCCCCAGCGGGCTGAGCAGGCAATAGAGAACCGAGGTGCGGAACACCAGCAGCGAATAGACGAAGGGCAGCGGCGTGGTGGCGATCCGCTCGCAGCCCGCCTGCGCCAGGGTGATCGCGCCCAGCCGTTCGGCCAGCGCCCGGGCGCCGAAACCGTCCAGCCGCCCGGCCGCCTGTTCGTCGCGCAAGAGCGCCGCCATGGCATCGAGCGCGGCGCAGGGCGGGTGGGGCGCGTCGAACAGCGCGGGATCGGCAAAGGCGCGCGCCGCCGCATCGGGGGCATGGCGCCGCAGGTTCAGCCGGTGCAGGTGCAGGAAGGCCAGCATCAGCCGCAGCAATTGCGCCCGTGCCCGGGGATCGGTGACAAAGATCTCGGCCTCGCGCCCCAGCGCGCGGCCATCGGCGACCAACTGGCCCCAGAGCTTGCGCCCCTCCCACCAGCGTTCATAGGCGGCGTTGTTGCGAAAGCCCAGAAACAGCGACAGCGCGATGCCGAACACCGCGAACGAGGCGGCATCGGCGTGCAGCAGTGACACGACATTGCGGTCCAGCCAGACCACCGCGGCGCTGAAGGCGGCGATGGTCAGGATGCCGGGCAGGATGCGCGGCAGGACCGAGCCGTGCATCGTCAGCAGCAGAGCCAGCGCGCTCTTGCGTTTGCCGACGATCACCGGCCCGCCCCCGGTCAGCGCATGGCGGCGGAGGCGGCGCTTTCGGGCAGTTCCTCGCCAAAGCAACGCTGATAGAACTCGGCCACGGTCTGGCGTTCGAGTTCGTCGCATTTGTTGAGGAAGGTCAGCCGGAAGGCATAGCCGATGTTGCGGAAGATGCGCGCGTTTTCGGCCCAGTTGATGACCGTGCGCGGCGACATGACCGTGGAAAGCTGGCCCTTCATGAAGGCGGTGCGGGTCAGATCGGCGACCGTCACCATCTGGCTGATTTCCTGGCGGCCCTTGGCGGTGTTGTAGGTCGGATTCTTGGCCAGGACGATGGCGCTTTCGGCGTCGTGCGACAGGTAGTTCAGCGTGGCCACCAGCGACCAGCGGTCCATCTGGGCCTGGTTGATCTGCTGGACGCCGTGATAGAGGCCGGTCGTATCGCCGAGGCCGACGGTGTTGGCGGTGGCGAACAGGCGGAACGACGGGTGCGGGGTGATGATCTCGTTCTGGTCGAGCAGCGTCAGCTTGCCGTCATGCTCCAGCACCCGCTGGATGACGAACATCACGTCGGCGCGCCCGGCGTCGTATTCGTCGAACACGATGGCGCAGGGGTTGCGCAGCGCCCAGGGCAGGATGCCCTCGTGGAACTCGGTCACTTGCTTGCCGTCGCGCAGTTTGATGGCGTCCTTGCCGATCAGGTCGATCCGGCTGATGTGGCTGTCGAGGTTGACGCGCACGGTGGGCCAGTTCAGCCGCGCCGCGACCTGTTCGATATGCGTCGATTTGCCGGTGCCGTGATAGCCCTGGATCATCACGCGGCGGTTGTAGGCAAAACCGGCGAGGATGGCGAGCGTGGTATCGGGATCGAATTTATAGGTCGGGTCCAGATCGGGCACGCGGTCGGTCCGTTCGGCGAAACCCCGGATCTTCATGTCGGTCTCGACGCCGAAAACCTCGCGGACGGAGATTTCCTCGGTGGGTTTCGCGTGCTGATCGACCATGAATTGTGCCTTTTTGTCCGGTTCCGGTGCGCTCTGGCGCCGACCGTGGTTTTGTGGAGCATTCCGCGGGCCGGTGCAAGGGGGCGGGGCCCGGTGCCGGTGGCGGCGGTGAATGTCGTTGCGTCGCCGGGGCGCCGGGGCCTAGCCTGTCGCAGAGGCCCCGCAGAGGGGTGTTGCCCTTGGGGGATGCGACGATGACGCCCGGACCGGATTTCGCGCTGACGCGGCGCGCGCTGATGCAGGGCGCGCTGATCGCGCCCTTGCTGGCCCCGGCGGCGCGGGCCGAGAGCGGGCTGCGCCCGGCCAAGCGGCCCGGGCCGCCGCCTGCTGCCGATCCGGCGCTGGCGGCGCTGGTGGCGCAGGTCTCGCGCCAACGGCTGCGGGCGGATGTGACGGCGCTGAGCGCCTTTCCGACCCGCTGGACGCTGGCGCCCGATTTTCCCGCCGTCGAGGAATGGATGGCGGCGGCGTTTCTGGCGACCGGCGCGGCGCCGGAGGTGGTGACGCGGCAGGCCTATACCACCGGTTCGGGCCTGCGGCGGCACAACATCCTGTGCGGCGATCCGCTGTCGGGGCGGCGGGTGATTCTGGTCGGCGCGCATGTCGACAGTATCTCGGAGCAACCGGCGCTGCTGGCCCCGGGCGCCAACGACAACGCCACCGGCATCGCGGCGATGCTGGAGGCGCGGCGCCTGCTGTCGGCGCTGACCTTTGAGCGCGAGATTGTCTGCGTCGCCTTTTCCGGCGAGGAGCAGGGGCTCGAGGGATCGGCCTTTTGCAGCGCCACCGCCCGGCGCGAGGGTTGGCCGGTCGATCTGATGGTCAATCTGGACATGCTGGGGCATCGCCCCGACGATCCGGCCGCGCCGCTGTATATCGAATACGATCAGGGCAATGCGGTGGCCGCCAACGACGGCGCCGCGCGCGGCTATGGGCTGATGGCGGCGCGGATGGCGGCGGCCCATTCGACGCTGGCGGTCGCGCATACCGATATCTGGGACAGCGATTACATGCCGTTCGAGGCTGCGGGCTTTGCCTGTATCGGGCTTTATGACGGCGGGGTGGAATCGCCGCGCTATCACAGCAGCACCGATACCGCCGAGGCGGTCGATTTTGCCCGGCTGGAGCAGGCGGTGCGCCTGCTGGTGGCGACGCTGGCCACCGCCGCCGCGTGAGTGCTTGCGGCAGCGCGGCGTGGCGGCTACCCTCGGCGCAAAATCAGGAGCCAGCATGAGCGGATTACTCGCGCTTCTCGACGACGTGGCGGGGATCGCCAAGGTGGCCGCCGCGCAGATCGACGATATCGCCGGGCAGGCGGCCAAGGCCGGGGTCAAGGCGGCGGGGGCGGTGATCGACGATGCGGCGGTGACGCCGAATTATGTGCAGGGCTTTGCCCCGGCGCGGGAATTGCCGATCGTCGGCAAGATCGCGCTGGGGTCGATCCGCAACAAGCTGCTGATCCTGCTGCCCGCGGCGCTGCTGCTGAGCGCCTTTGCGCCCTGGCTCATCACGCCGCTGCTGATGCTGGGGGGGTCCTATCTGTGCTTTGAAGGGGCGGAAAAGGTCTATCACCTGTTTCGCCCGCATGTGCCGCATGCCGATGGCCATGTGCCGAACGGCGATCCGACGCATCTGGAGCGCGACAAGATCGCCGGGGCGATCAAGACCGATTTCATCCTGTCGGCTGAGATCATGACCATCATCCTGGCGGCTTTGCCCGAGGGGCAGGGGCTGGCGATGCAGGCGGCGGCGCTGGCGCTGGCCGGGGTGGGGATCACCGTGCTGGTCTATGGCGGCGTGGCGCTGCTGGTGAAGGCCGATGACGTCGGGCTGTGGCTGGCGCGCGCGGGCAGGCTGGCGGCGACGCGGGCGCTGGGGCGGGGGATTGTCGGCTTCATGCCGGGGTTCATGAAGGCGCTCACCATCGTCGGCACGGCGGCGATGATCTGGGTCGGCGGCTCGATTGTCGTGCACGGCCTGTCCGATCTGGGCTGGCCGCCGGTCTATGACTGGATCCACCATCAGGCCGAGGCCGCGGCGCATCTGCTGGGCGCGGCGCCGGATTTCGTGGCCTGGGCGGTGACGGCGTTCTTTGACGGTATTTTGGGGCTGGGCTGGGGCCTGTGCCTGATCCCGGTGGCGAAATTCGCGGTCAATCCGGCGATCCGCAAGGTGACGGGGGCGCGCGCCGCGCCTTAACGGGGGGTTTGCCAGTCGGCGCCCCGCGTGATTGAGTGGCGCCACACACAGAGGCGGGGGGGCACCATGTGCTGGACGATGGGGGTTTCGGCGGCGATGGTGGCGCTGGGGGGTGCCGCGACCGTGGTTTCGGCCCGGCGCGGCGATCCGGTGGCGATTCCGGTGACGCTGGCCTATTTCACGCTGATGGAGGGGCTGCAGGTCGCGGGCTATATGGTCATCGACGAATGCAGTTCACCGGTGAACCAGTCGGTGACGCTGCTGTCGGTGCTGCACATCGTCTTTCAGCCGCTGTTCATCAATTTCTTTGCCATGGCGCTGGTGGCCAGACCGGTCGGCAACGCCATGCGGGTGTTCGTATTTTCTGCCTGCGCCGCCTCATCGGTGTTGATGCTGTTGCAGCTTTATCCGTTTGACTGGGCGGGCAGTTGCGCGCCGGGCAGCAACCTGTGCGCGGCGCAGCTTTGCACCGTCACCGGCGACTGGCATCAGGCCTGGGATGTGCCGTTCAACGGCTTGATGGTGCCGGTCGAGGCGGCGCTGGGCACCAACTGGGGCTTTCCCAGCTATCTGCTGGTGACATTCCTGCTGCCGCTGTTGTACGGCGCCTGGCGTCTGGTGCTGTTTCACGCGCTGGCCGGGCCGATCGCCGCGGGGTTGCTGACGACCAACCCCAACGAGGTGCCGGCGATCTGGTGCCTGTTCTCCATCGCCATCGTGCTGATCGCCCTGAGCCCGGCGATCCGCCGCCGCTTTACCGCGCCCGCCGCCGCCTGAGCGGTCAGAGCCCGGCCTCGACCCGGTGGCCGGGGGCATAGACCAGCCGGACCCAGGTGATCGGGCCCGTCTCGGCGCGCGTCACGCGGTCGAGGGTCAGCAGTGCGCTGCCGGGGGGGCAGGCCAGCCTCTGCGCGAGACCTGCATCGGCGGCGAGGGCGTGAAAGGCCAGCGTCCCCTCGGTAAAGCTGACATTGCCGACCAGCCATTCGTTGGCGCTGATCCGGTCAAAGGCGACCCCCTCGGCCAGCGCCGGGTTCAGCCAGCGGTCCTCCAGACAAAAGGGCGCTTCGTCGGCCAGATGCAGGGCGGTGATGTGGCGCATGGGGCCGGGGCCGAGAAGCGGCCACAGCGGTTCGGGCACCGGGGCCAGACCGTCGCCCAGCAGCCGGTAGCCGGGGCGCTGGCCGCGAGCAGCGATGTCCTGGCGGATGATGGCGATGGCGAAGGTGGCCTTGCGCACCGGGGTCAGCGGCACGCGGGTGCCGCCCTTGCGCCGCCGCTCCAGATGTCCCGCCTCGGCCAGATCGCGCAGGGCGCGGTTGACGGTGGCGCGGGCGCAGCCCAGTTCGGCGGCCAGCGCCGCCTCGTCGGGGATGCGGTCGCCGGGCGCCCAGATCCGGGCGCGGATGCGGCGCAGCGCCTCGTCGCGGACATCCTGCCAGCCGGTGGCGCCGCTCATGCCACGGCCTTCAGCCGGCGCAGGACGGTGCGGTAGGCGGCTTCGATGCTGTCGCGGGCGATGTGGCGCCCGCCCGTCACCAGATGCCGCCCGGCCGACCAGACCTCGGCCACGGCGCGGTCGTCGGCGGCAAAGATCCAGGCGTCGAGCAGGGCATCGCCCTGCCGCCCCTCCAGATCCACCTGGCGGGTGTCGAGGGCCAGCAGATCGGCCAGCGCGCCCGGGGCGATGACCCCGGCGCCGCGCCCGGCGGCCTGCGCCCCGCCCTGCGCGGCGCTTTCCAGCAGCACCCGCCCGGTGGATTGCGCCGGATTGGCCAGCGCCGCGCGCACCCGGTCGCGCAGTCGTTGCGAATAATCGAGGGTGCGCAGTTCCTCGCTGAGGGTGATGCGGATGTTGCTGTCCGAGCCGATGCCGAACCGCCCGCCCGCCTGCAGCCAGGCCACACCGTCAAAGATGCCGTCGCCGAGCGAGCTTTCGGTGATCGGGCAGAGCCCCGCCACGGCGCCGGTGGCGGCGAGCGCCAGCGTTTCGGCCCGCTGCATCTGGGTGCAATGGATCAGGCACCAGCGGGCATCGACCGCGGCATGGTCGAGCAGCCATTCCACCGGGCGGGCGCCGTAGGCGGCCTGCACCTCGGTCACTTCGGCGACCTGCTCGGCCAGATGCATGTGCAGCGGCGCCCCGGGGCGCAGGGCGATGCAGGCCGCCAGCCCGTCGCGGGTGACGGCGCGCAGCGAATGCGGGGCGATGCCGAAACGGGCATCGGCGGGCAGGGAGTGCAGCGCCGTCTCGGCGCCGTCGACCAGCCGGGCAAAGCCGTCGATGTCGTTGCCGAACCGCACCTGACCCGGCCCCAGCGCCCGCCCGTCGCAGCCGCCCTGGCTGTAGAGCACCGGCAGCAGCGTCAGCCCGATCCCCGATTGCCCGGCGGCGGCGGCGATCCGTGTCGCCATCTCTGCCCGGTCGGCATAGGGCAGGCCGCCCGGCGCATGGTGCAGGTAGTGGAATTCGACCGAGGCGCCATAGCCGGATTCCAGCATCTCCATCTGCACGAAGGCGGCGATGGCCTGCACATCGTCGGGGGTGAGTTGGTCGAGAAAGCGGAACATCAGCCGCCGCCAGGTCCAGAAACTGTCGCTGGCATCGGGGCCGCGGCGCTCGGTCATGCCCGCCATGGCGCGCTGGAACGCGTGCGAATGCAGGTTGGCCGGGGCGGGCAGCAGGGCGCCGACGCGGCGGTCGCCGGGGGCGGGCGTTGTGCCGGGGGTGACGGCGGCGATGCGCTCGCCGTCCAGTGTCACCGCCACGTCGCGGGCCCAGCCCGTCGCCAGCAACGCCTGCTCTGCCCAGATCCTGCCCATGGTTTCCCCGTTGACGCGATGAATAAGTATATACATAATATCGCCAGTAACGGAGATCGCAAGATGGAATCGCCCGAGTTGATCCTGACCAATGCCCGCCTGGCCCCCGGTTTCGCCGCCGGGCCGATGGCGCTGGCGATCGGCGGCGGGCGTATCCTGTGGCGGGGTCCGGAAGGCGAACTGTCGTTCGACGGCCCGCGCCGCGATCTGGGCGGGCGGCTGGTGACACCGGCGCTGATCGATTGCCACACGCATCTGGTGCATGGCGGCCACCGCGCCCGGGAATTCGAGCTGCGGCTGCAGGGCGCCTCTTACGCCGAGATCGCCCGCGCCGGGGGCGGCATCGTGTCGACCGTCGCCGCAACGCGGGCGGCCAGCGAGGACGATCTGGTGGCGCAGGCTCTGCCCCGGCTGGATGCGCTGCTGGCCGAAGGGGTGGCGACGGTCGAGATCAAATCCGGCTATGGGCTTGATCGGGAAACGGAATTGCGGATGCTGCGCGCGGCGCGGCGGCTGGCGGCGCTGCGCCCGGTGCGGGTGCGCACCACGTTTCTGGGCGCGCATGCGGTGCCGCCGGGAATGTCGGCGGATCAGTATCTGACCGACATCTGCCTGCCTGCGCTGCAGGCCGCCCATGCTGAAGGGCTGGTCGATGCGGTGGACGGGTTTTGCGAGGGCATCGCCTTTACCCCGGCGCAGATCGCCCGGGTGTTCGTTGCCGCGCGGGCGCTGGGCCTGCCGGTCAAACTGCATGCCGAGCAACTCTCGGCCTCTGGCGGCACGGCGCTGGCGGCGGGCTATGGCGCGCTGAGCGCCGATCATGTTGAATACGCCAGTGACGAGGATGCCCGCTTGATGGCTGCCGCGGGCACCGTGGCGGTGCTGCTGCCCGGCGCCTTTTATGCGCTGCGCGAGACGCAGGTGCCGCCGGTCGCCGCCTTTCGCCAGCACGGCGTGCCGATGGCGGTGGCGACGGATGCCAACCCCGGCACCTCGCCGCTGACCTCGCTGCTGCTGGCGATGAACATGGCCTGCACGCTGTTCAGGCTGACCCCTGACGAGGCGCTGCGCGGCGTCACCGAACACGCCGCCCGGGCGCTGGGGCTGGCCGATTGCGGGCGGCTGGAACCCGGGCTGCGCGCCGATCTGGCGGTCTGGGATGTGCAAGACGCGGCCGAACTGGCCTATCGCATCGGTTTCAACCCGCTGTTCACCCGTTATTTCGAAGGCCGAGAATGCTGATCCTGACCCCGGGCGAAACCCCGCTCTCGCAATTGGAAATGCTGTATCGTCAGGGCCTTGCGGCGCGTCTTGCCGCAGACTGCCGCCCGGATGTCGAGGCGGCGCAGGCGCTGGTGCGCGCCGCCGCCGAGGGCGGGGCCGCCGTCTACGGCGTCAACACCGGCTTTGGCAAACTGGCCTCGGTCAAGATCGCCGCGGGCGATACCGCCACCTTGCAGCGCAACCTGATCCTCAGCCATTGCTGCGGCGTCGGCGCCCCGCTGGACCGGGCGACGACCCGGCTGATGATGGCGCTGAAACTGCTCAGCCTGGGGCGCGGCGCCTCGGGCGTGCGCTGGGCAGTGACGCAGCAGATCGAGGCGATGCTGGCCGCCGGGGTGACGCCGGTGGTGCCCGGTCAGGGATCGGTGGGCGCCTCGGGCGATCTGGCGCCGCTGGCGCATATGACGGCGGTGATGATCGGCGCGGGCGAGGCCTGGCTGGGGGCCGAGCGGATGAGCGGCGCGCAAGCCCTTGAGCGGGCAGGAATATCGCCGCTGATCCTGGGGCCAAAGGAAGGGCTGGCGCTGATCAACGGCACGCAGTTTTCCACGGCGCTGGCGCTGGTTGGCCTGTTCGATGGCTGGCGGGCGGCGCGGGCGGCGCTGGTGACATCCTGTCTGTCGACCGACGCGATCATGGGCTCGACCGCGCCCTTGCAACCGGCGATCCACAGCCTGCGCGGGCACCGCGGGCAGATCGAGGTGGCGGCGGTGATGCGGGCGCTGATGGCCGGATCGGCGATCCGCGAGAGCCACCGCGACGGCGACACGCGGGTACAGGACCCCTATTGCATCCGCTGCCAGCCGCAGGTGCTGGGCGCGGCGGTGGATCTGCTGCGCTTTGCCGCGACGACGCTGGAGACCGAGGCGAACGCCGTCACCGACAACCCGATCGTCACGCCCGAGGGGATTCTGTCGGGTGGGAACTTTCACGCGGAACCCGTTGCTTTTGCAGCGGATATCATCGCTCTGGCCCTGGCCGAGATCGGTGCTATCGCCCAGCGGCGGGTGGCGCTGATGGTCGATCCGACGTTGAGCCACGATCTGCCGCCCTTCCTGACCCCGGCGCCGGGGCTGAATTCCGGCTATATGATCGCCGAGGTGACGACCGCCGCTTTGATGAGCGAAAACAAGCATCTTGCGACGCCTTGTTCCACCGATTCCACCCCGACCTCGGCCAATCAGGAGGACCATGTCAGCATGGCCGCCCATGGCGCGCGGCGGCTGGGGCCGATGAACGCCAATCTGGCGGTGATCCTGGGCGTCGAGGCGCTGTGCGCGGCGCAGGGGATCGGCTTTCGCGCGCCGCTGGCCAGTTCGCCGGGGCTGGAAGCGGTGGTCGCGGCGATCCGCGCGCAGGTGCCGGTGCTGACCGACGACCGCTATCTGGCGCCCGAGATCGACGCGGCGGCGGCGCTGGTGCGCGGCGACGCGCTGGCGCTGGCCTGCGGGCTGGAGTTCGCGCTGTGAACCCGGTCGAGGTGGTCGAGGGCGACAGCCCGCTGATCCTGGGCCTGCCGCATACCGGCACCTGGCTGCCGCCCGCGATCATGGCCCGGCTGAACGCGCGCGGGCAGGTGCTGGCCGATACCGACTGGCATATCGAGCGCCTCTATGCCGGGCTGGTGCCCGGGGCGACGCAGGTGCGCGCGACGTTCCACCGCTATGTGATCGATGCCAACCGGCCGCCGGACGGTGCCAGCCTGTACCCGGGGCAGAATACCACCGGGCTGGTGCCGGTGATCGATTTCGACGGACGGCCGATCTGGTCGGAACGCCCGGGCGCGGCTGAAATCGACGCGCGCAGGCAGGTCTATCACGCCGCCTATCACGCGGCGCTGGCGGCGCAGGTGGCGCGGGTCAGGGCGCGGCACGGGGTGGCGATCCTGTATGATTGCCATTCGATCCGCTCGACCATCCCGTTCCTGTTCGAAGGGGTGCTGCCGGATTTCAACATCGGCACGGTGCAAGGCGAATCCTGCGATCCGCGCGTCGAGGCGCTGGCGGTGGAAGAATGTGCGAAAGCAACGGGTTACACATCGGTGTTGAACGGCCGCTTTCAGGGCGGCTGGACCACACGGCATTACGGCAAGCCCGCGCAGGGTGTGCATGCGATCCAGATGGAACTGGCGCAATCGACGCATCTGACCCGCGAGGCGCCGCCCTTTGCCTATGACCCGGCCAAGGCCGAGGCCCTGCGCGGCACGCTGCGCGTCCTTCTGGAGGGGCTGATTGCGCTGGCCCCGCAACTTCGCGCTGCAAGGCGCTGATCGCAAGAGGTTTTCCCCATGAACAACCCCCGCCACAACAACCGTGACATCTTCCCGCCGACCGGCAGCCAGATCACCGCGAAATCCTGGCAGACCGAAGCGGCGATGCGGATGCTGATGAACAACCTGCACCCGGATGTCGCCGAGAACCCGCATGACCTGGTGGTTTACGGCGGGATCGGCCGGGCGGCGCGGACCTGGAAGGATTTCGACGGCATCGTCAGCGCGTTGAAAACGCTCGATGATGACCAGACCCTGCTGGTGCAGTCGGGCAAGCCGGTCGGGGTGTTTCGCACCCATGCCGACGCGCCGCGGGTGCTGATCGCCAATTCCAATCTGGTGCCGCATTGGGCGACCTGGGACCATTTCAACGCCCTCGATAAAAAGGGGTTGATGATGTACGGCCAGATGACGGCCGGATCGTGGATTTACATTGGTACTCAAGGCATTGTGCAGGGAACCTATGAGACCTTCGCCGAGGCTGGGCGCCAGCATTACGGCGGCAGCCTGCGCGGGAAATGGATCCTGACCGCCGGGCTGGGCGGCATGGGCGGGGCGCAGCCGCTGGCGGCGGTGATGGCCGGGGCCTGCTGTCTGGCGGTGGAATGCGATGAAACCCGGGCCGATTTCCGCATCCGCACCCGGTATTGCGACGCCAAGGCGCATGACCTCGACACGGCGCTGGCGATGATCGCCGATTGGACCGCGGCGGGTGAGGCGAAATCGGTGGCGCTGATCGGCAATGCCGCCGAGGTGTTCCCGGAGCTGTATCGCCGCATGCAGGCGGGGGGCGCGCGGCCGCATATCGTGACCGACCAGACCTCGGCGCATGATCCGGTGCATGGCTATCTGCCGCTGGGCTGGAGCGTGGCGCAATGGCGCGCCCGGCAGGAGACCGAGCCCAAGGCGGTGGAAAAGGCGGCGCGGGCGGCGATGAAGATCCATGTCGCGGCGATGGTGGATTTCTGGAACGCCGGGGTGCCGACGCTGGATTATGGCAACAATATCCGTCAGGTGGCGCTGGAAGAGGGGCTGGAGAATGCCTTTGCCTTCCCGGGTTTCGTGCCCGCCTATATCCGTCCGCTGTTCTGCCGGGGCATCGGCCCGTTCCGCTGGGTGGCGCTGTCGGGCGATCCCGAGGATATCCGCAAGACCGACGCCAGGATGAAGGAATTGTTCCCCGACAACGACCATCTGCACCGCTGGCTGGACATGGCCGGTGAGCGGATCGCCTTTCAGGGTCTGCCCGCGCGGATCTGCTGGATAGGGCTGGGCGACCGGCACCGCGCCGGGCTGGCGTTCAACGAGATGGTGCGCAACGGCGAATTGTCGGCGCCGGTGGTGATCGGGCGCGATCATCTGGACAGCGGGTCGGTGGCCAGCCCCAACCGCGAGACCGAGGCGATGCGCGACGGCTCGGACGCGGTGAGCGACTGGCCGCTGCTGAATGCGCTGCTCAATTGCGCCAGCGGCGCCACTTGGGTGTCGCTGCACCATGGCGGCGGGGTCGGCATGGGGTTCAGCCAGCACGCCGGGATGGTGATCGTCGCCGACGGGACCGAGGCGGCCGACCGGCGGCTGGAGCGGGTGCTGTGGAACGACCCGGCCAGCGGGGTGATGCGCCACGCCGATGCCGGATACCAGATCGCGCGGGATTGCGCGAGCGAACACGGGTTGAACCTGCCGGGCATCCTGTAAACCGGGTTCTCAGCGCCCCGGCTTTGGATTAGCCTCGCCACAAAACGGCGAGGCGGGCATGGAACAGGTCACGGTACGCAGGCGGCGGGTGTTTTATGTGCCCGGTTACGATCCCTTTCCGCCGCGCCGCTACCGCGAGTTCTATCGCAAGGAGGGCGCGGCGCAGGCGGCGATCAGCGGCTATGCCTTGCAGATGCAGGCCGAGGCGCCGGGCAGCAAGGGCTATGTCTGGCGGGTGCAGACCGTGATCGGCGGGCGTGAGACCGAGGCGCGGGTACAGGTGCTGGTCTGGTCGGATCTGGTGCAGGCCAGCATGCGGCGCGGGATTCTGGGCGCCTATCTCTTGATGGTGCGGACGCTGTGGATCTTCCTTTCGACCGGGGCGATGGCGGCGATGCTGCGGCTGCGGCCCTGGTCGATCCTGACCGGTGCCTGGCCGGTGGCGATGCTGAGCGCGCAATTGCTGCTGGGGCTGCTGGCCGGGGTCTTGCTGTGGTGGGGCGCGGGGGTGCTGGTCGGCGGATGGGCCGGGCAGGCGCTGGGGCTGGGGCTGGGCGCGGCGGCGCTGACCGGGGTGCTGGTGCTGTTCCGGCGGCTGGATACCCGGTTGTTCGCCTATTACCTGCTTTATGATTTCGCGCAGGTGGCGGCGCAGCACGGCGCCTATGCGCCGGATTTGCAGGCGCGGCTCGATGCCTTTGTCGAGGAGGTGGCGGCGGCGTTGACCGAGGGCAACGACGAGGTGCTGGTGGTCGGCCATTCGTCCGGTGCGGCGCTGGCCGTGTCGCTGGTGGCGGCGGTGGAACGGCGGGGCCTGCCCGAGGGCGGCGCGACGCTGGCGTTGCTGACGCTGGGGCAGGCGATCCCGATGCAGGCGTTCCTGCCGCGGGCGACGCGGTTGCGCGCCGATCTGGCGCAACTGGCGGCCAGCCCGGCGGTGGCCTGGGTCGATGTCACCGCCAAGGGCGACGGGGTCAGTTTCTGGCTGACCGATCCGCCTGCGGTTTGTGGCGTGGCGGGGCCGGGGGCGCATCAGCCGCTGGTGTTCTCGGCGGCGTTCTCGCAGACCGTCTCGCCCGAGAAATGGCGGGCGATCCGGCGGCAGTTCTTCCGGCTGCATATCCAGTATCTGGCGGCGTTCGAGCATCCGCGCGACTACGATTATTTCCAGATCACCGCCGGGCCGGTCTTGCTGGCCGATCGCTATGCCGGGCGCGCGCCCTCGCCGCAGGTGGAGCGGCGGGTGTTCTCGCCGCATCGGGGCCTAGCATGATCGTACCGCCCAAGCCCCCGGCGCGCGAGGGGCGGTTTTCGCTGTGGCGCTATGTGCGGGCGTTCCGGCGCGATATCCTGTCGGCCAATCCCGAACGGCTGTACCGCGCCAAGATGGCCGAATTCCGCATTCCGTTCCTGCATACGTTTCTGGTCAACGAGCCGCCGCTGTGGCGCCGGGTGCTGACCGAGGCGCCGATGGATTTCCCCAAATCGCCGCGCATGGCGGCGGGGCTGGAGCCCCTGCTGGGGCGCGGGGTGTTTCTGACCAATGGCGCCGAATGGCAGCGCCAGCGGCGGATCATCGACCCGGCCTTTGAAGGCGGGCGGCTGCGCGATACCTTTCCGGCGATGTGGGCGGCGGGGCAGGCGACGGTGGCGCGGCTGCAGGCCGCCGCCGGGCCCGAGCCGGTCGAGATCGAGGCGCAGATGAGCCATTCGACCGCCGATGTGATCTTTCGCACGCTGTTCTCGGTGCCGATCGAGGACGAGACGGCGATGGCGGTATTCCGGGCGTTCCGCGCGTTTCAGGGCACGCAGCCCTTGCTGAACCTCGCCGCCTTTCTGCCCTTGCCGCGCTGGATGCCCCGGTTTCACCGCCGCGCGACGCTGCGGGCGGCGCGGCGCATCCGGGCATTGACGGCCGAACTGGTCGCCGCGCGGCGGGCGGCGATCGCGGCGGGGAGGGCGCCCGACGATCTGGCGACCAAGATCATGACGACGCGCGATCCGGTGGACGGGCGGACCTTTGACGACGCCGAGATGGTCGATCAGGTGGCGGTGTTCTTTCTGGCCGGGCATGAGACCTCGGCCTCGGCGCTGGGATGGGCGCTGTATCTGCTGGCGCTGGACCCGGATTTGCAGGACCGGCTGGCCGAGGAGGCGGGGCGGGAACTGGCGGGCGAGGGCGTGCCGGATTTCGGCGCGATCAGCCGCTTGAAGCTGGCGCGCGATGTGTTCCGCGAGGCGCTGCGCCTGTATCCGCCGGTGCCGATGATGGTGCGCGAGGCGGCCTGTCCGGCCGAGTTCCGCGGCCGCAAGGTCGAGACCGGCGCGCAGGTGGTGGTCAGCCCCTGGCATCTGGGGCGCAATCCGGCGATCTGGGACGAGGCTGACGCCTTTTGCCCGGCGCGCTGGCAGACCCCCGGGGGGCGGGCGGCGGCGCGCGACGGGTTCATCCCGTTCTCGGCCGGGCCGCGGGTCTGCACCGGGGCCGGGTTTGCCATGGTCGAGGGCCCGCTGCTGCTGGCGCTGATCGCGCAGCATCTGCGGGTGGCGCCGGTCGAAGGGCGGGTGCCGCGGCCGGTGGCGCAGCTTACGGTGCGCGCGCAGGGCGGCATCTGGCTGGCGCTGACCCGGCGCGCGGGCTGACGGGAAATCGCCCGCCGGGTGGTTTTTTGTTTGGACAGATTGGTAAGAATATTTTACCTCTCAAGGCATGGAGGAAAATCTGCGCTGGAGTGGCCCGTGGCTGCGGGTCGTCGGGAGAATTGACGCAGAGGGACTTTCATGTTCGTTTGAACATGCGGTTGCCCAAAGGGGGACGGGGAAGCCCCCGGGCGCAGAGCCGCCAACAGGGAGTGAGACATGAAAAGAATTCTTACCACGACCGCTCTGGTCGCGTCGATGGCGGCTGGCGGGGCGCAGGCCCAGCAGACCTGGAACCTGCAATCGACCTATCCGGGTTCGCTGACGCAATTGGGCACGCTGGGCATCCGCATCGCCGAGCAGATCACCCGGATCACCGGCGGCGAGATCACCGTGACGTTCCAGAACCCGGGCGGTGTCGTGCCCGCTCTCGAGGTGTTCGATGCCGTGGGCTCGGGCGCGGTCGAGGCCGGCTGGTCCACGCCGGGTTATTGGGCGGGCCGGGTGCCGGCGCTGCAATTGCTGGCGGCGGTGCCGTTCGGGCCGCAGGCGGGCGAATATCTGGCCTGGCTGAAGTTCGGCGGCGGCGAGGAGCTGCTGGAAGAGCTCTATGAGCCGCACAACATCAAGTCGATCATCTGCGGCATCATCGCGCCCGAGGCCTCGGGCTGGTTCCGCGAAGAGCTGGCCTCGGTCGAGGATCTGCGCGGGCTGTCGATGCGCTTCTTCGGCCTCGGCGCCAAGGTGATGGAGCGGATGGGCGTTTCGACGCAGCTTCTGGCCGGGGGCGACATTTTCCCGGCGCTGGAACTGGGCACCATCGACGCCACCGAATTCTCGATGCCGGCCATCGACCTCAGCCTCGGTTTCTATCAGGTGGCGAGCTATTACTATTTCCCCGGCTGGCACCAGCAATCGACGATGTTCGACCTGATGATCAACCTCGATCTGTGGGAATCGCTCGATGAGCGCACGCAGTTCATGATCGAGACGGTGTGCGATGCGAACATCGCCTATGGTCTGGCCGAGGGCGAGGCGCTGCAATTCGAGGCGCTGCGCGTGCTGGAGGAAGAGCATGGCGTGAACATCCGCCAATGGTCGGAAGCCGATCTGGCGGCGCTGGAAGCGGCCTGGCTGGAAGTCGCGGCCGAGGAATCGGCCAACGACCCCGATTTCGCCCGGGTCTATGAGAGCTATACCACCTTCCGCGAGAACTATGCCCGCTGGAGCGCGCTCGGCTATCTGCGCTGATCGCGCCTGTCACCTTCCGAGGGGGGCGTCCCGGTCGCGGGACGCCCCGTTTTCCCACCGATATCGAGGGGGCAGGCCGTGATGGGCACGCTTTTGTCGATCATCACCATTGCGGCTGCGGCCGTGATCGCTGTCGTTGATCCCACATCGCTGTGGGTCTTCTACGCGCTGGCGGTGATCATCGTTTCGCATCTGGGCGCCTGGCTGCTGCGGGCCGGGCCGGGCTGGTTCATGGCCGCGACGCTGCTGGGCTGGTCGTCGGTGATGATCTCGACGCCGCTGGCGCTGACCACCACCCAGTTGAACCAGTTGGCGCGGATGGTGCGCAACCAGCGCGCGGGCTGGGAACAGGCGCAGGTGACGCTCGATTTCTTCGAGCCGCTGGTGCCCTATGCCGGGCCGCTGCTGATCGCGGTCACGGTGTTCTTCATCGTCATGGCCGCGCTGGCGCTGATGCGGGCGCGCCAGGGCGCGTACCGCTATATGCTGGATGCGGCGCAGGGCATGGCGGATGCCTGTGTGCTGGTCGGCAAGGCGGCGGCGTTCCTGTTCGTGCCGATGATGCTGATCATCCTCTATGATGTGATCCAGCGCAAATACTTGGGCTGGAACCCCGATTTCACCAACACCGACTGGTATCGCACCTTTACCTCGACCCGGTTGCAGGAAATGGAATGGCATCTGCATTCGGTGCTGTTCCTGCTGGCGCTGGGGTATGGCTATGTCAAGGATTCGCATGTGCGCATCGATCTGGTGCGCGAGACCCTGCGGCCGCGGACCCGGGCCTGGATCGAATTGCTGGGGGCGCTGCTGTTCATGGTGCCCTATTGCTATGTCGTGATCGAATACGGCAACGAGAACGCGCTGCGGGCCTTCAACATCGGCGAGGGGTCGGACGCGCTGACCGGCCTGCCGCATCGTTTCATCATCAAGGGCATGTTACCGCTGGGCTTTGTGTTCGTGGCGCTGGCCGGGCTGTCGGCGGCGCTGAAATGCGTGGTCTATCTGTTCGGCCCGGCCAGTCTGCGCGCGCAATCCGGGCAATACACCGGTGACACGACCCACGGCCAACCGGCCCAAGCCTGATCGGGGACGATATGGAATCGCTTATCCACTATATGCCGCTGATCATGTTCGGCGTGCTGGCCGTGGTGTTGTTCACCGGTTATCCGGTGGCCTTCATCCTCGGCGGCATCTCGTTGCTGTTTGCCGTGCTGGGCGACTGGGCCGGGGTGTTCCGGCTGGACCAGATCCAGTTGGTGCCGCTCAGGATTTACGGCGGGACGATGGCCAGTCTGGTGCTGGTGGCGATCCCGATGTTCACCTTCATGGGCACGATGCTGGAGAAATCCGGCGTGGCCAGCGATCTGCTGGAGACCTTGCAGATCCTGCTGCGCCGGGTGCCGGGCGGGCTGGCGCTGTCGGTCACGCTGATGGGGACGATCATGGCGGCGACCACCGGCATCATCGGCGCCTCGGTCGTCATGATGACGCTGATGGCGCTGCCGGTGATGATGAAGGCGAATTACTCGATCCCGCTCGCCACCGGCACGATTGCCGCATCCGGCACGCTGGGCATCCTGATTCCGCCGTCGATCATGCTGGTCATCATGTCCGACCTGCTGTCGGTGCCGGTGGGGACGGTGTTCATCGCCGCCATCGTGCCGGGGCTGCTGCTGGCGCTGCTCTATACGATCTATATTTTCCTGCTGTGCCGCTGGAAACCGCATCTGGCGCCGCCGATGCCCGACGAGATCGGCCCGGGGACGCGGGCCGAGTTCTGGCGGATGATCTTCCGCTCGTTCCTGCCGCCGATCTTTCTGATCCTCGCCGTGCTGGGCTCGATCTTTGCCGGTCTGGCGACGCCGACCGAGGCCTCGGGCGTCGGCGCGGCCGGGTCGGTGCTGCTGGCCTGGTTCAACAAGCGGCTGACCTGGGAGACGTTCAAGGATGTCTGCTATCGCTCGTCGCTGACCGGGGCGATGCTGTTCGGCATCTTTGTCGGCGCGACGGCGTTCAGCTTTGTGTTCAAGTCCATCGGCGGCGAGGAGCTGATTGTCGAATTCATCCGCAATTCGTCGGTCGGGCCCTGGTCGATCCTGTTCGTGCTGATGGCGATGGTCTTTGCGCTGGGGTTCTTTTTCGACTGGATCGAGATCACCCTGATCGTGCTGCCGATCTTTGCCCCGATCGTCGCGCTGCTGGATTTCGGCGGGCATGTCGGGGTGTGGGACGGGATTTCGAACCCGATCGTCATCTGGTTCCTGATTCTGGTGGCGGTCAACCTGCAGACCAGTTTCCTGACACCGCCCTTCGGTTTCGCGCTGTTCTATCTCAAGGGGGTGGCGCCGCCCGAGGTGAAGATCCAGATGATCTATAAGGGTATCGTTCCCTTTGTGGCGCTGCAGGTCTTCGGGCTGTTCCTGTGCGTGGTGTTTCCGGCGCTGGTGCTGTGGTTGCCCAGTTTCGCGCTGGGAGGCTAGGGCGCGGCCTGCTGGCGAGGCCTCAGGGGCAGCGGGTTTCCGCTGCCCGATCTTTCCCGTCGTGAGGCATCATGCTGTTTGATCCGTTGCTGTACGGTTTCGTCTTTCTGGGCCTGTTCACCCCCGGGCCGAATGTCATCATGCTGACCGCCTCGGGCGTCAGGTTCGGCTTTCTGCGCACGCTGCCGCATCTGTTCGGGGTGGTGCTGGGGGTGGGGATCACCGCTGCGGTGACGGCGCTGGGGGTCGGCGCGGCGGTGACGGCGGTTCCGGCGCTGAACCTGGCGCTGCGGATCGGCGCCGCCGGGTTCATCCTGTGGATGGCCTGGGGCTATTGGCGGGCGGCGGGGCGGCCGCGCGCGGCGGGGCAGGCCGGCGACCGGCCGCTGCCCTTTGTCGGGGCGGTGCTGTTTCAATGGATCAACCCCAAGGTCTGGGCGGTCGCCTTTGCCGCCTCGGCCGCCTATCCCGGCGGTTTCGCCCCCTGGATCGAGGCGCTGCGGCTGGGGCTGGCGTTTTCGTCGCTGAATCTGGGGGTCTGCCTGTTCTGGACCTCGGCCGGGGCGCTGCTGTCGGCGCTGCTGTCATCGCCGCGCGCGTGGAAGCTGTTCCTGCGGCTGATGGCGCTGCTGCTGGCCGGATCGGTGCTGCTGGTGTTCCGCTGACGCAAACGTCGGTTGCCTGACGGGCAAAGCCGTGGCTCACTGGCGTTCCCGGAGGCCGTGATGACCGACACAGACCGAGACCCCGCGCGCGACAAGGCCCGCGATACCGCCCGACAGCGCAAGATCGCCGCCAATTCCTCGGACAAGGCGGCGCGCAAGCATGCGCCGCGCATCAAGGCCGGGGCCAACCGCAAGCTGCGCCGCGACGACAAGGCGGCGCTGCGGCTGGAGCCCGACGAGGCCGCCCCGGCGCCCGAGGGGCTGAAGGCCCGGGCGCGCCACTGGGGCAGCGACAACGCCGCCGGGCGCCGCGAGGGGCGCGCGGCCGAGCGGGCGCTGCTGGATGCCGTGCCGGTGGGCGAGGGGCCGCGCGGGCGCATCCGGGTGCAGGGCGTCGCGCCGCAGCGTCACGAGCCCTGAGGCCGGGTTTTTGTTTGACCCGCCGCGGGGCGGGCGGTAGTTATTGAACGAGCGTTCAATTCTGGGGAGGAGGGTCCATGTTCACCGCATCCATGAAATTCGATCTGGGCGAGGATGTGAATGCGCTGCGCGATACCGTGCATCGCTGGGCGCAGGAGCGGGTCAAGCCGCTGGCTGCCGAGGTGGACCGCACCAACGCCTTTCCCAATGCGCTGTGGCCGGAAATGGGCGATCTGGGGCTGTTGGGCATCACCGTTCCCGAGGAATTCGGCGGTGCCGGGATGGGCTATCTGGCGCATGCCGTCGCGGTCGAGGAGATCGCCCGCGCCTCGGCCTCGGTCAGCCTGTCGTATGGGGCGCATTCGAACCTGTGCGTCAACCAGATCAAGCTGAACGGCAGCCCCGAGCAAAAGGCGAAATACCTGCCCGGGCTGGTCAGCGGCCGCAAGATCGGCGCGCTGGCGATGTCCGAGGCGGGGGCGGGCAGCGACGTGGTGTCGATGACCCTGCGGGCGGAAAAGAAGAACGACCGCTATGTGCTGAACGGCACGAAATACTGGATCACCAACGGCCCCGACGCCGATACGCTGGTGGTTTACGCCAAGACCGACCCGGCGGCGGGATCGAAGGGGATCACGGCGTTCCTGATCGAAAAGACCATGGCGGGATTTTCCACCAGCCCGCATTTCGACAAGCTGGGGATGCGGGGCTCGAACACCGCCGAGCTGGTGTTCGAGGATGTCGAGGTGCCGTTCGAGAACGTGCTGGGCGAGGAGGGGCGCGGCGTGCGCGTCCTCATGTCGGGGCTGGATTACGAACGGGTCGTACTGGCCGCCATCGGGCCGGGGATCATGGCCGCCTGTCTCGACGAGGTGATGCCCTATGTCACCGAGCGCAAGCAGTTCGGCCAGCCGATCGGCAATTTCCAACTGATGCAGGGCAAGATCGCCGATATGTACACGGCGCTGAATTCGGCCCGCGCCTATGTCTATGAGGTGGCCAAGGCCTGCGACCGCGGCGAGGTGACGCGCGCCGATGCCGCCGCCTGCTGTCTTTACGCCAGCGAGCAGGCGATGGTGCAGGCGCATCAGGCGGTGCAGGCGATGGGCGGCGCCGGGTTCATGAACGACAGCGCCGTGTCGCGGTTGTTCCGCGATGCCAAGCTGATGGAGATCGGCGCGGGCACCAGCGAAATCCGCCGGATGCTGGTCGGGCGCGAATTGATGGCGGCGATGGGCTGAGATGGCCTGGGGCAGCCAACCCTTCCCCAAGAGCGAGTTCTTCATCGCCTGCCCCGAATGTCGGCGGCCGGCGCTGTTCCGTCAGGTCGCCGTGTTCAGCATCGTGCCCCAAGAGCGCCGGGCTCTCTTTGCCAAGGATAGCCGGTTCCGCGTGATCGACACCGACACCGGCCCCATCGGCCTGTTCTGGCGCGACCTGTCGGGCGACCCCGCCTCGATCCGCTGGCTGACCGACGACGAGGTCGGGCGGCTGACCAACGGCTTTGCCTGGGGCGAGTATGCGCAGGAGGGGTCGTGCCTGTGCGACGCCTGCGGGTATCGCCGTCCCCACCGCGCCCGCTGGCCCGAAGACGCCTATTACCAGATCGAACACAAGGGCCACGCGCTTTGGGCCGCAGACCGCAGCGCGGCGGTTGTGCTGGCGGATTTCGTTGCCGCCCCTGACCGGGCACCGATGCTGCAATCGGGATGGGGTGACATGCTCAAACGGGTGCCGACGCATTTCCTGACGGCGCAGAACCGGGGGGCGGTGGAAAAGAAGCTGCGCCGCCTGCTGGAGGATCGCCCATGAAACGCCTCTTTGTCGCTGCACTGCTCGCCGCCGCCCCCGCCCTGGCCGAGGCGCCCTATGACGGCTTCATGGCCGGGATCGCGCCCTGTTATGCCGCCGCTGCGGGCCGCGAGGCGGCGGAGGCCTGCATCGGCAGCGGATCGGGCGCCTGCATGGCGGGGGCGCCGGACGGGCAGACCACGGTTGGCATGATGTTCTGCCTGCTGGCCGAGCGCGATGCCTGGGACCGGTTGCTGAATGCCGAATACGCCCGGGCCCGCACCGCCGCCGCCGGGGCCGACGACGCCGAGCGTTCGTATTTCCCTGAATTCGCCCGCCGGGCGGAGCAATTGCTGACCGCGCAGCGCGCCTGGATCGCCTTTCGGGATGCGCAATGCGCGATGGAATACGGGGTCTGGGGCGCGGGCTCGATGCGCCAGATCGCCGGGGCTGATTGCCAGTTGCGGCTGACCGCCGGGCGCACGCTGGATCTGCGCGATTACAGACAGTCGCTGGGCGACGAATAGGGAGGGTTTCGAGATGAGGCGTTTCGCGTTCCTGTTGCTGGCCTTGGCGCCGTCACCGGCCCTGGCGGAAAATCCGATGCTGTTCGATCCCGCCGTCATCACCGGCTGCATGGCGCAGGGCCGCGACCGCGATTGCATCGGCGAGGGAATGCAGGCCTGCATCGACACCTCGCCGGGCGGTTATTCCACCGTCGGCATGTCGGCCTGTGCCGCCGCCGAATTGCGTTGGTGGGACGGGCAATTGAACGACGCCTACGGCGCCCGGATGGGCATGGCGACCGAGATCGACCGCCAGCCTAGCTATGGCGGGCCGCCGCGCCCCTCGGATGTCGCGGCGTTGCGGGCGATGCAGCGCGCCTGGATCGCGTTTCGGGATGCCACCTGCGGTTTCGAGGAACTGCAATGGTGGGGCGGCACCGGGGCCAGCGGCGCGGGCACCGAATGCCGGATGCGGATGACCGCCGAGCAGACGCTGTATCTTCGCACCCGGATGGGGGGGTGATGCGCGCGCTGGCGGCGATCCTGATGCTGGGCGGCGCCCCGGCGCTGGCCCAGTCGCCTGCGCTGGTGCCGCTGGTCGCCGAACGCTGCCTCGACGCCGGGCGCGGCGCCGATTGCGCGCTGGTGCCGACCATGGCCTGCCGGGCGGCGCCGGGCGGCTTTACCACGCTGGGCGGCGAGATCTGTCTGGGGGCCGAGCTGGACTTCTGGCAGGCGCGGATGGAGAGGGCGCTGGCGGCGGCGATTGCGGGCGAGCTGGGGCGCGACGCGCAGGCGCTGGTGGACGGCGACGGGCGCCCTTCGGGCGCGGTGGCGCTGCGGGCGGCGCAGGGCGTGTGGCAGGACTGGCGCGCGGCGCATTGCGGCATGGCGCGGCTCGATTTCTGGGGCGGCAGCGGCGCCGACATCGCCGCGCTGCAGTGTCAGGTCAGCCTGACCGCGGCGCAGGCGCTGCAATTGCAGGCCCGGGCCGGGGGCGGGGCCTGACATGCGCCCGCTGTTGCCCGCCATCGGGTCATATGACCGTCTGATCCGCGCGTTCCGCTGGCCCGATCCGGCCCGGCTGAACATGGCGCGGCAGGCCTGCTTCGACTGGCAGGACCAGCCAGGGCGGCTGGCGATCATCGACCTGTCGGGCGGACGGCGGCGCGAGGTGACGCAGAGCGATCTGGCGGCGATGGTGCGGGGGCTGGCGGCGCATCTGGCCGCGCAGGGCGTGGCGCGCGGCGACCGGGTCGGCGTCTTGCGCGCGCAGGATCCCTGGTGTGCCGCGGCGCATCTGGCGGTCTGGGCCCTGGGGGCGATCAGCCTGCCCTTGTTCAAGCCCTTTGGCCCCGAGGCGCTGGCCACCCGGCTGGCGGATTCCGGCGCGCGTCTGGTCGTCACCGATGCCGAGGGGGCGGGGCGGCTGGCGGGGCTGGCGGTGCGGCCCCTGATCCCCGAGGGGCTGGCGCTGGCGGATGCGCCGCTGGACCTGGCCGACACCGGGCCCGACGATCCGGCGGTGCTGATCTATACCTCGGGCACCACCGGGGCGCCCAAGGGGGCGCTGCACGGCCACCGGCTGCTGATCGGCCATCTGCCCGGCGTGGAGATGAGCCATGACCGGCTGGGCCAGCCGGGCGATGTGCTGTGGACCCCGGCCGACTGGGCCTGGATCGGCGGATTGTTCGACGTGCTGATGCCGGGGCTGGCGCTGGGGGTGCCGGTGGTTGCCGCCCGGCTGCCGCATTTCGGCGCCGAAGCCGCGCGCGACGTCATCCGCGAGGGCACGGTGCGCAACGTGTTCTTTCCGCCGACCGCGCTGAAGATGCTGAAAGCCGCCGACATGGCGCTGCCGGGCCTGCGCTCGGTCGCCTCGGGCGGCGAGCCCCTGGGGGCCGAGATGCTGGCCTGGGGGCAGCGGGCCTTCGGCCTGCAGATCAACGAATTCTATGGCCAGACCGAATGCAACATGATCGCCTCGTCGGCGGGCTCGCTGTTCGCGGCGCGTCCGGGCTGCATCGGCAAGCCGGTGCCGGGGCATGAGCTGGCGGTGCTGGGCGCGGCGGGGCCGCTGGGCGAGGGGATCGAGGGCGATATCGCGGTGCGGCGCGGTTCGGCCTCGATGATGCTGGGCTACTGGCAGCGGCCCGAGGAAACAGCGGCGAAATTCCGCGGCGACTGGATGCTGACCGGCGACCGCGGCCTATGGGAGGGCGGCTCTCTGCGCTTCGTCGGCCGCGAGGATGATGTGATTACCTCGGCCGGGTATCGCATCGGCCCCTCTGAGATCGAGGATTGCCTGCTGCGCCACCCCGCCGTCGCCTTGGCCGCGGTGATCGGCCTGCCCGACCCCGTGCGCACCGAGATCGTGCAGGCGCATGTGGTGCTGAAACCGGGTGCGGCGGCCAGCGAGGCCGCGCTGCAGGCCCATGTCCGCACCCGCCTCTCGGCCCATCTGGTGCCGCGCCGGGTGGTCTTTGACACCGACCTGCCGATGACCGTGACCGGCAAGATCATCCGCAAGGAACTGAAGCGCAGGGCGCTCGAGGAGAAACCATGAAACTGCAATCCCACATCCTCACCGGCTCGGATGCCTTCAAATCGAACCGCGCGGCGCATCTGGCGGCGCTGGACACCGTCCGGCAGGCGGCCGAGGCGGCGGCGCGGGGCGGCGGGCCCAAGGCGTTGCAGCGCCATACCGAGCGCGGCAAGATGCCGCCGCGCCAGCGGGTGGCGGGGTTGCTCGATCCCGGATCGCCGTTTCTCGAGATCGGCGCCACGGCGGCGCATGGTCTCTATGACGGGGCGGCGCCGGGGGCAGGGATGATTGCCGGGATCGGGCTGGTCCATGGGCAAGAGGTGATGGTTCTGTGCAACGACGCCACGGTCAAGGGCGGCACCTATTACCCGATGACGGTGAAAAAGCACCTGCGCGCGCAGGAGATCGCCGCCGAGAACCACCTGCCTTGCGTCTATCTGGTCGATTCAGGCGGCGCCAACCTGCCCAATCAGGACGAGGTTTTCCCCGACCGCGACCATTTCGGCCGGATCTTCTATAATCAGGCCAATATGTCGGCGGCGGGCATCCCGCAGATTGCCGTGGTGATGGGGTCGTGCACCGCCGGGGGGGCCTATGTGCCCGCCATGTCGGATGTGACGATCATCGTGCGCGGGCAGGGGACGATCTTTCTGGCCGGGCCGCCGCTGGTCAAGGCGGCGACCGGCGAGGTGGTCAGCGCCGAGGATCTGGGCGGCGGCGATGTGCATACCCGCCTGAGCGGCGTGGCGGATTATCTGGCCGAGGATGACGCCCATGCGCTGGCGCTGGCGCGGCGCACGGTGGCGCAATTGAACCGCCGCCGCCCGCAAACCGTGGTCTGGCAAAAGCCCGTCGATCCGGCCTATGACCCCGACGAGATCCTCGGCGCGGTGCCGGCCGATCTGCGCACGCCCTACGACATCCGCGAGGTGATCGCCCGCGTCGTCGATGCCTCGTATTTCGATGAGTTCAAGCCGCGTTATGGCGAGACGCTGGTGACGGGGTTTGCCCATGTCATGGGCTGCCCGGTGGGGATTGTCGCCAACAACGGCGTCTTGTTCAGCGAGGCGGCGGTGAAGGGCGCGCATTTCGTCGAGCTGTGCTCGCAGCGCAAGATCCCGCTGGTGTTCTTGCAGAACATCACCGGATTCATGGTCGGCCGGAAATACGAGAACGAGGGCATCGCCCGCCACGGCGCCAAGCTGGTGACGGCAGTGGCGACGACCTCGGTGCCCAAGATCACCCTGCTGGTGGGGGGCAGTTTCGGCGCGGGGAATTACGGCATGGCCGGGCGCGCCTATCAACCGCGTTTCCTGTGGACCTGGCCCAACAGCCGGATTTCGGTGATGGGCGGCGAGCAGGCGGCGGGGGTGCTGGCCACCGTGCGGCGCGAGGGGATCGAGCGGGCGGGCGGCGCCTGGTCGGCCGCGGACGAGGCCGAATTCAAGCGCCCGACCATCGAGATGTTCGAACGCCAGAGCCATCCGCTCTATGCCTCGGCGCGGTTGTGGGATGACGGCATCATCGACCCGCGCCAGACCCGTCAGGTGCTGGCGCTGTCGCTGAATGCCGCGCTGAATGCCCCGATCGGCGAGACACGCTTCGGCGTGTTCCGGATGTGAGCGGGGCGGGCGTGAAAGCGGCGGGATTGTGCCTCAATTCCGCCGGGAATCGGCGGCAGCACAGGCGGCATGTATGCCCTGACCCGCTACCTGTGGAATCGTGCCAGACCGCGGCGGAGGGGCCGCGGCGATCCCTTTGCGCCGCGCGGTCCGCAAGGGCTGGCGCGGGGCCCTTCGCGGGGCCAGCCCGGCGTGCGGCGCCGGGTCCGGCGGCGCTGGTGTTTGCTGGTGCCCTTGCTGCTGCTGATCGCGCCGCCGCTGCTCGATCTGGCGACCGGGCACCGCACGCACCGCGAGGGGCCGGGGCAGGCCGCCTGTCGCCTGTTGTCGGTGGTCGATGGCAATACGCTGCTGCTGCGCTGCGTCGATCCGGCGGCGCGGGCGCAGAGCCTCAGCCTGGCCTCGGTGGTGGCGATGCCGCAACCGGCGCTGCCGGTGCCCGCGTCGGGCGGGGTGGTGGCGGTCGATCTGCTGGGCGTTGCCGGGCCGCCGGTGCTGGGCGCGCGCTGCCTGGCCGAGGCCTGGGCCGGATTTCGCGCCCGGACGGCGCTGCGCCTCCGGGTCTGGCTGGCGGGCGAGCTGGATTTCGTGCTGCGCCCGGGCCCGCCGGGGCGGGCGGCGGTGGGGCTGCTGCTGGCCGATGGTCGGCAGGTGAACCCCGATCTGCGCCGCGCCGCGGCCGCTTGCCCGGCCTGACGACACCCGCCCCGGCGTGCCGCGGGTGCGCGCGATGACCAGCCTTGCCGCCGCCCTTGCGCGCTATCCCGGGGCCGTGACCTTTCGTCATGGCGATGGTCCGGCGCTGAACGCCGAGATCCTCGCGCTGATCCGCGCCGGGCGCAAGACCGTGAGCTGCGACGCGCTGGCGGCGTTCGAGGCGCGCGGCGAGGCGCTGCCGCAGCCCGGCCGCATCGATATCGCGCTGAGTTGGGACGGCGCCCCTGCGCTGGCCATCGAGACCCTGCGCGTCGATCTGATCCCGTTCGACCGCATGACCGAAACGCAGATCCCGCCGCAGGGCGAGTTCCGCGACCTTGCCGACTGGCGCGCGGGGTATCGGGCCTATCTGACCCGCTCGGGCCATTTCGCCGCCGATGCGCTGATGGTGGTCGAGACCTTTCGCGTCGTTCAGGATTTCACCTGATGCCCTTTCATCTTGCCGCAAATACTCCGGGGGGCCCGGGGGGCTGGCCCCCCGGTTCCGTCGCAATCCAGGAGAACCGCCATGTTTGACACGATCCTGATCGCCAACCGGGGCGAGATCGCCTGCCGGGTGATCCGTTCTGCCCGCGCGCTGGGGGTGCGCAGCGTCGCGGTCTATTCCGAGGCCGATGCCGGGGCGGCGCATGTGGCGCTGGCCGATCAGGCGGTGCTGATCGGCGGGCCGCGCCCGGCCGACAGCTATCTGCGCGGCGAGCGGATCATCGCCGCGGCGCTGGCCACCGGCGCGCAGGCGATCCATCCGGGCTATGGGTTCCTGTCGGAAAACCCCGATTTCGTCGAGGCGGTCGAGGCCGCCGGGCTGGTGTTCATCGGCCCCTCGGCCCGCGCGATCCGCGCCATGGGTCTCAAGGACGCCGCCAAGGCGTTGATGCATCAGGCCGGGGTGCCGGTGGTGCCGGGCTATATGGGCGCCAATCAGGACGCCGAGCATCTGGCGGGTGCCGCCGATGCCATCGGCTATCCGGTGCTGATCAAGGCGGTGGCGGGCGGCGGCGGCAAGGGGATGCGGCTGGTCGAGGAACCCGCCGCTTTCGCCGATGCGCTGGCCTCGGCGCAGGGCGAGGCGGCGACGGCCTTCGGGAATGCCGCGGTGCTGATCGAGAAATACATCCAGCGCCCGCGCCATATCGAGGTGCAGGTGTTCGGCGATGGCACCCGGGCGGTGCATCTGTTCGAGCGCGACTGTTCGTTGCAGCGCCGCCACCAGAAGGTGATCGAGGAGGCCCCCGCGCCCGGCATGACCCTTGAGATGCGCGCGGCGATGGGCGGGGCCGCCGTGCGCGCCGCCGAGGCGATCGGCTACAAGGGGGCCGGGACGGTGGAATTCATCGTCGATGGTTCGCAGGGGCTGCGGCCTGACGGGTTCTGGTTCATGGAGATGAACACCCGTCTGCAGGTGGAGCATCCGGTGACGGAGCTGATCACCGGTGTCGATCTGGTGGAATGGCAGTTGCGCGTCGCCGCCGGGGAAAGCCTGCCCGCCCGGCAGGAGGATCTGGCGATCACCGGCCATGCCTTCGAGGCGCGGCTTTACGCCGAGGATGTGCCTGCGGGCTTTCTGCCCGCCACCGGCACGCTGGCGCATCTGCGGTTCCCCGACGGGGCGCGGATCGATTCCGGGGTGCGCGAGGGGGATGCGATCAGCCCCTGGTACGATCCGATGATCGCCAAGGTCATCACCCATGGCCCCAGCCGCGCCGTGGCGCTGGCGCGGTTGCGCGCGGCGCTGGAGGATACGCAGGTGGCCGGGTCGGTGACGAACCGGGATTTTCTGGTGGCGCTGACCCGGCACGAGGGTTTTCGCGCCGGTGAGGTCGATACCGGGCTGATCGGCCGCGATCTGGCCGCGCTGACCGCCGAGCCGCCGCTGGACGAGCGGCTGGTGGCGCTGGCGGCGCTGGCGGCGGCGGGGGCCGGGACGGGCGGTTTGCAGGGGTTCACCCTCTGGGCGCCGCTCTGGCAGCCGCTGCGGCTGGAGCGGGGCGAGCAGGGCTGGGATTGCGCGGTGGCGCGGCTGGGCAAGGATTGGGGCGTGCGGATCGGCGCGCGCGAGATGACGGCGCAGTGGCGCGGCGGCGCCTGGTGGATCGACGGCCATCGAGCGGCCGGCGTGCCCTCGGTTCAGGGGGCGAGGGTGTCGGTGTTTGGCGCGCGGATTCTGCATTTCACCCGCCCCGACCCGCTGGCGGTTGACGCCGAGGCCGGGGCCGGGGCAGGGGTGGTGCTGGCGCCGATGCCGGGGCTGGTGAAGGCGGTGTTCGTCAGCGCCGGGGATGCTGTGGTCAAGGGCGCGCGGCTGGCCATTCTGGAGGCGATGAAGATGGAGCATACCCTGACCGCGGGCCGCGACGGCGTGGTGGCCGAGGTGCTGGCCACGGCGGGTCAGCAGGTCGAGGCCGGTGCGGCGCTGATCGCGCTGGCCGAGGCATGAGCGATCTGCCCACGACGCTGGCCGAATGCGCCGTCGCCGTGCTGACCACGGCCGAGGGGCGCGACAAGACCGCCTTGTCGAAACGCTGCGCCGAGGCCTGGTTTGCCGGGCGGGCGGCGGGCACGCCGATGCCGGTCGGTCAGGCCCGCCCGCCCGACAACCCGGCCCGCCCCGAACGGCCCGAATTGCTGAACCCGCGCGACATGCCGCGGCGGCGGCCGGGGTCTGACGCCGGGCGCATCGCCCTGCTGCATGCCGTGGCGCATATCGAGCTGAACGCGGTCGATCTGCACTGGGACATCGTCGCGCGGTTCACCGATACGCGGATGCCGATGGGGTTCTATGACGACTGGGTGAAATCCGCCGCCGAGGAATCCAAGCATTTCAATCTGGTCTGCGACGTGCTGGAGAGTCTGGGCAGCCATTACGGCGCCTTGCCCGCCCATGCCTCGATGTGGCGGGCGGCCTCGGACACGCAGGAGGATTTTCTGGGGCGGCTGGCGGTGGTGCCGATGGTGCTGGAGGCGCGCGGGCTGGATGTGACGCCCGGCATGATCGACCTCTTTCGCAAGGCCGGGGTGGCGAACGCGGTGGCGGCGCTGGAAACCATCTATGCCGAGGAAGTGGGCCATGTCGCCTATGGCTCGAAGTGGTTTCATTTCTTGTGCGGGCGCGGCGACATCGACCCCAAGGAAGCGTTCCACGATCTGGTGCGGCGCTATTTCCACGGCGCGCTGAAGCCGCCCTTCAACGAGGAAAAGCGGGCCGAGGCGGGCATCCCGCCCGATTTCTACTGGCCGCTGGCCGAGGAAACCCCGGTGCGCGCCCCGCGCTGAGGATCGGCGAAATCTCGCCGATCCGGCAGAGTCCCGCCGATCCGGGCGGAACCCGGGGTCAAAGCGGTTGCCTGACCGGAAAGCGGTCGTTAACAGATTCACGATCGCCCCGAGGTCTCGCCCGGGGTGGGTCGTCGGCACCGCACAATCTTGAGGGGGACTCGTGAGGGCCTGGATAGACCGCCTGAACGCTGCGCTGGAACGCTATCTGCCGGAAAAGCGGCTGTTTCTGCGCTCGGAGACGAGCACCCGCTTTGTCCGGCTGCGGCCGGTGGCGCAGGCGACGATCCTGACCGGGGCCACCGCCTATATGGCCTGGAGCCTGATCGCCACATCCATCGTCTTTTTCGAGGCCGTCGGCTCGACCGATCTGCGCGAAAGCGCCCGGCGCGAGCAGAGCTATCTGGAAACCCGGCTGACCGATCTGGCCAGCCAGCGCGATCAGGCCCTGACCGAGGCGCAGGCCGCGCATCGCCGCTATGGCGAGGCGATGGACCGGGTGGGCAGCATGCAGACGGCGCTGCTGGCCGGTGAACAGCGCAACGCCGAACTGGTGCGCGGTATCGACGCCTTGCAGGCGACGCTGCGCGGAACGGTGCAGGCCCGCGATGCGGCGACCCGGCGGCTGGCCGAGCTGGAGGCGCTGGATGCCAACACCCAACTTGCCCAGGCGACCGAGGATCTGGGCGAGGTCGAGGAGACGCTCGATTTCTTGACCGCCGCGCTGGAAGAAACCGCGACCGAGCGCGAGGCGATGCGCGCCATGGCTGATGGCGCCACCCGCGAAGCGCAGCATCTGGCGCTGGAATACCGGCTGATCCAGGACCGCAACACGCGGATCTTCTCGCAGCTTGAGGACGCCGTCGAAACCTCGATGCAGCCGCTGGAACGGATGTTCAGCGCCGCCGGGCTGTCGACAGAATCGTTGCTGCGCCAGGTGCGGGCCGGGTATCAGACCCGTTCCGCCGCGCTGACGCCGATCTCGATTTCCACCAGCGGCACGCTGGACCCGCTGAGCGACGAGGCGCGGGCCAATTCGGTGCTGGCCGCGCTGGAGGAGATCGACGCCTACCGCATCGCCCTGCAGCGTACGCCCTTTGCCGTGCCGGTGCAGGGCGCGCGCGTGACCTCGCCCTTTGGCTATCGCCGCGATCCGATCACCGGCGGCCGCCGGTTGCACGCCGGGCAGGACTGGGGCGGCACGCGCGGCACGCGCATCAACGCCACCGCCGACGGGGTGGTCAGCTTTGCCGGGCGTCAGAGCGGCTATGGCAACATGGTCATCATCCAGCACGATTTCGGATTCGAGACGCGCTATGCGCATCTGAGTAGTATCGCCGTGAGCGAGGGCCAAAGGGTCTCGCGCGGGGACCGTGTCGGTGGTATGGGCAACACGGGCCGATCCACCGGGGTGCATCTGCACTATGAGATTCGGGTCGGCGGCAGTCCGATCAACCCCATGACGTACATAAGGGCAGCACAGAATGTTTTCTAAGAGCAGGATCAACGACGCGACGGGCCGCACGGACGCGCCCCGCGCCCCCGAAGCGCCTGCGGCGCCGTCAGCGCCCGTCTCGCGGCCGTCGATGGATCTTGGCAGCGCGGCGATGGGATCTCCGGCGCCCAAGAGCAAGCCGGTGGCGTCGAGCCTGTCGGCCGATCTGCAGATCTCGGGCAATCTGCGCACCTCGGGCGATATCGTGATCGAGGGCGTCGTCGATGGTGATATCCGCGCGCATCTCTTGACCGTGGGCGAAAGCGCCACGATCCGCGGCGAGATCGTCGCCGACGACATCGTCATCAATGGCCGGGTCATCGGCCGCGTGCGGGGCCTGAAGGTGCGCCTGACCTCGACCGCGCGGGTCGAGGGCGACATCATCCACAAGACCATCGCCATCGAATCGGGCGCCCATTTCGAGGGCTCGGTGCAGCGTCAGGACGATCCGCTGGCCGCCGGTTCGCAGCCCGTGGCCCCCGGCGCCTCGCGTCCGGCGCCGCAGCAGCCCGCCGCCGCGCCGCAGCCCCGTCCGGCCCAGCCGCCCGAGGCCGCGCGCCCGGCCGCGCCCAAGGCGCCGATGGACAACAAGCCCGGCCAGTAACCGCCCGGGCGGATTTCGGTATTGCGGGGGGCCCGGGTGGCCCCCCGTTTGCATTCAGGCGCCGGGCGGCAGCAGGCGGCGGTACAGATGCCAGGTGGCGTGGCCGAACACCGGCAGCACGATGAACAGCCCCAGGAACAGCGGCAGCATGCCGAGGAACAGCCCGGCGGCGATCAGCGCCGCCCAGGCCGCCATCGGCCCCGGGTTGGTGGTCACGCAGGCAAAGCTGGCGATCATGGCGCTGATGAAATCGACCTCGCGGTCCAGGATCAGCGGCAGGCTGACCACGGTGAGCGCGTAGAACATCGCCGCCATCACCCCGCCGATCGCCGATCCGACCGCCAGCATCATCAGCCCGTTGCCCGACAGCAGCATGGTCCAGGTCGAGTCGCTGATGGGATGCAGGCCAAAGAACAGGGCAAAGATGGTATGGGCGATGAACACCCAGAACATGAACACCAGCAGGATGAACATCGCCATCGACGGCACCTGCCGGTCCTTTTGCGCAAAGACGATCGACACCACCGCGCGGAAGTCCAGCGGCGTGCCGGATTCGAGGCGGCGGCTGACCTCGTAAAGGCCGGTGGCGGCAAAGGGGGCGAGGATCGGAAAGCCGACGGCGATGGGGATGAACCAGTATTCGGCGGCCGAGGCAGCAAAGATCGCATACATCATCATGCCGCCCAGCACGTAGACCGCGCTGAACAGGATGCCATAGAGCGGCGCCCGGGTGAAATCGCGCCAGCCCAGCGCCAGCACGGTGCGCAGGTCGGCCAGGGTCAGCGTGGCCGGGTCGGGGATGGTCGAGGCGGGCGCATAGCTGCGGGTGTCGCCGGTGGCGGGGTCGCTGTCGGTCATGGAATGGAACCTCCCGGGGGTGATTGCCCCGAGGCTAGCACAGCGCCGCAGCCGATCAATCGGCTTTGCAGCCCGGGCCGCGCGTGGCACGATAGGGGCGGAGGTGGCCCATGGACCCGATCACGATGACCTATTATGCGAGCGTCTGCGCGGCACTTGGCTATGGTGCGGGGCGGATCAACCGGGCGGCCCTGCGGATCGCCACCGGCGTCATCGTCGGGCTGATCGCCGCGGCGTTGTTGCCGGGTTTGCGGGCGGCGCTGGGGATCTGACGCAAGCGTGACCGCTATTTTTGAACCTTCGGCGGGTTTCGGCCGTTCTAACGGTATGAACGCGCGTTTGCGCCCTTACCGGAGACAGACCGATGATCCGCCCGACCGCCTCGCGTCCCGCCTTCGATCTCTATGACGATCTGCTGGCCATCAGCCGGATCGAAGCCTCGATCACCCTCGCCGACCGCCGCAAGACGCCGGTGGTGCACGATTACACCCGCCTTGCGCGCTATGTCCCCGGCCTGAAGGCCTGAGGTCATTCGCCCTGGGCGTCGGCGCGGCTTTTGCCGGTGGCCTGCTGCGCCAGCGTGGCGGCCATGAAACCGTCCAGGTCGCCGTCCAGCACGCCCTGGCTGTCTGACGTCTCGTGCCCGGTGCGCAGGTCTTTCACCATCTGATAGGGCTGCAGCACATAGCTGCGGATCTGGTTGCCCCAGCCGGCATCGCCCTTGCTTTCATGCGCCGCGTTGATTGCCGCGTTGCGCTTGTCCAGCTCCAGTTGATAGAGCCGCGCGCGCAGGGCGTTCATCGCCGCCTCGCGGTTCTGGTGCTGCGATTTCATCGAGCTGGTGACGACGATATTGGTCGGCAGGTGGGTGATCCGCACCGCCGAGTCGGTGGTGTTGACGTGCTGGCCGCCCGCGCCCGACGAGCGGTAGGTATCAATGCGGATGTCGCGGTCGGGGATGTCGATCTCGATATTGTCGTCGACCACCGGATAGACCCAGACCGAGCTGAACGAGGTATGCCGCCGCGCCGCGGAATCGTAGGGCGAGATGCGCACCAGCCGGTGAACCCCCGATTCCGATTTCAGCCAGCCATAGGCGTTATGGCCGCTGATCTTGTAGGCGGCCGATTTGATCCCGGCCTCTTCGCCCGGGCTTTCCGATTGCAGTTCGACCTTGTAGCCCTTTTTCTCGGCCCAGCGGACATACATCCGCGCCAGCATGTTGGCCCAGTCGCAGCTTTCGGTGCCGCCGGCCCCGGCGTTGATTTCGAGGAAGGTGTCGTTGCCGTCGGCCTCGCCGTCGAGCAGGGCTTCCAGTTCCTTGGCGGCGGCCTTTTCGCCCAGCAGCTTGAGGGCGGCTTCGGCCTCGGCGACGATGGCCTTGTCGCCCTCCATCTCGCCCAGTTCGATCAGTTCGACATTGTCGTTCAGGTCGCGGGTGATGGATTCGTAGGTGCCCAGCGCGTCGATCAGTTGCTGACGCTCGCGCATCAGTTTCTGCGCGCGTTCGGGATCGTTCCACAGGTTCGGGTCTTCGATCATCGCGTCGAATTCCTCGAGCCGGTGTTTCGCGGTTTCCCAATCCATGCGCTGCGCCAGCAGGGCCAGCGTCTTGCGGATCGCCTCGATCGTGGACTGGGTTTCTGCGCGCATCGGATCACCTGTCTCGTCAATGGGCAGGGGGCCGCGACGGCCCCCTGCTGGTCGGTCTGATACCGTGCCCGGCCCGGTCAGGCAAGGGCCGCAGGCCGACGCGCTCAGGTGGGGCTCAGGCGGGGCGGACCATCGCCTGGACGGCGGCCAGCACCTCTTCGGCGTGGCCCTTGACGCTGACCTTGGGCCAGATCCGCGCGATCTTGCCCTGACCGTCGATCAGGAAGGTGGCGCGGGTGATGCCCATGAAGGTCTTGCCGTACATGCTCTTTTCGCCCCAGACGCCGTACCGTTCGCAGATGTCGCCCTCTTCATCCGAGACCAGCGTGACGCCGAGGTCGTATTTCAGCGCGAATTTGCCATGTTTGGCCACGCTGTCCTTGCTGACGCCGATCACCCTGGCGCCGGCGGATTCGAACTGATGGCCCAGTTCGGTGAAATCCTTGGCCTCCTGCGTGCAGCCGGGCGTGTCGTCCTTGGGGTAGAAATACAGCACCACCGGCTGGCCGCGCAGTTCCGAAAGGGTGATGGTGTCGCCGTTCTGGGTCGGCGCGGTGAAATCGGGGGCGGTGTCGCCAATATCCATGTCGGGGCCTCCTGTTGCCTGCCTTGGTTGTAGTCGCCCGGCGGCGGGGTTAAAGGGCGAAGGGCGCAAATTCCGGGGGCCGGACGGTGAAACTGAGCGATTTCGACTTCGATCTCCCCGAGGCGCTGATCGCCACCCGCCCGGTGCGGCCCCGCCCGGCGGCGCGGCTGCTGCTGGCCGAGGGGGGTGCGCCGCTGGCCGACCGCCACGTCGCCGACCTGCCCGCGATCCTGCGCCCGGGCGACCGGCTGGTGCTGAACAACACCCGGGTGATCCCGGCGCGGCTGTTCGGCGAGCGGCTGCGCGACACGCGCGACGGATCGGGGCGGGCGCGGATCGAGGCGACGCTGCTGGGCCCCGAGCCGGGCGGCGGCTGGCGGGTGCTGGCGCGGCCGCTGCGCAAGCTGGCCCTGGGCGACCGGGTGGATTTCGGCGCGGGGCTGACGGCGCGTGTGACGGCGCGCGACGAGACCGAGGCGGTGCTGGGGTTCGATCTGACCGGGCCCGCGTTCGATGCGGCGCTCGACGCTGTCGGGCGGATGCCGCTGCCGCCCTATATCGAAAGCCGCCGTCCCGCCGATGCGCAGGATCATGAGGATTACCAGACGGTCTTTGCCCGCGAGCGCGGCGCTGTCGCCGCCCCTACCGCCAGCCTGCATTTCGACACGGCGCTGCTGGCGCGTTTGCGGGCGATGGGCGTCGATTTCACCGAGGTGACGCTGCATGTCGGCGCCGGGACATTCCTGCCCGTCAAGGTCGAGGATGTGACCACGCACCGCATGCATGCCGAATGGGGCGAGGTGACGCCCGCCGCCGCCGCCGAGATCAACGCCACCCGCGCGGCAGGCGGGCGGGTGATCGCCGTCGGCACCACGGCGCTGCGTCTGATCGAGAGCGCGGCGCGGTCGGGCGCGGTGCAGGCCTGGCGGGGCGAGACGGATATCTTCATCTATCCCGGGTTCGAATTTCACGCCATCGACGGGCTGATGACCAATTTCCATCTGCCGAAATCGACGCTGCTGATGCTGGTGTCGGCGCTGATGGGCGAGGCGGCGATCCGGGCGATCTATGCCCATGCTATCGCGCGGGAATACCGGTTCTTTTCCTATGGCGACGCCTCGCTGCTGATCCCGCAACGGGCGCCGGGCGCCGGGCTTTCCTTTCCCCGGCAACCGGCCTAGGTTCGGCGCCGCGAGCGGCGGGAAGGGGCGTTATCTTGGCCGAATGGACGATCTTTGCCACGCCGGGGATGTTGTGGGTGACGCTGCTGGCGGTGGCGCTGGTCGGCATGTCGAAGGGCGGGCTGGGCGGCGCTTTCGCGCTGGCGGGCGTGCCGATCATGTCGCTGGTCATGCCGCCGGTGCTGGCGGCGGCGGTGTTGCTGCCGATCCTGCTGATGATGGATGCGGTCAGCCTGTGGACCTGGCGGCACTGGCGCGACTGGAGCATCCTCAAGGTGATGATCCCGTCGTCGCTGATCGGGGTCGGCGTGGCCTGGGCGCTGGCGGCGGTGACATCGGATGCGATGGTGCGCCTGCTGGTCGGCACCGTGGCGCTGGCCTTCGTGGCGCGCGCGGCGCTGGGGCGTTTCACCGGCAGCGCGCCGCAGCACCGGCCGCGGATGGGCGTGGTCTGGGGGGCGATCGCCGGGTTCACCTCGTTCGTGGCGCATGCGGGCGGGCCGCTGTTTCAGGTGCATGCGCTGCCCAAGCGGCTGGACCCCAAGGTTTACACCGGCACGTCGGTGGTGTTTTTCGCCTTTCTCAACGCGGTCAAGGTGGTGCCCTATGCGGCGCTGGGGTTCTTTGATGCGCGGGTGCTGGGATCGGCGCTGCTGATGCTGCCGCTGGCGGTGGTTTCGGTGCAGATCGGCGCGGCGATCATCCGGCGGATGCGGCCCGAGGTGTTCTATCCCTTCACCTATACGATGATTTCGCTGGTCGGGATCAAGCTGGTCTATGAGGGGCTGACCCGGCTGTTCGCCGGTTAGCCGCCCAGCCCCGCGCGGCGGGCGGCGCGGTGGATGGCCTCGACCACCGCCTCGGGGTGGGCGTGGTGCAGCATGTGCCCGGCGCCGGGGATCACCGTGAGGCGGGCGCTGGCCACCTCGCGCGCCAGACGGCGGCTGTGGATCTCCAGCCCGACGGTGGTATCGGCGTCGCCGTGCAGCAGTTCGATGGGCAGGGTCAGGCCGGGGTAGTCCGGCTGCATCTGCGTCAGATAGCCCAGCAGCGCGTTGACCTGCCGGTTGTTGTTGGCCTGCGAGGCGCGGCGCAGCGACAGGCCGGGGCCGAAATGCGCGTCATAGCCCGCGGGCACCGGATCGGGATCGAACACGTTCTCGAAGGCGGCGCTGACGGCGGTTTCGGGCACGAAGGCGGCGACCACGGCGCGCGCCGGCCGGCCGAGGGCGGAATCGTTGAGCCCGTACCAGAAGCTCAGATCGCCCTCCCAGGGCTCGGTGGCCCCGGCGAGGATCACCAGCGCGGCGGTCTGCGTCGGCGCTTGCAGGGCCCAGGCCATGGTCAGGGCCCCGCCATAGGAATGGCCCAGCACGATGGGCCGCCGCACCCCCAGTTGCGCGACCGCGGCGCGCAGCACCCGGGCCTGTTCGCGCGGGTCGCTGTCGGCCTCGCCCAGGCTGTCGGAATACCCGAGGCCCGGCCGGTCGAGCGCGATGACGTGAAAGTCGGTTTCGAGCCGCCCGACCAGATCGAAGGTGAAATCGCGCAGGTTGCCGTTGGCACCGTGGATCAGCACGATGCTGGGCGCACTGCCGCGCGGGCGCCCGGCCTCGATCAGGTGGATGCGGTGGCCCTCGACCTCGACAAAGCGGCCGACGGGGGGAAAGGCGGCGGTCCATTCGGCCTCGCGCCGGTCGGCGCGCGTGTCGATGAGCGCGGCGCAACCGGCGAGGGCCGCCAGCAGGACCAGGGCGACGATGGCAGAGACGGGGGAGGGCAGGGACATGCGCGACGACTCGGGAACTGGGGTTGCCGATCAGTTAGCGCGCCTGCCGCCCGGGTCCAGCCGCAATCGTCGCAGGGTCAGTTGCGCGGCACGGGGCCCTGGGTCAGGCCGGTTGCGGCGACGACAGCCGGGCGGCCCGGCCCCCGCGGCGCCCCGGCGGCAGCGTGGCCGGGGCCGAGGCGGCGCCGAGCAGCGCGGTCATCGGGTGATCGGCGGGCAGCGCCCGCTCGCGCAGCCGGGCGGCAACCGCGGCGGTATCGGTGCCGACCGGCAGGCTGATCGCCCAGTCAACCAGAATCGAGCGGCATTCGGCCTGACCGATCCCGTCGATGCGATAGGCTTCGCGGATCAGCCCCTTGGGATCGTCGGGATCGCGGTGTTCCATCATTCCTCCAGAGCGGCGACGCCGGGCAGGGTCTTGCCCTCCATCCACTCCAGAAAAGCACCTCCTGCGGTGGAAATATAGCTGAAATCCGCCGCCGCCCCGGCCCGGTTCAGCGCCGCGACCGTATCGCCGCCGCCCGCGACCGACACCAGCGTGCCCGCGCGCGTCAGTTCGGCGGCCTTGCGCGCCGCGGCGTTGGTGGCGGTATCAAAGGGTTCGAGTTCGAACGCGCCCAGCGGGCCGTTCCAGATCAGCGTGCGCGCCCCCTCGAACAGGGTGCCGATCTCGGCGATGCTGGCCGGTCCGGCGTCGAGGATCATCGCGTCATCGGGGCATTCGGTGACGATTTCATGCGGGGCGTGGGCGCGGAATTCGCGCGCCACCACCAGATCGACCGGCAGCACGATGCGGCAGCCGGTTTCGGCGGCCTTGTCGAGGATCGCCAGCGCGGTCGGCGCCAGATCGTGCTCGCACAGCGATTTGCCCACCGGTTTGCCCTGCGCGGCCAGAAAGGTGTTGGCCATGCCGCCGCCGATCACCAGCGCATCGACCTTGCCGACCAGATTGCCCAGCAGATCCAGCTTGGTCGAGACCTTGGCGCCGCCGACCACGGCCACCACCGGGCGCTGCGGATTGCCCAGCGCGGCGTCGAGCGCCTTGAGTTCGGCCTCCATCAGCCGGCCGGCACAGGCGGGCAGCAGTTTGGCGATGCCCTCGGTCGAGGCATGGGCGCGGTGCGCGGCGGAAAAGGCATCGTTGACAAAGATGTCGCCCAGCGCGGCCAGCGAGGCGGCCATCATCGGATCGTTCTTTTCCTCGCCCGCATGGAAGCGGGTGTTTTCCAGCAGCAGCACCTCGCCCGGTTGCAGCGCCAGCACCGCCTCCTTGGCGGGCAGGCCGATGCAATCCTCGGCAAAGGCGACAGGCTGGCCCAACCGCTGCGACAGCGCAGGCAGCACCTGCCTGAGCGACATTTCCGGCACGACCTTGCCCTTGGGCCGGTCGAAATGCGCCAGCAGCACCACTTTGGCGCCTTTGGCGGCGATCTCGCGCACCGTCGGCAGAATGGCGTCGATGCGGGTGAAATCGCTGACCGCGCCGTTTTCGACTGGCACGTTGATGTCCACCCGGACCAGCGCGGTCTTGCCCGCGAAATCCATCGCGTCGAGGGTTTTCCAAGCCATGATCTGCTCCTTGCCCGTAAGCGTCTTGTTTGCCCGTGTGATGCCCGGGGCGCGCTGCAACGTCAACCTGGGGTCAGTCCCAGCCGACGATGCCCTTGACCTCGCAGAAATCGCGGATACCCCAATCGGCGTATTCGCGCCCGTTGCCCGATTGCTTGTAGCCGCCGAAGGGCGCGAAGGTATCCCAGTCGGGCCCGTTGAGGTTGACGGTCCCGGCACGGAGCAAACGCGCCAGTGCCCGGGCCGGTTCCAGCGGGCCCGACACATAGGCGGCGAGGCCATAGGGCGAATCGTTGGCGATGGCGACGGCCTCGGCCGGGCTGTCATAGGGCAGGATCGACAGGACCGGGCCGAAGATTTCCTCGCGGGCGATGGTCATGGCGTTGTGGACCCCGGCAAAGACGGTCGGGCGCACGAACCAGCCGCGGTTCAGCCCGTCCGGGCGCCCGAGGCCCCCGGCGACCAGCTCCGCGCCCTCGTCGATGCCCGCGGCGATCAGGCGTTGCACTTTCTGCCACTGGGCGCCGGACACCAGCGGGCCCATGGTGGTGCTGTCGTCGGTTGGGTCGCCGGTGATGACCTCGGCCGCGGCCTCGGCGGCGAGGGTGGCGGCCTGGGCATGCAGGGCGCGCGGGACCAGCATGCGGGTGGGCGCATCGCAGCTTTGGCCGGTATTGGCAAAGACCGCGGCGGCGCCCGCCTTGACGGCGGCGTCGAAATTGTCGTGGGGCAGCAGGATGTTGGCGGATTTCCCGCCCAGCTCCTGCGCCACCCGCTTGACGCTGGGCGCAGCGGCGGCGGCGACGGCTGTTCCGGCCCGGGTCGAGCCGGTGAAGCTGACCATATCGACATCGGGATGTTCCGACAGCCGCGCGCCGACCACCGGGCCGAGGCCGTTCACCAGATTGAACACGCCCGCGGGCACCCCGGCCTCGTGGCAGATACCGGCCCACAGAAGGCCCGACAGCGGGGCGATTTCGGAGGGTTTCAGCACCATGGTGCAGCCCGCGATCAGCGCGGGCGCCACCTTGCAGACGATCTGGTTCATCGGCCAGTTCCAAGGGGTTATCAGCGCGCAGACGCCGATCCCCTCATGCACGATGCGGGTGTGGCCGCGCATTTCCTCCCAGGGGAAGGTTTCGGCGGCGGCGATGGTGCTTTCCAGATGGACCTGCCCGGCCCAGGCCTGCGCCTCGCGCGCCCAGGTGATCGGCGCGCCCATTTCCGCCGACATCGCCTGCGCGAATTCCTCGTAGCGGGCGTTATAGGCGGCGAGCAGGCGCCGGACCAGGGCGATGCGCTCGGCCACCGGGGTCAGCGTCCAGGGCAGAAAGGCGGCGCGGGCGGCGGCGACGGCGGCATCGGCATCGGCGACCGACCCCAGCGCCAGATGCGCGAGGATTTCTTCGGTGGCGGGGTTCTCGATCGGCAGGCGGTCAGCGCCCAGGGGCGCGACCCACTGGCCGTTGATATAGAAACGCTCGGTCTGCATGGCGCTCTCCGGGTTGCGGTCCGCGCATCCTAGGGGGCGGGCGGGGCCGGGGGCAATGCCGTTGCCGACGTGCTGTGCGCAAGCAGCGGCACCAGGATCAGCAGCAGCACCCCAGCGCGCGCGCCGAGGGCCTGCGGCGGCAGTATCAGCCCGCTCAGCAAGCGGTCGGCGGCCACCACCGCCAGCGCCCCGAGCAGCATCGCCGCGGTCAGCAGCGGCCAGACGCGCGCGATGCCGCCGCCCCGGGCGAGGCGCAGCAGCGACAGCGCGCAGCCCGCGCCGGTCAGCACGGCGGGCAGCGCCGAGAGGGGGCCCGGGGCTGCCGCGAAAAGCCCGAGCGCCGCCAGCCCGAGACGGGCCCAGAGGCGCGTGTCGCCCAGCCGGGGTTCGAGCGCCAGACAGATCGCCAGCAGCGCGGCGGCCACCAGCGCCGCCGGGGCAAGCGCCCCCAGCATCCAGACCGGGGTTTCGTGGTAATCGGCGATTTGCGGCAGGTCGGGCAGGGCGGGCGCAAGCGCCAGATGCAGCGCGACGCCAGCCAGCAGGGTGGCGGTCGCCGCGCTGCCGCCGGGGCCCGCGACCAGACGGCCGAACGCGCCGACCGGCGGTGCCATGGGCTCAGATCTTGATCTTCTGGAAGCCGTCGCGCAGGGCGTTGGACCAGGCCTGCGACATGGCGCGGAAATCCTCGTCCTGGGCTTCGATGCGCTGCTGGCGCGAGACCTTGCAGGCGTCTTTCTCGATCACCGCGAAATCCAGCGGCATGCCGACCGACAGATTCGAGCGCAGCGTCGAATCCATCGACAACAGCACCGCCTTGCGCGCATCCTCGAGCGTGGTTTCGGGCTTGACCACGCGGTCGAGGATCGGCTTGCCGTATTTGTGTTCGCCGATCTGCAGATAGGGCGTGTCTTCGGTCGCCTCGATGAAATTGCCCTCGGGATAGATCAGGAACATGCGCATGGCGCCGCCCTTGCGCTGGCCCGCGACGATCATCGAGGCCGAGGTCGAGACCTTGCTCGCCTCCATCTTGGACTCGATGCCGAGACGGACCGAGGCCAGCGTGTTGCCGATGATCTCGGCCACTTCGAGCATGGTCGCGGCCTTCATGATCGAGGGGTGATCGACCGTATCGGGGTGCTCGATCGCCTCACGCAGGCGGGCGATGGTGGTCTGCGTCACCGACAGGCTGCCCGCGGTCAGCGCGACGATCACCCGCTCGCCGGGTTCCTGAAAGATGAACATCTTGCGATAGGTGGCGATGTTGTCGAGGCCCGCGTTGGTGCGCGTGTCCGACAGCAGGACCATCCCGGCCTTGAGCAACAATCCGACGCAATAGGTCATGGCCGAGGCCCGCTCCCTCTCGAATCCCGGATGGGGTCCGCAATCGTGGTGTCTACTGTTGCGCCGATCCGACAGCAACGGCGATTTCCATCGATTCGCTGCCGGGACCGCGGGCGGTGCCACGAATGGGGGCGGCGGTGCGAGCATCGGTGCCGCAGCCGAGGCGGATATAGCGTTCATCGGGGCAGCAGGCGTTCGCCGGATCAAAGCCGACCCAGCCCAGCCCCTCGATCCAGACCTCGGCCCAGGCATGCGCCGCCTCGTGCCCGGCGTTCTCGGTGAAGAGATAGCCCGAGACATAGCGCGCGGGCAGGTCGTGCAGCCGCGCGCAGGCGATCATGGCATGGGCGTGGTCCTGACAGACGCCCTCGCCCAGGGCCAGCGCCTCGGCGGCGGTGGTGTGGGCGGTGGTGGCGCCGGGTTTATAGGCGATGGCCTCGGACACGACGCGCGACAGGTCATGCGCCAGCGCCAGCGGGCCGTCTCCGCGCGCGCCGGCCGCCAGATCGCGCAGCGCGGTGTCGGGGCGGGTGGGGGCGGTTTCATCGAGCCAGGCCACCGGCGGGATCGATTCGCGGTTGCCACGCAGAACCCCGGCCTGATCGGTGGTCGTCACCTCGCCCTGCACCGTCACCTCGATGCGCGAGACCGGGCCGCGCACCGTCCAGGCCTGCACGGTATCCCCGGCGCCGTCGCGGAAGCTGCCGCCCATCATCCCGTCGCTGACGGTGACTTTCCAGCGGTGGGTGAGCTGGTTCTGGCATTGCGTCGGCAGCAGCCGGTGGCTTTGCACCACGGCGCGCACCGGCTGGTCATAGGTATAGGTCGTCACATGCTGGACGATCAGCCTCATCGCACGTCTCCGCTGAGATAGGCCTCGTGGATGCATTGCCCGAGCCCGCCGACCTCGAGGATGAAGCGGGTCAGGAATTCGTGCAGCCCCTCGTCAAAGACCGTTTCGGTCGAGGTTTCGAACATCCGCGCCATCAGGTTGCGCGCCGCGGCCTGCGCCGGGGTGGTCTTGCGGTAATAGCGCGCCAGCCGGTCGAGATGCAGGTTCAGCGCCTCGACACAGGTAATCAGGCCGCGCGGGGTCTGCGGGTTCAGGATCAGGAAATGGGCGATCTTGGTCGCGGTGATCTCGCCGCCATAAGCCCAGTGAAAGGCGCGGTGCAGCGACATGGCGCGCAGCAGCGTGCGCCATTGGTAATTGTCGAGACCCGAGCCGACAAAATCGGCATGCGGCAGCAGGACGTAATATTTCACATCCAGCAGGCGGGCGGTGCTGTCGGCGCGTTCGACGAAATAGCCGATGTTGAGGAAATCCCAGCCGTCATTGCGCAAGAGCGTGGCGTCGATGGCGCCGCGCACCATGGCGCAATGCTTGCGGGTCCATTCGGTCAGCTTGCTCAGCGACTGGTCGCTGCGGGCCTCGCGCTCGATCTGGCGCAATTCCTGAAAGGCGGTGTTCAGCGCATCCCAGACCTGCGTGGTCAGCGCCGTGCGCACGATGCGGCCGTTCTCGCGGGCGCGGGTGATGCAGGCAGCGACGGACGAGGCGTTCTCGTGGTCAAAGAACAGGTGGCTTTCGATGTTGCGCTGCACCGGGTCGCCGTATTTCTTGGCGAAGGCATCGGCGGTGCCGCCGGCCTGCAGCAGCGCCTCCCATTCGTTGCGATAGCCCTGTTCGGAATTGGGCAGCATGGCGATACGCTCGCCCACTTCCAGCAGGCGTGCGGCGGTTTCGGCGCGCTCCATGTAGCGGGCGAGCCAGAAGAGGTTGTCGGCGGTTCTGCTCAGCATGTCCGGTTACTCCGCCAGTACCCAGGTGTCCTTGACCCCGCCGCCCTGCGACGAGTTCACCACCAGCGAGCCCTCGCGCAGCGCCACGCGGGTCAGGCCGCCGGGCACGAGCTGGATCTGTTCGCCGACCAGACAATAGGGCCGCAGGTCGACGTGGCGCGGTGCCACGCCTTCCTCGACGAACGAGGGGACGGTGGACAGTGCCAGGGTCGGCTGGGCGATGTAATTGTCGGGGTCTTCGATGATCTTGGTGCGGAACAGCTCGATCTGGTCCTTGGTCGATTTCGGGCCGACCAGCATGCCGTAGCCGCCCGAGCCATGCACCTCTTTCACCACCAGATCGCCGAGGTTTTCCAGCACGTATTTGTATTCGTCGGGCCGGGCGCATTGCCAGGTGGGGACGTTTTTCAGGATCGGTTCCTCGCCGAGGTAGAAGCGCACCATTTCGGGAACGAAGGTATAGACCGCCTTGTCGTCGGCGACGCCCGCGCCGGGAGCCGAGCAGATCGAGACGCCGCCCGAGCGGTAGACATCCATCAGCCCCGGCACGCCCAGCATCGAATCGGGGCGGAAGCAGAGGGGATCGAGGAAGGCGTCGTCGATGCGCCGATAGATCACATCGACCTTGCGCGGGCCTTCGGTGGTGCGCATCCAGCAATATTCGCCCTCGACGAACAGATCTTGCCCCTCGACCAGCTCGACGCCCATCATGTCGGCCAGAAAGCTGTGCTCGTAATAGGCCGAGTTGAAATGGCCGGGCGTCAGGATGACGATATTGGGCTCGCCGCTGCATTTCTCGGGCGCGACCGAGGCCAGCGTGCGGCGCAATTGTTCGGGATAGGCCTCGACCGGCTGGATGCGGTTCGAACGGAAGAGTTCCGGGAACATCCGCATCATGATCTCGCGGTTTTCCAGCATGTAGCTGACACCCGAGGGCGTGCGGCAATTGTCCTCGAGCACGAAGAAATCGTCGGGCCCGGTGCGCACCAGGTCGATGCCGACGATATGGCTGAACACGCCCTTGGGCGGGCGGAACCCCGAGACGGCCTTTTCATAGGCCTCGTTGAGATAGACCAGACGTCCGGGAATGCGCCCGGCGCGGATGATCTCGCCCCGGTCATAGACATCGGCGAGAAAGGCGTTCAGGGCGCGGGCGCGTTGTTTGATGCCGCGTTCCAGCTTGCTCCATTCCTGCGCGGAGAACACCCGCGGGAACATGTCGAACGGGATCAGCCGGTCGGGATCGCCGCCCTCGCCGTAGACCGCGAAGGTGATGCCGATGCGGCGAAACAGCGCCTCGGCCTCGGCCTGTTTGAGGTTTCTCAGCGCGGCCGGCATCTGGTCAACCCAGTTCTGAAGCTGCGCATAGGGGACGCGTACAGCGTCCTTGTCGATCATTTCGTTGAAATACTTGGTCATGCCACCGTCCCCACTGGACCTGACTTTAGACGATCCTTCGCCATCGGCAATGGTAAGCTGAGGCAGTATCTGCCGACCCGCGCAGACAGGAACTGCCCAAGGATTGCGCGTTATCCATGCCGGATGGCGACGGGGCGGGCGGATCGTGGCGGATCAGAGGTCAATGCCGGGCTCTTGCCCCTCGTCGGCGGGGGTCGAGAAGGCCTCGGTCATGACGTCGCGGCACAGCGCAAAGAGGTGGCGCACATGGGGATTGTCCTCGAGAAACGCGGCCTGGGTGAAATGCACGCGCATCGGTTCGATGCCCGACAGCAGCACCCGGCCGATCAGCGGATCGCGCGGGCCGGTGCTCCATTCCGGGACGATGGCATAGCCCAGCCCGCGCGCCACCAGTTGCGTGACCGAGGTGCTGCCCGAGGCGCTGGTGGTGACGCGGGGCGCGGCATCGAGGGCGCGGGCGAGATAGCCCATCGCCAGCGTGCGGGTGGTCTGGTTGGGTTCGTAGGTGATGAAGGGCCGCTCGCGCATCAGCGGCACATCGGCCTCGGTCAGGCTGCGCGCGCTCCAGCTTCGCGGATAGATCAGCGCCAGCCGGTAGGCGCCGATCTGCCGCGTGGTCACGGCGGGGTTGCTGAACACCCGCTCGGTGATCGCGGCATCCAGCGCGCCGTCCAGCATCATCGGTTCCAGCAGGGTATCGCGTTCAAAGAAGGCCAGTTCGATGTCGGGCGCGGTCTGGCGGAAGCGTTGCACGATTTCCGGGAAGAAATGGTGAAACAGCGCCTGCGGCACCCCGACCCTGAGCATCGAGCGGGCATCGCGCAGCAGGATGCGGATGCGCGACAGGATGGTATCGAGTTCCTCGCCCAGCGTCTGGTGCAGCGCCTTGCCCTGCGCAGTCAGCGTGACCTGACGCAGGCCCTTTTCGGTTTCCAGCAGCCGCGCGCCGTACATCTGTTCCAGCCTGCGCACATGGTTGGCGGCGGTCTGGTAGCTGATGTTCAGCTCGCGCGCGGCCGCCGAGAACGAGCCGGTGCGCGCCACCAGATGGAAGGTCTGCAGCAGCAGGATGTCGATCTTGGCGCGGGTATCGTCGCCCTCGTCGCCGTTGGGTCGGGCCATGGGCGCTCAGGCCTCCATCGTCGGCAGCATGGTTTCGGCGTGCAGCGGGGCGAAATAGGGGCTGCGGCGCAGCAGCGACAGCGGTACGCTGCCCGGGGCGATATGGCCCGCGCGGTCCAGTTGGCCGCGGCACAGAAGGTCGGTCATGGCGCAGACATGCGCTGCCGTCGCGCCCAGCCCGGCGCTGTG
>JAANMY010000257.1_pt1 | contig 77715 bp, 64 predicted proteins | sample 7279691 | NCBI WGS metagenome assembly JAANMY01 (sample SAMN14094543, study PRJNA606508) | bioreactor metagenome | isolation source: A lab-scale SPAN reactor treating ammonium-rich wastewater day 388 | place: Ireland: Galway | collected 2018-02-07 | reverse complement strand
CGCTGTCCGGCGTGAACGGCGATTCCGGCGCCATCCAGCCGCGCGGCGAGGGTTTGCAGATCGCCGGGTTGATCGACCTCGAAGCCGATGAAGGCCAGCGTGTCGCCATCCTCGTCGCTGACCACCAGACGCTGCACCCGGTCATCCATGCGGAAGGCCAGGGTGCGACCGGCGCGATCAACCCGCTGCATACCCAGCAGCCGACCGGCAAAATCGCTCCAATCATCCATACGGTTGGACCGTATGCCCAGATAAGCAAGCGCCGCTATTCCCATGTCCGATTCCCCGCCGAGCGATATCTGAAAGAATATGGCTTATTATGAAGGAGTAGAAGCCCCCAATCCGTGGTGTCCGCTGGGTGGACACACGGCTGCGCGTGCAGCAAGGATATCGTCGCCCAACCAACCGGTTGATTTGCTCGCGCCGCTGATCTAAGCAAGAGCCAACGCGACAGGGCCCGGGGCGAATCGCCCGTCAGATCCGGCGCTGTCGCGGAGCGAGATCAGGGAGGAGATCGGGATGAGGAATGCAGGACCATGGCGGAAGGGTATTCTCGCCGCGACGCTGGCGCTGGGCTTTGGGGCCGCGCAGGCGCAAACCGTTTCGCTGCGGGTGTCTACCGGCTTTCCGGCCGTTCATGACACCACGACGCGCGTTGTCATGCCGTGGCTCGAGGAATTGTCGCGGCGCAGCGGCGTGAGCATCGAGCCGACGCTCTTTGCGGCCGGCTCGTCGCTGGGCGGGCTGGACCGACAGCTCGACCAGTTGCAGCGCGGGCTGGTGGATGTCGCCGTCGGCCTCGCCGTGGTGCCGCGCGGACGCATGCCGCGCACCGGGCTGGCCGACCTGCCGTTTCTGGGCGCCGACAGCCGACAGGTGAACATCGGCCTGAGTTCGCTGATCGATACCGATCTGGCGCCGGATTTCGAAGGGCTGCATCTGGTCAACCTGTTCGTCGATTGCTCGGTGGTGCATACGGTCAGCACGCCGGTCAACACGCTGGCGGACCTGCGCGGGTTGCGCCTGCGCGTCCCCTCGGCGCTGGGCGCGGCGATGGTGGCCGCGGTGGGCGGAATTCCGGTCGCAATGCCGCAGTCGGAAATCTATGAAAATCTGCAGCGCAACGTCATCGACGGCGCCGTCACGCCCTGGGACGTGATCGAATCGCTGAATCTGGGCGAGGTGCTGAACTACCACACCGAAAACGTGCTGTTCTGCGGCCAGTTGTGGTTTGCCTTCAGCGACGCCAGCTATGCCGCCCTGCCCGAGGTGATGCGCGGTGTTTTCGACGAGATCCAGGGCGAATTCGCGCTGGACCTCGCGCAGGGCGTCTATGACGAGACCCGGGCCTCGGCACAGGCGCTCGCGCGCGCCCGGGGCAGCGAGTTCACGCGGCTTTCTGACGAGGACATGGCGGAATGGCAGCGCCTCGTCGCCCCCGCGGTCGAACAATACCTGGCCGAGACCGAGGCGGCTGGCGTGGCCGACATCCGGGAAATCTATGCCAACCTTCGCGCCGCCATCGCCGCCGGGGCGAGCGAATAACCGCCATTGCCGATCATCGCCCGGGCCGTCGCGGCCCGGGTCATTACCCGACAGACTGGAGTGATTACAGTGGGATACATGGATTCGTACCGTTCGCCGTGGATGACCGACGAACTGGAGCTGCTGGGCCAGACCGCGCGGCGCTTTTTTGAAGAGCATGTGACCCCGCGCGATGCCGAGTTCCGCAAGAACCACGCGATCGACCGTGCCGTCTGGCGCAAGGCGGGCGATCTGGGGCTGGTCGGCATGTCGATCCCGGAAGAATTGGGCGGGCACGGCGGCACCTTCGCCCATGAGGCCGTGGTGGTGCAGGAACAGGCCTGGCAATGCAACACCAGCTTCGGTTTCGTGCCCGGGGCGCTGAACGCCCCGGCGGTGTTCACCCGGATCGCCTCGCCCGAGCAGGCCCGCGAATGGACGCCGAAAATCGTCGCCGGCGAGTGCATCACCGCCTTCGCCCTGACCGAGCCGGGCATGGGGTCGGATATGAAGGCGCTGCGCACCCGTGCCGTCCGGCATGGCGACACCTATGTCATCAACGGCGCCAAGACCTTCATCACCCATGGCAAGCAGGCCGATCTGTGCATGCTGGCCGCGCGCACCTCGGATGCGCCGCGCGAGGGGATTTCGCTGTTCCTGGTCGACACCCGCAACACGCCCGGGTTCAAGGTGCAGAAGGTGCTGGAGAAGATCGGCCAGAACGGTCTCGATACCTGCGAGATCTTCCTCGACAATCTCGAGGTTCCCGCCGCCAATCTGGCGGGGGGCCAGGAAGGCAACGGTTTCAGCAAGCTGACCGACGTGTTCCGCAGCGAGCGGTTGTCGATTGCCCTGTCGGCGATTGCCGCGGCCGAACGCGCCATCGAACTCGCCGTGCAGCATGCGCGCGACCGGCAGATGTTTGGCCACACGCTGTGGGATTTCCAGAACACCCGCATGAAGCTGGCGGAATGCGCCACCGAGGCGCGCGCCGGTCGCATGATGGTGGACGCGCTCATCCTGAAGGAACTGGACGGCACGCTGACCATGTCCGAGGCCGCCATGGCCAAATGGTGGTGTTCGGAAAAGCAGTGCGAGATCATCGACACCTGCCTGCAATTGTTCGGCGGCTACGGCTATATGGCCGAATATCCCATCGCCCAACTCTACATGGACGCCCGGATTCAGAAGATTTACGGTGGCGCGAACGAAGTGATGAAGGAACTGGTGGCGCGCGGGCTGTGATCGCGCGGGATCGGGCCCGATGCCGTCGGCGGCACCGGCAGGACAGGAGAGAGCATGGAACGGGCGGCCAAGCCAGTGCGGATCGACGAAACGGGCGAAAAGCACGACGAGATCCTGCGCGCCGCCGCCGCGTGCTTTTCGCGCAAGGGGTTCGATGCGACCTCGCTGGACGAGATCGCCAGGATCGTCGGGTTGCACAAGGCCTCGCTCTATCACTACGTCGAGGGCAAGCAGGACATCCTGTATCAATGTCTGGCGCGGTCGTTCCGGGATTTCGAACCCGCGGTTGAATTCCTGCGCGACGATTCCGTGCCGGTCATCGACCGGATGCAGTTCTTCTTTCGCTCGCTGGCGGTGGCGCAGAACAGCATCTATGGCCGTTGCCTGATCGGTGTCGGCACGCAGGGACTGGGCCACGAGCCGGGCAGCCGGATCAGGGCGTTCCGCCGGCGGCTCGATTACGCCATGCGGGCGCTGCTCGAGGAAGGGATCGAGCGCGGCGAGATCCGGCCCTGCCGGGTGCCGGTGGTCAGTGCCATGATCTTCGGGGCGTTCAACTGGATCGGAACCTGGCATGACCCGGCGCGCGGCCTGCTGCTCGACCGGGTTGTCGATGATTTCCTCGACATCGCCGTCGACGGGCTTGCCACCGACCCGGGGCATTGGCTGGCCGATGGCGGGCGCGCCGCGGCAAGGGCCGGGCTGGGGATCGAGGCCCATGCGGCGCCAGTGCCCGACGGCCATGACAAGCGGTCCGAGGTGTTGCGGGCGGCGGCGGATGTCTTTGCCGAAAAGGGCTATGAAGGCACGTCGCTGAACGACATTGCGGTGCGGGTGAACCTGCACAAGGCCTCGCTCTATCATTACATGACCAGCAAGAGCGACCTGCTGGTGCAATGCCTGGAAACCTCGTTCGCCAATCTGCGCGAGGTGGCTGCGGCGGTCGAACGCTCGGACGTGCCGCCGCTGGACCGGCTGGCGTTCTTTCTGCGCCATCTGGTGGCGGCGCAATCCAGCGATTTCGGGCGCTGCGTCAATCTGATCCGCCCCGAGGTGATGCCGCAAAAGGACGCCCAGCGCGTCATCGCCTTCAAGGAGAGGCTGGACCGGATCGCCCGCGATCTACTGACCGAGGCCATGGCGCGCGGCGACATCCGGCAGATGCACCCGGTGACGGCGGCGGCGTTCCTGTTCGGGGCGTCGAACTGGGTGCCGCACTGGCGTCGGCCGGGCCGTGACCCGGAACTGCCGGTCATCATGGATTCCTTCCTGCGGCTGTATCTGGCCGGATTGAAACCGCGCGGCTAGGCCGGTTGGCCAGGGGTGGGCATTCAGGTGCCCCGAAAATCAAACAAACGGATGGTTGGAAAAGGAGGAGTTCAATGGAACAGACCGGCTGGTATGAAAAGGCCTGGACCGGGCGCTGGGTATCGATGACCGGCGGCAGCCTGGCGGTCATGGAACCGGCCACCGGGGCCGAGATCGCGCGCGTGGGGCAGGCGGGCGCGGCAGACGTGCAGGCCGCCGCCACCCTGGCCGCCGCGGCGCAGCCCGGCTGGGCGGCGATGCCCTTTCTGGAACGCGCCGCGGTCTTTCGCCGCGCGGCGGCGATCCTCGAACGGCGCACGGACGAGATGTGCGGCTGGATCGTGCGCGAAACCGGCGCCATCCCGCCCAAGGCGATGTTCGAGATCACCTCGGCTGCCAAGCACCTGCACGAGGCCGCGGCGATGCTGACCCAGCCGCGGGGATTGGTGCTGCCCGCCGATGGCGGCATGTTGTCGATTGCCCGGCGGATCGCGCACGGGGTGGTGGGCATCATCACGCCGTTCAACTTTCCGCTGCTGCTGACGAGCCGGTCGCTGGCCCCGGCACTGGCCTGCGGCAATGCCGTGGTGCTCAAGCCCGATGCGCGTACCCCGGTGACGGGCGGTTTCCTGTGGGCCGAGATCTATGCCGAGGCCGGGCTGCCCGAAGGGGTGCTCTGCGTCCTGCCGGGCGCGGCCGAGGCGGGCGAGGCGCTCGTCACCGCGCCCGAGGTGGCGATGATCTCGTTCACCGGATCGACGGCGGTGGGCCGCCGGGTGGGCGAGCTGGCCGGACGGCACCTCAAGAAGGTGGCGCTGGAACTGGGGGGCAAGAACTCGCTCATCATCCTCGACGATGCCGACATGGACCGCGCGGTGGCCAATGGCGCCTGGGCCTCGTGGCTGCATCAGGGCCAGATCTGCATGAGCGCGGGCCGCCATCTGGTGCAGGAGGCCGTGGCCGATACCTATGCCGCGCGCATGGCCGAGAAGGCGCGCCATCTGCCGGTCGGCAACCCGGCGACCGAGGCGGTCGCGCTGGGGCCGCTGATCTCGGATGCGCAGGCGCAGAAGGTCAACCGCATCCTGCGGGAATCGCTGGACATGGGCGCGCGGCTGCTGGCGGGCGGCCCGTCGAACGGGCGGTTCTTCCCGGCGACGGTCATCGACAACGTGACGCCCGACATGCCCGCCTTCCGCGAGGAAATCTTCGGGCCGATCGTGTCGATCACCCGGTTCCGGACCGAGGACGAGGCCGTGGCACTGGCCAACGATACCGAATACGGCCTGTCGGCGGGCATCCTGACCGGATCGCTGAATCGCGGCAAATCGCTGGCCGAGCGGCTGCGCGTCGGGCTTGTCCACGTCAACGACCAGACGGTGAACGATGACGGCTATATGCCGATGGGCGGGCAGGGGGCCTCGGGCAACGGCTCGCGGCACGGCGGCCCGGCCAACATCGACGAATTCAGCCAGTGGCAATGGCTGACCCTCAAGGACGAGGCGCCGATGTACCCGCTTTAGGCGGCGAGCGCGGCCTCGAGCCTGTGCACGAGGTCGCGCAACGGCGCTTCGGCGCGCGCCTGCGCCTGCGCCAGCGTCTGGGCGCTGCGGATCCAGATCATCGACAGGCAGCCGACCAGCAGCCCCTCACGGCGCACCGGCAGCGCCATGCTGGCGGTCATCGGCCGGAACTCGCCCGCCTCGCGGGTGGCCAGGCCGCCGCGCGCGACGGTTTCGGCCCGCAGGCGGGCGACATAGGCGGGCGTCAGATAGGGCGCATCCTCAGGGTCGGCGCGCCGGTGCAGGCTGTCGAGGATGGCGTCACGCTCGGCCTCGGGGCAATGGGCCAGCCAGCAGCGCCCGGCTGAACTGCGCAGCATCGGCAGGCGAAAACCGGCCATGCCGCGATCGAGAGACAACGGGCTTTGCCCATGCGTGGTTTCCAGGATCAGCATGGCGCCGTCGTCGTGGACGCTGATGTCCAGCGGCCAGACAAACCGGGGGGCGGCGGCGGCGAACAGCGCGTCGGCGGCCTGCGCCAGCGCGGCCTCTTCGGTGGCACCGCTGCCCAGCGTCGCCGCCAGCCGCGTCGCCCGGACCAGCCCGCTGCTGGAGGACACCGTGACATAGCCCGCCGTTGCCAGGGTTTCGACCAGCCGGTAGACCGTGGCGCGCGGCAGCCCCAGTCGCGCGGCGATGTCGGCGACGCGCGCGCCCCGCGACAGGCTGACGGCGCGCAGCACCGCCAGCCCCCGCACCAGCGCCCGCACCCCGTCGCTCATGGCAGGGCGGCCACTTCGGCCACCCGCGCGGCGTTGTCGCGGGCCAGGCTGCCGTCGGCCATCCAGAGGTTGTTCTCGAATCCGACCCGCGCCTTTCCGCCCCGGGCGAGGGCGGCGCCCAGGCAGGCGGTTTCGGCGGCGCCAAAGGCGCAGACCGCCCAGTCGGCGCCCGGCAGGCTGGCGGCGAGCGCGTCGAGAAACGGCATCAGCATCGCCGGATCGGATGTCTGCCCCGCGATGTAGCGGCCCAGCACGAACAGGGCCTGCACCGGCCCCGGCGGCAGGGTGCCGCGGGCGATCTCGTCGGCCAGCCAGACCACCTGTCGCGGGTCATAGAGGATGTGCTGCGCGGCCACACCGGCCTCGGCCAGCCGGTGATAGCAGCGCCGGGCGGCGGCGCGGTCGTCGTCGGCCAGCATTTCGGCCAGCGCGATCGACACGCCTTCGGGCCGCACGCGGGCCAGAAGCGCGCGCTGGGCGGCGGGATCATAGCGACCGGCGGCCTCGGTGGTGATCTGCACCGGCATCGCGGGCACCCTGAGCGCCATTTCGGCGATCAGCTCTGCATAGGCCCCGGCATCCAGCCAGTGGCGCCCCTCGGCGTCGCGCAGATGGGCATGGATCGCCCCCGCCCCGGCGGCGTGGCAGGCGGCGGCGCAGGCCAGCGTTTCGGCGAGGGTCAGCGGCAGCGCCGGGTGATCGGCCTTGCCGCGCCGCGCACCGTTGGGCGCGACCATGATCCGGGGCAGCGGGCTGAGACGGCTCACACCGAATGCCCGGGATCGGGCCGGGCGGCCAGGTCGATGAGGGCCAGCGCCCGGGCGGGGTCGTTCAGGGCCTGCGCCAGGGCGAGCGCCAGCTTGGCCAGGAACAGCGGCGCGGCCTCGGGGCCGAGGCGGTCGAGGGTGGTGGCCAGCGCCTCGTAGACGGCTTCGATATCGGTCATCTCAACGGGCCTTTGCATCGAGGAGGGCGCCCAGCGCCGCAAGAACCTGCGCGGCCGTCGGGCTGGCCCAGCGGGCGGCGATATGCAGATCGGGGCGCACCAGCAGCGCGGCCCCCGGGGCGAGGGCCAGACGGCGCGCGGCGGCGCTGTCGGGCGGCACGGCGATCACCGTCAGGTCAGGATGCGCCACCGCCAGCGGCGTGCCGGTGCAGATCAGCGTGAAACCGGGGCCGAGGCGCTGCGACAGAAAGCCCGCCCCCTCGGCGGCATCGGGCAGCATCGCCCCGGTGTCGGCCTCGGCGGGGCCGCCATCGGCCTCGGCCAGCACCGCCGGACTGCCGGAATAGGTGTAGGGCGTCATCTGCCGGGGATTGGCCAATTGCCCGGCCCAGGGCTGGGTCAACGCCAGCGACAGGGCGGCATCGCGCATCAGCGCCCAGCCGGCGGTCGGCGGGGTCATGAAGCGGGTGGATTTCGCCGCATTGGCAAAAACATCGAGCGTGGCGCCGCGCCGTTCGGGGGTATAGCTGTCCAGCAGCCCCTCACCCGCCCGTCCGGTCAGCACGCGGGCCAGTTTCCAGCCGATGTTCTGCGCGTCGGCCAGACCGTTGTTCAGCCCCCGCACGCCGAAGATCGGCACGATATGCGCTGAATCGCCGATGAAGAATACCGGCCCGTCGCGGTAATCGTCGAGCGCCAGCGTATTGGCGGAATAGACGCTCCACCATTCCAGATCCCAGGGGCCCTGGTGGCCGATCTCGGCCAGCACGGCGGCGACCGAGGCGCGGACATTCGCTTCGCGCGTCGCCTCGTCGGCGCTTTCGCCGTCGCGCAACTGATAGTCGATGCGCCAGATGTCCTGCGGCTGGCGGTGGATCAGCACCGTGCCGCCGGGGCGGCAGGCGGGATCGAACAGCGCGCGGCGGATGGTGGGGTAATCATGCGCCATGCGCACATCGGCGATGACATAGCGCCCTTCGAAATTCTCGCCCTGCAGACGCAGCCCGCGCAGGCCCCGGATCGCCGAGCGGGCGCCATCGGCGGCCAGCACCCAGGGCGCCTGCAGCCGGTAGCTGCCCTGCGGATCGCGCAGCGTCAGCTCGGCGCCGCCCGGAATGTCGGCGATGCCCGTCACCGCCGTCTGCCAGCGGGTTTCGATCAGCGGATTGGCGGCGACGGCCTGCCAGAGGAACGCCTCGATATATTGCTGTTGCAGGTTGTACATCGGCCGGAAGCGTTCGTCGGGGCCGTCGGGCATGGCGAATTCGAGGATCTGCTGCCCGCGGTAAAAGCTGCGGCCCGTGGTCCAGCCCAGCGCCTCGCGCAGGAACGGGGCGAGGGCGCCGATCCGCTCGAGGATGTAAAAGCTGGAGCGCGACACGCAGATCGCCCGCGAGCCATCGTTGAAGGTGGCTTTCGCCTCGACCAGCAGGCTGCGCACCCCCTCGGCGGCGAGGGTCAGCGCCGCGGTCATGCCGACCGGCCCGGCGCCGACGATCACCACCGGCGCGTCGCTGCCGCGCGGGGCACCGGCGGCGGGCGCGGTGAAATGCGGATAGGTGAAATAGAGCGACTCGAGGTCGCCGCGGCCGTCCGGGCGCATGGGCATCTCCCTGTGATGGGTTGAACCTAGGGCGGTTTCGGTGTGCTGTCTGTCCCCCATGGCAGAGGACAATCGCGTGCCGCACCCCCCCGCACCGCCCCCCTCCGTGCTGCAACGGATCGAGGCCTGTCTGGCGCAGATCGGGCGCGACGGGTTCGCGCCCTGCTACCTGGATCTGATCGAGGGCGCCGGGGCCCGGCAGGTGATGGTTTTCGCCTACCGCGCCGATGCCGCCGCCTGCCTCCTGTCGCGCAATTTTGCCGAGGGGCGGCTGGGGGCGCGGCTGGCGGCGCAATATCTGGACGGCGGCTTCCGCGACGATCCGCTGCGCGCGCGGGTGCTGGGGCTGGCGCCCGGCGCTGTCGAGGCGGTGGCGCTGGCGCAGATCGCCCCGGCGATGCCCGCCGCCTACCGCGCGACCTTTTTTCAGCGGCCGGGGCTGGGCGACAAGATGGCGGTGATGGCGGCGGGCGCGCAGTTGCGGCTGATCGTCAACCTCTATCGCCCCGCGGCCGGGCAGCCCTGGCCCGACGACCTGCCGCGTCTGTTGGGGCGCCTGGCGCTGCTGCATTTCGAGGCGCGCGCCGGGGGCGGCGACCCCGAGGCGCTGCAGGCGCTGTCGGGGCGCGAACGCGCGGTTTGCCTGGGCATCCTGCGCGGCCTCAAATCCGAAGCCATCGCGCAGGATCTGGGCGTCGCGGCCACCAGCGTCGTCACCTACCGCAAACGCGCCTATGCCAAACTGGGCATCACCTCGCGCGCGGGGCTGTTTGCGATCTGTCGGGGGTGACGGAATCAAACGTTCGGAAGTTTGATTCGCGTCAGCGCGCAGGAACGGCGTGTGGCATGTCCTGCGCGGAATCAAAAATAATATATCAATAACAGTCAATTAAATGGAATATCCCTGCGCATTCCTGCGGCACGTCAGATTGCCATTGACGATTCAACCAACCGTATGGTTGATTGCACCGCAGCAGAGGATCGCACGAGGGAGGAATCGATGCCGTTTTCCGGGGCCAGCAGGGGCGCCTTGTCGGGCGTGCGCGTGCTTGACGTCACACAGGCCTATGCCGGGCCGTTCTGCGCGCAATTGCTGGCCGATCAGGGCGCCGATGTCGTCAAGGTCGAAAGCCCCGAAGGCGATGTGAACCGCACGCTGGGCCCGCGTCCGGCGGACGATGCGACCCATGCCTATGCGGCGCTGTTCCAGCATTGCAACCGCAACAAGCGCGGTATCGTCATCGATCTGAAATCCGATGCCGGGCGGGCGGCTTTTCTCGAACTGGTAAAGACCGCCGATGTGCTGGTCGAGAATTTCCGCTTTGGCGTGATGGAGCGGCTCGGCCTCGGGTATGAGACGCTCAGCGCGGTCAATCCGCGCCTCGTCTATACCTCGATCCGCGGCTATGGCGACCGGGCCGGCGGGCTCAGCCCCTGGGCGGCCTTTCCGGCGGTGGACATGATCGCCCAGGCCTATGGCGGGGTGATGAGCATCACCGGCCCCGATACCGCGACCCCGACCAAGATCGGCGGCGGCTGGGGCGATACGGTGCCCGGCCTCTGGGCGGCCTTTGCCACCGTGACCGCGCTGCTCGAGGCGCGGGTTTCGGGGCGGGGGCAATATGTCGATATCGCCATGGCCGACACGATCCTGGCCATGTGCGAGGGGGTTTCCACCTTCTACGGCTATGACGCGGCGCAGGTTCCCGGGCCGACCGGCAACCGGCTGCCCGATATCGTGCCCTTCGGCACCGTGCGCGCGAAGGACGGGCATGTGGCGCTGGCGGTGCCGCCGGGGCGCAACTGGGCGATCTTCTGCGAGGCGATCGGCCGCCCCGATCTGATCGACCATCCCGATTTCGCCACCGTTCCCGCCCGGGTGCGCAACGCCGCCCGCGTCTATGCCGAGATCGAGGCCTTCACCACCCGGCACAGCCGCGAGGAACTGATGGCGATCTTTGGGGGCAAGGTGCCGTTCTCGCCGATCATGGATGCGCGCGACATCCACGCGGATGCGCATTTCGCGGTGCGCGAGATGCTGGTGCCGGTGGATCATCCCGGCTCGACGCAGGCGGTGCGCACCATCGGCACGCCGGTGAAACTGTCGCGGACCCCGGGCGGGGTGCGTCACCGCGCGCCGATGCTGGGCGAACATACCGATGCGGTTCTGGCCGAGGCGGGCTTTGCGCCCGAGGCCATCGCCGCCCTGCGTCAGGCGGGGGCGGTGGCATGAGCGCCTATCGCGGCCCGCTGCAGGGTCTGCGCGTGGTCGAATTCGCGGGCATCGGCCCGGCGCCCTTTGCCGGTCTGCTGCTGCGGCAACTGGGCGCCGAGGTGATCCGCATCGACCGCCCGGCGACCGGCGGGCACCAGTTGCTGCCGATCGAGCCCAGGTTCGATTTCCTCAACCGCGACAAGCCGGTGCTGGCGCTGGATCTGAAGAACCCCGCCGACATCGCCCGCGCGCTCGACGCCGTGGCGGCGGCGGATGTGGTGATCGAGGGTCTGCGCCCGGGGGTGATGGAGCGGCTGGGCCTCGGCCCTGACGATTGTCTGGCGCGCAATCCGGCGCTGATTTACGGCCGCGTCACCGGCTGGGGCCAGAGCGGCCCGCTGGCGCAGCATGCGGGGCATGACATCACCTATATCGCCCTTACCGGCATCCTGAACGCGGTGGGCGAGGCCGGGCGCGCGCCGGTGCCGCCGCTCAATCTGGTGGGCGATTTCGCCGGGGGGGCGCTCTATCTGGTCATCGGGCTGCTGGCGGCGCGCGAAGAGGTGCGGCGCACCGGTATCGGCCAGGTGATCGACGCGGCGATGATCGACGGTGCAACGCATCTGATGAGCTTCGTGCACGGGCTGCGGCAGGCCGGGTTCTGGTCGCTCGACCGGGGCGCCAACCAGCCGGACGGCGGCTTTCCGTTCAACGCGGTCTATGAATGCGCCGACGGCAAATATCTGGCCGTCGCCGCCGCCGAGATGAAATTCCGGCTGGATTTCCTGTCCCGCCTCGGTCTGGGCGAGGACATCGCCAGACAGGGCGACCGGCCCGCGCACTGGCCCGCCGTCCGCGCGCGGATCGCCGCGATCCTGCGCACCCGACCGCGCGATGCCTGGGCGGCGCTGCTGGGGGGGCCTGACACCTGCGTGGCGCCGGTGCTCGACCTCGACGAGGCCCCGGACCACCCGCACAACGTCGCGCGCGGTCTCTATCGCCGCCAGGACGACGGCACCCGCATACCCGCCGTCGCCCCCCGATTTTCCCAGGGCGAGCCGGTTCCCGAATCCGCCGATGCCGAAACCCTGCTGGCCCGCTGGGCCGCTGCCGATTGACCAAGGAGAGACCCATGAAGATCGTCAAAGTCGAGCTGATCCCCGTCACCTCGCCGCTGCCCAAACCCTTCTACATGCCCGAGACCAAGATCACCGGCATCGACAGCCTGCTGATCAAGATCCACACCGATACCGGCCTCGTCGGCATCGCGGACAGCGGCGATACCTCGACCTGGTATCGCGGCGAGATCCAGGACACGATGATCGGCATCATCGGCAAGCATATCGTGCCGCGCATCCTGCTGGGCGAAGATCCGCGCAACATCGAGAAGATCGTCGGCCGGATGGACACGCTGATCCGCGACAACAACCAGGCCAAGGCGCTGGTCGATTTCGCGCTGCATGACCTCAAGGGCAAGATCTACGGCATGCCGGTCTATCAGCTTCTCGGCGGGCGCACCGCGCCGACGCAGCGGCAGGGCTGGGTCTGTTCGGCCGGGGCGGCCCAGGCCGTGGCCGACGAGGCGCTCGAGGCGCTCAAGCACGGTTTCGCCCTCATCAAGCTGAAGATCGGCGCCGGAACCGAAAAGGATGACGTCGATGTCGTCTCGACCGTACGCGCGGCGATCGGGCCGGATGTGCCGCTGACGGTCGATGTCAACGGCTTTTGGAATTATGACCGCGCCATCCGCACCATGCGCCGGCTCGATCCCTTTGATCTGAAATGCGTCGAGCAGCCGCTGCCGTGGTGGGACATCGAGGGCATGGCCCGCCTGCGCCAGCAGATCCGCACCCCGATCTTTGCCGACGAATCGGCGCAGGAACTGCACCATCTGCGCGAATTGATCGAGCGCCGCGCCTGCGACGGGCTGTTCATCAAGATGCAGAAGGCCGGTGGCCTGCTGAAGTCGCAGCGCTGGCTCACCATGGCGCGGCTGGCCGACATGGGGGTGATGTCGGGCTGCATGATCGGTTCGGGGCTCGAGGCGAGCCCGTCGTGCCATCTGTGGTGCGCGGATCAATGGGCCTCGCAATTCCTGGGCGAGAATGTCGGTCCGCTGACCATCCATGGCGCCTGGTCCATCGACCGGCCCGACCAGTACGAGGGCATCTGCCTGAACGCCCCGCTGTTCGTGAAGGGCGAGATGCTCCCCAACGAGGGCCCGGGCTTTGGCATCGAGTTGAACGAGGACTTCATCGCCCGCAATATCACCCGCGGCATGGCGCCGGTTTCCGTCGCCGCCTGAACCGGGCGGGGCGCGGTCCCGCGCCGCGCCCCGCTGCACGCCCCTGAGGGAGGACAGAATGGTGCTGGAACGAACGGCCCTGGCGATCAAGGCCATCACGCGGGCTTCGGCCTATGCCGGGGCGGTGGCGCTGCTGGGTTGCGTGGCGGTGACGGTCGTGGATGTGGTCAAGCGCAACTTCCTCGGCTCGTCGGTGTTCGGGGCGGTGGAATACGTGCAACTGGGCATCATGTGGGGGGCCTTTCTGACCATTCCGCTGGGCTTTGCCCATGGCGATCACATCGCCGTCGATGTCTTTGTCGCCCGCACCCGCGACGCGGTAAAGACCGCGCTGCGCGCGTTCAACATGCTGCTGGCCGTGCTGGTGCTGGCGGCCTGCCTGTATTGGGGGGGCGAACAGGCGATGCACGCCCTGACGACCCGCGACCTGACCCTGACCGCCGGTCTGCCGATGTGGCTGTTCTGGTTGCCGGTCCTCTATGGCATCGGCCTGTCGGCCCTGGCGGCGCTGGTCGTGATGGCGCAGGCGCTGGCGGCGCTGCGCCCGGCACGCGGGGCCCGGCCATGACCACCGGATTGATCGGCTTTCTGGCTCTCGCGGTGCTGATCGCGCTGCAGATGCCCATCGGGATCGCCATGGCGCTGGTCGGCGCCGTGGGGATCTGGTGGCTGGGGGGGCTGGGCCTGGTGGCCTATGCCGTCGGCACCGCGCCGTTCGAGGCGACCTATCCCTACGCGCTGTCGGTGCTGCCGCTGTTCGTGATGATGGGCGTCTTTGCCACCCATTCGGGCATCTCGCGCAAGCTGTTCAACAGCGCGAACGCGCTGGTCGGGCATCTGCGCGGCGGGCTGGGCATGGCCACGGTGGGCGCCTGCGCCGGGTTCGGGGCGATCTGCGGCTCGTCGCTGGCGACATCGGCCACCATGGCCCGCATCGCCATCCCCGAGATGCAGCGCCACAATTACGACATGCGGCTGGCGGCGGGCGCCGTGGCCGCTGGGGGCACCATCGGCATCATGATCCCGCCCAGCCTGGCGCTGGCGATGTATGGCATCCTGACGCAGACATCGATCGGCAGCCTGTACATGGCGGCGATCCTGCCCGGGCTTCTGGGCACCCTGCTCTATGCACTGGCGGTGGCCGCCGTGGTGCTGCGCGACCCCGCCGCAGGCCCGCGCGGCGATCCGATGACCCTGGGCGACCGGCTGAAGGCGATGCTCGCCACGTTCGACGTGCTGGTGCTGTTCACCATCATCCTGGGCGGCATGTTCGGCGGCTATTTCTCTGCCACCGAGGGGGCGGCGGTCGGCGTGGCCGGTGCGCTGCTGATCGCCGCTTACCGCGGCATGCTGACCTGGAGCGCCTTCACCAGCGGTCTGGCCGAGACAGCCAACACGGTCGGCATGCTGTTCATGGTGCTGATCGGCGCCAAGGTCTTTGGCTTCTTCATCGACATGTCGGGCCTGCCCGGCGCCGCCGTCGGCTTTGTGAGCGGGCTGGGCTGGTCGTGGTTCTCGATCCTGCTGCTGATCCTGGGGATCTATCTGGTGCTGGGCTGCATCCTGGACGGGCTGGCGATGATGATCATCACCATCCCGGTGGTGTTTCCGGTGATCTCGCTGCTGGGGATCGATCCGGTCTGGTTCGGCATCCTGATGGTGACGGTCAGCGAGGTCGGCCTGATCTCGCCGCCGTTCGGCATGAACCTGTTCGTGGTGCAGGCCGTCCGGCCCGAGATCCGTTACATGACCCTGGTGCGCGGGGTGATGCCCTTTGTCGGCGCCGATCTGGTGCGCATCGCGCTGCTGGTCGCCTTTCCGGCGATTTCGCTCTACTTCCTGCGCTGATCCGCCGCGCTCGGCCACGCAAGGAAATCCGGCTCTGGCGACGGGGCCGGTTTTCACCCGCCGCGATCCCGTCGCCGGTCAGCGCATCAGCACCACGGGCACCTTGCACGAGCGGATCATCTCGGTCGTGGTCGAGCCGATGATGAGGCTGCGGATGCGCGAATGCCCGTAGGCGCCCATCACCAGCATGTCGAATTGCGCCTCGTCCACCAGTTTCCCCAGCGCGGTTTCCGGCTGGCCCGGCAGGATCGAGGTTGCGGCCTCGATGCCCGCGGCCTTGAGCAGGGCCTTCGCGTCCTCCAGCCCCTTGCGAGCCTCGGGCGTGGCGCTGCCCACCGTCACCACATGCACCTCAAGCCCCTGAAACAGCGCGCTGCGGGCGATGTGATCGACCGCCTTCATCGCCGAGGCGCCGCCGTCATAGGCCACCAGCACCTTTGAAATCGGCCGGAACGCGCGCGAGGCCACGAACACCGGCCGGCGGCAGGCGCGCACGATGCGCTCCAGATTCGAGCCCAGATGCCCCTTGGCGAAATCCGCCGCCTCGCCGCGCTTGCCGATCAGCACGACGCGGGCGTCGGTTTCCACCTCGGCCAGCGCCTCGACGATGTCGCCGTGGCGCAGGCGGGTGGTGATCTCGGTCACGCCGACCCTGTCCACGAGGGCGCGCGCATCCTCCAGAATGGCGCGGCCGCGGTGGCTGATGAGCTTGGCGCGCTGCGCGTCCAGCTCGGCCAGTTCCTGCAAAAGCTGGGTGCGCGCGCCCAGAGCCAGCGCGCCCGAGAGATCGTGCTTGTCGGCAGCTTCGCGGCGGCCCAGCACATGGATCAACTCGACCGGCGCGCCGGTGCGCTGCGAAATCCAGGCCGCATGCTGGCAGACGCTCGCCGAATAGATCGAGCCATCGACCAATGCGATGATCTTGTCTGTCATGGTCATCCCCCTCAATGCGCCATCAGCCGGTCCATCGCGCCCGGCTTGTCGTGGATCGCCAGCCGGTCAACGATGGTCTCGGTCGCCTCGTTCATGCCGTGGATCTCGACCTCGGCGCCGTCGCGGCGGAATTTCAGCACCGCCATGTCCAGCGCCTGAACGCTGGAAATGTCCCAGATATGCGCGCGGCTGACGTCGATCACCACGCGCTCCAGCGCCTCCCTGAAATCGAAGGCATTCATGAAATCCTCGACCGAGCCATAGAACATCTGGCCCTCGATGACATAGGTACGCACCCGCCCGTCGGCCGAAACGGTCGACGAGACCTTGAACAACTGCGCGATCTTGGCGGCAAAGAAGATGCCCGACAGCAGCACGCCGACCAGCACGCCGATGGCCAGATTATGCGTGTACACCACCGTGGCCACCGTGGCGATCATCACCATGGACGAGGATCGCGGATGCACCCGCAGGTTCCGGATCGACGACCATGAAAAGGTGCCGATCGAGACCATGATCATGATCGCCACCAGCGCGGGCATCGGAATGCGCGCGACCCAGTCGCCCAGGAACACCACCAGGATCAGCAGCACCAATCCGGCGGTGAAGGTGGACAGTCGCCCCCGCCCGCCGGATTTCACGTTGATGATGCTCTGGCCGATCATCGCGCAACCGGCCATGCCGCCGATAAAGCCGGTGGCGGTGTTGGCGATGCCCTGGCCGATGCATTCCTGATTGCGGTTCGATTTGGTGTCGGTCAGGTCATCAACGATATTCTGCGTCATCAGGCTTTCGAGCAGGCCGACGACGGCGACGGCGATGGAATAGGGCAGGATGATCGCCAGCGTCTGCAATGTCAGCGGGATCTGCGGGATCAGGAACACCGGCAGCGTGTCGGGCAGCGCGCCCATGTCGCCCACGGTGCGGACGTCCCAGCCGAAAAAGAGGGTCAGCGCGGTCAGCACGACGATGGTGACAAGCGGCGAGGGGATCGCCCGGGTCAGGAGCGGGAACAGATAGATGATCGCCAGCCCCGCCGCGACCAGCGCATAGGTCAGCCAGGTGACGCGCGCGGGGTCCAGTTCCGGCAATTGCGCCATGAAGATCAGGACCGCCAGCGCGTTGACAAAGCCGGTCATCACCGATTTCGACACATAGCGCATGACGAAACCCAGTTTCAGCAGCCCGGCGCCGATCTGGATCAGCCCGGCCAGCACGGTCGCTGCCAGCAGGTATTGCAGCCCGTGGTCGCGCACCAGCGTCACCATCAGCACCGCCGTGGCGGCGGTGGCGGCCGAGATCATGCCGGGCCGCCCGCCGGTAAAGGCCAGCAGCACGGCAATGGAAAAGCTGGCATACAGGCCGACCTTGGGGTCCACGCCCGCGATGAGGGAAAAGGCAATCGCCTCGGGGATCAGCGCCAGCGCCACGACCAGACCGGCCAGCAGGTCGCCGCGGATATTGCCGAACCACTGGTTGCGGTAGGCGTCGAGTGACATCATGTAATCGTTTCCTGATCGACAGGGCCCGGCAGGCCGCGCGTCAAAGAATGACCGTCGTATCGGTTCAGGTTGTCCGGCGGATCGGCGGCCGGAAGAGCCACCCGGGATTGCACCCGGGTCCATGGTTGCTGCGTTGCCGCATACACGGCCCGCGCGCCGAATCCAACCGCGAACCCGGCCCGGGCTGGCCGATTGCGGCGCGCGGCCAAAGCGGCGGTGGATATTCCCGGCGACTCGCGGCATGAAGGGGCCGGAACAGCCGACAGGCGGGGCAGGGCCCCGCAGTCGGGCGCGGCAGGGAGGGCTGGGCATGAGCATCGTCACCGAAGGGCAGGAGCTGTGGCGCGCCAGCGATGCGCGCCGCGAGCAGGCCGAAACCACCCGCTTCCTGCGCTGGCTGGCGCAAGAGCGCGGGCTGGTCTTTACCGGCTACAGCGACCTGTGGCGCTGGTCGGTGACGGATGTGCCGGGCTTCTGGCGCGCGCTGTGGGATTACTTCGACATCCAGCACGACGGCGCGATCGAGGCCGTGCTGACCGACGCGCCGATGCCGCGCGCCCGCTGGTTCACCGGCACGCGGCTGAATTATGCCGAACACGTCCTGCGCCATGAGGTTTCGGGCGACCCTGACCGCCCGATGATCGCCCACACCTCGGAGTTGCGGCCTGCCCTGACCTGGCTGAGCTGGGCTGCGGTGGCGGGCGACGTGCGCAAGCTGGCGACACGGCTGCGCGCCATGGGCATCGGCCCCGGCGACCGCGTGGTCGCCTATATGCCCAACATCCCCGAGGCCTTTGTCGCCATGCTGGCGACCACCGCCATCGGCGCCACCTGGTCCTCGGCCGCGCCGGAATTCGGCGCGCAGACGGTGATCGACCGTTTCAGCCAGATCGCGCCCAAGCTGGTGTTCGCCGTCAACGGCTATGGCTACGGCGGCAAGACCTTTGATCGCACCGGCGAACTGACCAGAATCCTCGGCCATCTGCCGACCGCCGAGCATCTGGTGATGCTCGATTATCTGCCCGGCGCCGGACATCCGGCCTTTGCGGGCCGGATCACCCCCTGGGAGGCGATGCTGTCGGGCCCCGCCGTCGCCCGCGCGGATTTTGCCTATACCCGCGTGGCGTCGGACCATCCGCTGTGGATTCTGTTTTCCTCAGGCACTACGGGCCTGCCCAAACCCATCGTGCAGGGCCATCATGGCATCGTGCTGGAGCATCTGAAAAGCGGCGCCTTCCATCTGGATATGCGCGCAGGCAGCGTGCAGTTTTGCTATTCTACCACCGGCTGGATGGTCTGGAACACGCTGATGATCGGCCCGCTGCTGAATGGCCGCGTCGTGCTCTATGACGGGCATCCGACCTGGCCTGACGCCCGCGTGCTGTGGCGGCTGATCGCCGAAACCGGTGTGACCACCTTTGCCGTCTCGCCCACCTTCATGCAGATGGTCCGCGGGCAGGGGATCAGGCCGGGCGCCGAATTCGATCTGTCGGCGCTGGAAACCATTCTGCTGACCGGCTCGCCCTCGACCCCGGAAATCCTCGCCTGGACGCATGCGGCGGTGAAGGCCGATCTTTACGCCACCTCGCAATCGGGCGGCACCGAGGTCTGTTCGGGCATTCTGGCGGGCTCGTGCCTGCTGCCCGCCAACGCGGGCGAGATTCAGGCCCCGGCGCTGGGCACCGATGCGGTGGCGTTCAACGAACGGGCCGAGCCGGTGGTGGGCGAGGTGGGCGAACTGGTGATCCGTCAGCCGATGCCGTCGATGCCGCTGTTCTTCTGGGGCGATACCGATTTCGCCCGCTATACCGCCAGCTATTTCGACGATTACCCCGGCATCTGGCGCCACGGCGACCGCGTGCGGTTCACGCCGACGGGCGGCAGCTATGTGCTGGGGCGGTCGGATGCCACGCTGAACCGCTACGGCGTGCGGATCGGCTCGGCCGAGATCTACCGCACGATGGAAACCTTTGCCGAACTCGCCGATAGTCTGGTGATCTGCATCGAGGAGCCGGACGGCGGCTATTACATGCCGCTGTTCATCCAGATGGCGCCCGGCCAGTCGCTGACCCCGGCACTGGAGCAGGAGATCGTCCGCCGCCTGCGCAGCGAACGCTCGCCGCGCCATGTGCCCGATGTCATCCTCGAGGCGCCCGAGATCCCCACCACGCTGACCGGCAAGAAGATGGAGGTGCCGGTGCGCCGCATGCTGATGGGCGAGGCGCCGGACAAGGTGGCCAGCAAGGACGCAACCCGCAACCCGGCGGCGCTGGACTGGTTCGCCGCTTTCGCCGCGCGGCGTCGCGCCGGGGGATAGGCAATCGCCGGTTGACAGGCCCCGAGGGTTGAAATCCAATCGCCACATTTGAGCGCGAAGGGATTGGGATATGGCCGGATCGACCGCCGCCGTGACGCGGATTCTGGAAGCGGCGCGGCGCAAGCTGCTGGAAACCGGCACCCGCAACCGGCTGATCCACGTCAACCGCGCCAATCTGCGCGCCAACAGCCTGACGATCATCAACGAACGCTCGGACGCGGTGTTCGACCTGCTGCGCGGGCAGGGCAAGACCATGCGCTTCAAGGCGATGGGCAAGGACCGCAGCGGCGAGGGCGAGGGCGACGAGACCCAGCTTGCGCTGCCCGATGACACGCTGGAACCCGGCGCGGCGCGGTTCACCGACCAGTTCCTCGAAACCCCGTTGGGCCCCGAGGCGCTGGCGCGGCGGCTGTTGCGCATGGCGGGCGACGCCCGCACCGCCGAAGAGGAACAGGGCCTCAACATCCTCTATCTGGCGCTGGGGTTTCTGGGCTGGCGCGAAAGCGCCGCGTCGGATGTGCTGCGCGAGGCGCCGCTGATCCTGCTGCCGGTCGAACTGGTGCGCAACCCCCGCACCGCCACCTTCGAACTGGTCGCCCGCGACGAGGATCTGACCACCAACCTGCCGCTGCAGGCCCGTCTGCAACAGGATTTCGGCCTGAGCCTGCCTGAGATCGACGAGGCCGAGGGCTGGACCCCCGCCGCCTATTTCGATGCGGTGGCCGAGGTGATCGCGGCAAAGACCGGCTGGTCCATCGACCGCGACGGCCTGCAACTGGGGTTCTTTTCCTTTGCCAAGCTGCTGATGCACCGCGATCTGGACCAGAGCACCTGGGCCGATGACAGCCTGACCGGCAATCCGCTGCTGGCGGGCCTGCTGGCCGAGGGCTTCGCCGCCGATGTGCCGCTGTTTGGCCCCGACGACCGGCTGGATGCGCTGCTCGACCCGGCCGACATCATTCAGGTGATCGACGCCGACGCCTCGCAGACCAAGGTGATCGAAGAGGTGCGCCGCGGCGCCTCGCTGGTGGTGCAGGGGCCGCCGGGCACCGGCAAGTCGCAGACCATCACCAACATCATCGCCGCCGCCGCGCACGACGGCAAATCGGTGCTGTTCGTCGCCGAAAAGATGGCGGCGCTGTCGGTGGTGCATGACCGGCTGGTGCGCTGCGGCTTGCGCGATGTCTGTCTGGAGCTGCATTCGCGCAACGCCAACAAGAAGGCGCTGGCGCAGGAGCTGGGCCGCACGCTGGCGGCCAGCGCCCGGGCGCCACAGGCTGTGGCCGATGTGACCCGGCTGCGCACCGCCCGCGACGATCTGAACCGCATTGCCGATCTGCTGCACACCCCGGCAGAACCGGGCGGTGAATCGCCGTTTTCGGCCATGTCCGACATCATCGGCTTTCTGGGGCAGGGCGCCACCGCGCCGGTGATCCCGCTGACCGGGCTGAACGCCCTGGGCCCCGAGGGCCGGGCGCTGGCCTGCGCCGCGCTGGGCCGCTATGTCGCGGCGCTGGGGCCGGTGGGGGCGGTGGAAACCCACCCGTTCCGCGGCGCCGCCGCGCTCGATCTGCAACCGACCGATCTGGCGCGGCTGGATACCGAACTGGAGGCTGCGCTGGCGGCGATTGCTGCGTTGCAGGGCCGCGCCGCCGAGCTGGCGCAGACCCTGCACCAGCCCGCGCCGGAAACGCTGGCCGGGATCGCCGCGCTGGCCGCGGCGCTGCGCCTGCTCGCCGCCGCGCCGCCGGCCGAACCTGGCGCGATCCGCGCGCTGTTTCCCCGCGCCAGCGAGACCCGGCTTGAGGAAGGCCTGCAGGCCGGGGCCGAATGGCAGGCGGCGCGCGGCGCGGCCGACAGCCTGTTCGCCGCCCCCGCCTGGGATCATCCGCTGGCCGAGATGCGGGCGGGGGTGCTGGGGGGCCAGACCTCGTTCTTCGCGCGGCTGTTCGGCGCGTATCGCCGGGCGTCGGCCGGGCTGGCGACGCTGCTGACCGGGCCGCTGCCCAAGGCCCCGGCCGAGCGGCTGGCGCTGATCGACCGGCTGGCCACGGTGCAGGCGCTGCGCAAGCGGCTGGCCGATGACGAGGCCTGGCTGGCGCAGGCGCTGGGCGAGGAATGGCGCGGCGAGCGCACGCCCTTTGCCGCGCTGGAAAGCCTGCGCCAGTGGCTGGCGGCGGTCCGCCAGCCCGGCGCCTTGCGCAGCGCCGAGGATCTGCTGGGCGCGCTGGCGGCGCTGCCGCAGCCCGAATCCACCGCCGCCGCCCTCGAAACTCTGCATGCCGCCGCCGCCGCCCGGATCGACACGCCGCTGCGCCGCCTGACGCTCAGGCTGGCCGAGGCCGGGCTGGGCCAGACCCGCGATCTGGCGCCTCTGGCCCCGCTGGCCGACCGCTTCGCGCAGATGCGGGCCGACATGGGGCGCTATGACCAATGGGCCTCGCTGCAACGCGCCATGGCCGAGGTCGGCGCGCGCGGCGCCGGGGCCATCGTCACGGCGGTGGCCGAGGGGCGGCTGGACGGCGCCCGCGCCGTGCCCGAATTCCTGTTCGCCTGCGCCGAGGCCCGCTGGACCCGCGCGCGCCAGATGCGTCCCGGCCTCGACGCGCTGGCGGCGATGGACCGGCACGGGCTGGTCACGCTGTTCCGCACGCTGGAAAAGGAACGCCTCGGCGCGGCGCAGGCGCTGATTCTGGCGCAGCATTTCCAGCAGATGCCGCGCGGCACTCTGGGCGAAATGGGCGTGATCCGCGGCGAGATCGGCCGCAAGCGCGGTCACAAGCCGGTCCGCTGGGTCATGCGGCACGCCGGGTCGATGGTGCAGCGCATCAAGCCGGTGATGCTGATGAGCCCCCTGTCGGTGGCGCAATTCCTGCCGCCCGACAGCGTGCGCTTTGATCTGCTGGTGATCGACGAGGCCTCGCAGGTGCGGCCCGAGGATGCGCTGGGGGTGATCGCCCGGGCGCGGCAGATCGTCGTGGTCGGCGACCAGAAGCAACTGCCGCCGACTTCGTTCTTCGACCGGCTGGTCGATGAAGGCGCCGACCCCGACGAGGATGAGGAAGCCCCGGTCGGCGCCACCGCGGCGGATATGGAAAGCATCCTGTCGCTGTGCGAGGCGCGCGGCCTCAGGGCGCGGATGCTGGAATGGCACTACCGTTCGCGCGATCCGTCGCTGATCCGGGTGTCGAACGCGGAATTCTATGGCGACGGGCTGGTGCTGCCGCCCTCGCCCTTGCAGCTCGACGGGGCCTATGGCCTGGGCTTTACCCGCGTGCCGGGGGTCTATGCGCGCGGTGGCAGCGGGCTGGGCCGCGCGGGCACCAACCGGATCGAGGCCGAGGCCGTGGTCGCCGCCGTCGCCCGCCATGCCCGCGAACGCCCGGGCCTGTCGCTGGGCGTGGTGGCGTTTTCCAAGGCGCAATCGGACATGCTGACCGAGGTGATGGAACTGGAACGCCGCCGCGATCCGGTGCTGGACGCCTTTCTGCGCGAGGGCCAGCATGAGGATGTCTTCGTCAAGAATATCGAGAACGTGCAGGGCGACGAGCGCGATGTGATCCTGATTTCCGTGGGTTACGGCCCGCAGGAACCGAACGGGCGCCTGACCGCGATGAGCTTCGGCCCGGTCAACGGCGAGGGCGGCGAGCGGCGTCTGAACGTGCTGTTCTCGCGTGCGCGGGTGCGCTGCGAGGTGTTCGCCTCGTTCGATCCCGGCGACATCGACCCCGCCCGCACCACGCGCGAGGGGCCGAGGGTGCTCAAACGCTTCCTCGATTTTGCCAGGACCGGCAAGATGGCCGAGCACAGCGTGACCGGCCTCGAGGCCGACAGTCCGTTCGAGGAGGACGTGGCGCGGGTGATCCGCAGTCTGGGCTATGAGGCCGATGCGCAGGTCGGCAGCAGCGGCTTTCGCCTCGACATCGGCGTTCGCCATCCCGACCGCCCCGGCCAGTATATCGCCGCCGTGGAATGCGATGGCGCGGCCTATCATTCCGCCCTCTGGGCGCGCGAACGCGACCGGCTGCGGCAGGATATTCTGGAGATGCTGGGCTGGCGGTTTCACCGCATCTGGAGCACCGACTGGTTCCACCGCCGCGACGCGGAAATCCGGCGGCTGGCCGAGGCGCTGGACTCTGCCCGCGTCGCGGCGCTGGACGGCATTCCGGTGCGCGGCGCGAACGAGGGGCGCGAACTGCCCGTCGCGCCCCTGCCCGATGACGCAGCGCCGATCGAAATCGCCCATCTGCATCTGACAGCGCCGCCCTATCAGCGGGCCGCGCTGCCGATCCGCAGCACAATCGAACCGCATGAGGCGCCGCTGGCGCAACTGGTCGATCTGGTGGGGCGGATCGTCGCCGTCGAGGGGCCGGTGCCTGTCGACGAGATCGCCCGGCGTATCGCCGGGGCCTTTGGCAAGCAGCGCGTCGGCAGCCGGATCGCCGAGGCGACCGAGAGGGCAGTGGCGCGCGCGTTGCAGACCGACGCCAGCCTGCGCCGTGACGGCGATTTCCTGCTGACCGCGGCGCAGGCTGACTCGCCCCCGGTGCGCGACCGCAGCGCCGAATCCGGCCCCCTGCTGCGCGCCGCCGCCCTGCCGCCGATGGAAATCCGCGCCGCGGCGGCCATGGTGCGGGCCGAAAGCGGCGGGATCAGCGACGAGGAATTGCTGCGCGCGGTGGCCCGGCTGCTGGGCTTTCAGCGGGTGGGGCCGGATATGGCGGCGGTGCTGATGGCGGTCCTGACCCCGCCCGAGGGCACGCCCCCCGTCTGATCTGGCCTGATATGTCGGACATCCAGTGCCGAAAATATCGGCATACTTCCGCTTTTCTGGCTGATAGGCGGCGAATCCTTGTTGCCTGCGCCGAATTCCTCTGGTTATGTCCGACATAATCGGGAATTTGATCGTCAAGACGCAGGGCGCATCGCAGGGGGCCAAGGGATGACCGATCTTCGCGGACAGGTGGCGCTGGTGACGGGGGCCTCGGGCGGGCTGGGCGCGCGCTTTGCCGAGGTTCTGGGCCGCAGCGGCGCCCGCGTCGCGCTGGCCGCCCGCCGCCTCGACCGGCTCGAGGCGCTGGCCGGGCGCCTGACTGCGCAGGATATCCAATGCGCCGCCTTCGCCTTTGACGCCGAGGATTCCGCCGCCCCCGCCGCGCTGATGGCGCAGGTCAACGACCGGCTGGGCGCGCCGACCCTGCTCATCAACAACGCCGGGATCAGCCTGCCGGGCCGCGCCCAGGACAGCGCCGAGGCGGATTTCGACCGCACCATGGCGGTGAACCTCAAGGCGCCCTGGCACCTGTCGCAGCTTTGCGCGCGCCAGTGGATCGCCGCGAAAACTCCGGGCGCCATCGTCAATATCGCCTCGATGCTGGCCGAACGGGTGGGGCCGGGCGTGTCGCTCTATTGCATGTCCAAGGCGGCGCTGGCGCATATGACCGCCTGTCACGCCGTCGAATGGGCCCGCCATGGCATCCGCGTCAACGCCCTCGACCCGGGCTATATCCGCACCGAGATCAACGACGAATTCTGGGAAACCCCGCGCGGAACGGCCGAACTGGCGCGGCTGCCGCGCCGCCGGGTCGGCCAGCCGCGCGATCTGGATTCGGCGCTGCTGTTCCTGTGCGATCCGGCCAGCGATTTCGTCAACGGCGCCTCGATCCGCGTCGATGACGCGCAAAGCTGGGTGATCTGAGATGGCCGCGCTCCCCGTCGATCCGGCGCTGCTGCGGCCCGAGGGGGCGGCGGTTGCCTTTGATCGCGCGGCGCTGGGGCGCTATCTGGCGGCGCAGGGGCAAGAGCTGGGCGAGGAACCGGCGCGGCAATTCGCCGGGGGCTATGGCAACCTGAACTATCTGATCCGCGTCAGCGGTGACTGGGCGGTGCTGCGCCGCCCGCCGCTGGGCGAAATCCCCAAGGGTGCCAATGACATGGCGCGCGAGTTCCGCGCCCTGTCGGTGCTGGCGCCGGTCTGGCCGCTGACGCCGCGCCCCGTCGCCTTCTGCGCCGATCCCGGCGTGCTGGGGGCGCCGTTCCTGATCTCGGAATTCCGCGCCGGGCTGCCGCTGCACGGCACCCGCCCGCTGGGCCCCGGCATGAATCTGGCGCAGGCGCGGGCGCTGTCGCTGTTGCAGATCGACATCCTGACCGAACTGCACCGCCTTGACATCGACGCCATCGGCGCCGCCGCGCTGGGCCGCCGCGAGGGCTTTGCCGCGCGCAGTCTGGCGGGCTGGTCGGCCCGGCTGGCCGGGGCGGGCGGCGCCCCCCTGCCCGAGGCGCGGGCGCTGTTCGACCGGCTGGCGGCGCTGCAACCGGCGGATGCGCGGCTCTCGGTCATTCACAACGATTTCAAGCTGGACAACGTGGTTGTCGATCCGCTGACGCTGGCGCCGCGCGCGGTGCTGGACTGGGACATGGCCACGCTGGGCGCACCGTTCTTTGATCTGGCCACCCTGCTGACCTATTGGGCCGAGGCCGACGACAGCGACGGCCTGCGCGCGATCAATCTGACGCATTCGCAGGCCCCCGGCGCGCTGACCCGGCGCGAGCTGGCCGAGGGTTATATCCGCGCGACCGGCTTTGACAGCGCCGCTGACGAGGCCGATCTGCGCTTTTTCCTCGGCCTCGCCTTTGCCAAGCTGGGGGTGGTGTATCTGCAGCTTTACGACAAGTTCCGCGCCGATCCGGCCGGCTATGCCCGCAACGAGAAATTCGGCGCCGCGGCGCCCGGCGCCTTTGGCCGCGGCCTCGACGCCCTGAACGGAACCCTGATCTGAGGAGGATGCCCATGCCCCGCATTTACAGCGACATCACCGCCAGCCGCGCCCCCGGCGCCGTTGACGATCTGGCGGCGCGGGTCCGCGAGTTCGTGATCCGCGACTGCATCCCGCTCGAGGCGGGCTGGCGGGCCAGCGGGCATGAGGTGTCCGACGATCTGCGCCGCCAGTTGATGGACAAGGCCCGCGCCGCCGGGCTCTACGGCCTGCACCTGCCCGAGGCTTACGGCGGCGCCGGGCTCGATCACCGGGGCAAGGCCAAGGTGCTGGAGGCGGCAGGCTATTCCATGCTGGGGCCGCTGGCGCTGCATTGCGCCGCCCCCGACGAGGGCAACCAGCATCTGCTCGACGTGGTGGCGCAGGGCAGCCAGCGCGAGGATTATCTGGCGCCGCTCTGTGCGGGCGAGCGGTCGTGCTTCATGATGACCGAACCGGGCGGCGCCGGGGCCGATCCGGCGATGATGAAAACCTATGCGGTGCAGGACGGCGATCATTACGTCATCACCGGGCGCAAATGGTTCATCACCGGCGCCATCGGTGCGCGCTTTGCCATCATCATGGCCCGCGACGGCACCGCCGCCGATGCGCCGCCCACCATGTTCCTGGCGCCGATGGACACGCCCGGCATCCATATCGTCCAGCCGATGGAAGTCATGGCGCATGACAGCAGCGGCGGGCATTGCATCGTCGATCTGGAGGGCGTGCGGGTGCACAAGAGCCAGATCCTCGGCGAGCCGGGGCAGGGGTTCCGCTATGCGCAGGTGCGGCTGGCCCCGGCGCGGCTGACCCATTGCATGCGCTGGCTGGGGGCGGCGGAACGCTGCCACGATATCGCCCGCTCGCATGCCGCCCAGCGCGAATTGTTCGGCGCGGTGCTGGGGCATCATCAGGGCGTCAGCTTCATGCTGGCTGACAACGAGATCGACCTCTATGCCTCGCGGCAGGTGATCGCCCATGCCTGCGCCGTGCTCGATACCGGCGACATGGGGCGCAAGGAAAGCAGCATCGCCAAGGTTTTCGTCTCCGAGGCTGCAAGCCGGATCGTCGATCGGTCGGTGCAGATCCTTGGCGGGCTGGGGGTGACGGCGATGACGCCGGTGGAACATATCTACCGCTCGATCCGCGCCTTCCGCCTCTATGACGGCCCGTCCGAGGCGCATCGCATGGCCATCGGCCGCCGCGCCCTGCCGCGCGGCAACGAGGTTCTGCCGGATCTGACCGCGTTCTAGGGGGGAAGCCATGCTGTTGCCGCCGCTCACCGATTACGCCCGCGACAGCCGGGCCTACCGGCGCCCGCCTGCCCCGGCGGATTTCAACTTTTGCGACGTGATCGACGGCCATGCCGCCGATCCCGGCAAGCCGGGGCTGATCTGGCTGAACGCGGCGGGCGATGAACGGCGGCTGAGTTTTGCCCAGATCCGCGACGGATCGAAACGGCTGGCGCTGGCGCTCAGGGCGCGGGGGGTCGGGCGCGGCGACCGGGTGCTGGTGATGCTGCCCCGGCTGCCGGAATGGCCGATGGTGATGTTGGCGATCTTTCGCCTCGGCGCCATTGCCGTGCCCTGCATCACCATGCTGACCCGCAAGGATCTGGAATACCGCCTCGGCGCCACCCGGCCGCGCGCCATTGTCACCCTGCCGGGCGAGGCGGGCAAATTCGACGGGCTGACCGGCGATGCCGCCCGGCTGCTGGTGCCCTATGGCCCCGGATCGGCGCCGGGATGGGAGGATCTGACGGCGCTGGCCGCCGGTCAGGGGCTGGACATCGCCACCGAACGGATGGGGCCGCAGGACGGGGCGCTGATCTATTTCACCTCGGGCTCGACCGGGATGCCCAAGGGCGTGCTGCATTCGGCCTATTTCCCGCGCGCCTATTACGAATGCACCGCCTATTGGTTCGATCTGAACGACCCGCAGCCCAATGAGCTGATGTGGGGCACCTCGGACACCGGCTGGTCGTTTTCGCTGACCGCCACGCTGGTCGGGCCCTGGCTGGCCGGGGTGACGACGCTGATCTATGACGGGCCGTTCGACGCCGGGCAGCGGCTGGCGATCATGGCGCGCTATGGCGTCACCGTCTTTGCCGCCGCCGCCAGCGAATTCCGCCAGATGCTGGCCCAGCCGATCGAATCGCACGACCTGACGCGCCTGCGGCTGTCGGCGACGGCGGGCGAATCCCTCGATGCGCCCACCGCGCAGGGCTGGATGCGCCGCGCTGGGTGCCGCATCCATGAGGCTTACGGCCAGACCGAGGCGCTGATGCTGGTCGCCAATTACCCTGGCTGCGAAATCCGCCCCGGGGCGATGGGCCTGCCGCTGCCCGGCCTGCCGGTCGATGTGATCGCCGAGGACAGCTTCACCCCGCTACCCGTGGGCGAGGTCGGGCATCTGGCGCTGCGCATGCCGATGGAGGGGATGATGCTGGGCTATTGGCAGGCCCCCGACAAGACCGAGGCCTGCTTTGTCACCAATGCGCAGGGCGCGCGCTGGTACATCAGCGGCGATCTGGCGCGCAAGGATGCCGAGGGCTATTTCTGGTACGTCGGGCGTTCGGATGATGTCATCAACACCGCCGGATACCGCGTCGGCCCCGCCGAGGTCGAGGGCGCGGTGATGGCGCATCCCGCTGTGCGCGACTGCGCCGTGGTCGCCAGCCCCGACGCGCAGCGCGGCGAGGTGGTCAAGGCCTTCATCGTGCTGCATGCGGGCTATGACCCCACCGAGGCGCTGGCCCGCGAGATCCAGGATTTCGTCAAGCACGAGACCGCGCCCTACAAATACCCGCGCCGCATCGCCTTTGTGGATGACCTGCCCAAGACGACAACCGGCAAGATCCAGCGCAAGGTCTTGCGCGACCGTGAGATATCCGATGCCAGAGGCCCCGATGGACAGTAGCGACACCACCGATCCGCAACCCGCCTACCGCCTGCTCGCCGACCGGATCGCCGACCGGATTCTGGGCGGCGACATAAGGCCGGGGGATCAACTGCCCTCGGAAATCGTGCTGGCCGAGCAATTCGGCGTCCACCGCTCGACCGTGCGCGAGGGGATCCGGCTGCTCGAGGAAACCGGCATGCTGCGGCGCAAGTCGCAGAAACGGCTGGTGGTCAGCGTGCCCGATGGCTCGCATCTGGCCGGGCGCACGGTGCAGGCCTTGCTGATGCGGCAGGTCACGGTGCGCGCCCTTTATGAGGCGAATGTGGCCTTTGACCCGGTGCTGGCCCGGCTGGCGGCGGCCAGCGCCAGCGGCACCCAGATCGCCCGGCTGCACCGCAACCTGCGCGATACGCGGGCGGCGGCGGATGATCTGCCCGCGCTGGCGGCGCTGGATGCCGAATTCCATTCGCTGATCTGCGAGGCGACCAACAACGAGATCTTTCAGACCATGCGCCAGCCGCTGCACGACATGTTCCTGCCGATGGTCTCGGAACTGGTCAAGACCATCGACACCTCGGCCCGGATGATCACCGCGCATGAAAAGATCGTCGCCGCCATCGAATACCGCGACGGCGACGGCGCCGCCGACTGGGCGCGCCGCCATATCGAGGATTTCAAGCGCGGCTATCTGAAGGCGGCGCTCGATTTCGATCAGCCGGTCAGCTATGCGCGGGTGCTTCAGCCATGAATCTTCCCGCGCTTTCCGGCCTCAGGGTACTGTCTATGGCCGAACAATTCCCCGGCCCGCTGGCGACGATGATCCTGGCCGACATGGGCGCCGAGGTGATCCAGGTGGAACGGCGTGGCAGCGGCGATCCCTCGCGGTTTCTGGCCGGGTTCTATGAGGCGCTGAACCGCGGCAAGCGGTCTGTGGCGCTGGATATCCGCGACCCCGCCGACCGCGACAGGCTGCTGGCGCTGGTGGCCGAGGCGGATGTGTTCCTCGAAGGGTTTCGCCCCGGCAAGCTGGCCCGCCAGGGGCTGGGGCCCGATGATCTGCTGGCGGTCAATCCGCGGCTGATCCATGCCTCGATCAGCGGCTATGGCCAGAGCGGCCCCTACCGCGACCGCCCGGCGCATGACCTGTCGCTGCAAGGCGTCGGCGGCGCGCTGGAGGAACGCATCGACGGCGCGGTTCAGGGCCTGCCGCCCGCGCTGCTGCTGGGTGACAATGCCTCGGGCCTGTTCGCGGTGATCGGTATTCTGGCAGCCTTGCAGGCGCGCGAACGCACCGGCAAGGGCACGCAGATCGACATTTCCATGGCGGATTCGGTGGTGGCCTTGCAGGCGGCCTTTGTCGGCATGCTGGGGCAGGCGGGCGATCCGCCGCCGCAGGCCGAACCGGCCTATGACCTGTTTTGCTGCGCCGACGGGCTGTGGCTGACGCTGTCGATCGCGCATGAAGATGCCTGGTGGTCGCGCCTCTGCGCCGATCTGGGGCTGGGCGATCTGGCGGCTTTGAGGCGCCCCGAACGGGTGGCGCAGCGCGCCGTGCTCAAGGCGCGCATCGGCGGCGTGATCGCCACCAGACCCCGCGCCGAATGGCAGGGGCTGTTCGAGGCGTCTGACCAGATGTGGGGCCCGGTCAACCGGCTGGCCGACCTGCCCGCCGATCCGCATGTCGCCGCCCGGGGCCTGCTGCAGCAACTGACCCGGGCCGACGGCGTGACGCAATGGATCGTGCGCCAGCCGGTGCGCTTTTCCACCCATGCCAACGCCCCGCTGCACCGCGCGCCCATGCTCGATGAACATGCCGGTGCGCGGTTCGGCACCCCAACCCCCGCGAAACATGGAGAAACACATGGATAGCTATCTGGTCGAACCCGAATGGCTGGCCGCGCGTCTGGGCGAGCCCGGCCTCGTCGTCATCGATGCCTCGTGGTATATCCCCGAGGCGAACCAGAGCGCGCGGGCGGAATTCGAGGCCGCGCATATCCCCGGCGCGCAGTTCTTTGACCTCGACGCCGCGTCCGATCCCGCCTCGCCCTATGTCAACATGCTGCCCGCCCCCGGGCAATTCGCCGCTGTGGCGGGCGCGCTGGGCATCGGCCCGGATACGCGGGTCGTGGTGTATGATTCCAGCTATGTCTCGGCCCGGGTCTGGTGGATGTTCCGCCATTTCGGCCATCAGAACGTGGCGATCCTGAACGGCGGCTGGAAACGCTGGCGCGCCGAGGGGCGCCCGGTGGAATCGGGCCCCGCCGCGCCCGTGGCGCCGCAGCCCTTCACCGCCACGCCGCGCGTGGGCGAGGTGGCGGGCTGGCAGCAGGTGCAGGCGGCGCTGGCGGATGGCGCCGCCCGCGTCGTCGATGCCCGCACCCGCGAGCGGTTCACCGGCGCGCTGCCCTCGGGCTATCCCGGGGTGGCCGGGGGGCATATGCCGGGGGCGGTCAACCTGCCGTGGTCGGGGCTGTTGCCGCAATCGGGCGATTTCACCTTTCTGCCGCCCGATCAGGCCCGCGCCGTGTTCGACGGCGCCGGGGTGGATCTGAACCGCCCGGTGATCGCCACCTGCGGCTCGGGCGTTACCGCCGCGATCCTGCTGTTCCAGATGGCGCGGCTGGGGAAAACCGATGTCACGCTCTATGACGGCTCGTGGCACGAATGGGGCCAGCGGCCCGATCTGCCCAAGGAATCGCTGTGATGGACAAGAGCTTCGGCACCAAACTGGCGCATGCCGGGCGCCCGCAGGGACAGGGCGTCAGCCCGGTCAACCCGCCACTGGTGCGCGCCTCGACCTTTGTGTTCGACCGGCTGGCCGATTTCGAACTGGCCAGCAAGACCCCGTTCGACGGCCCGTTCTATGGCCGCGTCGGCACGCCGACCACCTTTGCGTTTGAATCGGCGATGGCCGAGCTGGAAGGCGGGCACCGGGCGATTGCCACCGCCTCCGGCGTGGCGGCGATTTCGGCGGTGCTGCTGGCCTTCTTGCAGCGCGGCGATCATGTGCTGGTGGTGGATACGGTCTATGAACCGGTGCGGCGGTTCTGCACGCGGATGCTGTCGCGCATGGGGATCGAGACCAGCTATTACGACCCGGCGGCGGGTGCCGGGATCGAGGCGCTGATCCGCCCGGAAACAAGGCTCATCTATCTGGAATCCCCCGGTTCGGCCACCTTTGACGTGCTGGATCTGGCGGCGATTGTGGCAGTGGCCAAGGCCCGGGGCATCCGCACCGCCATCGACAACACCTGGGCCACGCCCTTGCTGCTGCGGCCCCTCGAACACGGCATCGACGTGTCGATCCACGCGGCGACCAAGTATATCGTCGGCCATTCCGACGCGATGCTGGGCGTGGTGACAACAAATGCCGAGACCTATGACGCCGTGCGCCGCGCGACGCAGGATCTGGGCGCCTGCGCCGGGATCGAGGAATGCAATCTGGGCCTGCGCGGCTTGCGCACGCTGGAGGTGCGGCTGCGCCAGCACGAGGCCAGCGCGCTGACGCTGGCGCGCTGGCTGGCCGATCAGCCGCAGATTGCCCGCGTGCTGCACCCGGCGCTGCCCTCTTGCCCCGGCCATGCGTTCTGGCAGCGCGATTTCGACGGCTCGGCGGGGTTGTTTTCCGTCGAACTGGCGACGCGCGACCCGCAGGCGGCGCGCGCGTTCCTCGATGCGCTGCAGCATTTCCGCATCGGCTTCAGTTGGGGCGGCTATGAGAGCCTCGTTCTGCCGATGCACCCGGACTCGCGCGCGCTGGGCCGCTGGAAGGATCTGGGCCCGGTGGTGCGGCTGCAGATCGGGCTGGAGAACCCCGCCGATCTGCGCGCCGATCTGGAACAGGCGCTGGCGGCGATCTGAGCGCAGGAAAAAGGGGAAGGCCGCGGCCTTCCCCTTTCGCTTTCCCAACCGGCAGAACCCTGAACCTCAGAACCCGATCGGCCAGTGGACGATCTCCGACCCGTCGATGAACCGGCTGTGGCGGAACGGCGTCGCATCGACATGCGGTGTCTCGCCCGTGACCAGTTCCGCCATCAACTGCCCCGCCGCCGGGGCGATGCCGAAACCATGGCCCGAATAGCCGGTCGAGATATAGAACCCCGGGATCGCCTCGACCGGCGAGATGATCGGAATCGCGTCGGGCGTGACGTCGATCCAGGCGCTCATGCGCTCGTTCACCACCATGTCGCGGAACTGCGGGAACAGCGTCTTGATGTTGATCGTCGCCTGATCGAGGATCTTGTGCCCCGGCACCGGGCGCAGGATGCGGTGGGTCTCGAACGGGGTGCGCTGATCCAGCTTCCAGCCGCCCAGCATCATCGTTTCCTGCACGGTGCGCTTGCCGACGCGGAATTTCATCGCCCGGAATTCGTTCTTCATCGCCGGGATGTAGTCGCGGAAAAAGCGGAAACTGTCGGGCACGATCTCGACCGCATGGGCCGAGCGCATGCCGACGTTATAGCCGCCGTCCAGCCGCTTGCGAAACCCGAATCCCTTGCCCGAACCACAGCCCAGCGGCCCGCCCTCGATCGGGCGGGTGCGCATGACCTGCGACAGCATCTTCAGTTGCGGAATCCGCACGCTCTGGTTCTTGCCGAACAGGCTTGACCAGGCGCCCCCGGCCAGGATGACGCTCTGGCAGCGGATGCGGCCCTTTTCCGTCACCACCTCGCTGACGCGCCCGCCTTCGGTTTCGAACCCGCGCACCGCGCAGCCCTCGACGATGGTGGCCCCCAGCCGCCGCGCGCCCTGCACGATCAGTCGCGTCGCCAGATGCGGCTCGGCGAACCCGTCCGAGGGCGTGTGCAGCCCGCCGGCGAAATTGCGGGTGTTGCCCGGCGCCAGTTCGTTGACCCGCTGGCGGTTGACGAAATGCGTATCCAGCGCAAAGGCGGCCATCGCCTTCATCCAGGCCTCGTATTTGGCCATATCGGCCTCTTGGTCGCAAAAATAGGTCGTGCCCTGGCGGCGGAACCCGGGATCGGCGCCGATGACCCCGGCCAGACCCTCCCACTTTTCCATGGCGCGGATCATCAAGGGCATCTCGCGGATGTCGCGGCCCATCTTGCGCACCCAGCCCCAGTTGCGGCTCGATTGTTCCTCGCCGACGCTGCCCTTTTCGCACAGCACCACCGGGATTCCGCGCTGCGCCAGCTCCAGCGCCGTGCAGGCGCCGATGATGCCGCCGCCGACGATGACTACCTGGGTCTCGCGCGGGACGACGTCGAAATCCTGCGCTATCTGCGTGTTGAAAGTCATGGTCTGTCCTTGCCCTGATGGGGTCACTGTGCCGCCGCCTGACGCGGTCGGCCCGAAAGCCGCTCGACCTCGTCGAGCACGAAATCATGAAAGGCCCGCGCGGCGACCGACAGGTCGGCGGGCTCGGCGATCATGCCGATGGTGATCGGCATGGCGGGCACGAAGGGCCGGAACGCCAGCGCCGGATTGCGCCGCAGATGCGGCGAGAACGGCGAGACGATCCCCACCCCCAGCCCGGCGGCGATCAGGTTGCACACCGCCTCATGCGTCGTCGCCTCGGTCAGCATCTGCCGTTCGATCCCGGCGCGTTCGAACAGGATGTCGGTCTGGAACCGGAACGGCGTGCCGCGCGGAAAGCTGACAAAGGGCAGATCGGCCAGATCGGCGGCGCCGATTTCGCTGCGCGCCGCCAGCGGATGATCGGCAGGAAAGGCGCACATCGCGTTGCGGGTCAGCAATTCGCGCACCTCGACCGAGGTGTTCGAGATCGGCAGCGACACAAAGCCCAGATCCGCCCGGCGCGAGGCCACCCATTCTGCCACCCGGTCCTGCGGTTGGCTGTTCAGGCGGATGACGATATCGGGATGGCGGCGGCGAAACAGCGCGATCACCTCGGGCAGCAGCCCGCTTTCATAGGGGCCCATGGCGGCGATGGTGATCGTCCCGGCCGAGACGCTGCGAATCGCGTGGACTTCCTGATTCAGCTCCTCAAGCCCGGTGAACAATTTCTCCACCTGATCGAACAGGCGGCGGGCGTCCTCGGTCGGTTCGGCGCCGCCGCGCTGGCGACGGAACAGTTTGAATCCAACGGCTTCCTGGAAATCGATCATGAGTCGGCTGACCGCGGGCTGCGAAATGCCCAGCAGTTCGGCCGCCTTGGTCATGCTGCCCAGCGTTATGACCGCACGAAAGGCCTCTATCTGTCTGATATTGAAGCGATTCATTCAAAATCTCCACGCTTTTCGGCGCCTGCTGGCAGCCCGCGAACAGGCCGCAACACCCGGTGCCGCCCGGTCTCCCTGCTAATTTGAACATAATATCCCAGCCGTCAACGATTAACTTGACGCATGAAATGTTATGTCATAGCGTGATCTCATCCGGCGGGCCCTGCCCGGTCCGGGGCGGTTCTTCGACGCGCTTGCGAGGTGGCCAGACATGAAACTCCCGCTTTCCGCCTCGCATTGGGGGGCCTTCCGCGCCGAGGTTGCGGGCGGAATGGTGCAGCGGATCGTGCCGTTCGAACACGATCCCGAACCGACCCGCCTGAACGACGTCTGGCCCGAAATGCTGACCCATGAACTGCGCGTGCTGCGCCCGGCGGTGCGGCGCGGCTGGCTGGAGGGCGACGACGGCGCCGGGCGCGGCGACGACGCGTTCATCGAAATCGGCTGGGACGAGGCGCTGGACCGCGTGGCGGGCGAAATCGCCCGCATCCGCGCCCGATACGGCAATGGCGCGCTGTTTGCCGGGTCTTACGGCTGGTCCAGCGCCGGGCGGCTGCACCATGCCCGCACGCTGATCCGGCGGTTCTATGCCTCAATCGGCGGTTTCGTCGATCAGGAAACCAATTACAGTTACGGCGCCGCCATGGCCTTTCTGCCGCGCATTCTGGGCGTGCAGGATGCCATCGGCTCGTCCGTCACCGGGCTGGAAACCATCCGCCAGCATTGCGACCTGTTCCTGGCCTTTGGCGGCATCCCGGCGAAAAACTGGGAGGTGCAATCGGGCGGCGTCGGCGAGCATCGCTTTGGCGCCTTCATGGCCGGGATCACCGGGCGGGTGCGCACGCTGAACATCTCGCCCTGGCGCAAGGATGCCGAGGATCGCTATGGCCTCGAATGGCTGCCGATCCGGCCCAACACCGATGCGGCCCTCATCATGGCGCTGACGCAGCAGATCATCGCGGCGGGGCAGGCGGACCGGGCGTTTCTGGACCGCTATACCCAGGGCGCGGATCGCTATTTCGACTATCTGGCGGGGCGCAGCGACGGGGTGGTGAAATCGCCGGAATGGGCCGCGGCGATTACCGGCATCCCCGCCGATCAGATCCGCGCGCTGGCCGCCGAGCTGCCGGGCAAGCGGGTGATGGTGGCGCTGAACTGGAGCCTGCAACGCTCGCGCCATGGCGAGCAGCCGTATTGGGCGGCGATCGCGCTGGCGGCGGCGCTGGGCCAGATCGGCCTGCCGGGCGGCGGTTTCGCCTTTGGCTATGGCTCGTCGAATGCGATGGGGAATCCCGATTACCGCACGCCCCTGCAGGGCCTGTCGGTCGGCCGCAACCAGACCGGCCTGTCGATCCCGGTCGCCCGCGTCGCCGACATGCTGCTGAACCCCGGCGCGACCTATCGTTATGACGGGGCGGAACGGACCTATCCCGATGTGAAGCTGGTGCATTGGGCCGGGGGCAACCCGTTCCACCATCATCAGGATCTCAACCGTCTGCGCGCCGCCTTCCGCCAGCCCGAGGTGGTGGTGGTGAACGAGGGCTACTGGACCGCCACCGCCCGCCATGCCGATATCGTGCTGCCCGCGACCGTGGCGCTGGAGCGCGACGACATCGGCGGCGCCTCGCGCGACCGCTTCCTGCTGGCGATGCACAAGCTGGTCGAACCGGCGGGCGAGGCGCGCAACGATTACCGCATCTTCGCCGATCTGGCCGAACGGCTGGGCGGGGCCGAACCCTTTACCGAGGGCCGGACCGAGGCCGAATGGCTGGCGAAAACCTGGGATGACATCAGCACCCGCCTGGCCCGGCGCGGCATCAACCCGCCGGAATTTCAGGAATTCTGGGACGAGGGCTTCTTTCAGATGCCCGAACCCGAAGCCGATTACGTCATGTTCGCGGCCTATCGCGCCGATCCGTTGGCGAACCGGCTGGGCACGCCCTCGGGCAAGATCGAGCTTTACAGCGATCTGGCCGCGGCCGAGGACGGCCAGCCCGGCCACCCCGCCTGGCTGGACCCCGAGGAATGGCTGGGCGCCCCGCTGGCGCAGCAATACCCGCTGCACCTGCTGACCCCGCAGCCCGACCGGCGGCTGCACGGTCAGATGGATTTCGCGGCCTTCGTGCAGGGCGGCAAGGTGCAGGGCCGCGAATGTCTGACGCTGCACCCCGATGACGCCGCCGCGCGCGGTCTCAACGACGGCGACCCGGTGCGCGTGTTCAACGACAGGGGCGCCTGTCTGGCGGTGGCCCGCGTCGATGCCGCCGTGCTGGCGGGCGTCGCGCTGCTGCCGACCGGCGCCACCTATGACCCCGACGGCGCCATGGACCGCAACAGCAACCCCAATGTCCTGACCCGCGACATCGGCTCGTCCACGCTGGGGCAGGGCTGCGCCGCGCAATCCTGTCTGGTGCAGGTCGAACGCTTCACCGCCCCCTTGCCCGAACTGCGCGTCGCCCGCGCGCCCCTTGCCGAGGATTCTGCCCCGTGACCATCGCCTTCGACCATTTCGTCCTGCTGGTGGACGATCTCGACATTGCCGCCCGCGATTTTCAGGCGCTGGGTTTCACCGTGCTCGACCGCGCCGATACCAGCCATGGCTCGACGGTGTTCAAATTCGTCTCGTTCGCGGATGGCGCCTATATCCTGCTGACCGCTTTCACCAGCGCCGAGGGCCGCAAGGGCCACCGGCTGGGCCCGGTGATGGACGCGGGCGAGGGCTGGGCGGACTATTCCTTTGTCGTGCCCGATGCCGCCGCCGCGGGCGCCGCGCTGACCGCGCGCGGCTTTGCCACCCGGGGCCCGGTGCCGGTGTCGAACGTGCTGGCCGACGGCGCGCGCTGGGGCCTCGATCTGCTGATGACCGGGCGCGGCGCCGGAGGCGATCCGGCGCTGCCGTTCCTCGTGTCGGATGTCGAGGGGCGCGGCCACCGCATCCCCGGCCCCTCGACCCATGCCAACGGCGCCAGCGGCATCGCCAGCGCCACCGTGGCGGCGGCCGATCCGCGCGCTGTCGCCAATGCGCTGATCGCCATGGGCGGCCGCGAAACCCCGGGTGGCCCCGGCATCCGCGTCGGTTTCGGCGCGGTGCATGTCGATGTGCAGGGCCTCGATGCGCCGGGCAGCCGCCCGGGCGGCGGGCTGTCGGCGGTGATGCTGCGCGGCGGCGTTGCCCCGCTGGACCCGGCGCTGATCCATGGCGCGCCGATGTTCTTCACGGGGGAATGAGATGATCGCCAGTGACAAGACGGCGAAGCAGATCTTCCGCGACTGGCAGGCCAACCCCCGCGTGCCCGAGCGCGGCATCGGCCCGCGGGTCGCCCTGCTGAACATCGACCTGCAACGCCGCTATACCGACATGAGCTTTGCCTCGGCCTATGACGGCGATCCGCGCCAGTTCGAGGCGGTGAATGCGCTGGCCGGGGCGGTCAGGGCGCTGGGCATGCCGGTGATCTGGACCTATGTGGCCTATCTGCCCTCGGGCGTCGATGCCGGCTGGTGGAGCAAGCTGTCCGACAATCCGATGTCGATCCACAAGGTTGGCCATGACAGCCCGCAGGCCGAACTCGATCCGCGCCTGCAGGTCGATCCCGCCGACCTGATCCTGCACAAGCGCATGGCCTCGGCGTTTTTCGAGACGCATCTGCCGTCGTTCCTGAACTGGCACCGCATCGACAGCCTGATCGTCACCGGCGGCGCCACCTCGGGCTGCGTGCGGGGCACCGTGGTCGATGCCATGTCGCTGGGCTACCGCGTCACGCTGCCCGAAGAGACCGTCACCGACCGCGAGGAATCGGCGCATTTCGCCAGCCTCTACGACATTGCCTTCAAATACGGCGACGTGAAGCCCGTCGATGACGTGCTGGCCGCCCTCGCCGAAAGGATGCCCGCATGACCAAGCTTTCCGATCCGAAAAGCTACGATTACGCGCCCTATCAGGGGCGGCCCAGGATCACCTGGCCGAACGGCGCGCGCATCGCCTTCTGGGTGGCGCCGAATATCGAATATTACGAACTCGCCCCGCCCCCCTCGCCGACCCGCAGCGTCTGGTACCGGCCGGAACCGGACGTCATCAACTATTCGATGCGCGATTACGGCAACCGGGTCGGGTTCCACCGCATGGCCGATGTCATGGCGAAATACGGCGTGCGCGGATCGGTCAGCCTGAATGTCGCGGTCTGCGACCATTACCCGGAAATCATCGAACGCTGCTGCGAACTGGACTGGGAGCTGTTCAGCCACGGGGTCTATAACACCCGCTACCTCTATAACATGACCGAAGATCAGGAGCGAGAGATCATCCGCGACAGCCGCGAGACGATCAAGCGCGCCTCGGGTCAGGATCTGGCGGGCTGGCTGTCACCGGCGATTTCCAACAGCGAGGTCACGCAGGATCTGCTGGCCGAAGAGGGGATCAAATACACCCTTGATCTGTTCCACGACGATCAGCCGATGCCGGTGAAAACCCGCTCGACGAACCGTCTGGTCAGCGTGCCCTATATGATGGAATGCAACGATGTGCCGGTGCTGAACTTCAAGAACATCTCGCCGCGCAATTATCTGCAGATCATCAAGGACCATTTCGACCAGCTCTATGAAGAGGGCGCGGAAAGCGGCACGGTGATGTGCGTGCCGCTGCACCCCTATCTGATCGGCCAGCCGCACCGGCTGTCGATCCTGGACGAGGCGCTGAAATACGTGACCGGCCATGACAAGGTCTGGCTGGCCACCGGCCGCGAGATCGCCGCGCATTTCGAGGCGAATTATTACGACACGTTCACCGACTGGATGAAGCCCTTCAACGCGGAGGCCGGGAAATGAACCTGATCGGCGAGGAATATTTCCACTATCCGCACCGCCGCAAGGGATTGGACCATGACCGGTTCGACCGCCGCTATCTGCGGGATCTGCCTGCCGGAAACTGGCCTGATGGCCAGCGGCTGAAGATCTGGGTGACGGTACATTTCGAACATTTCCCCATGGACATGCCGTCGAAACCCTTTGTCGCGCCCGGCGGCATGGACCGGCCCTATCCCAGCGTCTGGGATTTCTCGACCCGCGATTACGGCAATCGGGTCGGCATCTTCCGGCTGTTCAGGGTGCTGGACAAACACGGCATCACGCCGACCGCCGCGATGAATTCCGCCGTCGCGGAACGCTATCCGCATCTGCTGTCCGAGGTGGTGAAACGCGGCTGGGAAATCGCCGCCTCGGGCGTCGATATGGGCAAGCTGCACCACGGCCAGCTCGACCCTGCCACGGAAACCGCGCTGGTGCGCGAGGCCTTCGGCACGCTGCGGCGCCTCAGCGGGCAGGCGGTGACGGGCTGGGTCTCGCCCGCGCATTCGCAATCGGCGATCACCCCCGATCTGGTCGCGGCCGAGGGCGGGCGCTATATCGCCGACTGGATCAACGACGACATGCCCTATGCCTTCCGCACCCAAGGCGGAACGCTGACCCAATTGCCGCAATCCTGGGATCTGTCGGATCACAAGATCCTGTTTTCGCAAAACATGCCGATCGGCGATTACGAATGGCAGATCAATGCCGCCTTCGACGCGATGGAGGCCGAGAGCCATGAGCGCGGCGCGCGGGTGCTGTCGCTGTCGCTGTCGCCGTGGATCATCGCCCAGCCCAGCCGGATCCGGGTGCTGGACCGGCTGCTGACGCGCTTCATGGCCGTCGAGGGCGTCGGCAGCACCACGGGCGAGGGTCTGCGCCAGAACTGGCTGGCGATGTGATGGCACAGGCGGCGGGGCAGGGGCTGAACGGGCTGAGCGCCGCCGAGGCCGCGGCGGCGATCCGGCGCGGCGCTCTGACCTCGCGCGCGCTGGTGCAGGCCTGCCTTGACCGCATCGCCGCGCGCGATCCGGTGGTTCGGGCCTGGAGCCACCTTGACCCGGCGCTGGCGCTGGCGCAGGCCGATGCCGCCGATGCGGTGCCGCTGGCGGCGCGTGGGCCGCTGCACGGCGTGCCGGTGGGGATCAAGGACATCCTCTATACAAAGGACATGCCGACCCGCTTCAACTCGCCGCATTTTCAGGATCACTTTCCCAACATCGACGCCGCTGCCGTGGCGATCCTGCGTCAGGCCGGGGCGGTGATCCTGGGCAAGAATGACACGGTGGAATTCGCCGTCAACGGCCGCCGCGCCGCCACCACCAACCCGCACGATCCGCGCCGCACGCCGGGCGGGTCGTCCAGCGGATCGGCGGCGGCGGTGGCCGACGGGCAGGTGCCCCTGTCGCTGGGCACCCAGACCGGCGGTTCGGTGATCCGCCCGGCCAGCTATTGCGGCGTCTGGGCGATCAAGCCGACCTGGAACGCCGTCAGCCACGAGGGGTTCAAGGTCTGCGCCGCCAGTTTCGACACGCTGGGCTGGTACGGCCGCAGCGCCGCCGATCTCGATCTGCTGGCCGAGGTGTTTGGCATCCGTGACGATACTGCGCCCGATGTCCCCGCGCTGGACGGGCTGCGCCTTGCCTTCTGCGCCACCCCGGTCTGGCCGCAGGCCGAGGCCGAGACCCGGCAGGCCATCGACACCGCCATCGACGTGCTGCGCCGCGCCGGGGCGATTGTGGAGACCCTGGTGCTGCCGCCCGAATTCGACGGGCTGACCGCCGCGCACAAGATCATCATGCAGGCCGAGATGCGCAGCGCCTTTCTGCCCGACTGGCGGGCGCTGGGCGAGGCGCTCTATCCCGAACTGGTCGGCATCCTGCGCAACGAATCCGGACACAGCCACGCCGATCTGCTGGCGGCGCAGAACCTCGCCGCCCGCTGCCGCGCCGTGTTCGACGACCTCGCCGCGCCCTATGCGGCGATCCTGACCCCCAGCACGGCGGGCATCGCGCCCTTTGGCCCCGACAATACCGGCGCCGCGGTGTTCAACCGGATCTGGACCCTGCTGCACAGCCCCTGTGTCAACGTTCCCGGCCTGACCGGGCCCGAGGGGCTGCCGCTGGGCATCACCCTCACCGGCCCCCGGTTCCGCGACCGGCAGGTTCTGGCGGTGGCGGCGCGTCTGGGCGACGCGCTGACCACGGCCGACAACCGGGGGGCGATGTGATGGCTATTGCCACTATGTCCGACAAACATGCGCCTTTGGGGATTGCTCAAGAATTGGGCATTCGCGCCGTCACCATCGATAATTACACTGAAAAAAGCGAATTACTGGCAAGGATGGCCAGAGCCTCGCTTGATATTCTGTTGCCGCTGTCCGAGTATTTGTCCGACAAACAACAAAGGGAATCGGAAATGTGATCCCCGGCTGTCGCCGCTGCGCGACAGCGCCACGGTTACAGATCCGCATCGCTGCCCGGGCCTGGCCCGGTATCGGAACGCCACGTCGCTCTTGCCTCGAAACACCCGCCCCGGTGCGCCGCGCGCACCCCTGAACCGGAGATAAGCCATGGCCCAACGTCCCTTCACCCTCGGTCGCCGTTCGTTCCTGGCCGCGCTTGCCGCCAGCACCGCCCTGCCGATGGCGGCGATGCCCGCCCGCCTGTTCGCGCAGACCGCGCGGCAGGGCGGCACCCTGACCACCCCGGCCTGGCCCGCGCCCAGCGTGCTGAACTCGGCCATTTCGACCGCCGGCCCCGAAAGCTTTATCGGTCCGAAATTCTTTGACGGGCTGATCGGCTATGATTTCGGCTTGGTGCCGCGGGCGCAACTGGCCACCGCCTGGGAAATGTCGGACGACGGCACCCGCGTCACCTTCACCCTGCGCGAGGGCGTGACGTGGCATGACGGCGAGCCCTTCACCTCGCGCGATGTCGCCTTCACCTTCATGGAGGTGCTCAAGGTCATCCACGGCCGCGGCCGCACCACCTTTGCCGGGCTGCTCGCCGTCGAAACCCCCGATGACCTGACAGCGATCTTCGTGCTGGAGCGCCCGAACCCGGCGATGATGCGCGCCCTCGACAGCCGCGAAAGCCCGATCCTGCCCGCGCATCTCTATGCCGGGACCGACATCCGCGCCAACCCGGCCAACATTGCCCCGGTCGGCACCGGGCCGTTCAAACTGGCCGAATACGAGGTCGGCTCGTATCTGGTGATGGTCAAGAACGAGGAGTACTGGGACGCGGGCTATCCCCATCTCGACCGGGTGGTGATCCAGTTCATCGCCGATGCCGCCACCCGCGCGGCGATGCTGGAATCGGGGCAGGCCGATGCCGTGTTCCTCAACATGCTGCCCGCGCAGGACATCCTGCGCCTCAACGCGCTGCCCGATTTCGAGATGGACACCCGCGGATTCGAGGCGATGCCCTCGGCGCAGCAGATGGATTTCAACCTCGACAATCCCTATCTGGCCGATGTGCGCGTGCGCCACGCCATCGCCCATGCGATCGATACGCAATGGATCACCGACAACGTCTGGTACGGGCTGGGCACCGCGGGCAAATCGCCGCTGCACGTCGATCAGGTGGAATATTACACCACCGAGGGCGTGGCCGAATATCCCTATGACCTCGAACGCGCCAATGCCCTGCTCGATGAGGCGGGCCATGCCCGCGGCGCGGGTGGCATGCGTTTCAGTCTGATGCTCGATCCCTCGCCCTGGGGGACGGAATCCATCACCGCCTCGGCCTATATCCGCGAGCAATTGCGCCAGATCGGCATCGACGTCACCGTGCGCACGCAGGATTTCGCCGTGTTCACCACCACGGTCTGGACCGAGCGGCAGCACGATCTGGTGCTCTATACCGTCAACCTCGGCGCCGATCCCACCATCGGCACGCAGCGGTTCTACTGGTCGCGCAGCTTCAACCCCGGCACCGCCTTTGCCAACGGCGCGCATTACATGAACCCTGAGGTCGATGCCCTGCTGGAGGCCGCGCAGGTCGAAACCGACCCCGCGGCCCGCCGCCAGCAATTCGCCGATTTCCAGCGGATCGTCATGGCCGACCTGCCGGTGCTGCCCGTGACCAACATCGCCGGGGCGAATATCGCCAACGTCAAGGTCAAGGACCACACCGTCGATGCGCTGGGCGCGCTGAGCAGCTTCTCGCGCCTGTGGATCGACGCATGACACAGCCGGGCACCCCAGCGGCGCCCCGGACGGCCGGGACGGGATCACGCCTGATCCCGTCCCGGGCCAGCCTGCGCTATGTGCTGCGGCGCCTGTTGCAAGCGATGCTGGTGATGCTGCTGGTGGTGATCGGCAGCTTTACCCTGATGAAGATGGCGCCCGGCGATTTCGTGGATACGCTGGCGGGCACCGCCGATCTGTCGCTGGAACAGATGACCGAATTGCGCGCCCGCTACGGGCTGGATCAGCCGGTGCCGGTGCAATTGTTCTATTACATGACCCGGCTGGCGACGCTGGATTTCGGCTATTCGCCGCTCAACAACGCGCCGGTGCTGGATGTCATCGCCCGGCGCTGGCCGGTGACGGCGATTCTGGTGGTGGTCTCGGTGTCGATCTCGATGGCGGTGGGCACGCTGCTGGGGGTGGTCGCGGCGCGCTATGCCGGAAAACCCGCCGATCTGGGCCTGTCGGTGCTGATGTTGGTGTTCTACGCCACGCCCTCGTTCATCATCGCCATCATCCTGATCTTCATCTTTTCGGTGAAACTGAACCTGCTGCCGATCGCCGGATTCGCCACCATCGGCTCGGGCTACAGCGGCCTGACCTATCTGGCCGATGTCGCCTGGCATCTGACGATGCCGGTGGCGGCGCTGTGCACCTTTTACATCGCCATCTATGGCCGGATCGGCCGCGCGGCGATGCTCGAGGTGCTCAAGCTCGACTACATCCGCACCGCGCGCGGCAAGGGCCTGACCGAGCGCCGGGTGATCTATGTCCACGCGCTGCGCAACGCGCTGTTGCCGCTGGTGACGATGGCCGGGCTGCAGGTCAGCTCGCTGGTCGGCGGCGCCGTGCTGATCGAGACGATCTTCGGCCTGAACGGCATGGGGCGCACGGCGTTTGACGCCGTGTTCCAGCGCGATACCAACCTGCTGCTGGGGGTGGTCTTTGTCAGTTCGCTCAGCGTTGTCGTGGTGAATTTCGTGATCGACCTGCTCTATATGGTCCTCGATCCGCGGGTGGAGCTGAAATGAGCACGACGCGCCGCTTTCCCACCCTGCGCCGCCTCCTGCGCCATCCCAGCGGCTTTGTCGGGCTGCTGATCCTGGCCTGCGTGCTGGCCATGGCGCTCAGCGCCGGGTTGCTGTTCGCCAACGGCCCCTGGACCATCGCCGGGGCGCCGCGCCTCTGGCCGGGGGCCGATGCGCGCTTTCCCTTCGGCACCGACGCGCTGGGCCGCGACATGCTGTCGGCGCTGTTCTACGGCGCCCGCGTCTCGCTGGCGGTTGGCGCCGCCGCCGCCGCGGTGGCGCTGGTCATCGGCACGCTGGTCGGCGCGCTGGCGGGCTATTACGGCGGCTGGGTCGATGACGTGCTGATGCGCATCACCGACGCGATGCAGACCATCCCGTCGTTCCTGGCCGCCATCGCCATCGTCGGCATTCTCGGCGCCTCGCTCACCACGATCATCTCGGCGATTGCCGTGGTCTCTTGGCCGATGATCGCCCGGCTGGTGCGGGCTGATTTCCTGCGCCTGCGCACCTATGATTTCGTGCAAAGCTGCAAGATCATCGGCATGTCCGACCTGCGCATCATCTTCGGCCAGATCCTGCCCAATTGTCTGGCGCCGATCATCGTCTCGTCCTCGGTGCTGGTGGCGACGGCGATCATCACCGAGGCCAGCCTGTCGTTTCTGGGCCTCGGCGATCCCAATGTGATGAGCTGGGGCACCATCCTCAGCGTCGGGCGCCCGGAAATCCGCGCCGGCTGGTACATGACCGCCTTTCCGGCGCTGGCGCTGGTGCTGACGGTGCTGGCCCTCAACCTGATCGGCGACGCGCTCAACGACGTGCTGAACCCGCGCCTCAAGGAACGGACATGACGACCCAGCCCCTGCTTTGCGTCGACCGGCTGCGCGTCACCGCCAAGGGCGACGTGCCGATTGTCGAGGATCTCAGCTTTACCGTGCAGCGCGGCGAGACGGTCGGTCTGGTCGGCGAATCCGGCTGCGGCAAGTCGCTGACCGCGCTGGCGATCATGCGCCTGCTGGCCGGGAACCTGCGCATCGCTCAAGGCAGCATCACGCTGGAGGGCGAGGAGCTGACCACCATGCCGGACGAGCGCCTGCGCGGGCTGCGTGGCGGGCGGATGGCGATGATCTATCAGGAACCGCTGACCGCGCTGAACCCGGTGATGAGCGTCGGCGCGCAACTGGTCGAGGTGCTGCGCGCCCATCAGGACATTTCCCGCGACGCCGCCCGCGCCCGCGCGGTCGAGCTGCTGTCGATGGTGCGCATCCCCGATGCCGCCAACCGCGCCGGGGAATATCCGCACCGGCTGTCCGGCGGCATGCGCCAGCGCGTGGTCATCGCCATGGCGCTGGCCTGCAATCCGACGCTGCTGATCGCCGACGAACCGACAACGGCGCTGGATGTGACGGTTCAGGCGCAGATCCTGCGGCTCATCAAGCAATTGCAGCGCGAGGCCAATCTGGGCCTGTTGCTCATCACCCATGATCTGGGCGTCGTGCGGCAGGTGGCCGACCGGGTGGTGGTGATGTACGCGGGCGCCGTGGTCGAAGAGGGGGCGGTGGATACCGTCCTCGACGCGCCGCGCCATCCCTATACCGCCGGGCTGATCGCCGCCCGCCCGCATGGCAGCTTTACGCTGGGCCAGCACCGTCTGGCCGAAATCCCCGGCGCCGTGCCCGCGCCTGAAGCCCGGCCTGCGGGCTGCGTCTTTGCCCCGCGCTGTGCCCGCGCCGATGAATCCTGCCGTGCGGTGCGCCCGGCGCTGACCGCGGCGCCCGATGGCCATGCCTACCGCTGCTTTCACCCGATGACCGGGGGGGTGTCCGCATGACCGACGTTCTCGTCACCCGCGACCTCGAACTGCATCACAAGACCGCAAAGGGCCAGTTGCGCGCCGTGGACGGGATCTCGATCCGCATCGCCCCGGGCGAGACGCTGGGGCTGGTCGGCGAATCCGGCTGCGGCAAGTCCACGCTGGCGCGCTGCATCGTCGGCATCAACCGCCCCACCGGCGGCAGCCTGCAGGTGGCCGGGGTGGACGGGTTGCGCCCTGACCGCTTTGCCCGCGCCCGCGCCGTGCAGATGGTGTTTCAGGACCCCAGCGGCGCGCTGAACCCGCGTCTCAGCGTCGAGCGGATCATCGAGGAACCCTTGCGCGTGCATGGCATCGGCAACCGGGCGCAGCGAAAGGCGCAGGTGCTGGATCTGGCGCGCAAGGTGGGGCTGTCGGATTACCACCTCGAACGGCTGCCGCATGAATTGTCGGGCGGGCAGCGCCAGCGGGTCAGCATCGCGCGGGCGCTGGCGCTGAACCCGGCGCTGCTGGTCTGCGACGAGGCGGTGTCGGCGCTGGATGTCTCGGTGCAGGCGCAGGTGCTCAACCTGTTCATCACGCTGCAAAAAGAGCTGGGGCTGACCTATCTGTTCATCAGCCATGACCTGTCGGTGGTGCGCTATATCTCGCATCGGATCGCCGTCATGTATCTGGGCCGGATCGTCGAGATCGGCCCGGCCGAGGCCGTCTGGCACCGCCGCGCGCATCCCTATACCCGCGCGCTGGTCGCGGCGATCCCCGACGAATCCGTGCGTTCGGACGACAGCGCCCTGCTCGAGGGCGACGTGCCCAGCCCGATCAACCCGCCCTCGGGCTGCACGTTCCGCACCCGCTGCCCCTATGCCCGCGCCCATTGCGCCGCCCAATCCCCGGCGCTGCGCGACCTCGGCGGTGGCCTGCAGGTCGCCTGCCACTACGCCGAGGAATTCGCCCTTCCGGTCTGACAGGGTCAGGCCGCAAGGCTGCGGCGCGTTCCGGCGCGGCGGGCGGTGACAAAGACCATGACCGCCAGCGCCCAACCCGCGCCAAAGCCCAGCGCCCAGGGCAGCGACCCGGCGGGCGCGATCACCGCGACCAGTGCCGCCGCGCCGATGGCAAGGCGGGTTGCCCGGCCCAGCGGCCGCCCGCACCATCCGGCAAAGGCGATGGCCCACAGCGCCGTCGAGGCCAGCATCGCCCCGGCGCCCAGCGCGATCTGCGCCGCGCTGCCCTGCCACAGCACCGCCGGGTCAAAGACGAAGCTGAACGGCACGAAGAACGCCACCAGACTGAGGCCAAAGGCCGAGAGGCTGGTTTTCATCACCGGCGCCTCGCCGACGGCAGCGGCGGCGAACGAGGCCAGCGCCACCGGCGGCGTCACCATCGACAGCACGCAGTAATAGAAGATGAAGAAATGCGCCGCCAGCGGCTCGACCCCCAGGTTCTGGATCGCCGGGACGAACAGCACCGCACCGATGATATAGGCGGCGACCGTCGGCAGGCCCATGCCCATGATGATGCAGCCGACCATGGCCAGCGCCAGCGACAGAAAGATCGATCCCTCGGCCAGCGTCACCAGCGACCCGGCGAATTTCAGCGCCAGATTCGATTGCACCGCGACGGCGATCACCAGCCCGATCGACGCGATCGGCACCGCCACCTCGGCCGCCTGCCGGGGCGCCTGCCGCAGCCCCTCGGCCAGCGCCTCCCAGCCGATCCAGGTATTGCGGCGCAGGAACGGCACCACATAGCAACTGATCGAGGCGATCACCGCCGAATAGGCGGCGGAATAGCCCCAGACCAGCGCGCCGATCAGGATCAGCGGCGGCAGCAGCAGGTGCAGGCGCGGCAGGATCGGATCGACGGCCGCCACCTCGTCGGCGGTCATCGCCCGCACATTGTCGCGCCTTGCGGTCAGATCGACCACCAGCAGCAGCGCCAGATAAAACGCCACCGCCGGGATCAGCCCGGCCAGCGCGATCTGCGCATAGGGCATGTTCAGCATCTCGGCCATGATGAAGGCGGCAACCCCCATGATCGGCGGCATCAACTGCCCGCCGGTCGAGGCGATGGCCTCGATCCCGGCGGCGCGGTGGCCGGGGATGCCGGTGCGTTTCATCAGCGGAATGGTCAGCACCCCGGTCGACACCACATTCGCCACCGCCGAGCCTGAAATCGACCCCATCAGCGACGAGGCGATGACCGCCGCCTTGGCGGTGCCGCCGGTTGCGCGCCCGGCAACCCGGATCGCCAGGTCGATGAACAACTGCCCGCCGCCCGCCGCCGCGTAAAAGGCACCGAACAGGATGAAATAGAAGATGAAATTCACCGAGGTCGAGGTGGTGATACCCAGCACCCCGGCCGTGGTCATTGTGGTGATCTCGATCGCCGCATCGAGGCCAAAGCCGCGGAACGACAGCCAGCCGGGCAGCAGATTGCCCCAGAACGCATAGGCGATGAACACCGCCAGCACGCCGACAAGGATCATCCCCACCGCCCGCCGCGCCCCTTCGAGCAACAGCAGCACCAGCGCCACCCCGGCCCACAGATCGATGCCGAACACCGGCGAGACATTCTCCATCCGGGTGGTCAGCCGGTCGAATTCGGTCAGGTAATAGGCCCCCACCGCCAGCGAGGCGACGATCAGCGCGCCGTCGATGCTGCGCCGCAGCCAGAGCGGCAGCGCCGGGCTTTCCAGCGGTTTGCCGAGGAACAGCAGCACCAGCGCAAAGACCAGATGCACCGGGCGTTCGAACAGCGGCTGTTGCGGGTTCAGCAGGATCCAGCCCTGAAAGGCGACAAAGGCGACGCCGATCAGAAAGGCGGGCGACAGGTACGCGGGGCGCGAATGGGCGGCGGGCATCGGAGGCTCCTCCTCGAGACGGCGATGGGGCAGGGGCAGAAGGGCGGCGCCAGAGGGGGCGCCGCCCGGGGGATCACATCCAGCCGCGCTCGCGGTAATAGCGTTCGGCGCCCGGGTGCAGCGGAATGCCGACGGTCTCGGGGCGCCAGGCGGTTTCGGGGGCAAAGGCCCGCCAGGCGGCATGCGCCTCGCCCATCGCCGCCGCGTTCTCGATCACGATGCGGGTGATCTGATAGGCTTCCTCGTCCGACAGGGCGGCATTGGCAATCAGCACGGTGCCCAGATTGGCGCCGATTGTCGGCCCGGTCTGGCCATCGAACCAGGGGCCGTAAGTGCCGGCCGCCAGCCCGTTGGCGGCCAGAACCTCCATCGCCGCGGGCGGGATGTCGATGAACTGCACGCCTGCGGTCAGGCTGACCTCGGTGATGGTCGGATGGCCGCGGATCACCGTGTCGATATAGAGATCGGCATCGCCGTTGCGCAGCACATCGGGGATCTGCGGCGTGTCGAGCTGGACAATATCGCCGCCATTGGCGCGGATTTCCTCGACGCTGGTGCCCAGCGCCTCGAGGATCATATAGGCCGCAGGCACCGCGCTCGATCCGGCAGGCTTGATGAGAATGCGCACCGGCTGATCCGAGGCGAGGATCTCGGCCAGATCGCGGGTGCCGCGCGCGTCCAGAAACGCCTGCCGCGCCATGACACCGATATAGACGTCGTTCAGCCCGCCGACCAGCGCCCGGATATCCGGCGCCGAGGCCCCCTCATAGACCGGATGCCCGTCGCGGGCCCAGACGGCGGTGGCAGTGTTCGACAGGGCGATCTCGGCCCGCCCCGCCTGCACCACCATCGGATTGGCCACGCCGCCGCCGCGGGCGACGACCTCGACCGAATTGGCGCCAAAGATCGGCTCGATCAATTGCTCCAGCGTGGCGGCGAATACGTACCAGGACGTGCCCTCGCGCATGGCGCCGATGCGGATGTCCTGGGCGGGGGCGCCGGTGGCGGCGAGGGTCAGCGCGGCAAGGCCCAGCGCGGCGCGGCGCAATCCGCGCGCCAACCGGCCCGGGGTAAAGATGTCTGGCATGGTGGTTCCTCCCTGTGATCGGTATGCCCCCGCGCCGGGCGCGGGGGCAAATGGTGATTCCCGGATTATTCGGCGGCCAGCAGGTTCTCGACCCGGCCGATCCCGGCGGCATCGAAGGCGGCAAAGATCTCGGCCTCGGCCGCGGCGCCCAGGTTCTTGAGCGGCTCGCGCACCGTCGCGTGATCCAGCACGCCGCGCTTCACCAGTCCCAGTTTCAGCGCCACGGTGCCCTCCATATGCGAACCGCGGTGATAGACCGTGCGCGTCACCGGCAGCAGCCGCTCGAAAATGGCGCGGGCGGTCGGGTAGTCCTGCGCCTTGCCCGCCTTGATGAGGTCGATCAGCAGCTCGGGCGCGACATTCCCGTAGCCGACCAGCAGGCCATCGACGTCGAACATGGTCGGCAGCAGCCATTCGTCATGGCACGACAGGATCTGCAGATCGGGCTGCGCCGCCTTCAGCGCCGGGATCTCGACATACCAGCGTTTCATGTCGCGCACGCCGTTCTTGGTGGCGACGACGCCGGGCTGCGCGGCGATGTCCAGTTGCGTGTCCAGATCGTAATTGGCCTTGGTCACGGCCGGATACTGGAACAGGATTTCCTGCAGGCCCGAGGCCTCCCAGATCGCCTTGTAGCGGTCCTGCGGCGCGCCCTTTTGAAAGCCAAAGCGCAGCCAGCCGTGGTTGGGATAGACCAGCGCGCCGGTGGCGCCCGCATCCTTGCACTTCTTTGCCTCTTCGGCGGCGACCTTGGTGCCCTCGCCGGTGATCCCGGCGATGATCGGCAGATCGACCGCATCGGCATAGGCGCGGATCAGGTCCAGCCGCTCGCCCTCGGTCAGGAAAGTGCCTTCCCCGGCGTGGCCGAGGATCACCAGCGAGGTCACATCCGGAAACGAGGCCAGCCATTTGGCGATTCGCACATTGGCGTCGAAATCGACGTCGCCGTTGCGCTTGAAGGCGGTGACGGGGGCGGGGCTGAGGCCGCGGAGGTTCATCGGGGTCATGTCGGTCTCCTGACTTGGATCGTTAAGGCAAACGTTCCCGTTCGTCTGCCTGTTTTTCGCATCGCTTCGGGCTTGCCGTGGGTCGCCGGGTATGGGACAACCCGTATAGGAACGATTGTGGGAACGTTCCCATCTAGCGCCGCCGGGCCGATCCGGTCAAGCAAAAAATGACAGGCGGCAATTGCGACGCTAGACAGGCAGCGACAGGAGGTGACTCATTGCCCAACGATCTGACAGACCGGCACCGCCCCCTGCGGGTGACGCTGCACGACGTCGCCGCCGCCGCCGGCGTGTCGAAATCCACCGTATCGCGCATCCTCGACGAGCGGCTGCCGCGTGCCAACAACCCCACCGCCGACCGCGTGCGCCAGACCGCTGCCGAGCTGGGCTATGTCCGCGATGTGGCGGCGGCCAGCCTGCGGCGCGGCAAGTCGCTGACCATGGGGGTGATCGTGCCGCGGCTGACCGATACTGTCATGGCGATGCTCTATGAATCGCTGTCGCGCGCCTGCGCCCGGCGCGGCCAGTTCGCCATCGTCGCCACCACCGACGACCACCCCGAGGCGGTGCGCAGCGCCGCCGATCTGCTGATAAACCGTGGCGTCGACGGGCTGGTTCTGGCCACCGCCCGCACCGACGACGATTTCGCCGCCGAACTGCGCGGCCGGGGCGTGCCCTTCGTGCTGGCCCTGCGCGGCGACGGGCGCAGCGCGGCGGCGCTGGGCGATGACCGGCTGGGTGGCTGGCTGGCAACCCGGCATCTGATCGACCTCGGCCATCGCCGCATCGGCCTGATCGCCGGCCCCCCCCACGCCAGCAACGCGCTGGGCCGGGTCGAGGGCTATCGTCAGGCGTTGACCGAGGCCGGGCTGCCCGTCGATCCGGCGCGAATCGTGCCCTCGGGGTTCAGCATCGAATCCGGGGCCGAGGCGGTCGGCAGGCTGCTGGCGCTGCCCGACCGGCCGACGGCGATCTTTGCCATCAACGACAACACCGCGATCGGCGCCATGTCGGCGATCCTGCGCGCCGGGCTGACGATCCCCGGCGACATCTCGCTGGTCGGCTATAACGACATCCCGCTGGTCTCGCATCTGCCGACGCCGCTGACCTCGGTGCGCGTGCCCTTCGACCAGATCGCCGCCGAGGCGCTGGACCTGCTGCTGCACGACGGCCCCGACGAGCAGCGGGTGGTGACGCCGACGCTGATCCCGCGCCGCTCGACCGCGCCGCAGGGCTGAGCCCGCGGCCCTTGACGGCGCGGCCCGCAGCGCCGATTCAGGGGCGGCTCCTGAAAGGAACCCGCCATGACCCCGGCGCCCGATTTCACTGCGATCAGCCGCGCCGTTACCCTGTCTGTCGCCGGGGCGCGCCATCTGGTGCTGATGCGCGCCGTGGCCGATGACCGCTATGGCGTGGCGGCAAAGGCCAATGCGGCGTTGCAGACCGGCGCGGGGGATGACGGCTTTGCCTGTCTGACCCGGCTCGACAGCCTGTCCAACGCCTTTCCCGAAAGCCATTACCGCCAGCTTGCCGGGCTGGGCGCCGTGACGCTGGCCTTCGATCTCGATGCGCCCGACTGGGAGCTGCGCCTCTGGCGCGGCGATGCCACCGGGGGGATGACGCGGCTGGCCAGCCAGCGGGGGCAGGGGCGGCAGGCCGGGCATCTGACCGTCGATCTGACCGCGGCCGAGGCCAGCCGCCTGTTCGTCGATCTGCGGCACGGCCCGGGTCTGCGGCTGCATGATCTGGCCTGGACAACGCCCGCGCCCGAAACCCTGCCGGTGCTGGGCCTGTCGATCACCACCTATAACAAGCCCGGTTTCGTCACCGAAACCCTGGACACCATCGCCGCCAGCGGCCCCGCCGCGGCCGGGCTGCTGGACCTGCTGCTGGTCAACAACGGCGCGGCGATCCCCGGCCTGCCGCCCGCGCTGACGGTCCAGACCCTGCCGAACCACGGCGGAACCGGCGGCTTTCTGGCCGCCGTCGCGCATTTCCGCGCCCGGGGCCGCGCCCGCTTTGTCATCATGGACGATGACATCCGCTTGCACCCCGACCTGATGCAGCGGCTCTATGCGCTGTCCTGCCTGGTCGGCGCGCTGCATGTCGGCGTCATGGCCGAGATCCTGAACATCCCCGAACGCCGCATCAAGGAACAGGGCGCCAACCTCGACCCCGTCCGCTTTCTGCACCTCGATCCGGTCAATGCCCGGCGGCTGATCGACGCCGACAACCGCACCGGTTTCTATGCCCCGCATCCGGTCGATTACAGCGGCTGGTGGGCCGAACTGATCGACCTGACCTGCCCGGCGCCGCTGCCGCCCGCCTGGCTGTTCATCAAGCGCGACGATATCTTTTATGGCGTCGCCAGCGCCCGGGCCGGGACGCCGACGCAGGTGTTCCCCAACCTGATGGTCGCCCATTCCGAAGAGGGCGCGCCGCTCTATCATTACTTCGACCTGCGCAACGAGCTGGTCCTGCGGATGCTGCAACCCGGGCTGGATTTCGCCCCGCGCGACCTGCGGCACATGGCGCTTCTGTTCCTGCTGACCCTGCGCGCCGATCCGCTGGCGCTGACCAATGCCGCGCTGGCCGATATCCTGCGCGGGCCGACATTTCTGCAGGCGATGGACCACGGCGCCCGGCTGAAGCAATTGCGCGCCATCGCCCGCCCGCCGGTGCCGATCCCGCCGGGCACGCCGCGCCGCACTGCCCGCTTCCGGCAGGGCAAGCTGCGCAACCTGCTGGCCTTTGTCCTGCCACGGCCCGGCGGCGGGGAAATTCCGGTTCTGCCGCAGGCCCTGCCCTCGACCGTCGGGCCGCTGCGCGCCTATTACGAGCCGGTCGAGGGCGAGGCCAAGGGCTATCTGCGCCAACGCTCGCTGGCCTCGGTCGGGCTGTATCTGCGCGCGCTCTGGCTGATCGCCCGGCTGGCGCGGGCGCGCAGGCGGCTGACGCAGGATTACCGCCGCGCCTTTCGCCCCTAACGCGGCCCGCCCGCGTGGCGGCGCAGCGCGCCCAGCAGCAGTTCGGCGCTGGGCGCCAGCAAACCGCTGCGGCGGCGGTACACCTTGAACCCGCGCCGCCAGTCCAGTTCGGGAACATCCAGCGGCGCCGCCAGCCCGCGCTCCACATCCTGGCGCAGGATCGGTTCCGGCATCCAGCACACCAGATCGCCCGCCAGCACCGCCGCCCGGATCACCGGCACCGAGCGCGAGCGCAGTACCGGCAGCCGTGGCTCGATCCCCTGCGCGTGAAACCGCCGCAGCCATTCGCGCGTCACCGCCGTCGCCTGCGGCGGCATCGCCCAATCCAGCGCCGCGGCCTCGGCCAGGGTCAGCCTGCGCCCCAGCGCGGGATGCCCGGCGCGGGCATAGGGATGCACCAGATCGTCAAAGCTCTCGTCGGTGGCCAGCCGGATCTCGTCATCCAGCGCCGGATCGGGCAGCACCGCCAGATCGACCAGCCCGGTTTTCAGCCCGTCCAGCAGCCGGTCCTCCAGCTCATCGACCACCACGAAGGCCAGTTCCGGATGGCTGCGCCGCACCTCGGCGATGGCGGCGACCAACAGGCCGCTGGCGACCGATCCCACGCCTCCCACCCGCACCACGCCCCGCCCGGCGCCGCGCATCTGACGGATCAGCTCCTCGGCCTGCGCCGATTCCGACACCAGCAATTCCGCATAGGGCAACAGCGCCGCGCCATAGGGGGTGGGCACGATGCCGCGCGTCGTGCGCTCGAACAGCGGCGCGGCCAGCGCCTCTTCCAGCCGGGTCAGGGCACGGGTCACGGCGGGCTGCGCCATGTTCAGCGCCCTTGCAGCGCGGCCGATGCTGCGGGCCTGCGCGCAGGCGATCAGGATACGGGCAGAGCGAATGTCAAAAGTCATACCCTATCGGTATGACTTTCGAACCCGCTTGGCAATTCCGTGTAGGGGGCGAATCGTGTCAGACTGCCGGAACCCTGCGGCCTGACCGCCGCGGGGCAGGGAGGCTTGCCATGAACGATCAATCGCGCCCGGCGCCCGCCGCGGTGCGCCCCGCCGTCCAGTCCGCCGTTCAGTCGGTGGCCGAGGCCACCTTCGATCTGCTGCGCGCCCGGGGTATCGACAAGATCTTTGGCAACCCCGGCTCGACCGAATTGCCGATGTTCGTCAACCTGCCCGGGGATTTCACCTATGTGCTGGGCCTGCAGGAATCGCTGGCCGTGGCCATGGCCGACGCCCATGCCCAGATCACCGGCAACGCCGCCTTTGTGAACCTGCATTCGGCGGCGGGGCTGGGGCATGCGATGGGCAACCTGTACACCGCGATGAAGAACCGCACGCCGCTGATCGTCACCACCGGCCAGCAGACCCGCGCCCTGCTGCCGGGCGATCCGTTTCTGGGCAACGAACATCCCCTGGACATGCCGCGGCCCTGCGTGAAATGGGCGATCGAGCCGGCCCGGGCCGAGGACGTGCCGCGCGCCCTGCAGCAGGCCTATTGGCGCGCCATGCAGGCGCCGCGCGGGCCGGTGCTGGTCTCGGTGCCGCTCGATGACTGGTCGCGCCCCGCCGCCCCGCTGCAGACGCGCAGCGTCGCGCTCAGGCTGGGCGGCGACCCCGAGACGCTGGGCCAACTGGCCGAGGGGCTGGAAGCGGCGCAGCAGGTGGCGATCGTCGTCGGCCCCGGGGTGGACCGCGACGGCGCCTGGGATGCGGTGATCGACCTGGCCGAGCGGCTGGCCGCGCCGGTCTGGGTGGCGCCGATGGCCTCGCGCTGTTCGTTCCCCGAAACCCACCCGCTGTTCGCCGGTTTCCTGCCCGCCCATCAGCCCGCGCTGTCCGACCGGCTGGCCGGGGCCGATGCGGTGCTGGTGATGGGCGCGCCGGTGTTCACCTATCATTTCCCCGGCACGCCCGATCACCTGCGCCCGGGCACCGCGCTCTATCACATCACCGATGACCCGGCGCAGGCGGCGGGGGCGGCGCTGGGCCTGTCGGTGGTCGCCGATTGCCGCCATGCCGCCGATTTCCTGACCGCCCGCCTGTCGCCGCGCGATCTGCCCGCCCGCCCGCTGCGCGAGATCCCCGGCGTGCCGCAGCCCGACACCATCACCAACGAATGGTTCATGCAGGTGCTGTCCGACCTGCGCGACCCCGACAGCATCGTCGTCGAAGAGGCCCCCAGCGCCCGCGACGCCCTGCACGATTACTTTCCCATCGACCGCCCCGGCGGATTTTTCGCCACCGCCTCGGGTGGGCTGGGTTACGGGCTGCCCGCCGCCGTCGGCGCCGCGCTGACCGGGCAGGAACGGCCGGTGATCGCCATTCTGGGTGACGGGTCCAGCCTCTATTCCATTCAGGCCTTGTGGTCGGCGGCGGAACACGATGCCGACCTGTGCATCCTGATCCTGAACAACGGCGGCTATGCCGCCCTCAAGGGCATCGCCGAGAAAACCCAGGCCCGCGCCATCGCCGGGGTCGAGATCGGCCATCTCGATTTCGTCGCCATCGCCGGGGCGCAGGGCGTGCCCGCCGCGCGCTGCGCCGATCCGGCGGCGCTGCCCGGCGCGATCCGCGACATGCTGGCCCGCAAGGGTCCGCGCCTGCTGGAAGTGATGATCGGGCAATCGCCCGCCGACCGTACAGATCAACCCGAGGAGAAACCGATGAACGTGATGAGCAACCCCGCGACCGGCAGTCAAGCCGGGCGGCTGAAGGCGCCCGAGAGATTCTTCATCAACGGTGCCTGGGTCGAACCGCTGTCGAAATCCATGCTCGAAGTGGTCTCGCCGCTCACCGAAGAGGTGATGATGCGCTACCCCGAGGCCGGGATCGCCGACATGGACCGCGCCGTCGCCGCCGCCCGCCATGCCTTTGACGAAGGCCCCTGGCCGCGCCTCAGCCCGACCGAGCGCGCGCGCTACCTGCGCAAGGTGGCCCGCAACATCGAGGACCGGCTGGGCGACATCGTCGATGCCTGGGTCGGTCAGGTCGGCATTCCGGTGATGCTGGCCAGGAAACTGGCGCCGCAGAACGCCCAGCTTTTCGACTATTACGCCGACCTGATCGAGGGGTATCCCTTTGTCGATGCCCGCAAACGCGCGGGCGGCGGCATCACCCGCGTGGTCAAGGAACCGGTCGGCGTCTGCGCGGCGATCTCGCCGTGGAACGCGCCGATGGTGCTGCTGACCTACAAGATCGCCGCCGGTCTGGCCGCGGGCTGCACCTTTGTCGCCAAACCCTCGCCCGAAACCCCGCTCGAGGCCTATATCATGGCCGAATGCATCGAAAAGGCCGGGCTGCCCGCGGGCGTGTTCAACCTGGTCCCCGCCGGGCGTGAAAGCGGCGATTACCTCATCCGCCGCCCGGAAATCGACAAGGTGGCCTTTACCGGCTCGACCGCGGCGGGCAAGCATATCGCCGGGGTCTGCGCCGAGCGTCTGGCCCGGGTCTCGCTGGAACTGGGCGGCAAATCGGCGGCGGTGCTGCTGCCGGATGCCGATTTCTCCAAGGCGCTGATGCCGCTGATGATGTATTCCATGCCGATCACCGGGCAGGTCTGCTTCTCGCTGACCCGGATTCTGGTGCCGGAATCGCGCAAGCAGGAATTCCTCGACATGTTCGTTCCGGCGGTGAAATCCATCAAGCTGGGCGATCCGGCCGATGCGGGCACGCAGATGGGGCCGCTGACCATGGCGCGCCAGCGCGAGCGGGTCGAGGGCTATATCCGCGCCGGGGTCGAAGGCGGCGCCCGGCTGATGTGCGGCGGCGGGCGGCCTGCCGGGCTGGACAAGGGCTTTTTCGTCGAACCCACGGTGTTCAGCGATGTCACCCCCGACATGCGCATCTTTCAGGAGGAAATCTTCGGCCCGGTGGTCTCGGTCATCGGCTACCGCGACGAGGACGACGCGGCACGCAAGGCCAACGATTCGATCTATGGTCTGGCGGGCGCCGTGTTCTCGCAAGATCCTGAGCGCGCCTATTCCTTTGCCCGGCGCATGCGGGCCGGGAATATGTCCGTCAACAGCATGATCGTCGATATCACCATGCCGTTCGGGGGCTTCAAGCAATCCGGCGTCGGCCGCGAGGGGGGGATCGAAGGGCTGGACAATTATCTGGAAACCAAATCGATCCACATGGGCTGAGACCGCCTTCGGGTTGGGAACGCCAAAGGCCCGGGGGCAACCCCGGGCCTTTTCACTCGAACCCTGCGGCCAGCGCGGGCCAATCCTGCAAGAACGCCTCGCGGGTCAAGACCCCGGGCGATCCGTTCTGGCGGCTCTCGGCCTGCGTCAGCCGGGCGAACACCAGCCGCCGCCCGTCGCGTTCGGACCAGCCGACATACCAGCCCCAGCCCCGGGCGTAATCGAAACTGCGATCCGCCCGGCGCGGATAGGCGCTGCCGGTCTTGCCCTGCACGGCCCAGCCGGCCACCTGATGCCCCTCGGTGATGGCCCGCGTATCGGCCATGGCCTGCGCGCTGACCGGCAGCGTGCCGGTGACAAGCCCGCGCAGGAACCGCACCTGTTCACGCGGCGAGATCCGCAGCGACGAGGCAATCCAGGCCCGCTCCAACCCGCTATCAAACCCGGGATCGCCGCTGAAATCGGCGTTCCCGTAGCCCAGCGCCTGCGCATAATCTGTCAGCGCCTCGCCCCCCAGCGCCCGGGTGATCCGCTGCGAATACCAGACCACCGAATGGCGCATCCAGTCATCCGGCGCCGTGTCGCGCCGCCAGGCCTCGCCGCCCCAGTCGGGATCGCCGGGCTGAATGCGCAGAACCGGATGGCCGGGATCTTGCAGCACGCCGCTGTCAAAGCCGATCACCGCCAGAACCAGCTTGAAGGTCGAGGCCGGGGTGACGCGGCTCTGGCAATCGCCCTCTTCCAGCAGGACCTCGCCCGATACCGCATCCGCCACCAGCGTGCACAGCGTCGTGGCTTGGGCGGGCGCCGTCAGGCACAGGGTCAGGGCGATGAACAGCGCGCGCATGGGGCCTCCCGGTTTGGGCCGGGATCTAGGGCGCGGCGCGGCGCGGGGCAACCCCCGCGCCGGTCGCTTACTGCATCGTCATCGGCAGCCACAGCACGATGGCCGGGAATGCCACCAGCAGGATCAGCCGGAACACATCGGCCACGATGAACGGCATCACCCCGCGGAAGATCACCTGCAGCTTCACGTCCTTGGCGATCATGTTGATGACATAGACGTTGATCCCCACCGGCGGCGTTATCAGCCCCAGTTCCGCGGTCATGACGATGATGATGCCGAACCAGATCGGATCAAAGCCCAGATGCACGATGACCGGATAGACGATCGGCACCATCAGGATGATCATCGCCATGGAATCCAGCACGCAACCGGCGATGATGAACACCAGCAGGATCAGCACCAGCGTCCCCATCGGCCCGTAATCCAGCGCCACCAGCCACGAGGTCAGCTTTTGCGGCGACTGGGTGATGGCCAGGAAATAGCCGAACAGGATGGCGCCGATCAGCACCGTGTAGACCGAGACCGAGGTGCGCAGCGCCTCGGTCAGGCTGTCGACGATCTGGCGGAAATTCAGCCGCCCGCGCATGATGCCGACCATCATCGTCAGCAGCGCACCGATGGCCGAGGCCTCGGTCGGGGTGGCGACACCCCAATAGATCGAGCCGATCACCATCACGAACAGCACCACCACCGCCCAGACCCCGGCACTGGCGCGCAGCGCCTCGCGCAGGTCGAACGGGGTGCCCGCGGGCAGCGACTTGCGATGCCCGATCAGCAGCGCCGCCATATACATGGTGATCGCCAGAATCCCCGGCACGATCCCGGCGATGAACAGCTTTCCGACATCGGTTTCGGTGATATAGGCATAGACCACCATCACCACCGAAGGCGGGATCAGGATGCCCAGCGTGCCGCCCGCGGCGATCACCCCGGTCGCCGCGTCGTCGCGGTAGCCAAAGCGCCGCATCTCGGGCAGGGCGATCTTGCTCATCGTCGCCGCCGTGGCCACCGACGAGCCGCAGATCGCCGCAAAGCCGCCGCAGGCGGCGATGGTCGATAACCCCAACCCGCCCTTGAACGGCCCCAGCCAGGCATTCCCCGCCCGGAACAATTCGCGGCTGATGCCGGAATTGGTGGCAAAGATGCCCATCAGGATGAAAAAGCTCACCAGCGTCAGGTTGAAATCGGTGATGACGCGGATCGGCGACGAGGCCAGCAGATTCAGCGCCGGGTTGAGCCCGCGCACCGAGGCAAAGCCGAACACGCCGACCAGCCCCATGGCCACGCCGATCGGCACCCGCAGCGCCATCATGCCAAACAGCGCCACAAAGCCGAGAATGGCAATCAGATCGGTTCCGGCCATGTCAGTCCACTTTCTGCGCGGCTTCGCGCTCGAATTCCGGCACGGCCTTGCCGATTGCCAACAGGAAAAGTCGCACGGTGATGGTAAGCATGCTGATCGCCGTCCCCAGCCAGATCAGCCCCATCAGCGGCCAGACCGGCAGGCGCAGGTCAAAGGTCGCCTCGTTCGATCGCATGGCGCTGTCCACGCGGTTGAACATCTTCCAGGTCAGCAGGATGACGAAGAACAGCAGCACCAGCCAGGCCAGCAGCTCGACCCAGCGCCGGGCGCGCTCGGGCAGCATTTCAACAAAGATATCAACGGTGATATGCCCGCCGCGATACCCGACCGAGGCAAAACCCCACATGATGCAGGCGCCGATCAGCAGGCGCGAGACGTCGAAACTGTCGGGGATGTTATAGGTGAACGCGTAGCGGCCGATGGCCGCGGCGACGATCAGGATGGTGCACAGGCCCAGCAGCAGGCCCGCCACCATTTCGACGATCATGCAGAAACGTTCGAGGATCTTGACCAAGGGAAGGGTCCATCAATCGGAAAAATGGCCCGGGCGAGAGGGGTCTCGCCCGGTTCCGGTTTCGTCAGTCGCGGCGCGGCGTCACTCGCCGTAAAGACCGTCATAGCGCGCCAGCGCGTCGCGCAGCCCTTGCAGGATGGCCGGGCCGTCCTGGCCCTGCTGCGCCATCAGTGCCAGCCATTCGTCGGTCAGCGGCGCGGCGGCCGCCTGCCACATCGCCACCTGTTCGGCGTTCGGCGTGTGCAGCGTATGCGCCGGATCGGCGGCAATCGTCGCGCGGCCCGCAGCCTCGGCCCCCGACCAGCCGGTCGACATTTCTTCGGCGGCTTCGGGCGTGCAATGGTCCATCATCACCTGCCGCAGGTCGTCGGGCAGGGCGTCGATGGCGCCGCGGTTCATGACGAAGCCGTTGATCGAGGCATAGAACGGCATGTCCAGATGGTGCGTCACCAGCGTGTCGGCGCCAAAGATGTACAGCGATTGCCAAGGGCTCTGGGTGATGTCGGCGGTGCCGTTCGCCAGCGCCTCGCGCATCGCCGGGGCGGGCACCTGAACCGAGGCGCCGCCCAGCAGGTTGACAAAGCGCGCTTCGGTGGCATTCGCCGGGCGCACGGTGCGGCCGCGGATGTCCTCGGGCACCAGGATCGGCGCCTTGCCGTGCATCGTGCCCGGATCATGCGTCAGCGCCATGCAGAAATAGACGTCCGGCATCTCGACGTCGTCATAGTTCTGATACCATTCGGTCAGGCCGCGCACGGCGCCGGTGGCATTGGCGAACAGGAACGGCAGTTCCGCCGCCGCCAGGATCGGGAAGCGGCCCGGCTGATAGCCCGGGTTGATGAAGGCGATATCGGCGATGCCGTCACGGGCCATGTCGTAATGGTCGGCGGCAGCGCCAAGCTGCTGCGCCGGATAGATTTCGATGGCGATGCGCCCCCCCGAGGCCTCGCTGATCGACTGGATCCAGGGTTCCATCCCCAGAACCTGCAACGGATGCGTGCCCGGCACCCAATGGGCCAGGCTCAGGGTGAAGTCCTGGCCAAGGGCGGCTTGGCCCATGCACAGGCTGACGGCCGTGGCGGCCGCCAAGGTTCTCGTGTTCATCTGTTTCCTCCCTCGAAGTCCGGGCTGCGGCCGCGCGGGCAGTGTCTGGGCGCGGCGGCAGGGCTTCAGCCGAATTGTGTACATGGAAGCGGCTTTGAGACAAGAAATTTTTTCAACTATCGTCGGCGCCCGCTGTTTTCCTTGCGGAACCGGCCGGGCGGGCGGCCGGGGCGCTTTGTGCATGGATGCACCGACCGGGAAATCGATTTGCGGCGGGGTCTTAGGCTGACACGGGCTGCACCGGGCAATGGCCAGTCGAAAAAGGCTCTTGGCTTGGCGGGAACCGGCTGCGCCGCGCCCGCCGCAAATGCTGCTGTGCGGCAATGCCCGGATGGCCCGGATTTCGCCCGAATTCTGCCGTCAACCGCTGCCAAGGCTTGAGTCGCCCATTGTCAGTGGGCCTTATGTCAGGCAAGGTTACACGCAATGTATACATCTCGGGAGGGGTTTGCATGAAAGTCGGGGACGCAATCGCGGAGATTCTCAAGCGCGAAGGCATCGAGATGGTCATCGGATACCCGGTCAACCATGTGCTCGAATACGCCGCCATCGCCAATATCCGGCCGATCATCTGCCGTCAGGAACGCACCGGCGCGCATATGGCCGATGCCATCAGCCGGATGACCAGCGGCGAGAAGATCGGCGTTTTCGTCATGCAATCCGGCCCCGGGGCGGAAAACACCTACGGCGCCATCGCCCAGGCCTATGCCGAATCGGTGCCGCTGCTGGTGATGCCGGGCGGCTATCACCGGCGCCTTGCGCATGTCTCGCCCAATTACAATTCCACCGTGTCGATGCGCGACATCACCAAATCGGCCGAGCCGATCAACGATGCGCGCGAGATCCCCAACATCATGCGCCGCGCCTTCAGCCGTCTGAAGAACGGGCGCGGCGGGCCGGTGCTGGTGGAAATCCCCAACGACATCTGGAACGACGAGGTGCCCGAGCCGCTGAACTACACGCCGGTCCTGCGCACCCGCTACGGCCCCGATCCCAAGGCGGTGATCGAGGCGGTGACGCTGCTCGCCGCCGCCAAACGCCCGGTGATCTATGCCGGGCAGGGGGTGCATTACGCCAAGGCCTGGCCGCAGTTGAAAGCCCTCGCCGAACGCCTGTCGCTTCCGGTCTGCACCTCGCTCGAAGGCAAGAGCGCCTTTCCCGAGGATCACCAACTGGCGCTGGGCGCCGGGGGTGCGGCGCTGCCTGCCACGGTGCGGCATTTCCTCGACAGCGCCGATGTGATCTTCGGCATCGGCTGCTCGTTCACCGAAACCGCGTTCGGCGTCGAGATGCCGCTGAACAAGCGGGTGATTCACGCCACGCTCGACCCCGATCACGTCAACAAGGACATCGCCGCCGAAATCGCCCTGATTGGCGACGCGGCGCTGACCCTCGATGCCGTTCTGGCCGAGATCGACGCCCGCCGCCTGCCAACGCCCGACCCGCGCGCCGTCGCCGATGAAATCCAGCAGGTCCGCGCGCCCTGGATGCGCAAATGGATGGCCAAGCTGCGCTCGGACGAGGCGCCGTTCCGCCCCTACCGCGTGCTGTGGGATCTGCAGCAGACCGTCGATGTCGCCAACACCATCATCACCCATGACGCGGGCAGCCCGCGCGACCAGTTGTCGCCCTTCTGGGTCTCGACCACACCGCTCAGCTATATCGGCTGGGGCAAATCCACCCAGCTCGGCTATGGGCTGGGGCTGGCGATGGGCGCGAAACTGGCCTGCCCGGACAAGCTGTGCATCAACGTCTGGGGCGATGCGGCGATCGGCTTTACCGGCATGGATTTCGAAACCGCGGTGCGCGAACGCATCCCGATCCTGTCGATCCTGCTCAACAACCATTCCATGGCGATGGAACTGCCGATCATGCCGGTCTCCACGGAAAAATACCGCTCCACCGACATCGGCGGCGATTATGCGGCCTTTGCCAAGGCGATGGGCGGCTACGGCGAGCGCATCACCGAGGTGTCCGAGATCATCCCGGCGATCAAACGCGGCATCGCCGCGACCGAGGCCGGGCAGCCCGCGCTGTTGGAATTCATCACCTGCCAGGAGATCGAATCCTCGAAATATCCGCGCGGCGCCGGAAAGCTCTATCCATGAGCGCCGCCGCCGATGCCGTCATCGCCGAGCTGCGGCCGCTGCTGGGCGAGCGCCTGAGCACGGCCCAGGCGGTGCGCGAACACCACAGCCACGATACCTCGTGGCACGAGGCCGCGATGCCGGATGCCGTGGTCTTTCCCCGCACCGAGGCCGAGGTGCAGGCCATCGTCGCCGCCTGCGCCCGGTTCGCCGTGCCGCTGGTGCCGTTCGGCGCCGGTTCGTCGATGGAGGGGCACACCATCCCCGAACGGGGCGGCATCACCCTCGACACGCGCGAGATGAACCGCATCCTCGAAATCCGCCCGCAGGACGGGCTGGCGGTGGTGCAGGCCGGTGTCACGCGCAAGCAGCTCAACACCGAACTCAGGGCCACCGGGCTGATGTTTTCGGTCGATCCGGGCGCCGATGCCTCGCTGGGCGGCATGGCCTCGACCCGCGGTTCGGGGACCATGGCCTACCGCTATGGCACGATGCGCGACAATGTGCTGGCGCTGCGGGTGGTCACGCCCGACGGCCAGGTGGTGCGCACCGGCAGCCGGGCGCGCAAATCCTCGACCGGTTATGACCTGACGCATCTGTTCGTCGGCGCCGAGGGCACGCTGGGGGTCATCACCGAACTGACCGTCCGGCTGCATCCGATCCCCGAAGCCATCTCCTCGGCGGTCTGCGCCTTTCCCGATACCGCCAGCGCCGTCGAAACCGTGATCGAGGCGGTGCAATACGGCGTGCCCATGGCGCGGGTCGAATTCCTCGATCCGGTGGCGGTGGCCGGGGTCAACGCTTATTCGAAACTGTCGATGCGCGTCGCGCCGACCCTTCTGTTCGAATTCCACGGCACCGAGGCCTGGGCCGCCGAGCAGGCGGCCATCGTCGCCGGAATCGCCGAAAGCCATGGCGCCGAGGATTTCGTCTGGTCGGCCGATGCCGATGAACGCGCCCGGCTCTGGCAGGCCCGCCACGATCTCTATTGGGCGACCAAGGCGATCCGGCCGGGTTGCGAGCTTTATACCGGCGACATCTGCGTGCCGATTTCCGAACTGGCGGCGCAGATCGAGGCGGCGCGCGCCGATCTCGAAACCAGTTTCCTGACCGGCCAGATCATCGGCCATGTCGGCGACGGCAATTATCATCTGGCCTATCTGATCCTGCCCGGTGATCCGCGCGAACTGGCCGAGGCCGCGCGCCTGTCCGACCGGCTGGTCGAGCGCGCGCTCAAGGTCGGCGGCACCGCCAGCGGCGAACACGGCATCGGGCTGGGTAAGCTGAAATTCCTGCGCGCCGAACACGGCGATGCCGCGGTCGAGCTGATGAAGACCCTCAAGGCGGCGGTCGATCCGCGCGGTATCATGAACCCGGGCAAGCTGGGTCAGGCGGGCTGACGCCGGGGCCCCGGCGCCCGCCGGTCTGGTCGCGTCAGAACAGCGTGACCGGGCTGGCCCCGCCCAGCGCCTTGGGCGGCAGCGGCAGCGGCACCGCCAGCGTCGGCTCGACCGGGCCCGAGATATGCACGACCCGCGCTTTGCCCGTCACCGGGTGAAAATTCACCCGCCGCGCCTCGGTGCCGCCGATGTCCTGCGCGAGGACGGCAAAGCCCTCATCCGCCAGATAGCGCAGGGCAAAGGCGCCGTTGCGCGGTCCGATATCGGCAAAGCGCCCGCTCATCTTGCTGCCGCCGAACACCTTGGCCTGCAGCCGGTCGCGCTGGGCGCCCCGCTTGAGCAGGCTGTTGATCAGCAATTCCATGGCATAGGCGCCGTATTTCAGGCTGCTGACGTCGGAATCGGCGCCATCGGCCAGCAGATAATGGTTCATGCCGCCGATCTGTCGGGCGCTGTCGTACAGGCAGGCCGACACGCAAGAGCCCAGCACCGTGGACAGCACCACGGCGGGATCGGTCGAGACCTGGAACTCGCCGCGGATCACCGACAGCGTCTGTGTGCGAAAGCCGGGTGGCCAGTCTTGCAGGGCCTGGATCATGCCGCGCTCCCCACCGAGGCCCGCAGGATCGCCGGGCCGATCGCCGACAGCGGCAATTGTCGCAGCACGGCGCCCAGTTCCGCCGCCTGGCCGGGCATGCCATAGACGACCGAGGTGGCGCGGTCCTGGCCGATGGTCTGCGCCCCGGCCCGGCGCAGCGCCAGCAACCCCTCGGCGCCGTCGCGGCCCATGCCGGTCAGGATCGCCGCCGTCACCTGACGCGCCACCGGCACCGCCGAGTCGAACAGCGCATCGACCGAGGGCCGATGCCCGTTGACGCGCGGCCCGTCGATCAGGCGGCAGCGCAGCCCCTGCCGGGTCTCCAGCACCAGATGCCGGTCGGCGCCCGGCGCCAGCAGAACCGTGCCGGGGGCCGGAACCTCGCCCTCGGCCGCCTCGCGCACCTGCGGGGCGACGCTGCGATCCAGCAGCCGCGCCAGCCCGGCGCTATAGGCCGCGCCGGTGTGCTGCACGATCAGCGTCGGCGGGCAATCGGCCGGAAAGCTGCCCAGCACCCTGAGCAGCGCATCGATGCCGCCGGTCGAGGAGCCGATCAGGACGATCCGGTTGTTCGACGGCGTCTCGACCGCGCGCAGCAAACCTGCGGTTGCCCGCGGCAACTGCCCGGCGCCGCCCTTCAGCCGGGCGTGCAATTGCGCCAGCAACGCCGCATCGTCCAGCGTCAGGTCCAGCACCGGCATTGCTGTCGGACCGCCCGGATCGCCCGCCGACAGCGCCATCCAGCGCACCGACAGCGTGCGAAACAGCATCTCCATCATCTCGAACTCGGGCCGGGCCACCAGCGCCTGGGCGATCACGGCCAGTTGCGGCGGATGATGCTCGGCCGCGTTGAAGGTCGCGGTCAGGTCGGCGCAGATGTCCGACAGACGCACCCCCGGCAGCGCCACCAACCGGTCGGCGGTGGCGCGGCGGCGTGCGCTGTCTGGGTCGGCAACAAGAATTCGCATGCCTCATCCCTTCGTTGACTGACCCCGGGGCCCGGTCAGAAATCCTGCCAGCGCGCCATGTTGGCGACCATCGGCGCGGCGGGTTCGGCCCGCTCGATCTTGCGCGCCACCACGCTCAGCACCGGCGCGGGGGTCGGCGTGAACTCGTGGATCGCCGCCAGGGGCTGCTCGGATCGTTCGCTGACCCGGAACCGGGCGACAATCTGGCTCAGCGCCGCCGATTCGTTTTTCAGCGTCATCGCCGCGGCGCTGACCTGTTCGACCATGGCGGCGTTCTGCTGCGTCACCTGATCGAGCTGGGACACGCCGACGTTGATCTCGCCCAGGCCCGAGGATTGCTCGCGCGCGCCGGTGGCGATGCCGCCGACCAGATGGTCGATATTGCCGACCCGCTCGATGATCATGCCCAGCGTCTCGCCCGCGCGGCCGACCAGGCCGACGCCGGTTTCGACCTGCTCGGCGCTGCCGGTGATCAGCGTCTTGATCTGCTTGGCGGCTTCGGACGACCGTTGCGCCAGCGCGCGCACCTCGGAGGCGACGACGGCAAAGCCCCGGCCGGCATCCCCGGCCCGCGCCGCCTCGACCCCGGCGTTCAGCGCCAGCAGATTGGTCTGAAAGGCGATGTCGTCGATGACGCCGATGATCTGCGAGATTTCGGTCGATGACTTGCGGATCATCGACATGGCCGTGACCGCCTCGGCGACGACCTGGCCGCTCTTTTCGGCCTCCTTGCGGGCGTCGGCGACGACGCGTTCCACCTCCGAGGCGCTTTCGGCCGCGGCCCGCACGCTGGCGGTCAGCTCGTCGAGGGCGGCGGCGGTTTCCTCGAGGGTTGCCGCCTGGTTTTCGGTCCGGTGCGACAGATCGTCGGACGAGGCGCTGATCTCTTCGGCGCGGGCGCGGATTTCCGAGGCGTTTCTGGCGATGCCGCGCATCAGCGATTCCATCGTATCGACCGTCTCGTTGAAATCGGCGCGCAATTGTTCATAGCCTTCGGCATAGGGCTCGGTCAGGCGCCCGTCGAGCTGGCCGCTGGCCAGATCGCGCAGCCCGCGGCCCAGATCGGCGACCACGCGTTCCTGTTCGATGCGCGCCTGCGCCTGCAGGGCGTCGGCGTCCTGCGCGGCCTTCAGGGCGCCGCGAAACTGATCCAGCCCGCGCGACAGCGTGCCGATCTCGTCGCGCCGGTCGCAGCCGATGACCAGGCTGTCGTAATCCTCGGCGGCGATGCGCTGCATCGAGCCCTGAAAGCCCAGCAGGGGCCGGATGATCGAACGGGCGACGAGAAAGCCGATGATCAGCGACACGACGATGCCGATCACCGTGAACAGGATCGCCGTGCGGCCGAATTCCGCCAGCGCGGCAAAGGTCGATTCGCGGTCCAGTTCGACAACGACCGACCAGCGTTCGCCATGGGTTTCGAACGAGCTGACCGCGGCCAGAACCGGGCGTCCGTGCAGGCCGGTCACATTGTCGAAGACCATGGTTTCGCCGCCCGCCGCCGTGACATGCGCCAGGTCGCCGGGCGATGACAGCATGGCCAGCGTCCCGTCCAGACGGCCCGGGCTGCGCGCGAGGCCGTCGTCGCCCAGCAGATAGATTTCGTCCAGCGGATTGAGCGCGCTCGATGTTTCCAGAATCAGCGCGATGTCGTCATGCGGGATCTGGATGGCAACGATGCCGATCAGCGGGCTGTCCGGCAGGCTGACATCGCGGACCTGGCGGGCCAGAAACGCTGCCGGCGCGCCGTTGCTGGGGGCATAGGGTTCGAAATCGACAAAGGCGGTGCTGGCCGCATCCCCTGCGACAGCCATGCGCCAGGCGCGGGCGAGGGCGGTGTCGGCATACGGGCCGGTGTCGAGGTTGGTGCCGAAATCGGCTTCTTTTTGAACGGTATAGATCACCTCGCCCCGCGGGGTGATCAAGAACAGGTCGTAATAGGCAAAGCGGTCCAGATGGGTGTGCAGGAAGCTGTGGAACCTCTCATGCACCGCGTCATAGGCCGGGCGGCTGGTGCCGCGGTCGAGGTCGGCGCGCGCGCCCGGCGGGTTGGGGTTGTCGGTCACATAGCCCTGGTGCAGATCGTCCAGCCAGCCCGAGGTCTGCAGCGCCAGCGCCTCGTTGAAGGCCCGGATCGCCGAGGGGGCGAGATGCCCCTCGGCCAGGTCGGCGACGAGGCGGAACTGGTCGTCGAGCCAGTCATCGATGCTGTCGCGGCCGCGCAGCGCATCGGATTCGGCATGCGCGCGCGCTTCTGCGAGCTGCTCATGCTGAAAGGACCGGTAATAAACGGTACTTGCCGCAGCGAGGCTGATCGCCAGCGCCGCGACGACGAGGGCGGGAAGGCGGAGACTGATGGGCAACTGGGTCAGGCGGCTGAACATGGGGTGGTCCTCAGGGGGGAGGGATCAGGGGGTGCGGCGGATCGGCGAGGGCGTCGCCGCTTGCGGTTCGCGGATCGCGGGGTCGGGGCCGAACAGATCGATGGTCGGCGCGCGCGCGGCACTTTCGACCGGCGGGGCGCCAAGGATCGCGGCGACAAAGCGGCGGCGGCTGCGCTCCAGTTGCAGGGGGGCCAGCGTCAGCGGATGCTGCGACACCAGCGTCAGCGGCAGTTCCGCCGCGAGCTGGCGCGCCAGGGTCTCCAGATCCTGCAGCGTCTGCACCGCCAGATCGAAATCCTGCACGGCGCGGCCGGTTTCGGCGCTGCGCGGACCGGCGACCATCGCTGCCTCATAGGTCAGCAGCATGTGGCGGATTTCGGACAGCGCCTCGGCCATGCTGCCCAGCAGCGGCGGGATCGGGAAGGGGCCAGGCAGGGTCATAGCCGCCCCACGACCGCTTCGACCGAGGCCTTCAGGCTCTGCGTGGTGAAGGGTTTCTTGATCAGGTTGTTCAGGCCCAGCTTGAGGCCGCGATCGAGGATCTCCTGGCTGGGCGAGCCGGTGATCAGGATGAAGCCGATCTGCTGCGTCAGCCGGTTGAGGCGCAGTTTTTCCAGCAATTCCAGCCCGTTCATCCCGGGCATGTTGTAATCGCTGATGACCAGATGCGCGGGGTTCACCGTGATGCGGTTCAGCGCATCCTCGCCGGATTTCTGGAAGTCGATATTCTTGATGCCGATTTCCTCGAGGCTTTGCATCAACAGCCCGCGACTGACCGACATGTCATCGACGATCATCACCTTGAGAACATCCTTGAGGGCCATCTTACGTCCAATCTCGAGAGGGGGTGGCGGGCGCGGCGGCGCGCCGGTAGGCGGTGATCCCGGCGGTTTCGAGCCCCAGTTCGGCCGGGGCCGGGATGCGTTCGGAATGGCCGATCAGCAGCCAGCCGCCCGGGTTCAGACAATCGGCAAAGCGGCTCCACAGCCGGGCCTGGGTCGGTTTGTCGAAATAGATCGCCACGTTGCGGCACAAGATCACGTCGAACCGCCCGGAAAACGGCCAGGGGTCCATCAGGTTCAGGCGCCGGAATGTGACCAGCGGCTTCAGTTCCGGGCGGATGTCGCGCAGCACGCCCGCGTCCTTGCCGGTGCGGGCGAACAGCCGCGATTCCAGCTCGGGCGAGGGGAAGGACAGCATCTTGGCGTCATAGGAACCGGCCTCGGCGGTTTTCAGCACGTTCGGGTCGATGTCGGTGGCCAGGATGCGCAGGTCCAGCGCGGCGGCATCGCGCGCCAGCGCCAGCACCGAGGCGGCCAGCGAATAGGGTTCCTGCCCGCTGGAACAGCCGGCCGACCACAGGCGCACCCGTTCGCGCTGCCGGGCCCGGGCGATCAGCCCGGGCAGAACCTGGGTTTCCAACAGCTCGAAATGATGCACCTCGCGGTAGAAATGCGTGACATTGGTGGTCAGCGCCGTGACGAAATGGTCGCATTCCCCGGCATCGCCCGCCTCGACGAGGTCGCAATAGGCGTCGAAGCTGCCCAGATGCAGCGCCTTGAGGCGCCGGCCCAGCCGCGAGCGGATCAACGGCCGCTTCGCCCCTTCCAGGCTGAGGCCCCAGCCCTGTTTGGCAATCCGGGCGATGCGGGTGAAATCGGCTTCGGTCAGCGCGACCTCGGCCTCGATCCCCGCGGGCTGGCCGGGGTTCATGCGGCCTCCTCGCTGCCGCGGGCGAACAGCGCATCCAGATCGAGCACGCGCAGCATGCTGTCCTCGACCGGCAAAAGCCCGACGACATGGCTGGCGGCACCGTCGCGGCGCAGGGTGGGGTTGGGGCGGATGCTCTCGGCGCTGACCGACAGGATCTCCGAGACGGAATCGACCAGCAGGCCGACGATCTTGTCGCCGATCGCTGCCACGACGACGATGTTGCGCGTGCCGATTTCTGTGTGGCCCATGCCCAGACGCGCCGCCAGATCGATGATCGGGATCACCGCGCCGCGCAGGTTCATCACCCCCAGCACCGATTCCTCGGCAAAGGGCAGGGCGGTGACCTGGCTCCATCGGCGGATCTCGCGGATCGAGGTGATGGACACGCAAAACCCCTGTCCCCCGGCGGAAAGGGACACGAATTCAATGATGCGGTCGCGGTCGGCGGTTTCAGCTTCGCTCATCTCAAGCCTCCAGTTCGACAAGGGCGCGGGCGTTTCGGCGCTGCGAGACCAGTCCGACCAGCGCCTCGGAATCGATGATCAGGGCGATCTTGCCGTCGCCCAGGATCGTGGCCGCGGCGATGCCGGTGACGGTGCCGTAATTGCCTTCGAGGCTTTTGATCACCACCTGGCGCTGGTCCTGGATGGCATCGACGGCGACGGCGATGCTCGATCCTCCGGCATCGACCAGCACATACGAGCGTTCACCCGCCGCGCTGGTGGCCGAGCGCATGCCGAAAAGCTGCGCCAGATCGACCGCGGGCACGAAAATGCCGCGCACGGCCAGCACGTATTCGCCCGGCCCGATCTCATGCAGGTCGCGGGCGTTGGGGCGCACGGTTTCGACCACGCTCGACAGCGGCAGCACCATGGTTTCGGCACCGACGCCGATGATCATGCCGTCCAGCACCGCCAGGGTCAGCGGCAGCGAGATGATAAAGGTCGATCCCTTGCCCGGCAGGCTGGCGATGCCGACCTTGCCGCCCAGCGAGGTGATCGTCGTCTTGACCACATCCATGCCGACGCCGCGGCCCGACAGGTTGGTGATGTTCTCGGCGGTGGAAAAGCCCGGGGCGAACAGCAGCAGGTCGATTTCGGCATCCGACAGCTTGGCATCGGCGGCGACCAGGCCCTTTTCGATGGCCTTGGCCAATATCCGCTCGCGGTTCAGCCCGGCGCCGTCATCCGACACCTCGATCACCACATGGCCCGAGCGATGCGCGGCCGACAGCCGCACGCTGCCGGTTTCGGGCTTGCCCGCGGCGCGTCGGGCGGCGGCGGTTTCGATGCCGTGATCCACCGAATTGCGCAGCATATGGGTCAGCGGATCGGCCAGCCGTTCGAGGATGGTCTTGTCGATCTCGGTCGCCTCGCCGTCGCTGAGGAAGCTGACCGGCTTGCCGGTCGCCTCGGCAGCCTCGCGCACCACGCGGCCCATGCGCTGGAACAGCGCCTTGACTGGCTGCGCGCGGATCGACATCACCCCTTCCTGCAGTTCCCGCGCCAGATAGCGATAATCGTCGAGCGCGGCCATCATCTCGGAATCATTGCCCAGACCGCAGGATTCCAGCTTCTGGCTGATGACCGCGTGGTTGATGATCAGTTCGCCGACGCTGTTGATCAGCCGGTCGACGCGTTCGGGGTCGATGCGCAGCGTGGTCTGGATCGTCGCGGCGGGGGCGGCCTTGGCGGCGGCACGCGGCGCCATGGGCAGGGCGGCGGCGGGTTCGGCCTGCGGCGCGGGTGTCGGCAGCGGGGGCGCCGCGGGTGTCGGCGCCGGGTTGCCAGGGTCGGGCAGGGCGATGGCGGGCAGGCCGATGTCGAGCAGGGCGGTGTCGAGCGGGGCGATATCGAGCGTGCACAGCCCCTCGGCAAAGGCAAAGACCTTGCGGATCGCCGCCTCGTCGGCCGGGCCGTGCAGCGACAGGGTCCAGCTCAGATAGCTTTCGTCGAAATCGAAGGCGGCGAGCGGCGGCACCGCGCTGGTGTCGCAGCTCACCTCCAGCGGGCCGAGGGCCGCCAGCGCGCCCAGAAAGCGGCCCGGCTCGTGGCCGTTGGCGTAAAAGGCGGCCTGCGGGCGGAAGTGGATGCGGTGGCCCGCGGGTTCGCTGTCGGCTGGCGCCAGCCCCGGCACGCTGATCGGCAGCAGCGCCAGCGGGGCAAAGACGAAGTCGGCCTCGGGCGCGGCGGGGGTTTGCACGGTTTTCGCGGCGGCTTCCAGTTCGGCGATCATCTCGCCCAGCCCGTCGAGCGAGGCGCCGCCGGTGCTGCGGGTCTCGTCGACCAGTTCGGCCAGCGCATCCGACGAGCGGGTGATGAGCCGCAGGATATCGCCGCCGATGTCCAGCCGGTCCGAGCGGATCAGATCCAGAACGGTTTCGTAATGATGGGCAAAGATCACCAGATTGGCGAAACCGAAGGCCCCTGCCGCGCCCTTGATCGAATGCACGGCGCGGAAGATGGCGTTGATGGTTTCCTTGTCCCAGTCGCCGCTGGCGACGGTTTGCAGCCCCTCGGTCAGGGATTCGATCAATTCTTCGCATTCGGCAAAGAAGGTGGCGCGCAGCGCGTCGTTGCTCATGTCCGGTCCGCCCCGGTGACGAGCTTCAGGATATCCACCAGTTGATGGTCCTCGAAGGGTTTGACGATCCAGCCGGTGGCGCCAAGATTGCGGGCTTTCTCCTTGAATTCCGGAGAATTTTCCGTGGTCAGCACCAGAATCGGCACCTTGCGGTTGCTGCCGCCCGACCGGATCGCCGCGATGACGCCGAAACCGTCGAGCCGCGGCATGTTGATGTCGGTGATGACTGCATCGAACCGGTGGCCCTGAAAGGTGCCGACCCCGTCCTCGCCATCGACGGCGGTGGTGACGGTGAAACCGGCCTCGCCCAGCGTCTGCGCGACAAGCTGGCGGATGGTGCGCGAATCGTCGATCGCCAGCACGCTTTTCGCGGTCATTGCGCGGTCTCCGTCAGCAGGTCGGTCAATCCCAGCGCGGCGAGGCTCTGCACCACGGCCAGCGAGGGGCGTTCGATGCGCAGCCGCTGCCCGCTTTCGGCGGCGCTGGCCCGTGCCGCCAGCAGCAACTGGGCGATCTGCGCCGGGATCGGCCCGGCACTGGCGGCGTCGATCACCGGGCCGCCGTCGGCGCGTGCCAGCAAGGCGGCGACAGCGGCCTGCGGGGCGTCGAGCCAATCGACGGGGTCGAGGTCAAGCGGTTCGGAAACGGTCTCGGCCACAGCGTTCACCTTCACGAGTGCGTCATGACCGCCTAATTATCCAGTCAACCCTTAAGATAGCGTTCCTGCGCCCGGGGATCGCGCCGGGGCTGCGCGGGCCCGGGATCACGCATCCGGGACTTGCCTGCGAGGGGGGATCGCGTCTACCCTTGCGGCCTCAGGCCTTGCTCCAAACGGTTTTTTTCCGGGGCCGGGCCTCGATTTCGACACAGGTTTTGAGACCGCCATCCATGGAGGACCGCATGCGGACTATTTTGGGCACGTCGCTCGTTCACGCCATTCTTCTGGGCGCTTTGCCCGCTCTCGCGCAGGGGGCACCCGAAACGGTGACTCTGACCATGGAGATCAACCAGCCCTCGCTCTTTGATTCGAACCGCCGCGATACCTTTCGCAGCGTGATCGACGACCGGCTCGGCACCACCCGGCTTGAGGTGGAATGCTCGGCCGGGACTTCGGCGCTGTTTGGTCTCAGCCGCACCGACGAGGCCTGCGCCGTCAGCGGCTCGGGCACCATCAAGAACCCCAACAACCCCTCGCAATCGGTGCCGCGGGTCGATTTCTCGGGCGGGTTCACCATCGTCGGCGCGCAGGACGGCTTTACCGACATGCGCACCATTGCCGTCGGCTATCGTCGCGTCGGCTCGGCGCCGCAAGAGGCCACCACCTTTGGCGGCAGCCTGGGCATGATGCCCGAAAGCCCCTCGGCCTCGGCGCTGGAAATCGGCCGCAACGCGCTGGCCTATCTGCAGCAGAACGCCGGGGCCAACGCGCCGGTGGAATACGACACCCGCATCGACGCGATTTCGTTCAACAACCTGATGGTGCCGCATGTCGGCCAGGCCAATTCGGTGCCCTGCAGTTGGACCGGCGACTGGATCTATTCCTATGCCGCCGAATCCTGGAACGGCGCTTTCGACATCACCTGCGGCAGCGAGCGGTTCCGGCTGGAAGGCAACATGTCGCTGGGCGAGGCCCCGGCGGGCGCGTCGCACAACGAGGAATATGTCATCAACCTGATCGTGCCGGGCGGCGCGGGCGGCGGCGATCCCTTTGCCGCGCCGGACCCGTTCGCCACCGTTGACGGCATCACCGGCACGCTGGCGATGACCAACTCGGGCCGCGCGACGCAGGACGGCGTCTATACCAACGTCGCGGTGACGGGCCAGATCACCGGCACCAACGTGCCGCTGGAAGTGGTGCGTGGCTGGGCGCAGATCGTCGCCGTTCTGGCGCGGTCGTTCATGGGCGAATAAGCCCTCGTCGGGCGTTAACGCCCGACGAACTCAAAGGAAAACTGGCGCTGCGCCCCCGGGGGCGGCGCCGGGAACGGCGCGGCGCGGCGGATATGGTCCAGCGCCGCGCTGTCCAGTGCGCTGCTGCCCGAGGCCCGCGCCAGCGAGGCCGAGGCCAATCCCCCGTTCGCCGAAATCGTGAAGGCCACCACCGCCACGCCGCGCGCGCTGACGCGCTGCTGGCGCACGCGCTGGATACGCCGCATCACCTGACCGGGATAATTCGACACCTCGGCATTGCCGGGCGCCGAGGCGGCCTGCGCGGCCCGCGGCGCGGTTTCGGCCGCGGCGCCGGTGCTGCCCTCGGCGCTGCCGCGCCTGGCGTTGCGGTCGCTGTCGCCCGCCGCCT